>Ga0065711_1048617_pt1 | contig 11714 bp, 5 predicted proteins | sample Hoacrofraction12_FD_59098 | JGI IMG/M metagenome (GOLD analysis project Ga0065711, IMG submission 59098) | Hoatzin crop microbial communities from Cojedes, Venezuela - Epithelial fraction 12 v2 (version 2) | ecosystem: Host-associated > Birds > Digestive system > Esophagus > Crop | place... | reverse complement strand
TCTTATAATTAAGAGCCAAATCTGAAGTTCAAGGACCAAATCTGAAGTTCATGTTGGCCTGCTCTAGGCAACCCTGCTTCAGCAGGGGGTTTGGACTAGATGACCCACAGAAGTCCCTTCCAACCCCGAACATTCTGTGATTCTGTGATTCTGTGAAGTGAAAACTCTTCTGATGATAGTACTACTCCTTTGACAAACGCAGAGTTAAACTGCAAGCGGCCTTGCCACAGGGTGGGGGGGGTGTGCTACAGATGTAGATGTGCTCTTATCTCCTGTCTGCTGCTTGAGGACATCTGAAAATTTTCACTGGGTATGAGTCACACGAAGCACTCTCCATGTCAAGGAACATCAAGGTTGCATTGCAGGAGTAGGCTTAGAGAAACAAAAGCGTTGCATAGTCATTACAGGAGCCTGTCTTGTGTGGGCCTGTCATCGCTACGACAGCAAGAGGTGAACCTCAGCAACCAGTGCAAACCCATCGTGTGCCGTCAGATTGAGAGAGCACCTCGTAGTGCCTTATTCATGCTGGCTGATGGATCTTGCTAAGAGTTATGATTGGAGAAGTGCTACGCTCCAATTTTTTTGGTAAGCATCTATCCTTTAGGATTCAGGTGCTGCAAAACAATTCTCGTTAGGCTAATTTTGGTCACATCAGTGCTTGTCCTTTAATCCCTGGCAGTGCAGTTTCACTTGAAGTTGCTATATTTAGATGACTTTGTTGATGTGTGAAACAGAGAGAAAAATGAAATGCATATTAACATGCAGGAATAAAAGTCATCAATTGCCTGGATCACAAAGAATAAAAATGTTCAGTAGTTTAATACTATAAAAATGAATGCAGATGAGTCATTCTCATAGTAAGACTATGGTGTCATAGTAAGTTGGATCGTTAGTGTATTTTTGTGTTCTTGTTTCCCTCCTGCAATACGAACAATGTATCATTGTCTCATAGATTTTGCAAATTACAGAATTGTTTTGCACACCTGTCATTTAACCTTTCAGCATTCTGCACATCACCTGGCTGTCTCTTGTGCATCTGTACAAGTTTTTAACATGTATAGAAGAAACAGCTTGGAAAGTTTATTAAAGCAAAACATACTTAAAAGGTCAGGAAAAGTGAACACACTTCTCTAATTCACAGAATATTCTTGACAAATAAAAAATAAAAAATGCCCAAATCTGTAAAGGAGAACATTTTCCACGTGGTACCTGTATGCTAGAAGAACGCAGAGACTAGCCTTACCTCTAAGACCTACCATTCCTAAAACAAGCAACTCACCTTACCCTAAGGCTATTCATCCAGGCACTCAGACCAGATCTTCTGAGTGCTCCAGCTTCTACTTTTCCAAGGCTTAAAACCCATCTTCCCAGGGCAATGTGGGAAGGAGCAGCGGGTACATCGCATGACAAGGGGTGGATGTGAGCCGTAGGCACAGGCTTCCTTCAGCACAAAGCCCCCGTGGGTGTATTGCAAGAGCAGGACGTGTTTCTTCTATCACAGAACTAAGCGCCAAGTGCACTTGGTCAGCAGACCCTAAATTAAGTCTGTTCTTTGGCAAAGGGGATTTTGTAGCAGGGGAGAGGCAACAGCAGAGAAGAAATAACTACGATTCAGGTCTGCTTGGAGGTTGCAAGAGGGAAACATTAGGGGGAATCTAGCTGCTTTTGTAATGGATGAAACTTGAAGCCTTTTTGAGCATCAGTGGCTAAGTCCAAACAACACTAATGTAAAGTAGGAGGTTCTTTGTTTTTTGGATAAACTGAGGCAGAGAAATATGAAGAAACTAGCTCGAGGTCACACAAATGGGGAAAGACAAAGAACATGTGGTTTTAAATCTAAACTATTCCTATGATTTGCTCTTTTTTCCACTGATGGAAATTGTGTGTGTTGTCTCTAAACTTCAGAGTAACATAAGTAGAGCTAATTATTTAAATAGTTTAATATTTTGTATTTTATATTTATTTACTTAGTTGTAATTTTAAATAGATATTTCAATTACAGAAAGAAAAAGACAGTCACTGATCTTAGTCCTTTTGATGCATTTTTGCCAAAAATCTTCACATCTGAGGGGCTCCTTTGGGCTTTTTAGTGGTATGGAACAAAAGAGCACAATGACTTTTGGAAGATCTCATTGGATATCTAGATATGTCTTTAAGTGCCCAGATTATCTGAAAAAAATCTAGCATGGTTTGATATTGCCAGGAAGTATAAAGATTGCTCATATACTGGAGCAAAACCCAGTGATTTCTGATAACCCACTGATACACAACTAACTTCTTAGCCAGGAGAGAAAATGCTGTGACATTTGTAACTTTTGAGTGGACTTATTTTACAGTTCTGGTTGCTCCTTATTTTCTTCTCAAGGGTTTCCAATTTAATCCATCTCTTCCAGCAGATTTCATGTCTGCCTCACAGGCGTCAGGGAGGACCTGTGGAGCAGGGGAATGTGGGACGCCAGATTCTCTTCTCTCCTGTCTAAGGACAGAGGGTTGTCACGGAGGAGGCTTCCTTTCATGGACACAGAAGAAGCGATTTTTCAGTGTGAGGAGAAATGAGATGCTTCACTGGACATTTTTCCTGAGTAATTATAGCAAGACTGGCCCACTGTGAATAGGATTTTTACTGCTTTGTCTGTCTTTGTTTTCTCCTCTTACTTTGTCTTCACTTAGTTGTCTGTGTCATTGTGGGAAATTATTATTCTGTGAACATCTTTTTAAACAAGTAAATCCTGCAACCAATATAGAATTATCTGTCTTCTAGGTCATAGAACTTGGCTCAGTTTTCTTTTAAATTAATCAGATCCTGGCCTAAAGGATTTGGTAAAGCTAATACACCACAGTTTTGCAAATGTCGTACCAGGCAGTCTTCTGATTGCTCCACCACATCTGAAATCGAATTTTGCGTGCTCAGTTAAGGAACCACACATATCTTATCCTCAATAGAAGCAATGTTTTCAAAAGAAAAATAAATTAACATTTTATTGGAATAAATACATCTTCAATTTTTTCCCTCAATAGAATGGAATAATGCTATATTGTCAGAAAATTGAAAATTAAGTACTGTGTAGAAACACGAACAGACAGGCCAGAGCAAAACTATTTATAGCTGGTATTAAAACATTATTTTAGGGAGTAGGGACAAGTGTTTCTATCTTATGAACACGCACTTCGTATTGAAAGCTGGAAGGACTTGGAGTCTCCAGCCCCTCTTTGCAGCTAAGAGCATCTCTTCGGCTCTCACCGTCAGTCTGCTGCTTTGTGCTCTTTTCTGGACAAGGGGGTCAGCACCTGAGCGTGTAGAAGGAGCACCCTTCTCTGGGAAATTGCTGCAGTAGTGAAATAAAGCCCTCCTTTGTTAAAATAAAAAATAATAATAAAAAAAGATCCTCTAACTTCGTCCTCTCTCACAAAAAAAGGGTAGGTCAGGGCAGTAGCTTCTTGGGGGAAAAAGGAAATGCTGAGCTACCCAGTGCAGTGGACAGCAAGCCTGGCCAGAGGACAGAAAAGAAGGTGATTACCTAAACCTCAGCAGTAACTCTGCCAAAGTCAGACTTATCACCAGAGCTTATGCAACAGCTTGCTTACTATACGATGACTTCTAGTGCAATTCAGCTCATCAAGCCAAATGCTGGAAAAAAATTGTTCTCTCATTTATTTTTCTCCTCAGCACTTACTGTATTTCTCTGTAAAAACACAGAGATGTGACCAAGGCACCTCTAGTACCATGATGTACTGTGGGGACAGATGGTGTTATCCCTACCTTATATCTGCAATGCTGAGTTGTCAAAGTTTTTGACTCTTGGCAGAAAAAAAATGTTGGTTTAGACATATTGTTCAACTTGGAAGAAGATGTTGTAAACTTTCAAAATAGGTAGAATATCCCATCAGACTCTTTCAAAATGGAAACTCTCTTGGATCCCACTTATAGTAACTTCTCTTTTGGAAGTTTCAGCTAATTCTAATAAAAATATTAATCTAAAATATAAAATTATTAAAACTGGAAGTATTTTGAAATGTTGAATAAATTAAAAGATTGATTCTTTTCAGTGAACACTAACATATGTATGAGCTTGACTTTCTGCTGTCTCCAGGATGAGATTTTTTAAAAGGCTCCTGAATGCTTTCCCAGACAAGGAACACTGTTACTTGCTTAGCCCTGCTTACAACAGCATTCATAATGTCCAGAACTATAAATGATGCTTAAATAATTATTTGAATGAAAAGTTCCCAGTAATTTAATATTCCTCCTAATTTTTCTGTGTTTCTCCTATCTGTAATTTGAAAAGGACAAAAAAATAAATAGCGAGTGAATGTTGACAAACAGAAGGCAAAAGCCTGGCAGCCCTCTATAAAGCTAAGAGAAACAATCTGTTAATAATCTACCTGGAGTCTTAGTCTTTATATTTAGCTTGTCTCTATCCACAGACATGGCTGCTGCTCGTGTGGTCTTTTCATTGGGGCTGGAAGGATTACCAGTAGACCATCTGTTCAATCGGTGAGAAAAAACGTGATTGACAGCTGCCACTGACCTAAGACAGACATCTCCATTTTGTGCTGCCTGCAGAGTATAAGTATATGCTGAGTTGCTTCTTCCTTCAAGTTGTAAATGAAATACATTCACTCCGAGGTGATAAAATGTGTTTCATGATGGTTCCAACCTGTTTCTCTGATGTGTATTCAACCACTACATGCCTGTCTTCCTCCTTTTCAACTTACTAAAACCTACGAAGTCATAAATCTAATCTCTAAGCTGGCACGGTGCTGAGGGGATGAGGCACTGCAGATATCTGAGGGCAGATAATCCTGTTTGTCTCCAGAACCGTGGGGGCTGCAGGAAGAACTGACAAGCTGCGAGAGGCCCTGACATTTGCCCATCGGTGTAAGGAGGAGCCATCTCTATGTTGTTGTCATTCAGCCCAATGTCTGGGATTTGGTTTTGTTTCATCGTTAAATAAAAGTGGTGCTTTTCCAAGAAAGGTCACTATAAAATTGGATTCAGGAACAGCCATTTTATTTCTCAATGTGGAGGCAATTTTTGCTCTACTTCAGGACTCACAGCTACCATGCAGACAACTGTCAAGCAAAGGAGACCCTCCAAAATGAAGGTGAAGAGGATATTAAGGCAGCACAGCGGATTTCCAAGGTAAGACAAAATCCAGGGTTATCCAGTCATCCTGAAGGAGGAGTGGGAATGGTGTATCTAGAACGAAGGAGAAAGAAAGTGTTAATGTCATGTAGAACAGGCATGGATTATTTGTCACAAAGACATCAGTATTCATATAGTTTTCCAGTATTCCTGAGCATCATCCTGTGCCCTCTCTTCCTCGGCGTGTTGCAAGCGCAGTGACAAAGGAGGTGGTGATCCGCCTTCTTGTTAAGTGTCTGCTTTCAAACAACATATTAAACACATCCATCTAACTCATAGAAATGATTCATACTTTGTGGAGCTAATCTGTGGTTAAAAGGGTGAGGAAAAACATGCTGCTTCATGGTGTTTAGGCACTAAAGAGGTCTGCATTTTTTACTCATGCTTCCTCAGATGATTTTTATTGGTAGTTAACAAGAGAAGATATGCCAAATAAATCAAACACAGCATAAGACTAAAATCTATTAGGGTGTTACAGTAAATCTGCTCTAATGAACCTGTAGAGCTGAACCATTTTCCTTAATTAAAAACAACAGTCATCTATCCTCTGGATTTTGTCAAAAGCCTGAACACTGCCTGAGGGGTGAACCAACATTATTTATGGTGAGCAGCACGCTCCTGTGCAGCTCAGCAGAGCAAGAGAGACAGACGCAAGAAACCGTACTATATTAAAACCGTGGTGCAGAAGTGGCGCACCCTGGTGCATGGTAGGGAAGAGAATGTGATAGCAAAGTCACGTACTTTTGGAACCACAAAGTTTGGAGCTTTTTCAGGCTAATGTAACACCAGAGTGGAGAGGGGCTAAAGGCAGCTAGTCAAGGTTGTTGGCAGGGTCGGTGAAAGGCAAGATGGGGGAAGAAGACATTCCACTTCTGCCCTACAGACATTTAAGTTAAAGCAAGAACTGTCTTCTTCATCCCGTCTCCTTAGCCAACGCACGTCCATTTCCAGGAGGCCATTTCATTTGAATTACAGGAATACACTCATCAGAAATCCAAAATTATTTTTGCTGAGAGGAAATACTCTGCTTCTTTTGGCACTATCAGGAGACTGTTTCTGATAATGAACCAAGTACACTCCTTTCAGCATTTCATGTCATTCTGTCTCATTATCTGTCCATTTAGCACACGAGCATGGGGACTTCTTGGCCCTCTTGAAGGTAGAGTGGGTTTTGTAACAGACATAATGGCTCCTGAATTTAACCCTTGGTAGTCACACCTCCTCGTACCCATATACTGAGTTCTTCACAGCTCATGTCCCTAGTCTTTTCTCATTTAGCCATCCTATTATTCATCCTGGATGAATAGTTTCTTTCAGCTTGGTGACTGCTTTTGCGGTTCTCACCTGAAATTGTAGTTTGTTGCCAAGCCTCTGAGAACATTGTGCAGAGGACTGAGTCAGGGACCTCACAGAGGACCACATATTATTTCTCTGCTATGTGAAAGGATTTATTTGCAGAAGAACCTAAACAACACTGCAAAGTTCAGAGCCACTTACTGTCTGTAGTTCCTTAAACACCGACGCTGCCAGCTCCCCTTCTCCTGCTGGCTATCTGTCCCGTTTACTTTGTTCTGTGCTTACGTTTCTAAACGCTCAGCTCCACCGGTGTGACCCTCATCTCTGGTAGCAGGGACAGCCTGCAGGGACAGCCCAGGAGATGCTCTGTAACCACTTCATGAGCTCAGCTGGGCTGAAATTGCTGTCATGTGGAAGCTCTTGTATGAGTCTACATGGTCTGGGGGAACATGTCTTCAGAACTTCCTAAACCATATCAGCAAGTGATCCTTTCACACACATACCGTAAACAATGTTACTAGTAGTTAGTGAGTCTACAAGGACTCTGTTAGTGATAGGAAGTTAGAAAACTTACCCGTCTAGAAATGCTTACAGCCTTAAGGCTGGGGAGCTAAAATAAATTGCAAGCTTTACTTCATGTAGGAAAGAAATACCTTTCTTTTTTGCTGGTAGGGAACCAAGGCACAGAGGGTTTACATGATTTCCCAAGCCTTAGGAAATAAACTTGAAGTTTGTAAGGTTCCAGACCAGTTTGTCACTTCTGCTCCCAGAACAGACAAGATCACATTAAAACTACCGCCCCGTCGTCCCCCCCTGTGACATTGAAGCCCGCAGAAAGTTCAGATTCTTTCTGGTACAATGTTTCTGTATGTGACACTGATGACTATAAACAATCTATATCCTTAGACCCATAAATTTGATGGCTGACAAGGACTTTGATCAGACTGATTCCTCAGTCCTCATTAATTCCCATGTTCCCTTCTGCCTTAGGTGAGGTTTTGAATTTGATGCTTCTGAATGTGAGCAGTGGCTGCTTCTGAGAGCAAGTTGCCATCTAATTCAACGTGCCAAATTTGAAATATTAAATAACCTGGGATTAATAAAAAAAATAAAAACCAAATCTTTTAAAGGAACACTTGAATTAGATTTATTTATTCTTGACCATGCAGTCAAAGAGAAACAGAATTACAAGAGAAAAGTTTTTGAAAAGTGGTAGGCAGAATTTAAAGGCCTTTTAAATTATCTGTGTGACATTTAAATTAACTCAGTGAGTTGTTAATTTCTAATCTCCATTTGCATTGCTTTCCCTCTGACATGTTTGCACCTTGATTTATAAATGTTTTAAAAAGGAAAAGTGAATAAACTTTTTTCAGGTCTCAGCCCAAAGATGCAAGGACTTACTTAACGCAGAGATAACACAGACTCATTCTCATGTGCTCCCAATGTACTTTTTGCCAGTTAGCAAAATAAACACTCCAGAAACATTACACTTCACAGGGAGATAGTAAGAGGTTGCAAATAGATCACAATATTTTCCTAATGACAATATTTGGCCAAAGTCCTGTTACACGGAGCTCATTGCCATCATTTCCTCAGAAGAGTATGAGAACAATCTCCACAAAGATACCACATTTTAGTACACATCCAGATTACATCTGGATAGGACCCATTTCACTGCTGTGACATAATTATGATTTCTAAGCATACAGGCTCCAGATTTGGTTGAGTTTACATGAATAATACACCTACCAACAATAGGTAACTGGGAAAGCACAGATAGGACAGCAGTGTCAGTTCTCTGAGGGCACTAAGAAGTGTTAATGGCTCTGACTGGCCTTGTCTGGGGCCTCACCCATGGACTCAGCAGCGCTATTTAAGCTCGGCCCTGGAAACCTGTGCCCTGCCTGCCTGAGCTGTGCTGAAGGAGTGCTGGTCTCTGGCTGAGGGACAGCCATGCCCCATTGGGTGATGGGGCCACCTGGTTGAGACCTTAACCCTCACCTGGCGCTGACTTCCTGGCTTGATTTTGGCTGTCCCTTGTCAATGTGGGCTTGCCTGGTGATTGTGGGACCTGATCAGAGTTGGGAGGGGAGGGGGGTGTGATTTCCACCTTGCTGTGATACTGCCTTATGATCTGGACCTTGCTCGGGCCATCTCCACGTCTGTCCTGTTTGCCTTGCTCAAGTGCTGTGGGGTGGGCCGTGGCTCATCCCCTTGGCTTCCAGCTCATCTTCCCTGAGGGACCAGCCTTGTTCTTGCTGCTCCCTGGCAAGCAGAATCCTTTACAGCTCCTGTTGAGATTTGCTTTACCTGTAAGGGCTTTCTGGTCTCTGTTTCCCGAGTCATGGAGCAGAGAGGTGAAGAAAAGCATGCTGTGGAGTGAGAAGGTGTGTGCCAAGGAAAGGCAAATAGCAGCTCTTAAGCTTTCTTTAACATCAGCCTGCAGGCTGATGTTAATGAGACCCTGGTTATACCAGCTTTGCCTTTCTGCTTGCCAAGCCCTACCCATCTGAGTTCTGTGTGGGAGACCAGGCAGAAACTGAAACGGCCATCAGCACGCTGTCTGGAGGAGCTGCTCGGGGGAAGTATGCCATCCTTTCTCCTTCAGTTCGCTAATCTCAGCTCTGCAGAAATCCTTTGGGTTTGGAGTTGTTGAACATTATTCTATGAACAGCGTGTAATGTGGAAGTCGCTCGTGACCATGCATAGCTCATCTAAATTATTTGGCAACTGCTATGAATCATGATTTGTTTGATAAAGTAAGGATCCATTCACAAACAACTCCAGAAAGGTCAAAAGTCATGAAAGCTGTTATTTGTAAAGGACAACATGGCAGTTGAATGATTGCACTGCTTTGGCAAGTAGTCTAGTGTCTTCAGGTGATGAGTGCTGTCAGTCATTAATTACTATTGCTGTGAACAGTCCCTCTGAAGTCAGATATTGTCTTTATCTTCTATAAGAGTAGGAAAAGTCCTGATATTAGTAAATATATTCACCCTCTTCAGTCAAGATAATCTCTCCCAAGTACATTTTCATGTCAGGAGTGTTTATTTGGTGAAGTCTGTTTTTCATACTTAGTCACGATAACATTTATGTGTCTTAAATCTTGTGATCGTGTCATAGGGTGTTAGGAACAAACCAAGCAGTAACTTATACTGAGAACATATTCTTTCTGTTCTTTTGAACAGGTGTTGTGCTTAGTTATAAGTAGGCTGAAACACAGTTTAATAGTCACATTTTATCTAATTCTTCTGTTTGAGATGGGCAAGGGATGCAAACTGTATGGCGGTGGATTGAATCACTTGGCAGCTACATTCTTCATCTTTGCCAAATAGTTATTCTTACACAGCAGATGTAAAATCTGAGACATGTCTGATGCTCTGTTTTATTCAGGAACAATGTTTCGAAGGGGGACAGAATTCTCGGAGAGAAATAGGAGTATTACAGGGTATTTAGGACCACCAAATTATGATCATCTAGTCTTATTGACGACAACTTTGATAATACAGTATACTTTTAGATAGGGAAAAAAAGTGACTATTTATGTAAGTTATAGATTAAGATAATGAGGTAAAATTATATGCAGTTTTTTTAAAGGTAAGCAGAATTATTTCCAGGACAAGATAGAGAACATTATCTCCCTGTGGTCTTCTGTGCTGGTTAATTTTGTTTTCTTGGCATGTATCCTTCATAACAAGGGTTTATCTTGTCCCTGAAGTGGTTTTACTAGTTAAGAAAGGGCTACTCCTACATATTTTTACAGACTGTATCAATCCTAACATATCAATCTTTCTGAGACCTGCAGCATCCAGCAAAATACTGGTGCGCATCTCATCAGCAGACCTATTAGGAGGATTAAGGCCTGTCAGCTGCCAACCCTGACAGAGGGGTCAGGTGGAAACTGGAAGCGGTTTCTCTTGGTTGCAAGATAATTCCTCCAAGGAAAAGGTTGTTTCATGAGCTGCTGCTTTCAGAAGTCACAAAGCACTCCTGAGGCACAGGAGGCAGTGCTTCATGGTTACTCCATACCTGGGTGTACAGCACTTATTAGGTCATCCACACTGTGAAAAAGACTGTATCAGTCATTTGGGGGGTTAGGGTCCTCCCTGTCTTCTGGGAATCTGAAGTAGGAAGTCTGTTACCTTAACTAGAGTACTTGTAACTATGGTAAAGAAGTTTCAGCTTTGCAGGATTTACATTCATCAGGGTATGAATCTGCTGATTGGGTAAAGCTCCTGCAGTTTTCTGTATTGGGTGAGGGAAGTCAAACAAACCAGTAAGCTGAAAGTCAAACGTACAGGACTGGAATAAAAAAATAAACATTAATAGTTATTTAATAATTATTCTCATAGCTAAAAAATGCAGGCCATGGTCGCCCCAGTGAGCGGCATCACAGTGTGCTGCGTTTAGGTGCGCTGGAGTCCCCTGGAGCCCACATGTCTGAGCTGGGGGCTAGGTGTCTGCATGTGTACGAGCAGAACTGCCTACATAGGGAGAGGATTCAAAATGCCACCGTTCTGGAGAGGTGGCCATCAGCAGAAACACCAAATGACCTTAAAGATAGTCTTCTCCTTTCATATGTGAATCACGGACCCGAAGGCGCTCCTGAGATTACACCTCCTTGTCCTGATGCAGGACAGAGGAGTGCTTTCTCATTTGATTGCCCGGCACTTGCTTCTGTTGCCCGAATTACAGGAAGTCCAGGTTCAAAATCTCCCCTGAGGTGACTTGAAACCACACACTGCAGACAAATAACCTAACTACTTACTGCAGTGTGTCTGTGAGTGGGATAACAAGTGTCCCTTCCTCCCCGTGTGTTGAAATCATTCTTTGGTGTATAATTAATATTTCTTGTATGGAGGGGATGGTAATCATAGAGTGGTTTGGGTTGGAAGGGACCTTAGAGGTCATCTAGTCCAATCCCCCTGCAATGAGCAGGGACATCTTCAACTAGACCAGGCTGCTGAGCCCCATCCAACCTGGCCTTGAATGTTTCCAGGGATGGGGCATCTACCACCTCTGGGCAACCTGTGCCAGTGTCTCACGACCCTCATTGTAAAAACTTTCTTCCTTTTATCTAGTCTAAATCTACCCTCTTCTAGTTTAAGCCCATTACCCCTTGTTCTGTTGCAACAGGCCCTACCAAAAAGTTTCACAGAATCACAGAATCACAGAATAGTAGGGGTTGGAAGGGACCTCTGTGGGTCATCTAGTCCAACCCCCCTGCCGAAGCAGGGTCACCTACAGTAGGCTGCACAGGATCTTGTCCAGG
>Ga0065711_1048616_pt1 | contig 11714 bp, 14 predicted proteins | sample Hoacrofraction12_FD_59098 | JGI IMG/M metagenome (GOLD analysis project Ga0065711, IMG submission 59098) | Hoatzin crop microbial communities from Cojedes, Venezuela - Epithelial fraction 12 v2 (version 2) | ecosystem: Host-associated > Birds > Digestive system > Esophagus > Crop | place... | reverse complement strand
CACAGAGCTGAATGCACCTGCCTGAAGCACAGTGGTCCCAGTGCCTGAGGGCCCACCGGAGGGCTGGGACCAGCTGGGTGGGACACTGGGGTGGCCGGAGCCCCATGGGAAGGAGCTGCAGGAGCCGTCCCTGCTCCTGCATGGCTGCGGGCCGTACCAGAGCCTGGCGAGGGCACCCAGGGCTTCTGCGGGAGCAGCTCGCCCCAAATCCTCCCCTGGGAAGAGGGAAGGTGCCACACACAGTGGTAGGAACAGGGTACGGCAGAGGCAGAAGGGTGCGTGGCAAGACCATCGCCTGCCGTGGGCAGTTCCTCTTCTGAAGGTGCCCACACCACGGTAAAACCCAGCTCCCTCGGCGAGCGAGGTGCCCACACCACGGTAAAACCCAGCTCTCTCGGGGAGCGTTGGCCCTGCCGGGCTAAGCGGAGACAAAGGGACAAGCTGCTTGCCATGGAGGCCAGGAGGGATGGCTGGATACTGCCACGTTATTCAACTTTTAGTGGTGCCTGGAGATCCCACGACACTCACCAGGGCATTTATCCTGTTGGTCAGGTCATTCTTTAAAAGCATAATTACATCCTGCCTTTAAGTACCCCCGCCAACGCTGCTCCGACATGCGCGTCCTTGCCCCTCCACCCATGCCCTATCCAGTCTTCCCTTCTTTCTCCAGCTGCCCCCCACGCACCGTCGCCGCTGCCGGACGGCTGCTGTGTTTTCTGAGCCCCTTCACCCAGCTCGCCACACAGCCGCCAGGCACACATCCTCCTGGAAATCACCTCTCCACACCGTGCACAGGACCAGAGATGCCCCCCCTCCCTTTCCAGGGCAGGACATTACATTAGCCCAAATGACTTCTCCAAAGGTCTGCAGCCATTTTTCGAAATTCTTTATTTGCGAAACTTGGAGTCTGCACTCCAAAAGCATTTCTTTAAGCCATGCAGGAAAAACCCTGCCAAGGCACCAAGATTTTCTCCTTGCATTTCATCATTCCATATGAATTCTCCGATTTTCACATCATACAGCTTTAAGTTTCTAGACACTGGTTACTGAAAAAAACCGACCCCTCAACACAGAGCATTACTGGGTTGTCACCATTAGGTTTCAGAGCCAACAGTGTCAGTGCAATTAAGCACAGCTCATTAACATCCTGCCTGCATGCTTAGAGGAAGGATACTTCCAACAACAGGTCTACCACCTCCCTCATATTCCAGAACACAGACTGCCCAGTGATTTCTTCAAAACACTGGTGACTTTCAGCTCCCATTTCTGGAGTAAACTGGATAATAAAGATTCAGTGGGCAGAGTAAATAAAATTTTATATCAAAACTATAGTGAAAAAACTGTCACACCTGAATTAAATGTGAAGATGAACGACCCTGACCCAACACAACCCTTCTTTCTTCCTTTTGTCTGACCCTCTACACACTGCCCAGAGGGTTCTGCTGGGCTGCAGACCCAGCCCTGCTCTGCAGCTGACACGGGGCATCGCTCGCAAGGAAGGTTCGGCCAACACGTTTGTTAGAGCCCGGGGTCCCACCCAGCGACTTACCAGGAAGCGGACATCATCAAAGCCGTTCAAAAGCAGCTTACTCTCATACTGCTGCAGGCCAATGGACTCCAGCCACTCCCCAACACTCTGCTCCAGCATCCGCGAACCTGACGAGAGAGGAATCGGCAGACGCTTGAAAAGGGAAAAACCGTTAAGGCGGTAGCAGCGGCACTCTGAGGAAGACAGATGGCATTGCCACATCATAGTCATTACCATAAAGAAACTCAAAAAATTATGCTCAGAGTACAACAAATCGGCTGGCAGACAGTTCCTCCTGTGTGCACAGACCATGGACAACAAGCTTCCAGTGCCTCCGCGGGCTCCGGGTTTAGTTTGTGTCGCAGTTAACACTCGGAAAAGGAAACACCTTGCCCTGGCAAACTGTTTAGAAGCGCTCCTGGGACCACGACATCACATGCACTGCGCTCAGGGCTCAGGCGAGGTTCTTGCCAGGCAAGCACACGAAGCCCAGCCCCACGGGGCTGCGGATCCACTCCTTGGCTCGTCCGGAGGGGGCGGGAGGAGGGCAACGAGCTTCCCCCCACGGCATTCCCAGCCAGGCGTAGGTGCGAGGGGACGCAGCGGAGCCGCTCACGAGCGCACCGAGCTGCGCGGGTCCTCTCATCCACGCAACTTCGGGTGCACTACCCTGCTCGGCAGGCCAGCGGCGAGGGCCAGGGGCGTCAGAGGCACAAAGCAGCTAGAGAGAAAATGCATCTTCATGCAGCCGGGACACAAAACAGACATGACGGGCTCTCAGAAAAGCAGCAGAAGCCAGAGCAGAGCAGCTGTCCACGGGAAGACATGCAAGACAAAGAAAGCACACAAACTGCAGCAGAAGAAAAGAAGGGCTTATACTTTTTTTCCCCAAGCAATCCTGAAAGAGGCAAACCATGGCAAGGGCTTTTTGCTCGCCGTTATTGTGTTAAGAGGAGCAGAGGCGTGAGAGACCCCAAGCACGGGTCTGGGAGTCCTGGCATTTTACCACCTATCCGGACGCATGGCATTTCAGCACGCTGCTGGGACGGGGCTGGCTGCACCGGAGAGTCTGACTACACCGCTGCGCTGGGTGACAGCGGGAGAGACAGAGGAATCGGTGCAGTTGGCACCCGACACATCCAGTCCTGTCAGGTGTTTGCTGCGTGCTTGTATTTGCCCTTCCTTCATTTTCTTCAGCTAAGCACAGGCTGCTGCTGCCGAGCCCCTCACTCAAACAGGGAGCAGCTCTGGAGGAGGAGGCATTAGTTCCTTGCTTCCAAACCACGTCAAAACAAAAAGAAACCAAATGCAAGCACACTCCCTCCTCTTCTGCAGCAGCTCAAGTCCAAGACATGCCCTGGCACCTCCTCTCAGCCTCCGATAAACGAGATTCTTCCCAACACCCTACAAAAGCTGTGTAGACAAGCTCTCCCTTCCCTCACCCCTGGGAAGAGTCCAGTGACTTGTTACTCTCCTCTAGAACAGCTTGAGACTTTAAATATAACAAAGAAAAGTTCAGAAATCTCCTTTTCACCAGGGAATTTGCTATGCAGGACAGGCAGAATTTTTCAGGCTTCTTAGCACATCTGTTTCAAGGGTACAAGCAAATAAAAAGATGATCAGGAAAACCAAGTTTGCTTTCTTTGAACATTCAGGTCAGCTGGAGCTGGTTGGTACCTTCCAAGCCATCCTTCCCCCCCACCCCCCGCCCGCTGCAATGGCTGCACAACGCAGAGCTCACAGTGGTGTTAGGAAATTCTTGGGGTAAGGGATCCTGCTGCTCTGCTCCACAGGAGAGCTCCTCTGCCAGGCGAGCCGTGCTCGGCGAGTTCCAGAGAGCTGGCCAGTCTTTCCAGCGCACACTGCAGCACGAGAAACGCCGGGATCACAAAAGGTTTCCGTCTCCCTCCCTGAACACAGCCTGTGCAGAAGGGCAGCATCTAAACCTGGAATTCATGTAACAAGCTCCCGCTCGCCCGGGGTCTCCGTCCGTCCCTGCGTCGGTCCGCCGGCAGCCAGGCAGCCGTGTCCCCTCACCGAGCGACCGCGCGTCCTTGCCGAGCGCTGCAGCGGCGTGCTTTGTCTGAAGGCAGCGAGCTCCACGCTTGCCGTTCCACTCTCAGTCCTGTCTCCTGCTCTCGCATTGCCTGTCCCTCCCTTCTCTTCATCCTCTTACCCCTCCCAGCTCTTCCATCCGCTGTACAAGCAGCGCGCAGCCTTCGCAGCAGAAGCTGCAGGGGAGGGGAGGGAGACAGCAGCTTTATAACTCTCTAGTGCAAATTACTGACTTCTCAATATTTACTCAGTGATGGACTACACAGCTTAGGTTTTCAAAAAATAATGTCACAGGTCTGCTTTGACAGTTGAAGTGATTTGTGGCTGGCTCAGAATTAATTTATCGAGAGAGATGAGGAAACTGCTTGCTGCCTACTACAGCATTTCTGGAAGCAGGCGGAGTATTGGCAGGGGGAATGAAACCACAGCGGTTCCTTCCTCTGAGCACCTGAATCCCCTTTTAAGAAAATTATTTACTCTACTCAGCCTTTTGTACACTTGTAAATGTATTTCTGCTTTTAAATTGGAAACCTACAGTGACACCACGTGCAAGTTTACCGTTTTTAAAACCACTTCAAACAAAGACAAAATGAAGGGAGGAATATTTGAAGGAAGAGGAGTGGAGGGCTTTATTTTAAAAAGAAAAAGAAGAGAACAGATGTTCTGGAACATCCTAGGCTGAAAATAAGGAAGTCCAAAATACATTGAATATTTGCATTTTACAAGGATGACACAGGAGCAAATGAATCCCAGTCACTGTGCCCCTGAGCAAGAGCCTGCTTCACAACTTCTGATCGAAACAAACTCCTAATTCTCAGCTCCATCCTTCTCCTTCTGCTCCATATTTTAGGAATCCTGCCTTTAAATGTCTGCGGATGGCAGAGGGGGAAACAGTCTAATAGAGTGTAGTTAGAAATAATTTAAAGTATTCGTAAGTTGCAAAAAAAGCCAGCCAAGCAGTTCAGTTCCTTTTGCAAGACATTTTTCAAGTAACATGGCATGCTTAAGAGAAAACAGTAAAGGGAGAGGGCTACCAGGGTAAAGAAAGGTCCTTTTAGGAGTTATTGTTTCAATAATGACCTTTAGTGCAAAGTTTGAGTCTGTTTGGAGGAAGAAATCAGCACGGGGGCCATGCCAGACAAAAAGCATCACCCCATCTGCTCACGGAAACCGGTAACAGTTTAACACAGCCTGGTGTGGCCTGAAGACAGGTGACCAAGCTTCACCTGGAAGGAAAAATTGCAAGTCCAAGCAAGTGTTGCTGAAACCACTGTCCATGCACAAAGCGAGCATGCAGGACAACCAAGTCAGGCGGTTATTGCCACAGCTGGGGCCGGTCTCCAGCAGCATGTCCTTAAATCCATCGCGGGGGGCCATAAACTCAGGCAGTGCATTAGGCAAGATGGATGGGCGAGGAGAATGTAGTCATTAATGCTATCAGATGGAAGAAATACAGCCAGCCAGCCGACTTTACTGGAACTAAGATCAATTAGCCAAATGCAGATTGCTAACAAATTTCTCCCTCTTTTGTCAAGTAAAGCACCAAGCACGTTTCTCACGTCTCAAGTCAACTGCAGAGTTCACTCACCAAGCCCCAAACGCGTCCCCTGTCCGGTGCAGCATGCCTCCTGCCTGCGTCAAGCTGATTTACTGAGCAGAGACCGCTCATCTCCCCTAATTTTGGGGAGAGAAACGCTGCCTGACAAAAACCACCATAACCCAGCGAGGAACACACAGGTTTCTTGTTCAAAGCCAGCGGCGAGATGAGATGCTGCAGTGGGGCTGAGTTTCTGCTGCAGACGTGTACTCCCCTACCCCTCTGCCCCACATCTGGAAGGAAGAGACGATCAGAAGTGGGCTGCTGCAGCTAAATAAATGTGTGACTGCAAAACACACCGGCAGAGACACAGACTGAACGCAAACATCTGCTTCCAGGCCAAAAAAAACCCTTTAAGGCAAAGGTTCGGTGGAATCTAATATCCTTTAAGAGACAGCGTTCCTCGATTCCCCAACCTCCAAAACGCACTTACCAACACGGATCAGTGACAGACTTCTCCCCTCCTCCTGCCCACCCCACCCCACCCTCGGGAAATACAGCTGGAAGAGTTTCTTACAAGCTCTACCAGGAAATCGGAGGGTCGAACCTGTTGGCCAAGAAATAGATTCTGGCTCCAAATTCTGTAACCATGTCAGGATGCATCTAACGATCTGATCACCCAGGGCCCTCAGAAGTCTGATGTGCTCGTCTACAACACCATGGCAAGATCTGGAAGTTTTCTCACCCTGTTTTATGGAGGAAAACTTGCTGGTACAGAAACCAGCTATTTGCCCAAATTTCTGAGGGAGGTCTGGGGCATGGCAGGGACCTGACACCCAGCGTCTCGGGGTTTGGGCTTCTTCCAGCACGACTCCAAGGGCCCCTGCTTTCCCTAGGCCCGTCAGCTGTATGCAACAACTGCTTGAATACACAGACTGCAAGCACACTTCTCTCCACAGCAACTGCCACGCAAGGCACTTTACCTTTACTGGCTAATTAGTGATTCCACAGACCAAACTTGCCAGGAGTCCCCATACCCTCAGAGTCCACCCATTTCTGAGGATGTGAGAGCATTTGGAAAGTTCCCTGCAGGTTCCTGCACATTTGGACATGATCTGAAGTGTTAAAACAGCCCTAGCAAACTCCTCAGGAGCAAAAGCTAAACGCTGCTAGAAAACCAAAATGCAAGGGTGCACGCAGCCCCAGCCACCCTTCCTCCTCACAGCGAGGGGCTGGCAAAGCACTGCCCGCTCTCTGGCCTTCAGGAGAGGAGTGAGAAACAGGGAGTGTGTACAGCAGCTGAGCTGTGTGCGAGGGATCCCAAACCACGTGTAACACAGCACAGCCCGCAGCAAAACGCGCAGCTAAAGGACAAGGCAGCTCCCGGGTCCGCCTGCGTCCACAGACGGGTGTCCATTTTGCTGAAAACTCCCTGCATGCCAGCAGCTTTTGCTGAAGCGCTGGCTCCTCCTCTCCCCTCCATGTTAGACCTCTTCACTGACGGTATTGATCCATCACACGCGCTGCTACAGCTACGGACCGGCTCGGGGAAGGGCGGGCTTGTCACAAAGCAGGGCGCGAAACGGTTGCCATCGGATTAGACCACAAACCACACTCCGTTTCGCATCCCTCTGCAAAGGCCTCTGACCCTGGAAAACATCAGCCCTAATCAGTACGGAGTATCCAGGGCAGGCACAGGTTAAACTCCCACTGGGAATGCGCGGTGGATTCCTCCTCACCAGAGCAAAAACCCAAATGACAAATGGATAGGAGCTAAGCTTTATTCCGGCACGCGTGAGCTGCGTGTGCGGATGCACATTAGCATCTCATCAAGGGGAGACGCTGCCCACCCGGAGCAGTTCGGATGCGGCAGTTTGGAGGTGAAGGATTTAAAAGGACAGAATCCCTCGCAGTGGCAGCTCTCCAGCATCCTCCATCACGCTGCAGTAAAGGCAAACAAGCTCTCGAGTTCTGCTTTGTCTTTGTTCTTGATTTAAAGGCAGAGAAGGCCATTCATGTTTAAAGTACAGGGGGGAAGCACCCATCCTGCTAAACTACAGGGGGGAAGCACCCATCCTGCAAGCAGCCTTGTTTAGTGGATATCGGTACCTGCAGGAACACTCACAAAAAGCCTAGGGTCACCCAAGCTGAGGCACATGGCAGATTAACCACATCCAACGAGCATGGCCACCACGACACCTGTGCTGACCCACAACCACCATCAGCCCAGCCCTGCTCCTGGTACGGCTGCTGCCCTGACGGAAGGGGCCGGGGAGGACAATCCTCCCCCCGCAGAGAAACCCCAGAGGCATGGGGCAAGGCCGTGTCCCCGAGCAGGCAGGACTGCTCCCGGCTACTGGGACTGCGGCACTCGGGTCAGCCTGGAAGCGTCCCAGAGGACAGCACTGCCACAGTCAAACTGGTCTCACCAGCAGAAAGCATTTCCTACGACAACAATTTCCAGACGTAGATTCTTCCGAAACCCTTGAGCAGTACATGATATTTAGGCACCTTCAGTCCCCAGGCAGCAGAGTTCAGCGGCATCCATTTAATAAGCTCTGTGCCTCACTACAAACAGCTCCGCTTCAAAAGGCACCATTAAAGCCAAGCAGCTCTCTCCTCCTTTGAAGGCTGCAGACTCGGCTCCCAGGACCCACAGCTCTGCCGACAGCAGCAGAGAGGACAGGTTCCTTAAACTGCTCGATCCCAGAGCGAAGCTGCATCCCGGGAAAAGAAGAATTAAAATAAACCTCCCGAGCAGCTCAGCAATGTAGAAGCGTCCAGAGAGTCGGCTGGGAAAGGGGCAGGTTATTTCCCGGCTCTGCAAACACTACAGAGACCCGCCTATGGGTATCTGCACCGATATCAAAGCCTCCTTCCTCCGTTGGTTCCACCTCTCCTTCATACCTCCTTTCCTCAAAACAAGGCACAAAAAGTATAGGAAAAAAAGCTGGAAAATGGCAAAACGATCCTGTTTGCTGTGCAGAGGCAAGGCACGCAGTGAGCTCGCTGCAGGAGCGACGGAGGAAGATTTTTAACCAAGACTTGGTTCTCTCTGCTGCTCCAGTCCAGACCCTGAACACAAACTGGGCGCAGGGTTCGCTGTTCCCCACGCCCCAGCCTCCTCTACTCACAACGTTTCCCTAACTACGAGTGTTTTAACCCAGGATCGTCGCCCGCTGCCCTGCTGCTGCATTGCGGAGATCAGAGTTGTAATAGTCGCCAACATGGCTGGAGGAGGACGGTGCTCCGTCTGAGGAAAATCAATGCACTAAATGACACCGATTCCTTCTTCACCTTGTTTTATGGAAATGAGAAAAAGCAAAGACAAAACGCACAAATAAATCATCTCACGCTATTTATAAAGTTTTACTGTAAAATTAACAAAACTACATACTTCAAGGTCACAGAAATACGGAGATGAAATATACAGAAAAAAGAAATTGTGATGAGTTCTATCTTTTTTGAAGTAATAATAGAGCATCTAGCGTTTTACAGGTGGAAAGTCAGAGAAAAAAGTTAAAATATTCTGGCAAAAACATTTTCTGGGCTGCAGAAAACCAGCAGCTTTGCTGGAAAATCGCCGCAGCACTCCAGCAACTCCAGACAGTTCTTGTTTTAGAGGCTGGGTGGTGGAAGCAGCTCTTTACACCTTATTCTATTGCAACCAAACTAAAACCTGACCCTTGGTAAGCTCCAGTTAAGACAAATGGCCTGAGCAGGACCCTTCGCCCCGCACAGGGGTTCGCCCTCACTCAAGCGTTTCTGGTCCCAAGGAAACGCTCCTCAACCTGTGAAACAGGAACAGCCTCCCAGGGACAGCTTCTCACACAACCCAGCGGACGCTGAAGCCCACTGTGCCTCACCGGTGGCCAGGCAGCACCTCGGAGCCCACCATTCCTCAAAGCAAAACTGTCCTGACACGCCCAGCAGTGAAGATTCAGCCAGGATGGGTGAATTCCCGGGGAGGTAACATGGATAGTTGGTATCTTGGCTATAGCTGCTCTGATGTAAAACTCTAAATACAAAATCCCCATCCTGTCCTCCCAGGGCTGAGAGGATTTTGTGAGCCTTAAAGAACAAAATACCAGAATGTGGAGGGCTACAGACAGGTTCTGCTCATTTCCAAAGTGAGACACCCACACTTACGTAACAAAAAAAGCCAGAAAAAAGAGCATCTTGCTACTGCTTTACGTATTTGAGACAAAAGCGAGACCGTTGTGGGGACTGTGAGACCAGCCAGACGACAAACGTGTGGCGGCTCTGTTTGAGACTGACTGCTTAAAGAAAATTTTGTTGCTATCCACCAGAGAAGAACAGAAACTTGCAACAAACACATTCTGCAAGGCAGGAGAGAACTGCAAGCAGTCTGTTCGACTTTCTCAGAGGGTATGTTGAGAGCAACAGTAGTTGCAGGAGCCAGGAGAGCAGCAGAGCTTTCTATTCCTGGGATACTGGCTGGAGTCCTTACACCATATTTCAGCTGCAAATTAGATTTTTCTCGTATACACAGAAAACCTGATCTTCCTCCTCCACATTGAGCAAAGACCAGTTGTGAAGTTTTACGTATCAGAGCAGAGGGGTTATTGGGCTGTGCAAGCAGGGGCAATGCGCCAGCCACTCCGGAGCTGACGTTACTGCTGCAGAGCACAAGAAGCGTCCCAGACCCCTCTCATCTCCACCTAAAGGGAGGGACTATACGGAGTCACTTCAGGTATCAGAAGCCACCAGTAAAAACTCCTCAATTCTCAGCAATAAGCCTTTGTTTAAAGCTATTCAAAGATGCAAAACATCACCTCAAAATTTACCATGTCCTAAACAATACCAAGCCCAAACATTTATAAGCAGGCAGTTTCAACAAGAAACAAGAGCCCCTACACACATCCCTTTGCTGTCACTAGGTGAGTACTAATGAACACTGGGGTAACCAGGGTGCCCCCCCATCAGGCTGGGGGTACCAGCTGCAAAGCTCTTCACCCACCCAAAAGCCTGCTGCGAGGGAAGGACAGCTGCACCATACAAAATCAAATGAACCTACCTAGGGGAGTATTGAATTAATTGTTGGTAACAGTATTGAGCATTATGCTGGGAAGCCGAGGTCTCCTCCCGTGCCAGAGCCTTCCCACCCCTTCCGGGAGCCAAAGCAAGTTAAAGAGCCCTGCACGCAGGAGCCAGCACCTTGGTTTTGTAGAGTACAACCAAGACGGACACACACGAGCTGGGTACGCTACCTGAGATCCTCTGCTGCTCCTGAGAAAAGTCAATGCCTTCGCCGATGGAACTCATGATTTTCTCAATCTGAAAATAGAAAAAAAAAAGCACATGCTGCATTATTCATAAAGCCTGAGGAAAAGCTAAAGCAGCCCCGGGATTTCACCTGCGACGTGACTGCCGAAGAAATCCAGGAAAGGATGTTAAGATACCTCTGACCCAGAAAAGGTACCCTTAACACCTTGCCCGGAGAAGTCTTGGTAAGGATGGCTGACCCGGAAGGGACGGGGAGAGACTGGGACTCCACCGAGCCTTCCCTTCCACACCTTGCTAGTGCCTGAAAACAAACCGCTCCAACAAAAACATCCCCCTGGAGCACAAAATTCGGGGGAAGGAAAGGAACCCCAAGCTCCCGGGCTCGGCCGGTACAAACATGCAGCCGCCCTTCACCAGCAGCAAAGCCCGAGAAATGCAGCGCTCCGACTCCTTCCCAGCACGCGGAAAGCAAGCTCGGCTTCGCCTCGGTCGAGGTTTTGTCGGGTATTTTTGGTTTGTTTTTTTTAAACCATCACATTTCCCAATCCTGCGCATGTACGCTGTGCTCCTCACCACTTCCACTGAGAGCAGAGATGCTTTGGAAGAGTTTGGAAATAGATGAAGTTTGCAAAAGCAGCAACATGGCGGGGGCAAACGCCTTCACCACCCAGGAGAGGGAGCTGAAGGCAATTTCATCCCCCCAGATTTAAGCGAGTCACAGTCAATAGCTCAAGGCAAACCTCACACAATTAAGAAAAAAGGTAAAAACTACTGCCTGAGACGGTGTCCAGTCCACTTAGGAGCTGCATATAAATGGCTGCATTTACCACAAAAAAAAATATTAATGCCTGTTGCAAGTTTCATACAACCTACAGGATACTTTCTTACATGAGAATAGAAACTTTTTATAAAAAACAAATCTTGAGCAGAATTTGTAAATCAAGGCTTTCTAATGCAATGCTGCAAAGGCAAAACTGGCAGTGACAATTACCAGGTTAATTGTGTTACGGTGAAAGACCTGACAAAGCGCACCTCACTTAGTGCAGAATCTTCTGTGATCTAAAGCACTAAAGCCCACTGTTTTCCCAAGAGCAATGAGACACTTCAGAGACTCAGGTCTGGCTGCTTACCCCAGTCTTCAATCTATACTCGAGCAGAAAAGAAAGAAATAAATAAAAGAGCCCCCAGTGAGAGATTCCTGAACAGAAATCTTCCAAAAAATTGAAAAACTCCTCCGAGACACTTCAGGGCGGTTGCTGCTGAGTGCAAAGCTGATTCATCGACTGGCAACAGAGAGTCGGGGGGGGAAATAAACATCAGCTCTGACACAACTTCCCTCCCCCCCCC
>Ga0065711_1048613_pt1 | contig 11715 bp, 18 predicted proteins | sample Hoacrofraction12_FD_59098 | JGI IMG/M metagenome (GOLD analysis project Ga0065711, IMG submission 59098) | Hoatzin crop microbial communities from Cojedes, Venezuela - Epithelial fraction 12 v2 (version 2) | ecosystem: Host-associated > Birds > Digestive system > Esophagus > Crop | place... | reverse complement strand
CAAGCGCCGGGGGGGGGACGCGGGGTCGGGACAGCCGCCGGCTTGGCGCCGGGTCCGGGTCGGGGTCCGCGGGCAGGGCCGGGGACGCTGGGTCTGGGCGCCGCGCCCGCGGGCAGGATCCGGAAAGCTGGGGCTGGGTGCTGGGTGCGGGTGCTGCGGGCACAGGCGGGGGCTGGGTGCTGAATCCGCGGGCAGGGCCAGAGGGGGTGGGTTTGGGGTGCCGGGTCCCCGTCTGCGGGCAGGATTGGGAGGACTGGGACCGGGTGGTCGGGTGCTGCGTCTGGGTGCTGAGTCAACAGGCAGGGTCTGGGGTGCCGGCTCTGGGTCCGGGTCTGCAGGCAGGATTTGGGGTGCTGAGTCCGCATGCAGGGTCTGGGGTGCTGGCTCTGGGTCCGGGTCTGCAGACAGGATTTGGGGTGCTGGGTCTGGGTGCTGAGTCTGCATGCAGGGTCTGGGGTGCTGGCTCTGAGTCCGGGTCTGCAGACAGGATTTGGGGTGCTGGGTCTGGGTGCTGAGTCCGCAGGCAGGGTCTGGGGTGCCGGCTCTGGGTCCGAGTCTGCAGGCAGGATTTGGGGTGCTGGGTCTGGGTGCTGAGTCCGCAGGCAGGGTCTGGTGTGCTGGGCACGCCATCAGAGTCCGGAGCAGGAGGAGCAGGGGTCTGACCTGCTGGGGTTGGAGGCCAGGGAGTGACGCCTTGGGGGATTTGGGGGCAGAGCCTCGGGGGCAGAATGGGGAGGGGTTCAGGGAAGGTGTGATGCAGCTGGGGGTTTGGGGGTGACAAACTGGAGGGGAGGTGGGGACGCTCAGGGTCTGGTGGCAGTGCAGGTAGCTTGGTTTGGGGGGTGGACTGAGGTGGGGCGGGGGGACATGCCGAGGGGGTGTGAGGGAAGATGATGGTGGGAATTGCAGACAGACAGGGCACCAGCTCGTAGGGGGAGGGCTAGATATAGCCCCCCACTCCCATTCCCCAGCAGATCAGGGGGGGATTGGGGGTCTGCGGGGATGGGGACTGCTGGTGGTATCTGGGGAGGCTGAGCATTACCTGGGGGCAGGTGGTGTTTCGGATGGCTGGGACGAGGTACTGAACTGATGCCGGTGGTGCAGTGCAATCTCTGCCTCCCCCTGGCTTCCCCTCGGGAGGTGGGGGGCCGCGGGACGTGGCTCCTTGGGATTGGGATGCATCGCGGTGGGGCCTGCAGATGCCCCCGGGCGGAGGGGACCACCTGGTGCTGGGGTTTGTCTGCGCCGGGGTCGAGCTGCATCTCCCTGCCGATCCACAGGCAGAAGGGACCTGTGGTGCGACCAGGTAGCACTGGGGTTTAGGTCTCTGCCTTCCCCACCGGCACCAGGTGGGCCAGTGGCTTGCGCCTGGCCTTGAAAACCAAAAGCTTGAAGTGGGAGAGGGAACCACAAAAGGGCTCTTCAGGTGCCAAGAAAAACTGTCTCCAAAGACAAAGAGAGAGCCCAAAATGGATGAGGAGCGCAGATTCCCCCAGAGGCAGGGAAATTATTAATAACAGCGATGGCATTTTTTTGTGCTAGTTGGCCTACCACCGCGGGAGGCTGCTTTGCTTCCCTCCGCGGTGGGCGCAGGCTGGGAGCCCCCGCCTGAACCCCGGGACCGGGTGGGACGGCTACAGCGATGCTGCCTGCGTGCCCTGTGGGATGCGTCTCTGCTTCATCTCGGCTTGGCCGGGCTCGCTCTGCCCAGAGGGACAAGGGGCAGGGAGCTGCCCCCCAGCACGCCGCGATCCCTATCTTGACTTTGTTTTTGTGTTGCAACCGGAGGGGAAAAAAAAAACCAAAACCCCAACAACCCTTTCGGCTCCTGCAGATGAGAGCTTTGTGTCGTAGGCTTGTTCTCCCCTCCCCGCCTTTTCCAACATCCATTTGAACCTTTCACCGCTTTCCCTGCCAGGAATGCAGCAGGTTTGCCGGAGCCGGGAGGTTTGTTCAGCAAATCTGGCAGGTCGTGTGCTGGGAAAAAGCATCCAGGTGCGCTCGGCAGGGCCGGCGAGGGGGGGGGTCTGCCAGCACCCCGACGGGGAGGGCAGCCGTGGGTGCACCAGAGATGCGGTGCCAGCCTCGCCTGGCCACGTGCGGGGAATTTCCCTCCCTGCGCCTGCCCGCTGGCTTTGCTTGGCATCGTGATGGGACTTGTTGGGAAGCGGCTCATGCGGTGGGCAGGTGGGTAGGGGGGAGCTGGTCCCGCGGGACGCGGTGTCGCTCGGGGACGGGGAGGGGGGAACCACGTCGCCAGTGTTTTTTTTGTTCCCCTGCTGCGAGAGCCCCCCGGCAGTGTCCGGCCGCTGCTGCGGGTGTTGGGCGGGCGCCTGGCCCCATCCAAAGGTGAAGGCTCCATGCCACACTGGCGCTTGGGGACGAAATGCTGCCGTCGTCCCTCCCCACCTGGCCGTGCCACCGCGCCTGGTGATGTACGAGCACGAGGGCTTTGCCGTAGCAAGGTCATCATCAAACCCACACCCTCCTCCCTCCTGGGGCCCGAGCTGCGCCGTGCGGAGCCAGAGGGAGCTGAGGGATCTGGGCGCTGTGTTACCGACCAGTGTGGGGACGATGCCTCTTGGCGCTTCAGGGTGTGCTCTGGGTTGTGATTTTCTTGTTGCTCAAAGGCTCGCCCCGGGTACAACCCCATCTCCCCTTACCTGATGGGAGGGCTCTCGTTTGCCTGTTCCAAAGCCAATCCCCTTGCAAATAAGGTGGGGAGCTGATTTTGGGGCAGCAAAGCTGGCGGTATGCAAACGGCGGTGGGGAAGGCCAGGTGCTGCTGCCTTGCACCGTGCAGTTTTGAAAGAGAAGTTGAATATCAAATTGAGTTTGATCCCACATTTGAAGCTTTGTTGGAAAGAAGGCCAAGGAAACAAGAAGAGGTTGTTAAAGCTGGAAGCCATAAAACCACTCCTGTCATCTGGTTTTGCTGGACTTTTGAAAAGAAAACAGTTTATCTTTGGAATAAATAAATGGGAGAAGGACAGGCTTGGGATGGAAAGCCCCACGTTCACACCAGGCGAGCTGGTTGTGCTGCAGCTCTTGCCCCTGCTCCCAAGGGGACCCCAGGTCGTGGGGGATTGCTGAGCCTCAGTTTCCCCTCGGGGAAGCTCCGCGCCGTGCCGACGGTGGGAACCCTGGGCATTGCCAAGAAACGTCTTTGAAACGCAAACCTGGCTTTGGAAAAAAACCTGGAAGACAAACCGGCTCTAAACAAACACCCGAGTTAATTCCTTGTCTTGCATTGTACGAGCCCAGTGAAACGAAACACAGTGCAGCCACGAGGACAAGCAAATGGATTTGAGTGCGTCAGAAAGCCCCAGTATCTGCTGGATCTGAAGTCTCCCTTTACATTTAGCATTGGGGTCTTTTTTTCATTTTCTTTCTAATTGTTCCTGGGAGTTCAATTCTACAATATTTTTCCTGCTTCTGCCGTGGAGACAACGCGCTGCAGCCGCAAAGCCCTCAAAGGCTGAACTGCAGGTCGCATCCAGCGCTGAGCCACTCGGATGCGAACGCCTCCTTGCTGGGAAACTCGGCTGTGATGTGGAGGGCTGTCTGTCCAGCTGTCCAAGGGGCTGTCGGCAAGCGGTGAAGCCTGGCCTGCTGCAGCAGAGACGGGAAAGGGTGGAAAATATTGGGGTTTGGGGGTGATGTTGCTAGCGCTGAGCATGCCTTGTCCCTGCCGTGGAGGCGGTGGGAGCCCCGGGGGTCTGCACCCCGCATCCTGGGGCTCGGCGGTCGCACTCTGCCTCCCCCATGGCCTGGGTGTGGGGGCTGGCTGGTGGCGAGGTGAAGTCAGAGTCAGCCCACCGCGGCCCGGCATCCTCCAGTTTCCCTTCCCAGTTCCTGCGTGGCTCCCGGCTGGGCTCTCGGGTGCTCCTGGGGGTCAGCCCAGGGCTGCTGCCATGGGGTTTCTGCAGAGTGAGACGTGCTGGATGGGAGGGAAAAGCTGCAGGGACTGTGTCTTCACCACCGGCTTGCAAGACCCAAACAGCCTCTGGCATGCTCCTGCGAGGGGAGGTTTGCTGCCCTGCCTGGGGGTGCTGGGTCTGGGCTGGCTGGGGGCATCCCTTCGTGCTCTCGGTCCCGCCGCCGAGCTGCGAGGGTTTGCCCTGCAGCCTCCCCTCCTTGCACCCTTCCTCCCGGGCCAGCTCTGAGCGAGGCTTTTGGGGTGATGGAGCCGGGCAAGGAGCTGTTGTGACTAACAGCCAGTGCTGGTGGGTTTTCCCTAAGGATGGGAAGCAGAGGAGCGCTCTGTCTGTCCGTCCCGGGCACCGTACTCTTGCCGTCTGCTTGTGGCATGCCGGGAGCTGCTGGAGCGGAGCCGTGCCTGCGCCTGGCAAGCGGCTGCAGGCAGGTGATGCCTGCCCATGGCACAGGCCGGAGCAGCTTTCCTTATTTTCTCATTTGGGTTTTTTTGGGTGGGTTTGGATGGGAATGGCAGGAGAGCTCTCATGGGGACTTGGCGCTGAGCTCCGTTGCTGCCTGGCAGCCCCTTTGAACCTCCCGCTCCACATCAGCCCCGACCTGACGGAGGAGAGGAACGGGTTCTTGTAAGATCAGTGAAAACGGGGAGCTGGGGAGAAGCTAAAATGCCCCGATCTCTGCAGCCGTGCAGGGGCAGGTGACGGTTGGACTTGATGATCTTAGAGGTCTTTCCCAACCTTAATGATTCTATGATTCTGTGGGGATACCGTCGCCCATCCCTGCCCCTCACCGGGCAGGCGGTATCCCCTGGAGGGATGCTGCAGGGGGATGGAGATAAGGCACGGTGCTGGGGGCCAGCAGGGCAAATCTGTTGGAAGCTGGGCTGCTGTTAGGTTTTTTGCTGACAGATCAGCTTGTCTTTTCAGCGATGTTTAGATGTCTGGCTCCCGCCAGCACTAGTGCCTCTTAAACAGGCCCACGTCCCCGGCCGGCCCCGCTCGCTCCCCCATCCATCACTTTGCTCCTTCACGCGCCTCCTCCCCTCCGTGACGTTGGTGGGGTCGGAGCTGGGTGCTCTCCTCTGTCGGCTCTGCCGGTGGCGGATGGGGGCCGTGCCGGAGCGTGTTCCCATGGCCTGCCGATGCCTGCTGCCCACCCCCCCGGCTCCACGGCGGCTAAGCCGTGCGTGGGGGCTTTGCGGTGGGAGCTGGGTGGGATGCGCCTTGAGAGGAGCCGATGTCGCCGCTCTCCCTCCCCTCCTCTGTGCCCAAATCCCAAATTTGAGTGAACGAGGGATGTATCTGCTTCCCGCATTGCCACAGCTCTCGTGCCTGTCCGCTGAAGTGCCTCAGGGTCAAGCGTGGTTTTGTTTAGAGAAAGCAACTAAAATAAACTTGGTGAGGGGCTCCCGGGAGGTCACTGTGCTCCTTCCCTCCCCGTCCCCAGCTCCCAAACGCAGCACCGGTCCTCTCTTCCTGGAGGGCTTTCGGCAAGTTAGCATTTTTTTCTTGCTGTTGTTGACAAAAAACCCCGGCTGGTTGAGAAATCTGTGCGCAGCAGCGCCAGCCCGGTCCCACGGGTCAAATCCTGCCCCTGCAAATCTCTGCCAGGAAGGGCGGCTCGTCCCGGGCTGGCCCTCGGGGATGCTGCTTGGGGGGACCCATCGCCTTGCACAAGGCTGTGAGCAAGTCCCTGTGGTGGACAGACGGACGGATGGACTCCACAGGCTCGTGGTGGACCCGATGCTTTATCATCTTCTGGTTGAGCTCTGCAGCAGAGGCAGGGAAGTGCTGGAAGTTCGTCAAGGGCTGAATTAAAGTTGCCTGGCAACCTCTATCCTGGCTCCTCTTCCCGCATCTCGCAGGATTTCCCACCCAAGGTCTGCTGGCTCCCGGGAAGGGGGGCCCGAGACGCGCCACGCTCGCAGCCGGGCAGGGGCCAGGCTCACTTCTCGCTGGATGGCTCTTTTCCCGCAATTCCCCAGCTCCTTCCCACGCCTGGGAGCCGGGAGCTCTCCCTGCCGCATTCCCTGGGGCGGGTGCCTTTCCCCCCCGCACCGGGAACGGGTCGGGCCGTTTCGGCTGAACCCAAAGGCAACTCCGGGGGTGAAATGGCGCTGGGGTGGTGGGAACATGGCTGGGAGCCAGGGGGGTCATGTGCTGGGCTTGGCCCCGAGGAGCAGAGCTGGATCAGCCGCATAGGGATGGGAGCTCCTGGGCTGGGCTGTCGTCAAAGAGCAAGGCTCTCCTGGTGCAGTCCCTGCCCGGAGTTTTGTTAAGGCTGTTCTGCGAGCCCGTGACCCGGAGGAGACCTGCGGGAAGTCCTGGCCCCTGCCGGGAAGCCAGGAGCGCTTGCTTGTAGGGGTGCAGGATGCCGAGCGGGGCAGCCCACGAGCAAGGGAGAAAGGTCCGGCAGCCATTCCGGGAGCCTGTGTGGGCTTTGCTCGGTGGAGCAACCACAAGCTGTCCACGTTGTGGCGGGATGGGGAAGCATCCAATCCTGCTCTGCAAATCTGTCCTGCCATCCTGGATGGATGCGGGGGTGAGCCGGGGAAGGGCTGTCCCACCCAGCATCTCCGTCCTTTCTCCTGGGTTCCCTTTAAATTAAAAAGCCAGCATCGGTTTCGGCTCTGCTGCTGAGGAAACAGCCACGGGGGGCCCGTAAGACCCCAGCTGAGGTCCCTCCATATTCACCAGTCCCACTGACAGTGCAATTTCCCTGCACTGCAGCTCGTGGCCAGCTGTTGCTCCCAGATTTTGCTGCCTCGTGGCTTTGAGGACAGCGGGGCAGCGGGAAGGGGCCACCATGGCCAGCAGAAGCTCTCAGTGCGGTGGCCATCGAGAGGTGCGGCAGCTTTGGCTGGTTTCTTTGGCTGGATCCAGGCTGGCGAGACCTGCCGCTGGGAAATTCGCTCATCAAAAGCTTTTTGCTCCTGCAGAGACGCTGGTCGCGGGGATTTTAAGGAGGTGCCGACTGGGCCGGCTCGTTTGGGTGTGCTGTGCCGGCTGGCTGCCGGTGGGAGGCTGAGGCCAGCACAGTCACGCTCACACGGCTTCCGTCGTGACCCAGTAAACCCAGTCAGACCTGACCGGGGCTCGCTCGCTCCCCTGCGCGCTCACACACGCCTGCACGCCTCCGCCGCCCCGCTGCTTTCCTGGTGTTCCCCGGGGACCGGCAGACCCGTCCCGCCGGCAGGAGCCGGTGCCTGGGTCGGCTCGCCCGGCTCCGTGCTGGGAGCCGCGGCTGCATCCCACCGGAGCGCCAGCAGCCAGCGGTAGGAGGGTGGGCTTTGGCCCCCGTGGACGTTGCACGTTGAGGTTAGAGCGGCTGGTTCCTGGCTCTGCCCCACTCTCGGGGCGGCCGTCAGCCCCGCAGCCAGATCCTGCCTCCGCCACGCTTCTCCTTCAGCGTCGCTGGCCGGGGTGGGAGCTGGGGCCGGATTTTGGGTCTTATGTTGGCCCCCCCTGCGCCAGGAAGTAGGTGAGGTGCCAAGGGGCTTGGGAGCTCGCTCTTGGGGCTGGGCTTTTCTGGGCAGTTTTTTCCTTAAATCACAGATTTCGTTGGAGCTGCTGCTGCTTTTCAGCCTCTTTCTCTCCCCCTTTTGTGTCCCTCCCCCCCCGGAGAAAACTCTGTGGCGTTTCCCCTCCTGGCTTTTCCCCGTTTCCATGGAGGAGCTGGGCTTGAGCAAACCGACTGCCCCCAGCCTGACTGGTGGGTCCCACGGACCTCCTCTGCCTCCCACCCTGGCCCTTGCCTTCACCCAGAGCTTTGAACTTGCACCCTGCTGAGCAGGAAATGATGGGTTTGGGGGTGTTTGGTGCGGCTGCAGCCCGGGGTGACAACCTGAGCGGGGCCAAGGATGGTTTCAGTTCCTTCTTGCACTTTCTCCCCCAGCCTAGGTATGAAAAATAGAAAATTAAAAAAAAAAGAGAACCTTGGAACAGCCCTTCCCTGCGAGTAAAATATTAACTGGCTTTACAGCTAACTGAGTAAATGTCCTTTAGGACAAAGTTACATCTGATCTTGGGCAAAGGAGCCTTTGGAAATGGGTGCACCTGCTCCCCTGGAAGAAGCAGAGGAGCCTGGCCCCGGCAGCAGGGGAGGCTGCTCCCCCCTGCCCCTACCTGGCTGAGAACGCTGCACAGCATCACAGCTTAATTTATGACTTTTATTTCCCCCTCCCGTGCCAGCTGGGTGCTCACGCTGGTTAAATGTTAGCCGGGGCTGGCTCGCAGCACTGCGCTTGCCCGGTGATAAGCAGCGTCACTGCCTCCGTGCCCGGCCGCACTCCCAGCTCCAATCCCCATCACGCCCGGAGCAGGGCACCAGGCAAAGTTCAGGGCTTGTTTGTTCGGGGGAGATGGGGCGAGGACGCCTGGCAGCGGGCAGGCAGGTCGCAGGGCTGTTACTCATTTATTTAGGGATCGTTGTTTGCCTTGTCATGAGAAGGGTTCTCCTCCCCTCTGCCCTCCCAGCTCAGGTGCGTGGCAGCTCTGGTGGCTTGTGCGTGTGTTGAGGCTCGTGTCCCTGCACAGAGGCCTGGGGAATGGTCCCCATGGCTGTCGGGATGGCCCCGGTCCTGCTGGTGGGATGGGGAGGTGTCAGCACGGGGCTGGCTGCAGCGTTTTCAGGTGCTTTGGTGCTCCAGATGTGACCCCGCCACTGGCTTTGCCCAAAAGCCTGGATGGGTTTGGCTTGTGCCAGACATGGTGCCACCAAAGCAACGTCTTTCTCGTTGACCTCCATCCCCACTCACCCACCTTGCATTGCCCTGCCAGGCCCATCGCTTGCGATTGAGCTCCTTGAAGGGGGGATGCTCCAGGTCACCCCCCTCTGCTCCCAGGAAGCTCAGCCCCATGGGCAGCACCCTACCCGCTACTGGGGTTGGGTGCTGTATGGGTGCTCTGCGCTGGGCCGGTGCCTGGGGACAGCGAGGCAGGAGGGAGCAGGGGGGACATCTCCCCCCTGCCCGTTCCTGGGATGCTCTGGGGCAGCGGCCAGTGCAGGTGCGAGGTCAGGGTCTGAACCCCCCCCAGGGTGTAGCGCAGGCTCCAGGACTGTGGCTGCATCCCACTTCTCCTTTTCAGCCCCAAAGCCCCTTTCACTTTCATTTCACTTTGGTTTTACCTCCCCTCCACCTGAGACCCGGCGAGGTATTTGCTTCGGGGAAACCGTCTGCAGCAAGCGTGTTTGAACAGCTTCTCTACAGGGCCAGGTATTTAGTTTTTTATATATATATATAAAAGAAACAAACCCTAAGTGAACATATAGATGCTGGTTGCTTATGGAGAGCTCTCCTGCTCAGAGATACCCAGTCATCTTCTTCCACCTTGGCGCCTGCAAAAGGAACCGGTGGCTTTGCTCGACGCAGCCGGGAGAGGCTGGGGGTTATTCGGGAGGGATCGGATGCATGAAAGCAAGAGCTGAGGTAGACGCCGAGCTTCAAGGCAGCTTGGGCTGAAAGAAAAGCTGAAATCTCGTGGAAAAACACTCGGGGGAAAAGCTGTTCTCACTTGAAAAGACTTGATGCAGATGCCAAGAGGCTCCTGTATGGGTTTTCCTTCACCCTGCGTCACTGCGTGCCTGAAGCATCCTTCCCCACGCCTCTGTCCATGGGAGTCTCATCATTTCCAGAGGGGCAAAGCTTTGGGGACAAGTATCTTGTGTGGCAGGAGACGGCCAGCTGTGCTTTCAGGGAGGAGCGGAGCCCTTGGGCTCCCCGGGAAGCCCCCTGCCACCCGTCCTGCTGCAGCCGCTGCGGGGAGTGGGGCTTGGGGTACCCCAGTGTGCCACGAGACCTGTAGAGGCTTGGCCCCGAACCCTGCTGTCTGCTTTTGGGAGTAAATGTGCCTGCGTTTTGGATGTGAAAATGCAACAGGGGATCAGGCAGCTCTGCCAAAGCATGTGCTTCGGTCAGGGGGAGCTGCAGGAGGAGATGGCTGGGGGCGAAGGAGGGAGGAGCCCGAAGCAGACCTGGAGGAAAATGACCCTCGGAGCAACCGAACCGAGCGCTCAGCAAGCAACTGCTGCCGCTGCGACGGGGCGGACGCTGAGGCAGGGGGATGCTGCGGAGCGTCACTCCGCTCAGACTCCCCTCCCTGCCCTGTGCTGGCTGCAGGCTCGACGCCTTGCGCCGTGCCTCAGTTTCCCCTTTGGCAAACGCAGGTTTTCTTTTCCCTGAAACCATCTCAGGGCTGAGGCCATGCCCGGTCCTGTGTCCATCTGTGTGTGTGGCTGGCTCCTTCCCAAGCCTGCTTGCTCACGAGGTGCTGGGGACACTGAGAATGCCTGACCCAGTGCTCTGTGTTTCAGGAGGGTTTGGCAGCCAGCTCCGTCCCGGGGAGCTGGGGAGCCCGTCCCGAGGATCGGCTGTGCCAGCCCGGCGGCAGCAGGCTGGGTGGCTGCCCTCGCCGGGGGAGCAGGAAGATGAGCAGAGGCACAGCCCATCTCCTGACTGCTCTCTTCGTGGCGGCGGCGATGGGCTACCCGTCACGGCGGTCTGCCACCGACCTGGATGCCACCCCCAGGACAACGGTCACCTTTGACGGTAAGGGGACGTGGGTCATGGTGGTGGCCTTGGGATCTTGTCGGGACTGGGTTTGGTGCACTGTGACTGCATCCGGCCTTTGCCAGGTCCCCGGAGCTGGGGGCTCAGCGCAGGGCGGTGGCTACAGAGGGCCCTCCAGTCCCCTGGGCTCCAGAAATCGGAGGCTGCATGGCTGGCTGGTGCTGGGTGCCCGGAGTCGATGTGCTCTGAGGGATGGAGCAGGGCAAAGGCATCTCCCCAAAAGCCAGCGTCAGACAAGGACCTGGAGGGAGCCAGCCTTGGCCAGCCCCCAGCCCTGGCCAGCAGCCCCTGAAGAGTGTCCCGAGCTGGGCATCCCACCCGGGCTGGGCTCTCATGGCCCACATAGTCAGCAGGGCGCTTTCTTCTGTGATTTTCTCCAATTGCCACTGGGGTCTTGGCCTCCAGCCTCTGCGGTGTCAGCCAGCCCCGCAGTGTCATCGTGGCTTGGGCATCCACACGACTTCGTTGACCTCGTTAGTGAAGCCCAGCTCAGCAGTAAACAGTGGAGAGGGTTACATTTGCAGGTGGGGTGCCCTTTTCTCCCCAGGCAGTGCCTCCTTTCGGAGGGGTCATACCCTCCCCAGCTGCCTCCAGGGTCCCAAGCCCCACGGGACATTCTCCTTCTGCAGCAGGAGGGTCCGAGCCTGGCTTGGGGTCCCTCCAGCTGGGGCTGAATCCCACCCTGAGCTTCTCAGCACCCCAAATTGGATGGTTTCTCCATCTTGGTGGGCAGGGAGCGCCCAGCCTCACTGCAGAAGGCCTCCACTTGCACGGCAGTTTTGGTTCTGGTTTTTTGCATCTTTCCTTTTGGGCTGGCTGGGCTCGGTTCGCAGCCAGGGTCACTGCCAGTGTGTTTTCGCTTCCTCCGGAGGTTCCCCAAACAGCGTCACAGGTCTGTGCTGGGCATGGATGTTGTAGCTCCCACCCCTGAGCTGCCGTTTTAATTAGCGGGGAGAAATTTCTCCTGCGAGCCTGAGCCCAATTAGTGCCTTTCGCCTCCTACCAAACCTCCCCTCTTCCTTTCCGCCTGCTGGCAGCTGGCACGATCTGCCTGACAAATCTCAGTGGGTGCTTTCACAGAATCACACAGAATCACAGAATGTTCGGGGTTGGAAGGGACCTCTGTGGGTCATCTAGTCCAACGCCCCTGCCGAAGCAGGGTCACCTACAGCAGGCTGCACAGGACCTTGTCCAGGAGGGTCTTGAATATC
>Ga0065711_1048611_pt1 | contig 11715 bp, 9 predicted proteins | sample Hoacrofraction12_FD_59098 | JGI IMG/M metagenome (GOLD analysis project Ga0065711, IMG submission 59098) | Hoatzin crop microbial communities from Cojedes, Venezuela - Epithelial fraction 12 v2 (version 2) | ecosystem: Host-associated > Birds > Digestive system > Esophagus > Crop | place... | reverse complement strand
GGTGACCCTGCTTCGGCAGGGGGGTTGGACTAGATGACCCACAGAGGTCCCTTCCAACCCCTACTATTCTGTGATTCTGTGATTCTCTGATTCTGTGATTCTGTGAATGGTTGTACAGAAGATGGAGTCAAACCCTTCCCAGAGATGCACAGGAACAGTATAAGAGGGAACCTAATTTGCAGTGAGAAAAATTCTCATTAGATTTAAGGAATATTTTCTTCACCTTGAAGGTGGCCAAATCCTTGCACTGTTTACCCAGAAAGGCTGTCGGATCTTTGTCTTTGGAGATATTAAAAATTTGAATGGATAAACCCTTGAGCAACCTGATCTAACTCTGATGTTCTCCATATTTTGAGTAGGAGGTTAGATAAGACAACTTCCCCAGGTCCTTTCCAACTTACATTATTCTGCGAATTTATAATATTTCCTAAAAGTAATATTATGAAGAAAATGTTTGAAAGATTTTGAAAAGATTCTACAGTGATGATGGCTGTACGAGTACTTCAGATGGATATTCTAGAAGAGTTCTTCTCAGAGTGAAATTCAGTAGTATTCAGAATTACAAATCATTTTTCAATTATTGATGAATCCAGTAATAATAGTGATTTTCTCTGTTCTTTAAAATATACTAACTAGTTTGAAATTTTCAGAGCTCTTTTGAAGAGCAACATGGTTACAAATAGAGTTTTCAATGCCTTTAACACATGATGTAATCCTGACCCTGTTAAAAAAAAAGGGGAAAAAATACTCTCAGTGTTTACTGGTTTTGACAAACTTCTATTTGTGATTTGTGGCATAGAATCTATACACTGTCCTTGAAAAGAAGTTTAAATTTTTTGGTGTACTTAATAGGACATATAGCATGGAGGTGATTACAGAGCATAAAAGTAAAACCCATATGGACTTCAACAGCGAGAAACTCTTACCTTCTTTTACGAACATATGAAGGGAAAGACTGCTCTTGGGTAACAAAGTGATTTTTCCACCAAATCAAAGCAGGAATCCAAATGGTGTTTCAGGGCATGCTTGGAAATCCGGCTCTGGAATGTCTCAGTTTTGTCACTGTATAAAATTCAGGGGCAGAGCACTGCGTATTATACAGCTCCCAAGTTGGACGGGTAAAAAAGACACAGATTTTTCTTTGTACTGAGATTTTGGTTTCTGTAAAACCTTTAAGATCACCTTTTTCTTTTGTGAACAGCCAAATTTTAGTTCTAATCCTCATCACATTTTATATGAATACTCATAAATCTGTGGACATATGGTCAAAAGCAATTAAATGATCACTGTCTTTCAGATGGGTGGCAGTAGCTAGCTACATGCACGCTCTTAAACCAATCCAGTGGTGAAGCAAAATATATTGGTTTTTAATCTTGTACATTTAACTTTACTCATAGAATGGACTAAGAGTTTTCATATTTTCAGCTACCACAGCCTCTGTTGACAGGCAGTAAGTCATTATTTTGTAGCATCTCAAAATTTTTCTGTCATATCCTCATACTCTGACTAGACAATAAAAAACTGATCTATGAGTCCTATTTCACTTGACACGTGTCCTGCCACATTTCAGGGATGAAAGTCTAGTTGAGAAGTTCTGATTTTATATATATATCTTAATTTAGAGATGAAAGTAAAAAGATAGTGTCTAGCCATTCCAAATTTTTTTGCCATTACAGTAAATTTACTGTGACATTTTGCTCTACTTTCTAATAGAATCCCTCAGGTAATTCTATATGTGAAAAAGACAAATTAACAAGACAGAGCTCAGTAAACTTATTGTGTTATATTCAATATAAAGATGTTAAGCATTCAAATGAATTAGCCAAAGATTTGTAATGTAAAAAGTCTCAGATTTGCTGAATCCAGAAAAAGTGTCACCCTCATTTTAACCTTTGAACTGAACTTACGGTTGCAAGTTTCGAGGACATTGTCTGTGCTCTGATTTATCTCTTAGCAGCTATACTGTTACTGCTGAAGGTTCCTTACAGTCTTATGCAACCCAGCACCCTAACATATGTCCTCATTATGCAGTAGTTTGTTTCCTACATAATTTCACTTCTTTAAGACAATAACACCTCTCTTACCTGAGTGAGATTTTTCATTAAAATAATGAGCCATGTAACACCTTGAATGGTGCAATTAACCAAAGATCACAGAACACATTGTAAATTAGAATTTCAACACCCTACAAGCAAGAGTTTTTAAAAACCATTATTCCCATTTTCCTGGAGGTTTGGCTTGAAACTGACAAGAGTTCACTCAAGTTCCTACTTGAAAAAACTCTGCATAAGCAATTCCCTGATAAGGCCCCAGCAGTGGCTCACATTCTTCACTGACTGCATATAGATCCTAGGTGTCTTAATCTCAAAAATTTTATCTACAGCCCAAGTAAAGGAACACCTATGCCAGGCACTTGTAATAGGTAATCTGGATCTTTTACTGGTGCCCCTGCTTCAGCTGTTGCCCACACACCACAAAAGTCACAGCTGAGCAAGTATTAGACCTGTAAGAGCTGCAGTAGGTGGCATCCACCTCTACGACATCCCAGTCTCCTTTTGAGGAAAGGGTCCTGTTCCTGGGGACTGTGCTACAGAGCCATGACCAAATCCATGAATTTTGTTTGGCTTTAGGTGGCAAGAGAATCCAGCTGAAAAAAAAATAATACTTTTGTATCTCTTCATGGAGTACTTGACAACCAGACTCATTTATCTCATGCATATTTATTAATTTTAAGAGCTTTTTGGAAGTCATTTTACATTTCATTTAATATACTTGTATTATTAGCCTTGAATACTTATTTGCAGCATTAAAAATCACTTCTAATTGTTACAGGGGCATAGTTAGGATTATACCAAAGTCATTCCATGTATGAAGTCAGACTGTATGTGAATGTGAAGAATACGTGAATACATGTGTAGATATATATACGCCTATAAAGTACGTATGCATGCATGCATACTTTTGTTATCTATCTTGAGTTATTTTATGTTATACAACAGTCTGGAACTCTACATCCTGTAACAACAACCACATGAATTTGTGTGGTCATTTATCAAAACACTTTGACTTCTGCAACAGAAGATACCTACAGAAAATCTGACTCCATCCGAGTTAGCCTCTTACACCAACTTTATAGTCAGTGGGGATAAACCAGCATTTTTAGAGGGAAGAAAAATTCTTCTTCTACCTTATGTAGATGTATTCTTTAGTTGAATCTTGCACTAATCTGTCTGTTCCCTCAGACAAGTCTTCTTTTACTTTAAGAAAGTTTACACAACTAGTTGAAGAAAAGCGATCTATTCTGTGAGTAGGAAAAAGTGATCGTCTGGACTTCAATACAAGTCTATTTTCCAGTCCTGCTGGGACATTGATAAAGATGGAGATCTTTCAGGATTGAAGCCACATTGGCAATACTGATGGAATTCAAAGTAGAGTTAGTCAAAAAAATATTGGTATCATTCTTCTTGTAAAATGATAATTCTTCACATCAGAATGTGCCTATCACAAAGCAAAGTCCCTATAAAAGTTTCTAGTCAAAAGAAGAGAAAGTGAGATAAATAAAATATAAACCAGTAGAGAAGGAGATGGGAAAAGAAATATTGAAGTGAGTGAAAAAAAAAGTAAATAAAAAACCAATCTTGTGGGCTGGATGAGTGGACAGTGAGGTGGATTGAGAACTGGCTGAACGACAGAACTCAGAGGGCTGTCATCAGCGGAGTCTAGTTGGAGTCCTGTAACGAGCGGTGTCCCCCAGGGGTCAGTACTCGGCCCAGTCTTGTTTAACTTCTTCATCAATGATCTGGATGAAGAGATAGTGTACCCTCAGCAAGTTTGCTGATGACACCAAACTGGGAGGAGTGGTGGATACACCGGAAGGCTGTGCTGCCATTCAGCGAGACCTGGACAGGTTGGAGAGTTGGGCGCAGAGGAACCTGATGAAGTTCAACAAGGGCAAGTGCACGGTCCTGCACCTGGGGAGGAACAACCCTATACTCAAACACAGGCTCAGGGCTGACATGCTGCTGAGCAGCTCTATGGAGAGGGACGTGTGTGTGTTGGTGGATGACAGGTTAACCATGAGCCAGCAGTGTGCCCTTGTTGCCAAGAAGGCCAATGGTATCCTGCAGTGCATTAAGAAGAGTGTTGCCAGCAGGTCGAGGGAGATTCTCCTCCCTCTCTGCCGTAGGGAGGCCCCATCTGGAGTACTGTGTCCAGTTCTGGGCTTCCCACTTCAAGAAAGATGAAGAACCACTGGAGAGAGTCCAGCGGAGGGCTACAAAGATGGTGAGGGGACTGGAGCACCTCTCCTATGAGGAAGGGCTGAGGGAGCTGGGTTTATTTAGCCTGAAGCAGAGAAGGCTCATAGGGGATCGTACAAATGCCTTTAAATATCTGAAGGGTGGGTGGGTGTCCAGAGGATGGGGCCAGACTTTTTTCAGTGGTGCCCTGTGACAGGACAAGGGGCACTGGGCACAAACTGAAGCATAGGAAGTTTCAGCTGAACACGAGGAACAACTTCTTCACTCTGAGAGTGACAGAGCACTGGAACAGGTTGCCCAGGGAGGCTGTGGATTCTCCTTCTCTGGAGATATTCAAGACCCTCCTGGACGCGATCCTGTCCAGCCTGATGAAGATGTCCCTGCTTCGGCAGGGGTTTGGACAAGATGATACACAGATGTTCCTTTCAATCCCTACCTTTCTCTGATTCTGTAAATAATGTCAACATTCCCAAAAGCAGATTATGTGGATTTGAGTTCTGAGAAAAACACAAAGATTACTGGGGTTTTTTGCGTCTTTATAATGTCATCCTAAAGGACTGTAAAATGTTTAAGCCTCCTCCCCTCACTACAAGAAAGACATTGAGTTACTGGAGCGTGGCCAGAAAAGGGCAACGAGGCTGGTGTGGGGTCTAGAGAACAAGTCTTACGAGGAGCGACAGAAGGAACTGGGGCTGTTTAGTCTGGAGAATAGGAGGCTGACGGGAGACCTTATTGCTCTCTACAACTATCTGAAAGGAGGTTGTAGTGAGGCGGGTGTGGGTCTCTTCTCCCAGGTAACTAGCAATACAATGAGAGGCAACGGCCTCAAGTTGCGTCAGGGGAGGTTTGGATTAGATATTAGGAAAAATTTCTTTATTGAAAGAGTGGTCAGACATTGGAATAGGCTGCTCAGGGAGGTGGTTGGGTCATCATCCCTGGAGGTGTTTAAGAAACGTTTGAATGTGGCACTTCAGGATATAGTTTAGTAGGCACGATGGTGTTGGGTTAATGTTGAACTCAATGATCTTAGAGGTCTTTTCCAACCTATGATTCTACGATTCTATGATTCTAACTGTGACGGTGATAATAATAATAATAATAATAATAGTAATTCATTCATAAGTAAGATGCTTTCCCTTAAATCGTCTCTCATTCTTTAGACTAAACTGAATATTGTTAAACAAAGCATTTATTTTGTAACTTTTCTAGTTTTAAACCAAAAAACAAGTGATATATAAGAAAATAGAAACTTTCTGCATCATCTACAAAACAAAAACTAAAAAGCATACACATTTAGAAAGCCATCCTCTAACGTTATTATCCACTCAGCTACTTTCACAGGCACATAGCAACAACAACAAAAGAGACCCAATTTGGTATTAATGTTAGCATATTGTCTTTTTGCAGATAGTTAGTGCTATCTAAAATAGATATATGTGTTTGAAAGTTTAGTCCTGGTTTTATATGCATAATCTATCAACATCACTGCACAGCTCCAAGCGTAGTTAGTTTTTATTTAAAATGAAGATGCATAATGAAGCCTGTATGCTGGAAATCTCATAAGGAACTGCTCGTGTATATTGCCCACTTTGAATTTTCTGTGATTTATGTGATAGAAATTGTAAGCGTGCTGTGAAAAATGAAGCCCAAACTTGAAACTTATGAAGCTGAATACTACAAAGGACTGTGGCATCTGAGTTACTCTGAGAAAGGTTTTGATTTTACTGTTATGAAGGTGAAAGCAAAATAGCTTTCCTTAAGTTTATGCTTTGATTTACTATAATATCCTTACTTAAATTTCCTTGTTCTGATGTCAAGATTACAACAGTAGCTTTAAGAGTAACCTTAGCACAAAATTGTGTTTCGGTGATTGGGAAATTCTTTTTTAAACAAGTCTTGATTATGGAATGTATCCATAATCACAACACTCCTCTACACATGATTAATCTCCAAAAAGCCACATACTTAAAAAGTGTGTATAATTAAAACTAAGTACTACCCTTGACCATTAGGAAATGCTCTTCTTATCAGAGCTGCAGAATGCTGGCTGAAGTATTACATGGGTCTGTTGGGACTATGGTTAATTTATTAACATCTCTGGTTTAGTCTATACTAACCAATGGTAAATTTTGTATATATCATTTTTAATTTGTATATTCCTAAAGGATGAAAGCTTTATAGTGCACCCAGTTGTGAACCAAAAGCCCTCAATGCTGCTGTGCTAGTATTAGCTGCACTCTACAAAAATGTCAGGATTGATTTTGAAATGTATTTTACGATCTTTTGTTTTTGTCATTACAGTAGTTTAGCTATAACTCAAGTATGTTGTTTTACGAATAAAGATCATGGAATCATAGAGTCATAGAATGGTTTGGGCTGGAAAGGAACCTTCAACGATCATCTAGTCCAACCTCAGTGCCCGTGGGTAGGCACATCTTCCACTAGATCAGGGTGCTCAAAGCCCCATCCAACCTGACCTTGAACAATTCCAGTGGTGGGGCATCCACAGCTTCTCTGGGCAACCTGTTCCAGTGCCTCACCACCCTCATTGTAAAAAATTTCTTCCTTATGTCCATTCTAAATGCACCCTCTTTCAGCTTAAAACTGTTAGCTGTGCTCTTGCCACTACAGAACTTGTCAAAAGTCTCCTTCTTTCTTGTAAGCTGCCTTTAATTTATTGACTGACCACAATAAAGTCTCTCCTGAGCCTTCTCTTCTGCAGGTGGAACTGCCCAACTCTCTCAGCCTTTCTTCACAGGAGACATGTTCCAGCTCTCTGACAATTTTCATGGCCCTCCTCTGGACCCTCTCTAACAGGTCCATGTCTTCCTTGTGCTCAGAGTCCCAGAACTGGGTGCAGTACTCAGGTGGGTTCTCACAAGAGGAGAATAGAGGGGGAGAATCACCTGATAAGTCAACATACTTGAGTTATAGATAAATTTCTTTTGATGCAGCCCAGGATATGATTGGTTTTCTGGGCTGTGAGTGCAGTTATAGATAAATTTCTTTTGATACAGCCCAGAATATGATTGGTTTTCTGGGCTGTGAGTGCACATTGCCGGCTCATATCTATTTTTCATCCACTGGTATCCTCAAGTTCTCCTCATGGCTGCTCTCAATCCATTCATCCCCTAGTCTGTGCTAATACTGCTGATAGCCCTGAAACGGGTGTAGGACCTTGCACTTGGCCTTGTTAAACATCAGAAGGATGAAGCTTTTGTGACACTGAATTTCCTCATCCATATGAGGAAAAACCAAGGAAAATAAAATACTGGAATCAACCTGTATTCTCCAGCCTCGTGACACCCATTTGCATGGTGAGTTTAATGCCCATGTCAGGCTTTCCCCATGTTAAGAATATGTAATCTTTGCTCAAACAGACAATCTTGGGAAATCCAAATAGGTGACTGGAGAAGGGACTACACAACAAAAACTTCTTAGGTCTGCTTTGCCACCTTGAATTGGGACCCAGCTACATGCAGAATGAAGGAACAAGATCCGTAGGTAGCTGTAACTTCATCCCTTGAGAACAGTTCCAAGATGTCCTTCTCTGCTTAGCAACTTGAGGTATAAGAAACGTCTTTCATGGTCGTCTAACATATGAAGCCTTGGTAAAGATGTTGCTTTTAGGGTCAGGGAGTCTGACTGCCCCAAACTACATAATTGTTTCTTTGCATCTGTACATTGGGGTGATTCTGCAGATAATTATCACTAAAAATGTAGATGTTTATGAAGGCTTTCTGGTGAAAACAGAGACACAGTAGAAGGAGTTAATCTCGATGCTTACCTCCTTTTAATGAACCAAGACTCAAGTTAGTGACGATGCTGATTTAAGGTCATGAAAACATAATCCGTCTCTACACACTTCATAATATAGAGAGTAGATGTGAAAAACTGAGTATAAAGCAAAAAGAAGCAGAATGTAGGGCCACAGAAACTCAAAGGAGCAAAGAAAACCCCGAGTATTTGTCAGAGTAGTTCATACACCAGAAGAAAGGAACAGGGGAAGTTAATCCCAGAGTCTTTGAAGCCCGAAGTCTTCTGCAGGATGGCTTTGTAGTGGGCAGGCTTCAGCAAATACCAGGTTTTAGACTCCTCATGGGGCATACTGAATGAAAGTCCAAGGCTTGTATCTATCAGGAACTCATATTAGCTGAACATTTCTGACCTCAAAAATATTTGAAACCTGTTCAGTGGGGACCATCTATCAGATGAACTGAAATAGGCAGGCTTCCAGTAGAATACCAGTAACATTTAAGGTAACAGGAAGATGTATGGAAGATGAATTAAATTTGCTTAGGAAAATATGTATCTGACATTTCAGCATGTATCTCACCAAATGTAACAAGATTATTTCAGTGTAAGGCTTTTTATTACTATTTAATATTAGAGAAAATATAATCTCAGCTGGTATAACACAGCACAGCCCCACTGAAATCAACAGAGCTATAGTGATTTATAGCAACTGATGATCTCATCCGGTACTTTTACATTAATAAGCTTAGAAAAACTATTTCTTCACAAATAGGAAAGCTAATTGTCTGACCTTTCAGCCTCACTCCTTTTTATAGCTGTCTAGGGGATTTATGGAGGAGTTATGAGAAACAACAAATCTCAGGACAGGATTAGCTGAACCTCTGTACCATTCAGGTTTCTCTAGGCACGACGATGCTATCCAACAGGGCACGATGCCAGAGCAGCTGAGGTGCCTTAGTTACTGTAGCTGTTGTATTTCGTATTACAGCTGCGAGACAGCTCCAGAGCTGAACTTCAGTGTCCAGTGTACAGGTGAGACCTAGGAGGTCAGGAGGGAACCATCTTTGGCCTTTCTTGTCACAGAATGGAAACTGCAATCCTCTGACTGGGTCATGCCCTTCTTTTTAAATGCTTTTCACTTTGAGAGCTGGACTGAAGGGGTTTCAAACTGCTATGTTTTATTCCATTCAGAACCTTTGGATGGTGGGTTTGACCAGCTTCCTCCCTAAAACAAAACGATTATATTTAACATTTGGTAATATACATGAGAAAACACTTACTTTAAAACAATGACACATGCTTTTAACATTCTACCTCTCCATCTATCGTGTAGTTATTCACATCTAATCTTATGTTTCACTACAAGTCCAATGAGAGAAGTTTTGCCCTTATGTTACTGCGGCAGAACTAAATCAATCTGCATCCGCTTAGCCAGCCCAGATCCTGCTGTGTCTTCGGGCCTTTCAGTCTTGTTCCCTTTTGTTCATCCTACCTTGAGTGCTCCCCATGAGAGTGGGCTATAGCCATTAAGACTGTTATCTCTAGTATTGGCTCTTAATGACCCTTAAGTGTGTGCTGTTAGGCACCAATTAGAAAGGCCTCCTCCCTCCTTCTCTAAGTGGGTAGGCTCTATTAACTTGACAAAGCCTCAAAGTGAAATATCTATTGGGTACAGATTAAAGTTGTTTAGAATTTTTTTCTTCCCAGAAGCAGCTGATTCAGCAAGACCAAAATGCTTATTAGGAATATATTGCTTTTGAAAAACACCTGGTGAAATTCAGTCAGAGCTTAACGAAACTGCTTGCTTTTCTGCTGATGCATTCAGTGGGGAAACCTGACTTCCTTTACAATATACAGGGATGCAGGAATCACACCATGAGTACTGCCAGAAAATCTCAGTGCTTTACTGAAGTGGGGCTGAGAAACTGGAATTTTTTAGATCACTTCTTCAGCACTGAGGAGTGCTGAAGAGTATGTTGATAAATTTAGTGATTTCTGACCCTTCCATATACCCTTTCTATATGCCCACCTATCTGTTGTGCAGTTATGCGCTGGCCTCTCAGATTCCCCATGTTGTAAGTCACAAAATACTAAATACAAAAATAGCAGAACCCATAGATGACTTGAGGACCTGGACTGTCAGATTCAACACAATTTAAAAGTATTTCTTGTTTATTTTAATCATTTTATCCAAACTAAATTGGAACAATTCTACTTTTTCTTTCACTATGAAGCACTTCAGTCTCTCTCATCTCCAAATATCTGAATTTTCTGTGATGAGGAATTGTGGCATTTTACTTCGTTTCTAATCTTGCAGTGCTGATAGTAGGAATCTTGGAACCAGCCTCACTAATTATCAAAAGACACTCCTACCTTTATTACACATCTCAGACAAGAGTTTATGAAAAATAATTCTTTAACACTGTTGTAGAGTATTATCAGCTTTGTGCCCATGGCTCAAAGGTAGAGGAAAATTTTATACTGATAATGAAAGTTGCTTATGTTTGCATCAAATATGGATCTTTTTATGCAAATAGGATTCCCCACTGCTTCTATTACAACTTGCTGCTAGAAACTAGTACCTGCAAATTCTCTTTCCTTCAATGTGTTGGGGATTTCATTTCTATTGATGACAAATGCTATTACACAGTAAGAGATTATAGGAATTGATTTAGTACAAAAAATATGAGAAGGATTATATATGCAAATAGAGAAGGGAAGGCCAAAAGTGTAGTTTAGAATGCAAGAAATGATGGAATAAAAAAACAGAAATAAGAATGTACGTACATTGAATAGATAGCATTTCTGATAGTGAGAATTAGACTGTATGACAGACATCAAGCAAAAGTGAATATACTCAGTGCTAGAACAGTCTTTGGCACAACTGGAACATTTTTGAATATCAGCATGGGAAGAATGCTAGAGTTTTGACTATGTGACTTCTATGTGACTTTCCAGGCCATATATTCTGCTAACATAGAAGTGCATATATTTATTTCAGTGGAGTTTAGATTTATACCAGGATAGGGGTTTCCCCCCTTCTTACTGGATGCTTCTTGTTCAGTTTTTCCATCATAACAAACATGGAGAAAACAACTGGACTCAGTTATGCCATTTTTCCAACACATTCACTCATGTTTTCAGATAAGTGCAGGGTGAGACCTGGGACACCTAATCAGTTTAGGGTTTTATTCATCATGTTGTTCAGTGCATAGCTCCTGGAAATGAGTCAGCTTTAATGAGAAGATGTATGATTGTTCCTTCTGGAACTACAAGAGCAGGACAGTGTGTTAATTACCCAAGCATGCAATCAGCTATACAGAGAGATAGAGAACAAACGCTTTTTTCCTGTGAAAAGGCTTTTGTGTAAGGGAATCTCATTGTAGAATCTTTGCTTTCCATGCAGCTTGGAAGCAGAGCTGCAGGAATGATGAAGGAACATTATAGAGGAATATGCATCTGCTGTAAACTGTATGTGCTTCCCAGGGCTACTCCCCTACCTATAAAGGACAGACATCTTTTGTTTATTAGATTGTCTCCCTCTACCCCTTTTAAGGTTTTCCTAAAAACTATAGAAAGGAAAGGGAAAGGGAAAGGGAAAGGGAAAAGGAAAGGAAAGGAAAGGAAAGGAAAGGAAAGGAAAGGAAAGGAAAGGAAAGGAAAGGAAAGGAAAGGAAAGGAAAGGAAAGGAAAGGAAAGG
>Ga0065711_1010938_pt1 | contig 11715 bp, 9 predicted proteins | sample Hoacrofraction12_FD_59098 | JGI IMG/M metagenome (GOLD analysis project Ga0065711, IMG submission 59098) | Hoatzin crop microbial communities from Cojedes, Venezuela - Epithelial fraction 12 v2 (version 2) | ecosystem: Host-associated > Birds > Digestive system > Esophagus > Crop | place... | reverse complement strand
TGGAGATATTCAAGACCTGCCTGGACAAGGTCCTGTGCAGCCTGCTCTGGGTGACCCTGCTTCAGCAGGAGGGTTGGACTAGATGACCCACAGAGGTCCCTTCCAACCCCTGCTATTCTGTGATATTCTGTGATATTCTGTGACTTTCTCCCTTGTCTTTGATTCACACGCTTCAGGATGATACTAGTGCAGCCACCGGCTTTCTTCGCAGCTTCTCTTTCTCCCTCTGGTGAAATTTGTGGCAGACAGTTTTATAATGGAGCTTCTGATACCTACTTATGAAGAAGGTAGTGCTGAACATCTAAACCGTGTTCATTAGTTTAATCAATTCCTAATTCTTAAAAAAACATGTATTGTCATGTGTAACATGCTAGCTACATGCATTAGAGAGACTTCTTTTTTTAATGAAGATTCCAAATAGCTGTTGAAAAGCTGTGAGGAGTACTAAAGCAATACAACTTGCTCACAGCCCCTTTGCTGAAAAGGCTAGTGGGATGATTCTGTGGACATATTTTGCTTTTTCTACTTGAAAGACCTTGTATGCTACGGATAGTTAAAGATGGTTGCAGAGATATCTTCAGGCTTACAGTAAGAAGTGTAGTTGTCATAGTATGAGGCTTTTTGGTAGCAGTGCTTTTTTTTGTTCACTACAAATTTATTTATTTATTTCTTTATTTCAGAGAAATGGCAGAAGAAAGCATATTTCGGGATCTCCTGGAAATCCTGATGAGCACCTCAAGTAAAATTGAGCAGGCCTCCAAGGACTCCAGTGAACTGGTAGATCTAGACACCTGCCTGCTGCTCATAGCGGAGTGTTTCAGATGTCTGAGGAATGCCTGTGTTGAGTGTGCCAAGAATCAACATGTCATGAGGTATAGTTATGATCCATTTTAATCCATACAAAAATACAACCTTCTGATGTTTCTGTGGTTTTATATTGAGATTCTTATTTTACACTGCAGTGTTAGTTGATTTATTAACTGGTATTTCCTGCTTGATGCAATCACTTGAAGTATGCAAGTAACAAAAATAGCTGACCTATTTGTAGGTCAGAGTTTGAGGCACTGCTGAATAATAGAACAAAGTGTTTGTGTCCTTAGTATGAGTTGCTTGTACAAGTTGTTAGATCACAAAGAATTGTTGTGGAGTACGATCTTAAAATTTGGCTTCTTGGAACTTGTCAAATTTGGCTTATTGACCTAAATATAATTTTCACATGGGACAAAGTCGCAAATTCTGTGCTGCGGCAGATTTTTCTAAATGCCACAAAGGTTGCAGGACTTTTCATAGAAGACATTAGTTTTAGAATAAGGTAAATCTAAGTTCAGGCTCTTACCTTTTTGTTCCGGGCAATGCTAGCACTAGTGAGCATGTTGTGGGTCAAGGAAGTGATCTGACAGAAAATCTATATGCTAGTTTATGAGTTTTTGCTGGTTGGATGTTCACCTAGACTGGATTCCATATAATAACTTGGTGTAGCTGCATAGTTATTCATGTTTGCAGTACAGGAGGAATACAGTTGTGTGGCTGTGAGCTGGTAGGATTGCCATTTTCAGTAGCATGACAAAGACAATCGAGTTGTGGATATCTGAATTCTGTTAGAAAGTAAAAACTAGATTGTACTTCCTAGTGGGATTCAGATACCCAACCTGCTTCTGAACAAACACGTGCTTTGCGCTGGTTGTACGTGTGCTTCGTACTTGCCCTCACTAGGCACTTAGCATAGCCTTGCTCATTTAGGAAGCTGGATGTTAGTAATTGTACTTTCTTTGGGCTTCAGGAGGAGGAAGGCCGGTGTATAGAGAAAGTTCTGACCACGTTTGTAACAGTGAAGGACTCTGGGGCACTCACTGGATACTGTTTTGGCTTTGCAGCAGCAGAACAATTTATGCACCTTTTAATACCACACTGGGTGCATATATTAGCCACATGTTTGTGTAGGTTTTAAACAGTTGCAAATGCACAACTTGTTTAGGAATTAAATATCCTGTGTGATCAAAAGTTATGAATGGGAGGAAAATTATGTGCCTTTGATGTTGGTTTGAAGTGTGCAACATTCAGATATTCAAAAAAAAACCCCAAACTACAAAATGTTTGATCAAAATCAAAACTGTTTCTAGGAAAGAATGCAAAGATTGTAAACACATGGATTGTGTAACAGATTTTAAACTATTGGGGAATATGAACCTTTGTTCCTTCCACGGTCAGTTTTTCTGCTTNGTGTGCTGTGAAGAAATTTGGGGTCTGAAGGAAATGGAAAAAGCTTTGATTTTAATAGATTGTNTGTGTACCAGNGTGCATGTGTGTATTATATAGTTANCAATGTATCTTTGGTTTCTCTTCTGTGCTAGAACTTAATGAGAAGGAGTCTATGTTTGTCTAGAAAACATCTGCAAAAGACAATTATTCTGCAGAAGACAATTATACAGCATTCATATGTGATGATATGATATTTAAGTAACTCGTGCATGGATGTGGAGGTTTGGTAGAGATGGTATTGCCATGTTCTGAATTTTCAGCCACTCTGTCTTGGCTGATCTCTTCTCAAAAGGCTTGACTACTAAAGTACAGAAGAGTTAAAAGCTGAAAACGTCACCTGCTTATACTGTATTCTTTGACTTTCATTTTTCACTCCTGTTGCTTGCACATCCTGGCATGGATGTTGTCTGCTTCCAGGACTGAGGATCTTTCGCTGTAGAATTGTTTTGGTGGTTTTGATTCCAAATGGCTTTACCTCACTGGTTTATCTTCAGTGTCGCCATTATTTTTCCATGTCTGGAAGTGCTTAAGGTCAGGTTGGCTGGGTCTTCAGCTGCCTGGTTCTAGGGGAAGGTGTTCCTGCCTACGGCAGGGGAGTTGGACTGGGTAATCTTTAAAGGTCCCTTCCAACCCAAACCATTTTAAGATTCTACCTATGGTTCTTCTCACTGGAGAAAGGATAAATGATTACTTGACCTTCCTTGCTTCCCTCTGAAAGTTTGTGTGTTTCCCTTTGAACTGGACTTGTTCATTTCATGGCTGTCACTAATCACTTTGTTGGTAATTAAAATCCTCAAAGTTTATTAAGTAATATATATTGACACTTTCCCTGAACACCTGAACTTCAAACAAAGCAAAGTCATCTAGACAAATAAAGCTGTTTAAATTACAGGAATAACCTGCTAAGTTTTAAGATCTGATTTAGAAGAACAGCAAAAAAAGAGGCAAGGGTACTTAGCTCTGAAGGCACTGTGTCCAAAATTGTTAATGTGCAGGCTGATGCAGTGAGCCCGTTCCTTCTGCTTCTGATGGTAGTAATGTGGCTATTGATAGTCAGGCACAGTGAAGTGGGAGAAACTGCTTTTTATTTCAGAGTTTCTGAAGATGTTAAATACTTGCTGTTAACCTCAGTGAAAAGCCTTTTCACTTTATTTGAGTGGATTTCACCTCAGGTGATTTTTTTTTTTTTTTCTTTTTCCAATTTCATAATAGGAACTTGGGTCTCATCTCTACATCTGTCAATTTGATCAAATTGCTTCATGGAATACAAATCAAAGAAGAATTGTTATTGACTGGTAAGGCGGTGGTTTTTGTAAAATATGTAGCCTGCAGTATATATTTTTTAATGTGCCAAGTCTTGTGGTGGTATGATGTTGCCTTACTGATCCATTTTTTTCAGAAATAAGTTTAATTTTTTCTTGAATTGCAGTTATAAGTTGGGGATCTTCTCTTATGCTGCTGAAAAAATCACAACCCCAGGTCTAGTCCAGTCGTGTTTTACCTCAGCTGTTCCCTGTAGAGTGTTAAAGGAAAGATATGTGGAAACTTCTTTAAAATTAGCCAGAATATTTGAATTGCAAAAAGGAAAAGTTCCTGTAATACTGTTTTGGTTTGGCCTGGATAAATGCCAGGTGCCCACCAAAACTGCTGTATCACTGCCCTCCTCAGCTGGACAGGGGAGAGGAAACGTGATGCAAGGCTCGAGGGTCGAGACAAGGACGGGGAGAGATCACTCACCAATTACCGTCACAGACAGAACAGACTGAACTTGGGGAGAAAAGGGAGTTTATCACCAATCAAACCAGAGTAGGACAGTGAGAAATAAAACCAGATCTTAAAACCCCTTCCCCCCACCCCTCCCTTCTTCCCGGGCTCAACTTCACTCCCGTTTCTCTCCCTTCCCCGCCCCGAGCGGCGCAGGGGGACAGGGAATGGGGGTTGTGGTCAGTTCATCACACGTTGTCTCTGCCACTCCTTGTCCCTCAGGGGGAAGACTCCTCACACTTCCCCTGCTCCAGCTTGAGGTCCCTCTCATGGGAGACAGTTCTCCACAAACTTCTCCTCTGTGAGTCCTTCCCACGGGCTGCAGCTCTTCACAAACTGCCCCAGTGTTGGTCCCTTCCATGGGGTGCAGTCCTTCAGGAACAGGCTGCTCCAGCGTGGGTCCCACAGGGTCACAAGCCCTGCCAGCAAACCTGCTCCAGCGTGGGCTCCTCTCTCCATGGGTCTGCAGGTCCTGGCCTGCTCCAGCACAGGGCTCCCCATGGGGTCACAGCCTCCTCTGGGCATCCACCTGCTCTGGCGTGGGGTCCCTTCCACGAGCTGCAGGTGGAGATCTGCTCCACCGCGGACCTCCATGGGCTGCAGGGGGACAGCCTCCCTCACCATGGTCTTCATCACGAGCTGCAAGGGAAGGGTCTCTGCTCCAGCGTCTCAAGCACCTCCTCCCCCTCCTTCTTCACTGACCTTGGTGTCTGCAGAGTTGTTTCTTTCACACCATCTCACTCCTCTCTCTGCACTGCCCTTTCACCATGGGTTTTTTTTTTCTTCCCCTTCTTAAATACGTTATCACAGAGGTGCTACCACCGTCGCTGGTTGGCTTGGCCTTGGCCTGCAGCAGGTCCATCTTAGAGCCAGCTGGCACTGGGTTTATCAGACGTGGGGGAAACTTCTCCCAGAAGCCACCCCTATAGCCCCCCTGCTACCAAAACCTTGCCACGCAAACGCACAACAAATACCTAAATTCAAAATGCATTCTGCTGCTTTACTGTCTTTTTATTTGATCTGTGACCCTGCTTCGGCAGGAGGGTTGGACTAGATGACCCACAGAGGTCCCTTCCAACCCCTACTATTCTGTGATTCTGTGTAAATGGTCTTTTTTTTTTTTTTCTCTGAGACTTGAAATAATTTATCTGATTCCAGAAAACAAATTTTGGCCGTGACTTTTTTTAAATTATTTTGAAGTTTTCATTTCTGTACTGTGGGTGCTGGCCAGTCAGGGTAGTGTCTGCCAAGAAGTAAATAATGATTTGAGTAGTGGTCACATTTCTTAAAAAGAAAAGAAAAAATTCATCTTTTAATGCAGTGACGAGAAAATCCAACTATAGTATCATTCCTCCTTAGTGGAAGTTATTGCTACTGATTTCCACCAGACTAATTTCACTGGATATTAAGGCATTTTCAGTAATTCTCTTCACAGTCTGCATTTCCCTGTGTGTGCACGTGGAGATTGATACAGGACGTTGGACCCTAGTCTTTACCGTCTGTGGTTGCAGAGAGTAGGGAAAATTTGGTTTCTCTTGCCACTTTTATTTGTTTTTACTCCCATTACTTGGATGAGGTTTTTACTGGGTTCCTGTTGCTGCTTTTCTATCATTTTGTGAAAGCGAGTGAAACTACTGTCATACAGTAACTTACCCTCAAACACCTTTGTGAAGCTGGGAAAGAACAGTGAAGTCCAGGATACTGTTTTTCCTTTTTGCTGCTATATTTGCCTCAAAATGGAGCTTTCCAGGCATGTGACAGTACTATGCTTAAGCCACGTTCCCTCCGTCACCCATTGCTGGAATCCTTCTTCCAGGGAAGGATCATTGATGCTAGCACAGCCCTTCGAAGCGAGAGGACCACAGCTAAACCCTGTGGGTGGGGGAGAAGAGAGCTTGCTCAGTGGCTGGGAAGAGGAGGAACCGACAGCACACAGGAGTGACTCTCAAGCTGTGTCACAGGGTTGGACAGGAAAGACTAGGAGAAGGCGTGGAGGGCAAGAACGTCCTGCCCCACAGTTGTGAACCCTTTGTAGACCAGTGAGACAAGAGGAGAAGCAATGAGAACTAAAATGGTGGTTTTGTCCAGCCTGACACCGTCCCTGCTGTAGTTCCCGACAGCAGTACGCTTGAAAGGCTGTCCTGGGGAAGTGGGCTTCCCACCTGGAGAATACCACCCTTCCGTGATGCCTCCCAGCATCTGCAGGAGAGCGAGCAGGATGTGTCCCCTTGTTGCTTCCGTGCATGGCCTGAGGTTTCCCCTTCAGCCTTGTAGCTGCTGATCCCTCCTTGATGGGTTATCATACACACGTGTGCTGTTCTCCTGCTGCTGGGGTCTGAAGAAGCAGCAGGGAATGTTCTTCAGCAAAAAAGAAAGGGGGGTGGAACGCAGTAACGTGATTAACTGCTTCAGACTCTTTTCCTAGCGAGAGGATGTTGTAAACTCTCTTTTTATCACTATTGAAAATTAAGGGGGGCATTGGCCCGAAAGTTTTTAAGAGTATTTTATTAAAAAGTGTGTTGTGACTGTTACTCTACACAGCTATTCAACAAATGAGTTTGAGTTGTAACCAAAATTTGATGTCTTGACCCAGGACAGATGGTTTGTTTGATACTGTATGTAGTATTGATCTCAGTGGGAAACACATGTGGTGAGCATAGCTTAGGTATTCCATTTATGTTAGTACAACAGAAAAAATTAGAGACAAGCAAGTGTTGCTAACTCCTTGCTGAGTGATCTGATGAACTTTGTTCTAAGTGAAAATTAAGCTAGTACCTAGAGCACTAGCTCCTTCTGCAGGGTATACCTCAAAAGTTGAGTTATGTTAAACTGTGGATTATTAGTTATACTTTCAAAGGTGAGGCAAATCACGAAATTAAACTTGGATAGCACTATTGAAATAAAAGAAACGTGTGAAATTACTAAATGTTACTCTGTTTATTAACTATATTTCTCCTTGGTGATTTTCCTCCTCATATTTCATATAGGAAATCAAGTCACAAGGCTAGAGTAGCATGTGTATTTTGTTCTAGCAGATAATCAGGTGTTAAGTGGAATATTTCAAGTTGTTCATTTGGTTATATGTTCCCTTTGCTCCTGTAAATGGATTTGATGATCCCTCTTGGTGCCTGTTTGTAGCCTTAAGGTATTTTAAATACCTTCATGTTGCTTCCATAGCAACAAAATACAAGGATAAAAAGGTAATGCTGTTTTGCACGGTGAACAACACTAATGTTTCAGTTCATGTCCCTGTGACAAATTCCCAGAGCAAGTTGTTGTAAGCTAAATACATTTGAAGTTCTGACATTATGACATTTATGAAGAAGAGAGATTGAAAATTCTCTACGCAGACTTACTTTAACCTGAGGAGTGGCACGTTTCCACTCTTGTATCTATTGGTAACTGTTAATACTGGTAAGTCCCTGAGTGGTGTGGTAATTTTTGAGGGAAGGTTCAGTGTAGTACAATTTGTAGTGGATAAAACCAGAAATGAAATGAAGTATGTATTCTCTGGCCACTGCAGTTACCAATGTGGTGGTTCTAAGGGAGGGTGCGAACTGCCTGTTCTAGCAGTGTATTAGTGATCAAAGCAACAAGATGGAGGTGCTGTGCAAAGTGGTGTGATTAAAAACTGTTGCCAAGATTCGTTCAGTTGAAGCTGGACTCCTTTGAATCTTCTCTTCTAGGAGAAACACCTTTTTAATAGTTTATCTTAGGCCCAGGTGTTACATACATGGTTAATTTGGCTCCTCACTTCAGTATATTTACTGAAACAACTCTACTGCAAGTTTTCATCATACCCCTTTTTTTTTAATGCTACAAAAAGTCAGAGAAGTTCGTCTGCACGTGTAATGTACTTGTCCCAGCCAGCTGTGGGAGAAGCTGTTGTTTGAATACATGATATGCCACTAAGGCAGTGGGCCAGAAAACCTGAAGGTGAGTCAGTATATCTGTCCTGGAATAGCTGTTTAAGGCTTCAGATAGGTTTAAAAATAACTAGTTAATTCGTACATATGGCTTATAAAGATTGTCCAACCCCACCTGCAAGCCAGCCATCCCTCTAATAATAATCTTCTTTCTTTTTAATACATATATTAAAAGAACATTTTTAGGCCTTTCCTGTATGGTGTTGCTACAGGTAGCTGTTTGTCCACACTCTTCCTCCTTTCTTACTTCCCAAGTTAGTTTTAGTTGCATTCCATAGCCTAGTTTCTCTTCTCATACAATACATATCAGTAATTTGTCTCGAGCAATTCATATTCTGTAATCCTTAGAGAAGGGAAGGAGTTGTGCAGTGAAAGCCAACAGCTAGATGAGTGCAGGGGGCTGATGGACAATGATGCTGAGCAAGTGTTCAACAGTTTGTAGCCCTTCTTCGGGGCAGTGTCAAGACTGATTTGTGTCGGATGAGTCACATATACTTGTAAATGTGCTCTGTTTCCTTGTTCCAGCAGTCCTCCCTCCTCTCTGCAAGAGACAGAACTCCCTGGTCAAGTAGAGAAAAATTCAAGTGCTACACTTCTTTGACAGTGTCTGAAAACTGGACTTCACCTCAGTGTTGTTAAAACTATGCATGCTGAAGGTCTAGGAAGTGGGGGATTGTGTAAGGAGGTACTTAACCTTTCAGATTACAGAGCTTGGATATTCCTGGTGGGAAGACAGAGATGATGACAAAAACTGCGCCCCTCTCCCCAGCTGAGAATTAATTTGAATAGGAATTGAAGATGTAGGAACTGTACCTGCTCATGCAGAAATGCTGCCTGGAAGATCGTCTGTTACATTTCTTCATTAACTGATTTGAGAGCAGTCTTCCAAAAAATAGCTAATAACATACCCAAATTTTTACTTCGAGTCTTACGAGAAAAATTAGTCTCCACAGAATATGGAATTTTCACAGTACCCTCTCCCCATATCTTTTGTTTTAGTTTTTTTTAATTTAAAAAAAAAAGCCTCATCATAGCAAGCTCTTTTTTTTCTCCTGCTGTGGGTACAAAGACCAAGAACACTTGCCAGAGGAGCAGGCTGCTGAAGCTGCCAGATGAACTTTAACTGAACTTATAGCAGACTCAGATCTCTCAAGAGCTAAGAAGTAGTTCAGTATGTTAGGGATTGCAGCAGACATAGGAAATATCCTTGTCAGAAGCCGAAGTAGCAAATCTCCTTCACTTCATATCATGTGTCTTGGTTTGGTTCTGGGGTGGTTGGTTTTTTTTCTTCCCTTTTCCTATGGCAAATCCTAAGATTTCTAGCAGAATCTAGCAGACCTTTGGGAAGGTACGCTGAGTTTTGTCAAGATGATGGATCTTTAAATTCCAGAGTGTGAGATCTGGATTTAGGATTTATCTCTGAAATCTGCAAAAAGCAGATAGCTTTGTTTCTCCTTAATAAACTGCAGTAAAGGCATGCCGGTTTTGAAGCAAGCTTATGCTCAGTAAGTTGTGTCCCATTTGATCCCTTCATTGATTCCCAGCCCATCCTGGACAGAAGGAGCTTTAATCTTTTTGTTTGTAAATAGATCTTCTCAAACCTTTCACCGCTTCAGAATATTGCCGGTGCTGAAGAATGTGCTTGGAATTCCAACATAATTGCTGAAAAACTGTTTATCTGCCAAAATACTTTCCTCATCTCTAGGATGAAAAGGCACTGAATGCCTGATAGCTGCCCTGCACGGGGCAGTTTGTTGTGCAAGCTCTCTGAATGAGCTGATTGTCCTCTCTGAGCAGAACTGAGTGGGCCAGCTCGCCTCAATCCTCCAGTGAGATATAAACCAAGCAGCACGGGTATCGTTACGCTGTGTTGGTGCCATGCCTCTTCAGTTTTTACAGGTTTTAGCCAACAAGGGTAAGCTGCATAAAAATGCATTAATGGGAGAATATTAACAGCATATGTTAATGTCATGGGTACTCCTGGAGATCTCACTCAAAATCAGATATGCTAGCTGTTGTACAGGTTTAGATCATTTGCTGTTCTTAATGTCCTGAGGTCCAGAAACGTTGGGTAAATTAGAGTGGATGATAAGCTTGAATCCTTGAACAGGAATTTGGCTTTGCATCCAATCTTCTGTAAAGTGTTCAGGTGTAGTTAGACTGCCACAGATACCCTATTCAGAACAGAACTTAAAACATTCCTTTAAAAGCAGTGATGAAAGATGACTCTGTACTTTTTTTTTTAATACTGTGCTTATTGTGGTAACTTGAGCGTTTTCTGGTAGGATGTTCAGTAACATGAATATCCTCTGTCTGACACCTGTTCACACCTCCTTTCTTGAGGGAGGGTGTGTGGGAAAATATGAAATATCTTGTTTTAAACATTTTTAAAATGCTCTAAATGCCACATAGTTACAAGGGAAGTATAGAGAAATATTTCTTGCTTTGAGCAGAAGAGAAGAGGCCTGTGGTGCTGTTTGGGTAAATACAACCACACTGAATCTGAAATGCCTTCAGGGTTGTGGGTTTTTTTCCTCCTCTGCCTGCTAGCAATGTTAATAAAAGCTTGGGTTCAGCTTCAGTTAGTGTTCTTCAAGTACTCAAACTGATTTGGACCTGATCAGCTATCATTTATTTTCTTCTAGTTAGTGAAAAAACAGTTGCTCCTGACCCATTTCTGCCTTGCAGGTTAATCATGATCTAGGAAAAAAGTGTGCTGAAAACTACTTTTTAATTTGTAAATGCTGAAGAGAAGTACTCTGCAGAATAAATGGTGATAAGTAACCTTGGAGTTCAGAACTCTGTAAAAAGAAAGACAACATCACTGCTTCATAAAGACTGGAAAAAAAAAAAAGGCATAAGGTTGTGTGTCCTACAAAAATAAGAGGTCAGGAACCTAAGCTATATATAGCTTCCAGTTATATTATTTTTTGCAAAAGCCGGATGGGATGGAAGCATTTAATCTTTGATGAAATAACAAGACAAAAATCTTTCTCATGAGGTCTGCAGAAGGAGAACATCATGCGATTGAGCAAAGAAGGATACTTGATTTCTTTGTAAACTTGTGAAGGTGTCCTGTGTTTGAATTCAAAGCCACTGAATTGTAAGCTGTAGGAGCTCATGTAGTACAGACAGTCACGCTGACTTTTTGTTATGAGAGATCCCTGAAAGAAACAGGGAAGAGGAGATCAGAAGTTCCCAGGAGCTGTACTGGATAGCTTCTCTCTTGTAAAAAGCTGTTAATTCAAAGTTGTTCTCAAGGGTTTACAGAAAAGGAGAGGTTTAATCAAATGTTTTTGTTTTCCTGGAGAAGAATCTGAGTAAAACAGGGACCCTTGAGTTGTTATGTTTGCAAAAGTATTCCAGAAAACAAAAATTAATGTGATTCAAGTGATTTGTACTTGAAGCAAGAGAAGCTAGGAGAAAGAAACCTTTCAATTCAATATGAGATGTTTCTTTGCTCTGATCCGTTCCTAATTCTGCATTCAACCTTTTGCCAATTGGAATTGCACTGGAAAACCAAGACTGGCTAATTTTGAGGGTGTAGAAAAGCGGAGGAAGCTGACATTCTCAAACCTGCCAAAGCACACTAAATTGATTTTCCTTTATAATTTTTTTAAATGGTCAGCAGTGTGTCCTTAACCATTTCTTGATTCTTGTCAATATCTGTCTGTTTGTCTGTCTGTCTGTCTGTCTTTCATTCTTCTTTTCTTCCCCTACAAGGCAACGGCAACAGCACACTGTTACTTCTGATCCAGGTGAAAAA
>Ga0065711_1009054_pt1 | contig 11715 bp, 13 predicted proteins | sample Hoacrofraction12_FD_59098 | JGI IMG/M metagenome (GOLD analysis project Ga0065711, IMG submission 59098) | Hoatzin crop microbial communities from Cojedes, Venezuela - Epithelial fraction 12 v2 (version 2) | ecosystem: Host-associated > Birds > Digestive system > Esophagus > Crop | place... | reverse complement strand
TTCTCTATCCACTTCACCGACCACTCATCCAGCCCACACTTCCTGAGCTTCCCTAGGAGGATATCATGGGAGACTGTGTCGAAAGCCTTGCTGAAGTCAAGGTAGACAACGTCCACAGCTCTCCCTTCGTCTACCCAGCCAGTCATGTCATCGTAGAAAGCTGCAGAGTCTGGAGGGGGCTCACAACATGCATCACGTTCTTCAGCTATTTTTCTACCTAGGAGTTTTCTGGAATGGACTGCAGGTGATCTTTGTTTGAAGAAAAAAAAAATTTAATAGCTCCAGTAACAAGATTAGTTTCACACAGAGGAAATGAACAGCGTGCTAATTACACTGCTGTCTCATTGCAGCTCACTTCACAGCTGTGAAAAGGAATGGGAAAACACCCTTGATGTGGGCATAGACATACACGGAGACCCCTCTCGTGGTGGCAGTAAAGGCGTCCTCAGAGTTTGGTGGTATTTTTTGTTTTCATGCATGCAATGAATGAGCCTCTGCCAGCAATGTTTGGAGGGAAGTGTGAGTGGTCATGAGAGTGGAGAAGACTGGTCTGCCAAATAAACATGTTTGTGCCAGCAGTGCAAATGGATTGTGGGTGCAGCCATCTCCGTCAGTCACACCTGTTTGTGATACGTCTAGCTGCATTGCAGCATCTCTTTTTTATTAGTGCATATATATAAGGATATAGATTATATGTATGCTACATGTGCAACATATTGTCTAATAATTACACTAACTGTACAATAGCTGTATTAAAGTCTGAGAAAAAAGATTTTGCAAATGTAGGAAAGGAATTGATCAAATGTAGTATGAGGTTCTTCCTGGTTTGACTCTGTCCTGTGAGCTCCATTTCTTTAGCAGCATATACATCCCTAATGCTGTTGTTGGAGGTATTGCTTTACATTCAGACCTGGCATTAAGTAAATGTAATTCTGCACTAAGGGAAGACTGCGCTAAAGGAAGAAATGCTTACATATTCAGATTGAAATGTAGTATTAGATATATTTTGAACAGTCATTAAATATGGGTTCCCAAATACAAGCTAGAATAGGCTCTGCCATGTGTAGATCTGAGTCCAGGGTGAAGGCTGTAGCTCAGACGAGAGGATGAGGGGGGCAGAAGGGCTGATGTGTGGTGGAAGAAGAGTTGTCCTGTGAGAGGGCAGGCAGCAGCGTGGCTGACACAGGGCATGGCTCCATGGGAGAAGTGTTGTGCAAAGCAGTGGAGGGAGAGAAAGGGGTGAAAGAGTAGGATTAAACTCCAGCAGTAGTGGGATGCAATTGTGAAAGATTTTCGGGTGGTAAGAAAGGGAGATGACATGACTGCTCCAAGGGTATTTTGGAGAGGAGAAGGTGAGAAGAAAAAAGATGCTTTGAAGCTAGAGCAAAGGGCATTTGTGGTGGCCTGAACAGCAAACTGTTGTGTGTTTTACTGGTGGCAGCAAGGAAGACGATAGAATTGAGCAACATGAAATGAGAATGTCTGAAGACAGGATCAATGCGACGGCAAATGGGAAGTGCTGGAGATGATAATAGAAGCTTGTCGTTTGTGAAATAACTGTTTCTGATGCCAGGTGTGGTAACCATCCAGCATCAAAAAATATGTAGCTTAATATTCCCCTGTGAAAGTTACTTTCTCTGTTATCTTTCATTCCTCTCTAGTAGTACAGGGTTTAACCCACTTTTTGGATCACCTGGGATTTTCCAAATGAATCAGTTAATTGTCTGGCCAGATACAAGCTAGCTGCTTATTTGCCCTCCTTCTGTAAGATCTTTGCTTAAGTTACTAGCAATTTCTTCTTCTGGAGGGTTGTAGGGAGTGGATTATGACAAACATGCTTTTTATCATGTACACAAGCTTTCCACTCCACCTTTTCTCCTCTTTCTTTTTTCCTTCATCTGTTACAAGACAAGGAGTTGGGAAATTCTCCCTCATGCCTGTGCATTGTGCAATGTGATCAGTTTAAGACGTTCCTCTGTCCTTATTGGGTCTAAATTAACGGTTTTAAAAAAGGAGCAGTATAAGACAGCGGCTAAAATTTGAGCTTCTTTTTTTTTTCCAAGAGTAAGCTTCTGAAATGAGAAATACTGCCACAAAATACCTCCCTTGTTTCACATATTTAGTGCAAAGAAAACATGAAAGCTAACTGGCTATGTAGTCCCTCAGCCTTAAGGGTCCAGAGGGTATAGAGATGATTTGGGAGTTGTAGCCACAAGTGCCTGTATGGAGGAAGTTCTGCTGTGCTCCTGTGTAGCAGGCTGCTGTCAGCTAGGCACCCACTGGAGCAGGCTGTGGAGTGTCTTCAGGAACTTACCCTGTTCCCATCTCCCCAAAACAGCCATCCATAGTATTACTCAACAGACAAAAAGCGCTATTCACAACTAACATAAAAAGAGTTAAAAAAAATAAAATTAGGGGATAACAGTACAAAACCCAAAGAGAAACAGGAGAAAACACTTGGCAATTATAAAGGCTACTAAAAAGAGGTGCATTATCAGTTTCTGGGGATGCCAGGCGTGTTTGCTCTCGCTTCTGGACTCCTAATGTTGCTTGCATCTACCCTTACAGGAACAATCCTGTCTAAGGAAGATTTTGTGCTGGAAACTAGCCTTTGCCTCTTCACCTCTAGTTCAATAGATCTGCCTGTATTAGAGAGGAAAACAAATGCACGATTCGCATTGTTACGGGTGACAAAGATGATGTCCTTGGAGAAGGCAGGCGAAGGTGTGATGTTGTGGGGGGTGTCGAGTCTCACTGCAGTAAAGTGTATGCTTGCCGTATAATGAACAGGAGAAGGAGGCTGATGCTTGCCAGGGTGGTCAGGGCTGTAACTGCGATTTTCAACCATGGAAATTCCTGTGCTGCCGTGTTGTGCTTTGGTGCAGGTTTCTACTAGGCTTGTTTATGGAGGCAATGGAGCCAGTGCTGCGGTAGCTGTTTTCAGTAGAGGCAGGGCAGGCATCGTTTGGAAGTGTGAACAGCTGAGATGCTCTTCTGCAGTGTGTTTTCCAGAAAACGCCATTTCTGCCAGATGTTGGGACAGTTCTGTCGTGTTTAGAACAACTGCGGCAGCCAGGGACCGTGGTGGAGCACACTGTCCTCCTTTTTTGAGGAAGTGCAGCTTCATCTAAATTTCCTCCCTTGGACATGTCAGACATTTGTTATTGTTTGCTGCTTCTCAGATCCTTTTCCTGTTCTTTTTTGAAGCTATTGTGTGACAGATTTTTCTTGGCTAGTTGCTTTGTATTTACTATAAAGAAACCCGTGGGCACATATCTGGGAACTTGTATTCTTTGAAACCAGTATAGTCAGTTGTAGAATTACATCAGTGCTTTTGTTTTGTAAACTGAATCTAAGATCATTTCAAGCACTTTTGAATTTTAAATTTTTTTTTTAAACACAAAGAGTGCCTTTGTAAATAGCAAAATACTCAGGTTCAGTGACTTGCTTATTCTGAAGCATTTTAAATGAAAGGTTAGTTGTTACATTTCTGTGGGTCAGGATGAAAGGAATTAGTTGAAAGACATTATTTAAAAGGCAGTTTTTAAAATCACGTTTCTTTGTGCAGGCATAAACCCATTGCTATTTTCCAAGTGGAATTAGAAAACTGCAGGTTTGTTACTGGATCACAGCCTCTGTGTAGTAGAGTTGAAAAGGTTGTGATGAACTTGCATCTGAAGTATATATCAATGGGTTTGTTGGAGATGTGAAATTTACTGGATGTTTTTGAAAGCACTTTCGTTTTTCAGGGACAGGTGACTGTACATGCAAAGTTTGACAAAGACATTTACCTCCCAGAGGATGCCGAGTTTTACTTTGTTTATGATGGATCCCTGAAGAGGCACATTACATTTGCTGAGCGAGTCAGTGACAACGCTCTTCGGTCCATTGTTCCAGGTGAGCATTAACTCCGCATTACGTTTTTCCTCTCTCTGCTCTACCCCACCCCCATTTCAAAGCTGGGCACAGCCGGATGATTTGGTGTAACTGTTTTGTGGCTCTGTAATCGAGGAAGTGCAGGAATTCAGTGGTGGCGTTTGGGATCCAGGCTGAGTTTGGCTGACCGTAGATGATCCTGCCTTTTGCAGCAATCCACGCCAGCACAGTATCAGGCTCAGACAGTGTCATTGGGCTTGCATACTTGGTTGTGCATTAAAGTGCAATCTTCAGGGATGGCATAATTTTTAATGTGAATTAATTCTGTGCCACAACTGTTCACATCCGGGCATCCCAATACCTGCAAAAGTTGTTTTTTTGCCTGAGCCTTCCCTGGGTGCAGCAGTCAGCCCAGCTTGCAAGGCCCTCGTGGTGGAGGTGTGTGATGCTTGGAGCTCTGCTCGAGCTGTGCACAGTGCAGACGTGTCGGGGAAGCCGCTGCAGGGATGCCTTGCTGCAAACAGGGGGGATTTGTGTTGCTTCCCAACAGCCTCTCTGCTCTGGCATTGTGCCACTCATGGATGTAACATAAACCCTGGCTGTCATCTTTATTGTGTGCTTTGTGACCTTTTCATTTGTGTGAGTAGGTGGCTATAGACATGATGTACCTGTGCAATAGGATCTGCCTGTTTTTTGTTCTAGTTCTGTTCTAGTTTTCTAAAGAGGATTTAGAGCCTGAAAATAACAGATGAGTATAAAAAAGGAAAGTTCTCTGCTGTTACCTGGTGGCTTCTTTGATCGTGTAAATGATTGTCATTACAACGGGAGAAAATGCAATACTATGCTTATTCCAGGGTAGCAAAGTCTTTTTTTGAAATTACACTGTTAAATGATTACTTCTGGGCTAGGAATGAAAACAGGAGGCTACGGACAACATTTAGTCCTCTGCCTGTTCCCGACAGAAGCCATGAACGGATGAAAATGTGAGGTTAAGATATAGCCCTGCTGATGTTAGTGTTGTTTCATAGTGGCCAAATTAAACATAAGGGAGTGCAGAGCACTGTGAAAACAACTGCAGATGTGGTAAGTACATGCTTCCTTCTGCAGTTACTAGGTTGCATATATACTTGTAGTTATTTAGGGTTGTTATGGACAATTTTGATTTGCACCCATAGTACGTCATGGTTAGCTCTCCAGTAAGAGCCTGCACTTCGGCTAGATGTGTGACATCCACCCGCACTTAGATGGCAAAGGAGGAAGAGGAATGCATGGGGTGCTTAAGAGGTTTGAGAGACGAATTCCCTTGGACTTTGAGCATCCCAGCTGTAAGTTAGAGGGTTTACACAGCGTTTAATCAAGTCTGCCAAAAGCATGAAGTGTGTGTTAGTTAAAAACTTCTGGCTTTTGGCCTACATGGAGACACTGGGTAGGTGCAAAATAGGTGTTAATAAATGCATACACTACTTGGAGTTCGTGTCGCAGGCCACTCTGCCACTCTTCTCATGAGCCTCTCATTTTTCTTAATTCTTATCCAAGAACTTTCAGGCTTTTGATTTGTGGAATTTAATCCTGATGTGGTTACCTCTTCTTTCCATTGTGGTTAAAGAACCTTCACCTAGAAAGACTGGTTCTAAAATTAATTATGTCAGTATAATTGGGTGGACTAGCAGTTCACAGTCTAGTCGAATCCAGGTTCGTCACCACAAATGGTTAGTGGATACCCTACGACAAATAGATGTAATTAGGGGAAAGAATAAAATTATTTCTGGATGAGTAGTCACAGCTCTTAGAGGCAGAGGGGGAATGAGGAAAAACTGATGTATTCTATGAACATAGATAATGTTAGTGATTAATTTACATTATAATTACAGGCCACGGATGCCAAGAAGCAGTTTCTGTCTCTGTCTTAATGTACACAAGGGGATACTCGCCTGTAGTCCTTGGCAGCTGTCCTGTCACTTACAGAGAGAATCTGTCTTGCAAGTTGTCTCACTTTCTGGTCGATCATGCAGAATGTGTCACTGCCGCTAGTCACAAGATGTTGTTGGATAAGTTTGGGCTAAGGATAAAAGATCTGCAGACCCTGGACAATGATTTGATGATGGCCGTTGCTCATGAAGAATTGCCATCGACTTGGAGCATCCTCAGAACCTGTTCAGAAGGTGGTAAGTTTTTAAATGGGAAAGTTTTTAGTTTTTAAGAGTGGTTTGGTGCATGGTTCACAGCAGAGTATGTCACTGATTTACTCCACGTTCTCAATGCTAGTGCTTTATTTTGTGGTTAAGATGAAAAATTGTTCAAGTGTGAGAGCAGTAGAGATTTGGTTTGTGCCCAGAGGTTTAAAAAGAACAAGAATGGTTATTGTAACTCAGTCTCTCGAGAAGCTTTTTATGCCTTGACTCACTGTGAATGCAGATCTTTATTTATAAATAGACTCTGCCTTTGCAAGATTAAAGAGCTGTCTCTTTAAAAAAAAGCAAGAATTGCAGTGGTAAAATATTGCCACCATGATTCCAACCAAGTGAGATATTTTAATTATTCAGACAAAAAGGAGACAGTCATAAAATGGAAGAAAGTGTTACTGTAGGCGTTCTGATGTACAGAGTAAACACAATTTTTGTCACGGTTCTATCAGTGTTTATGCTTTATTTGTCACTATGAACATTCTTTGGGGAGAATATCATTAAACAGGTGTTGTGGCTTTTTTTGTTCTAGAGGAAGTAGGATGAAAATATACATGAAACTTTACATTAGAGTATGCTATTGAAAAATTTTGTAACAAAATCAGGTGAAATTTTCCTGGTTTCAGGTTTCATTGCAAACAGAAAACTGTAGTTAGGTTTTGCTGAAGAGTATAATTTTTTTTGCAGACCTAGCCGATTTATAGCTGAGGTTGGAAGCAGTATTAAACTTGATGGTTTCACATGTTTTTCATTGAAAATTTGGTACTTTTGGCTGTTTTCCTTTGAGTACTTTTAATTGCCAAAAATTGGAGGACAGGCAGTTTCCATATGAGCCAAACTGAAAGAGAGATTCATGCAAGCTTTTGGGAAGTAAAAAAGCACTTAGCCCATTTTTTTGGGGTGAGGGCTGTTTTCCTGTCTTAAATCTTTCTAATTCTTAATGACAGATAATTTGAAATCTGCTACTGCTGTCCTCAGGAGAAGGATGTTTTTTGTCTGTCTGGTGTAAACAACTCTTTCAAGAGATGTAAAAACAAAACTGAGTCTCATTCAAATATTGGCTAGACAGGAGAGGAAAAAAAAAGCCATTACTTGTTTCATTTTGGTGAGTAGTAAATATTTATTCACATTACTCAGCTGCTGGAACAGCTGTTGGATCTTAGCAATGAAGACCTTGATTCAAAGCCTGAAGAAATCAGCTGCAGTTTTGTTCACAGACCTGGCTAAGCTTTTCATCAAAACTGGTTGAAGCCCAGCCCATCCCAGCAGGATACCAGTGGTCATAAGAGATGCTCAGGCAAAGCCAGATGGGTACCTGCTTGCTTGAAACATGGGGAAGTTTATGCTGGGTGTGTTGTGGGTCCAAATGGTTGGACATCAGCTCAGCTGGTACCAGGCTAAGCTCTGCCAGGGCAACTGCTGTTGAAATAGCAAAATCCCTTAATTTTTAGTTATGCTAATTGTTAGTTTTCAGGTGCACTGCAACACTTATATGGAAAAAAGTATGTTGCCCTCATGAGACTTTTACAGGACTTGTATTTTTTTGTTTCTGTGTCTTTTTCATGCTTTGTTCACTTTTCAGATTTAAATATTAGACATGAACAGAATATGAATACAGTGGAAAAGCAGGGATGCGTGCCTCCAGTCACTGTACAAAGTTTCTGTGAATGCTTGAAGTGCTGGAGAAGCATATCTTGAGCATGCTGTATTAGCGATTGCCTCATGGGCACTGTTGCACTGGAAAGGTGGCATTTCCTTTTGTACCCCATTCATTGCTCTTAAATGAAGCTGGGATCTTTCCCCTTGTTTCTGAGTAAAACAAAACCTAATCCAAATTCCTGGGGCCTGGTAGAAATGCTTACGGACAGTGAGGAGCTCTCAGTGCAGTCCTGCCTGGGCAGAGCTTATTGGCCACCCTTGCTGAGTGGAGAGCTCCCAAAAGCTCTCTGGACAGCTTCTCCTTCAGCCCAAGGGAGGTCAGTCATTCGCTTTGTCTCTGTCTGAGGTCCAGGCTTGGGCCAGGCTTGACATCTGTTTTGGTACCCTCTAAACAGTTTCTATAATTTTTCTTTGGCTCCTGTATCCTTTCTCTCTCCTTTCTGAAAGTGTAGTTTTGGTTATTCTTACAGCCATGCTCTCCTTTCACTTGATTCTGAGGAGCACTGACTCTTGTTGCTTCCTCATGCTGTCCCCATCACTGTGTTTTTGTCCCCAGAACCAAGAGGCCAAACACAGCCGAAGGTTCCATGTGGCTGAGGGAGTCTGTGCATGCAGAGGAAGGACAGGGAGGGAGAATGGGATGGAGTGGGGCAGGACGGGCTCAGATCTCAGCCCAGGTGGGAAGAGATGGAGAAGGCTCTGCATCTTCCATCAAGAGGTGATCAAGGGTTGTCCCAGCACTCTGTTTCTTCCCCATGCTCCAAAAGATCAAAATGGATAAGAAACAGGGAATTTATGAGGATTTAGAAAGCGAATGAGACCTTTCCCTACCTGCTGTCCCTTGCAACTCGTTGCCCCAAAGGTCTGATGGTGTCTTGAGACTTAACAATGTCAGGATGTTCCTTTCAGTATCGGTATTGTGAAAGACATGCATTCTATCATCCTTCGCTAGTTAGGACCTCATGCTGTTAGTTTTCAGAGCTGCTGGGCTACTTTAATTGGAAAAAGAAATACTTTTGAGTGACACATCACTGGAGAAAATTATTGCACCATCTGGTATTTTTGGACCTCATTTATTTTTATGAGGATTTAAACATATGGGTTGATGGAAAGATAGAAGAATAATTTATTCACGGGAGTTTTGGTATGCGGAAAAAGTGTTTATATTCCCTTTAGAAGGTATGAGAAGGACTGGATAAAGAGAGAGCCTGGATTGTCTAGGGAGCATTGCAAATAAATCAGGAATTTAGTCCAGTTGCACAGGTCAGGACTTGTTAGCTGCACTATTTAAAGTTCAACAAAAGGAACAAGAAAGCATGAACCTTTTGATAATCCTCACTTGTAGTAAGTGCCTGTGGGACAACCACGTCAGGAGCTGCTCCCTCATAAAAAGTGGTGAGATGTTGAGATCACTTGGACAACAAGCAGTTTGCAGCCAGAGGAAACTGGAGACTCAGCAGAGGTGCTGTGCGTAGACATTTATTTGTTGGTGAGTTTGAAGAAAGGGGAAGGAGGGGGAGGGAGGAGGAAGAGGGGGACGTTGATGTTCCTGTTGATTGCACCTTCATAAAGGATATTTTCCTTCTGAAAAATTGGATTATTCAATTTATGGAGATAATCAGTATTAAATATTAAGCCAAATAACTTGTTAGAGCTGCTCAAAAACCAGGACAATCTTCCCACAGTTTTTCAGTTTAACAAAAAAAAGAAGAAAGAAAGATGGAGTGGTTTAATCTGGGTGAGACAAATGCTTCCAGGTAACCTTTCCTCTCTTAGTATCAACAGGTTAGGGCATTCTTTAAGGACTGGCAGCACCCAAGGACCATCAGACACAGGTTCAGCATCCTCACTACAATTTTTTTGTCCTTGACACACCAGGATTATGTCTCTTGGCTGTTGGGGAAGTGGGAGCACAGAACTGTGGACCTGGCAAGGAGTTTGCCTTAACGTACAGGAGGCTGAGGGCATCCTGGTTGCTGGTTGTTTTAAGGACATTGCTAGGAGGCTGATTGCAGGTTGTCTGGGTAACTTAACTGTGCTGATAATCAAGCAAGAACAGTTGCTACTGGCTTTGCCACTATGTACAGCTGTTTTCAAGAAGAGGAGTGCTCTTTTGGGTTAGAGGCTATTAGTAGAAGCAATAAAATTACAGCCTGAATTATGAAAATTAATTGTAGATCATAGGGAAGGGAATGGTGCCAATGCTTGTTTAATTCCCTTTCAAGAAGAAGGAGAATTTCAATTTTATTTTGTAAATGCTTTCTAATTGTTTCTGGGAATAGGTCTTGTGGAGTGAACTGAAGTAGCCAACCTCTCTGCTTTAAATTCTTCCTTTAGGGAACACTCTTCCATTTTCTGTGGCATTTTTTACTTTATTGCTCTTTTCTTTGTAAATCCTGTTCCTGTTTCTACTTGGTGTTAAAAAAGTTCCTGCTAGGCTGCATCAGTTCAAACCTGGGTGATGCATGTTGTATTTTTTATCTAAATCAAAGAAAATTCTGTTTGTGTCTTTTCCTCAGTCAAAACTTTCAATTTCTTTTTTTCCTTGTGGAAGGAAAGGGAGCATGGGGCAAAGTTCCCATTCCGCTTCATGGAATTAGGAAAACACTGGGAACAGCAGATAAATATTTCTATGTGTGGTGAGATTTGTGAGGAGAGGTGGTACTTTTTTGGTCAGACAGTTTAGGTGGTCAGAGAAACAGACAAATGTTTGACCCTGTAGGAGTGTGCCCCTTTGGAGAATGCATGGGACAGAGGGAGGAGGATGCCAGCCTGGACATCGGGACGCAGAGGAGTGCCTTCCAGTGCCTGCTGCTGACCAAGAAACCTGTGGCATGAGGCAAGATATTGCCAAGCATGCTTCAACCTGCGGGTCCCCAGCAAGAGTGTGATCCTCATCCCCTGGTCAGTGGTAATANTAACAGAGAGGACACATTTGAGATCCCCTTGACTGTGAAGGGGCTTTTTGGGAAAAGCCCCCAGCGCGTGGAGGAGATGGTGATATGTAGAGTGATAGCAGAGCAAGTACTATAAGAGATAGAAGATATTAAGCTTCCTTTTTAAGGCAATATAGAAGTAGTGGGGCTCAGGAGCGTGCTGTGCAGCTGGAGAGACCAGGTGTGAAGCTGTGGTCTGATCCAGACCCCGGCCTTGGGTTGGCACTGGGCTGGCAAGCCTGCCTCTGCTCCTGGCTGAGCGGGTGTCCCCGCCTGCTGTTGAGCGCTCCGGTGGCACTCAATAAACAGGTGCCTTAAAGCGAACAGCTCGAGGAGTGTCTGGCTGCGGTACAAAAGAATGAAGAATATCACTCTGCCTACAGAAACCATCTCCTGTATGGTTTTGCATCTTTGTTGGGGTCACCCCAGCAGTGAAGTCAACTGAAACTTCACCTGACAGTGTAGGTGGTGGCACCATGCGCAGCCTTTAACGCATGGCGGTGGTGGATGGGAGCCTTCTCTAACCCTCCTGCTGCTAAAACTGCTGGGACAAGACTCCTTGAAGTCCACCTTTGCAATGGAGCGTAACCTTCCCCCATCTGCTCCTTTCTTTCTGCAAAGAAGCTTCTGTGTGTTAGTCGATAAAGGTATGATGAGTAGGGGAACTTATTGAAGAAAAAGGGGATGTTCCAGGTATTTTCAGTAAGTGGGAAGAGGAGATGTCACCTGCCCTCAGATGGGCTGTCACGTACTTGACTTTGTGCATCGTGGTGACTGTCTATTCATAAAACCACTTGTGTGTGTTTTTGCAGCAGCAGGGTGCACTGAAGACAGCTTTATAAACAACCTCGTACCTAACGGAAAAATGAAAAACTGAACAGTAATGTGTAAGAGTACTAAGCCAGGAAAAACTGTAATTTGTCAGCCGGTTTTGATGTCTCCCCCTGCTTTTCAAGTCACAAGTCTCGAGGTTTTTAGTCTCCTTCCAGGAAATGAGTGACATTGGTAGCCCAGAAAGGACTTAGTCATTTCTGTCAGAGAGAAATATTTTTTTTTAGTTT
>Ga0065711_1009053_pt1 | contig 11715 bp, 8 predicted proteins | sample Hoacrofraction12_FD_59098 | JGI IMG/M metagenome (GOLD analysis project Ga0065711, IMG submission 59098) | Hoatzin crop microbial communities from Cojedes, Venezuela - Epithelial fraction 12 v2 (version 2) | ecosystem: Host-associated > Birds > Digestive system > Esophagus > Crop | place... | reverse complement strand
TTGCCCCTTGTCCTGTCACTGGGCACCACTGAAAAGAGTTTGGCCCCATCCTCCTGACACCCACCCTTCAGATATTTGTAAGTATATATTAGGTCCCCTCTCAGCCTTCTTTTCTTCAGGCTGAACAAGCCCAGCTCCCTCAGCCTCTCCTCATAGGAGAGATGCTCCAGTCCCCTCATCATCCTTGTAGCCGCTGGACTCCCTCCAGTAGCTCCTCATCTTTCTTGAAGTGCGGAGCCCAGAACTGAACAGAGTACTCCAGATGGGGCCTCACTAGGGCAGCGTAGAGGGGAAGGAGAACCTCCCTCGACCTGCTGGCCACACTCCTCCTAATGCACCCCAGAATGCCTTTGGCCTTCTTGGCAGCCAGGGCACACTGCTGGCTCATAGTCAACCTGTCGTCCCCCAGGACACCCAGGACCCTCTCCGCAGAGCTGCTCTCCAGCAGGTCCACCCCAAACCTGTACTGATGCATGGGGTTATTCCTCCCCAGGTGCAGGACCCTACATTTGGCTTTGTTGAACCTGATCAGGTTCCTCTCTGCCCAACTTTCCAGCCTGTCCAGGTCACACTGAATGGATCAAGCATAAAATATATATATTATACTCCCGTTCCTTTTAAAATGCCTTTAAAGTGCTTCATCTGCACAGCTAGAAAAATTGGTCTTCTCCTCTTGAAGGGCTGCAACAAGGACCCCAGAGAATACTTGCATCCTAGCTGCCCTCTGGTTTACAAGGTTGACACACTCAGGGAACATGGCTTTGGACTTTTGCTCTAAGAGAGAACTAAATGTGAACTTCTCACTTCCTGCATGGGTGAGCTAATCAAAAAAGCTACTAATTAAAAATCCATATAATACGTACAGTACAAGAAAAAGTAGTATAATACGTACAGTACAAGCTAGATAGATACTGCTTCAAAAGAAATGGGATGTGACAACAACATTTTGTAAGGAACCCGAGGTAGCCAGCACTGAGAATAGCTCAAGATCACCTCCTGGACTGGGTCAGCCACAGCCGATAGCCAGACAGAAGTTTAAACCACATCTTCTGAAGATGTTTGTGTGAGAGACAAAGCTGAGCACCTCAGAGCATGAAAATGGGGCAGCTGTTTTGGGCACGTGTATGAGCAGAAGTCCTGCCAGGCACCTATCTGTGAGACTCGTATCTTGAGGATCTTCCTCTTGAACATGGGATGCATTGCCCTTTGGTTTATTGATCCTCTTCCATTTTGCCAACAGACAATATTTTGAGGACTCTGAGTACATCTCTTTCTAAACATTTTCCCTCGCCCACTCAAAAAGGAACCATTTCCTGAAGTAGTTTACAATTGTCATGAAAGTCAGGAAGACATTCCTAATTGTGGCTGAAACTGTCAACCTAAGCTATTAAACAAAACCTCAGTTCTCTGAGGCAATACTGGGATTAGTTGCTTTTAGTGTGCAAGCTAGAAATATCTTTCTTAAAGCTTTTATTTCCAGTGAACTCCTTATAAAGCAGAATACTTTCTGTACTACAGAACTTTGCTTCAATTTTAAAATGCTTTAAAATGAAAAGTATTGAAAATGTCTAGCCTACTATTCAACAAAAAGAAATAACATTGTTAACCATTTAGAAATATAATCTTTACCACAAGGAACAACAGCATCCTTATGGCAAAAAATACAAATTTAAGGGACAGTTGTGAGCTGAATGGGCTTTTTTTCCTCTACTGTGTAAGAAATAAGTGGTGTCTGAACTTCTGAGTACAGAAGACAAAAATTAGAAAAATCAGAAACTTAGTAAGTATCATCCTTGCTTTGCTCAGTGGCACAACATACTTATTCTGCAAATAAATAAAATCATGACAAGCGCTGACTTTCAGCATCTTAAACACAATTAATTTATGTTCTAACTGGCCTCAGTGACAGATGACAATGCTATTCATTTATGGCTTTATAAGTTTCTTTAGTATGGAAAGATATGATAGGGAGATCCTGTATTTAATTTTATATTTCAATACATACTGAATAGTGTTTTATGGCAACTATCATTATAATGAAGATGTGTCATAGGAAGATCTGGTTTTAATACAGAAGTATGAAGAGATGTTGTCTTTTAGTATATTGGGATTTTTATGTGCTTGGTTTCCTCTCAGTACTCATGGTGAGATTCAGCAGTGTTAGTGTGGGGCATGCTGAGCAAAGTGTCTGCCTAATGATTCTTTCATTCATACTAGTTTTGTAGCTTTAAATATTCTACCAGTATGATCAGTCTGTTGTCCATGAGCCAATGGCATACTTTTGCCTGTCTTTTGCGTTGCATCCTGCACTTAGCTCCATCTCATTCATTGTTCCGAAAGAATTTTTATGATATTTGTTTATGTTTCTCTTCTTTTTTCAATTCTTTTTTTTTTTAATTTCTCCTAATATAATTTTTGTCATTCATAATGAGGAGAAAAGGTAAAATAAGAATAATTAGAATAATTAACAGCATTCTAATTCAAATCCCTTTTCTCCCTATCTCTTTGTATCGGTCTGCATATACACTGTCTAGACAGTAACAGGATACCACTTAAAAATATTCCTAGAAAATATACACACAGAGTAAACTCACAAATAATTCAGAGTCAATTTCAATATTTATCAGTTCAAAATTGAAAGAAACTCAGAAATGTAACTTTCTCCATTCGCTCCCGTAGGGCCTTCAAAGTGCTCTAGCCAATTTCCACACAAAGTCACTATTTTGCCTTTGTGTTAAATTTGCTGCCAACTCAATTCCTTTTCCTAGTAGTTTGTAAACACATCTGTCCAGCAGGAAGAGGAAACAACCAGCAGTTCATTTCACATATTTCTGACAAATGTTTAGGAAAATGTGTCTTACATTCACTATGGATCTTTCCTGGACTTGGATGAAATTCCTTTTGGCAGTGAGGAGTATCCTGTCTTTTCACTGAAGAGTTTTAAGTATTTAAGGACAAAATAACCAGAGACCTGACTGCCAGATAGGAGGCATATGCTTTCCTATTACTTCTCTGAGTATATTATTGAAAAGATCTCCTAACTTGTTACCAAATAATTCTAAGACATAAATCAGTTAACTAGTGGTACGAACTGGAACAACTGTAATATTTTAAACAGTTTTTTATACAAGGGAATTTGTCTCTCTATGCTTCATTCCTAGTGATCAGAGCAGATATCTAAATGTATAACCAGTGTGTCTTCTTTCTGCAGAAAAATGCAAGTGCCGTTCAAGGGGAATTATTATCCAACTACAGGATTTAGAGTCAGATTCTATTTTCAGCTGGGTTTCAAAAAGTAAAGTCAGCTCAAACATAGCTCAGTGCTGGCATTAGAAATGTTAAGCAGCATGAACTCATGACGTTTTCCAGCATTCAAAGAGAATAAAAGCCTTTCTACACATTTGTCCTCTTAACGCAAAAAACAAAGAATGAGAATTTCAGAGTAGACATCATGGATGTTTAACAAATTCAGAGAATTGTAAAAATAAAACACAGCATAAATTTCTAATATGATATAAAATTTTTACTGATTTATTAAATCTATTTTATAGCCCAAATCTACAAATTATGTGCATGTTGGATATACATGTCTTGTCCCTGTATCACACTTATGTTCAAATCATGCTCATTTATATACCAGTGGGATTACTACACTAAAAAATGTGACATATTTGCTGGAGAGAGAAACCACTGTCTAGAAATATCTAATTTCTTTGACTGTTTGATAGTTTTTTCCTATTACTCTTCTTCTCTGTTGTCCGAACAATGGTGGTCAGAAAGCAATAAGGTTTTCATCAAGTTATAGGACAATACTCAAAGGTATTTGAGAAGGCTGAGGAACTCAATGACTTTTTTGCCTAAGTCTTCACCGACAAGTGCTCCAGCCACACTGCCCAGATAGCAGACAACACAGGCAGGGATTGGCAGAATGAAGAACCGCCCACTGTAGGAGAAGATCAGGCTTAAGACCATCTAAGGAACCTGAAGGTGCACAAGTGCATGGGATCTGATGACGTGCATCTGCAAGTCCTGAGGGAACTGGTGGCTGAAGTTACTAAGTCACTATCCATCGTGTTTGAGAAGCTGTGGCAGTCTGGTGAAGTTCCCAGTGGCTGGAAAAGCGGAAGCATAACCCCTATTTTCAAAAAATGTAAAAGAATGACCTGGGGAACTACAGGCCAGTCAGTCTCACCTCTGTGCCTGACAAGATCATAGAGCAAATCCTCCTGGAAACTATGCTAACGCACATGGAAAATAAGGAGGTGACTGGTGACAGCCAACATGGCTTCACTAAGGGCAAATTGTGCCTGACAAATTTGGTGGCCTTCTATAATGGGGTTACTGTATTGATGGATAAGGGAAGATTAACTGATGTCATCTACGTGGACTTGAGCAAAGCATCTGACACTGTCCCACATGACATCCTTGTCTCCAAATTGAAGAGACATGGATTTGATGGATGGACGACTCAGTGGATAAGGAATTGGCTGGATGGTCACACTCAAAGAGTATTGGTCAATGGCTCAATATCCAAGTGGAGACTGGTGACAAGTGGCATTCCTCAGATGTCAGTATTGGCACTGGTGCTGTTTAATATCTTTGTCAGTGACATAGACAGAGGGATTGAGTGCACCCTCAGCAAGTCGGCTGATGACACCAAGCTGTGTGGTGCAGTCGACACTCTGGAGGGAAGGCTGCCATTCAGAGAGACCTGGACAAGCTGGAGAGGTGGGCCTGTGTGAACCTCATGAAGTTCAACAAGGCCAAGTGCAAGGTCCTGCATCTGGGTCAGGACAATCCCAAGCATAAATACAGGCTGGGCAGAGAATGGATTGAGAGCAGCCCTGAGGAGAAGGACTTGAGGGTGTTGGTTGACAATAAGCTCAACATGACCCAGCAATGTGTGCTTGCAGCCCAGAAGGCCAACCGTATCCTGGGCTGCATCAAAAGCAGCGTGTCCCAGCAGGTCAAGGGAGGGGATTCTGCCCCTCTACTCCGCTCTGGTGAGACCTCAGCTGGAGTCCTGCATCCAGCTCTGGAGACCTCAGCACAGGAAAGACCTGGACCTGTTGGAGCGGATCCAGAGGAGGGCCACAAAAATGATCAGAGGGCTGGAACACCTCTCCTATGAGGAATGGCTGAGAGAGTTGGGGCTGTTCAGCCTGGAGAAGAGAAGGTTCCAGGGACACCTTATAGCAGCCTTCCAGTGCCTGAAGGGGACCAGCAAGAAAGCTGGAGAGCAGATTTTTACAAGGGCCTGTAGTGATAGGACAAGGGGGAATGATTTTAAACCAGAAGAGGGTAGATCTAGATTAAAGATAAGGAGCAAATTCTTTGCTATGAGGGTGGTGAGGTACTCGAACAGGTTGCCCAGATCATCTAGCTTTGAACAAGCTGCTGTGGTGGAAGGTGTCTCTGTCCATGGCAGGGGGTTGGAGCTAGAAGATCTGTAAGGTCCTTTCCAACACAAACCATTCTATGATTCTATGATTAACTTCGATTAGTTTATAAAATGAATATTGTTTTCAAGGATGCAAACTCATCAATATACTCACATACTCTATGTAAACTAGAAATAAATTAGATTTCCCAAATACTAATCTATGCAAGCTGAAGTACTTTCAAGACTCCTTTTGTTCAAAACAGTGCATTAACTTCCAAATGTATTTTAGCCTGTTGTGAACCAAAAGAGTGAGATTTAGACATGCTAAACGGGCCTAGCAAGATGAAGATGAAACCATACCAATCTATGAAATAAGGCCAGATTTTTTTTTCTGGAATATTTTAGGTAAACTAAGAAGAAGGGTCACCCAATCCATTTGCCTTCGCAGAAAGCCTTTTATTAAGTCCACTAAAATATGCATTCACTGTACTCAAACAAATTTTGCCTATCAGTTTCCAGGACTCAGCCCACTGAACAGTCAAACCACTCCTCTGCATTGACAGCACACTGTAATTAAGTGAAAATATCCATTGAGCTTATTCCTTCATCAGGCCTGGAGAACTGGGCTGAGACAGATAGGACGATGTTTAGGAAGGATGTCAGAGACAGGTTGCTTTTGCTGCAGCTTCTTCGAGTAACATAAATCACAGCTGGGTACTAGTAGGCTGGAGCCTAAGCAAGAATGCCCCTTCCTCATGGGTGCCTCCAGCACCCTTGCTCTTCTCCCATCTCCCATTAGCTTTCCTGTTTTCGTAACCTCAAGTGCTCCCATTACAAGCCATCCTTTCCAGCATCACTACTCTGAACAGTTGCATCCCAGGACTTTGGCAGAACTCATGCTTCCTAAAGACTACGTAAAGACTTCCTTATAACATCAATGAAACATCACTCAGGATGATTTTATTTCTGTCTGTGGAACAGCACTTTTACAATTTCCCTATGAATGTGCGATATTGCAACACATCCAAAGGAGGTAATGTTTTCCGAATGTTTCCCTTGTGATTGCAGTTTGATTCCTGGAATCGCCAGTTGCTCAAAACTGTCAGCCACAGTTTACATGAAATATCCTGTTTCAGTAAGCAGTGGATAATCACCAAGAAATGATCCTCCCTCTCCCTTTAAACAAAACCACTGTAACTTTATTTTGGGGCATACAATCTTTACTAAAAAGCCGGAACTAGTAAAAGATCAGGACAGTTGTATAGTGCTGCTTGGCAGTTTGAGTAGGTCGCTGCAGACGTCTCATTCTTGTGATGGTTTATGTTATAATACATTATTTATTCCCCTCCAACCCTATTTAATCATTAAAAAAGAAGAAAACATTGCAAACAATATATTAATACTGCAATGTACCTGTACCTCTCCTCTTCTGTGGATTAGCACACTCTGACTTGAATAAGCACTGTGAGGGTTACTTTTCCTTCTGTGAAAGGAACAGGAGTTTCTCGTATGTCTCCATAGTTTTGTACCATCTGGTTTGGTACCAGGCACCTCCCGCCCGTCCGTCTGACCTGCGTGCTGCCACAGAGGAGTCCAGCGGATGCCGGTGAATGGGGACAGAGCTGGGAGAGAGGGTGCGGTCACCAGCGCTGGCCAGGAGTGAGAGATGGGAGCTAAGGAGGCTGGAGGGACACTGTGGGAGGGACATCTTGCCCCACACAGGGGTGATGGGGTGCTCAGTGCTTTCAGCTCCAACCCCAGGAATATCTGGGAACTGAAAGGGAAAGAGGGAGCTGTGACGAGTAGAGACCGAGAATGCTGACATTGTCTGCAGAGAGGATTCGTTTTCAATCATTACTTTACAATATTTTTGAAAAATAAATTCCAGTTTAGAAGCTCGACCTACTGGATTTTACGGGTTCTCAGCAGCTCAGGGTACCAAGGGCATCAGGTGCAGTCTGGGGAGGAATGGAGCCTGTGGGGCAACTCATGGGGCAGAATGGCAAGCACCAGCTCCAGAGTCCCCACCACCAATACCATTTTCATAGCAAGTCTGCCCAGAGCCAGCAGTTAAGCAGCTTCCCAGAAAGCTGTCACAAAACAGCACATTTTCTTGAAACATTTCCCTGTCAATGAATTGATGTTTTCTGACAAATCTTGTTTCACTGGAAATTTTTTTTAGTTTTATTTCCAGATTTATAGTATTTGCTTACAGTAAATCTGTGGGTTTTGGATCTTCAGCTTCTTAGCTACCACAACATGTAAATGAATGAGCTATAGGGAAAATAGGACATGGAAGGACGTGGAGCTGTTGGAGTGGTCCAGAGGAGGCCACAAAAACGATCTGAGGGCTGGAGCACCTCTCCTGTGAGGAAAGGCTGAGAGAGTTGGGGCTGTTCAGCCTGGAGAAGAGAAAGCTGTGGGGAGACCTCACAGCAGCCTTTCAATACCTGAAGGGGGACTATAGGAAAGATGGGAAAAATCGTATCAGCAGGGCTTGTTGCGTTAGGACAAGGAGTAATGGTTTTAAACTAAGGGAGGGTAGATTTAGACTAGATAGAAGGAATAAATCTTATACCATCAGGGTGGTGAAACACTGGAAGATGTTGCCCAGAGAGGTAGTGGAGGCCTCATCCCTGCAAACATTCAAGGCCATATTGTATGGGTCTCTGAGCAACCTAGTCTATTTGAAGATGTCCCTGCTCACTGCAGGGGGGTTGGGCTAGATGACCTCTAAAGGTCCCTTCCAACCCAAAGCATTCTATGATTCTATGATTCTATGAAAATAAAGCCTTCCGTCCCTTATGCAGGTCTTCTCTTACACATTTGGAAAAATCTCCATTTTTGTCTTCAGGGTGCCTGAATGCACATTCAGCTTCCTGAGATGCAAAAGCATCTAAGGTTTGTAGTACTACATTGAACTGCATTGATAGGTTACCAAGAGACTTGGAATTCTACCCAAGCAAACAGTTCTGGCTTTAAATGACAAATGTAGGAGCATAGCTCATACTCCATGTAATTGTGAATGCTACCTACAGACACAGCCCAATAATTGTGGGTCTCATTGTCAAACACAGAGGCCCCACGAAGAACCAGTAACAGAAATCAAGGTTTATTTTCCTGTGACTGGAGTCATATTTGCCCTGTATTTGGTGCAATCTTAATGGAACATAAAATGGTGGAAATAAGAATTGGTTACTTCATTTTAGTAGAAAATATTTTGTACTGTAGAAATAACACACTACTAGGTGGGCTGCATCAAAAGACACAGAGGCTTGAATTAGACTTTAGGCTTTTGATTGAGATATATTTATTGGAAGTTTATCAATCCTAAACACTGTCAGTGGAGGAAGAAGAGAAATTCAGCCAATGTCATATTTGAATGACGAAAAAGTTTTGGATCAGTATTTGGTAACTTTGCCATTTTCCATCTAAAAGACTACTGAACTGAAATGATGAACACCTCAAACTGATGGGGATACCACTGTTTTGTATCAGTGATCCTTTAAAAAGCCTGCACCTTTATGTAAAACATTTATGCAATTCATTTTTCTGGATCCCTGCTGAAGGCCGTTTTTTTCCCTGATGAGACAGCAACACTGCTCCCTGAGCTCACTGGATGGATGGGGCAGCGGTACCCTTTCTCCTCACGGGGAGGGCACTGGAGGTGCCCTGCGTACTCCCCACCTCACACGCTTCTGCAGCTTCTCTTTTTCTGGTGAAGGCAGCCAGTCCTGCTGGGGTGCCTGGCAGAAAACCTGGGTCTGGCTTGACTCTCTCTCTTCTTCTACCTACTTTGGATGTCTGAAATCCACAGGCAGCAATAGCCAGGCAGAAAAAAAGCAGAGGCAGTGAAGATGCTTAAAGTACTCCAAACAATGACAAACTCAGTTCTTGAAGGACAAAACAACAATTTACCATTCAAAATGAAAATATTTATTGCAAAAAGTGAAGTTGTTGCGAAATATCAATCCTCTATGGATACGTGAATGCAAAATCTTTGTGTACAGTTTTTAACAGAACGAGAGGGGATGTTTGTTCTTTTCCAGACCACCACCAGCCCCTGCCTTTGTTGCTCCAGTGTCACATCACGCTGACTTCCACATACGCAGCTGCTGTGCAATAGCCCTGGACCACATTTTTTTTCCGACGTCCCTAGCACAGTATTTCGCTTGATCTGGCGTAATCTTGTCCTTGAGAAAGACATTAGCAAGTTCACATCTTTTTCCAAAGCCAAGCTTATGCTTTGCATACTGATTTCTAAAATCCACTTGCGAAGTTTATCCACTGCTTCTATTTCTGACTTTTGTCAATAACATGTCTATGAACACAACTAAATGCTGTTCCCAATATTTGCTTTCTGAGCTTTGCAGACTTCAGTGGTGTGTGATCAACTGGCTCTGGGACGAGAAAGTTCATATCGTTTATAATGGTTATCTTATCTGGGCTTACACAAGTTTATATTGACATTATCTCTACCATCTTCTTCCTCACCTAAATAATATGTTGTGTTCCCCACCTCCATAATTTTGTATTGGACTGGATAGTCACCTTTTAGAAAAATATACTGATGTGTATTTATTACCTTTTAGCTACTGGTTCTTTCCTAATTGTTCTACATATGCAGCAGGGTTAGGTGTTTCAGACTGCTTAATTTATACAGATGTGTAAGGAGACCCCTGTTCAAAAAGTATGCAGTAACAAATGGTGGTATCTAGGTATGAGGATCAATGATTGTAATCACTTTCACAGGTTTCATCCTGCAAGAGCTATGGACTTTTTAAATTTAAATTGCTCTCTTTCCTCCCTATTCCTATAATTTCTAGATATATAGTATACTATATATAAGAAATCTGCAGTATACTTAAATACAGATATGGCAAGAAAAATTCAGTTAACAATCCCAGGTTTCAAAAAGACCTTAGAAATTTCGTCTTTTGCAGCTTGCTGACAGTCTCAAGATGCCAATTTTAATCAAGTCCGTTTGTGGAAGGGTTTGTTCCGAAACCAGTTGTTTCTCTGTTTAGTATTCCCAAGATGTTTTCACCACCCTCCTTGGAGAGCCATATATTTTCTAGATTAGTAGGAATGCATATAAAATATGGAGTTTCCTGGTTTTATCTATTTTTTCATTATGCCATTTGGATGGACTTCAAATGTTAAGGAATTAATAAGTCTCTTTATTTTTTCATGTGGGAAGGTTGTGCTTTTCCCTAATGGACAAAAAAAAAGAGTTCTTCAAGTCACTTATGTCCTTGTTAATTTAAAAAGTCAATCAAGGTTCAGTTCATTTAACGAACTTGCTCAAGTACGTGCATGAAAGGTTAATGCGTATTTTAAAATTGAATTAAACCACTGCCTCTTACTGAATATAGAAATAATAAGCAGAATCAAGTTTTTCACAATACCTAAAAATATTTTAAAGACTAGTTTTTACAAGTCTTTCACCCTAAAGCTGGTATGACATTTGAGTCTGTGGCAGTATTTTATACTAGTAATTTTTTAATGCATATACATCTACAAATTTTGCTGTCATTGGAAGTAAGAAACAGAGGAAGAAAAGGCATGTGAAGGAAATGGCATTTAAAAATTAGATTCCCAGTTTAAAAAAACACATGATTCCAAAGAAAGTTTACGTTCAGAAGAAGACTATGAAGCTTCATGCTCTTTGTTATAAATTTCTCTTAAAAATAGACATAGTCTGTAAGAGCTTTTAGGACATATAGGCACTTTTTCAGCTCCTTGAAGGTTATCTGCCCCCTTCCTCCCCAAACACCCCTCCAACACATGGCTATATGAATCGGTCTATAAGCCTCATTACCTCCACAGACTACCACAGCTACAGTTGCAGTCCTCTATCGCTGAAACTAGTTTTTTATTCTTTGCTGTGCTTTGGAACAATTTTTATTTAGGCAGAAATCTGCTTTATTACTTTCTCAAATATTTTTGCTGAACAGTAGCAAGAAAATCAGGATTATATTTTCAGTCATCCAGACGATGGCAGTATTTTCACAATTTAGTTATGCAGTAGAAGAATATTATTGGAGAAAAGTATTTCCTGGTTAATTACATGTTATGAAAAGGTCAGGGGCTTTGTCTTTCCTTTTCTCTAATCTTCAGTTATTCTGGCATTATCCCTTCCTTTCCTTGTTCTACTTTACTTAACAAAAAGAGCTTTACTTCGGATCTTCACAGAATCACAGAATCACAGAATCACAGAATCACAGAATAGTAGGGGTTGGAAGGGACCTCTGTGGGTCATCTAGTCCAACCCCCCTGCCGAAGCAGGGTCACCTACAGTAGGCTGCACAGGACTGCGTCCAGGCGGGTCT
>Ga0065711_1009051_pt1 | contig 11715 bp, 7 predicted proteins | sample Hoacrofraction12_FD_59098 | JGI IMG/M metagenome (GOLD analysis project Ga0065711, IMG submission 59098) | Hoatzin crop microbial communities from Cojedes, Venezuela - Epithelial fraction 12 v2 (version 2) | ecosystem: Host-associated > Birds > Digestive system > Esophagus > Crop | place... | reverse complement strand
CCCGCCTGGACAAGGTCCTCTGCAACCTACTGTAGGTGACCCTGCTTCGACAGGAGGGTTGGACTAGATGACCCACAGAGGTCCCTTCCAACCCCTACCATTCTGTGATTCTATGATTCTGTGATCAGAGGGATGAAACACCTCTACTACAAGGAAAGGCTGAGAGACTTGGGGCTGTTCAGTCTAGAGCAGAGAAGGCTCCGAGGTGACCTTAGAGCAGCCTTCCAGTACCTGAAGGGGCCCTACAGGAAAGCTGGAGAGGGACTTTTGACAAGGCCATGTAATGATGGGACAAAGGGTAATGGCTTTAAACTAAAAGAGAGTAGATTTAGATTAGATATAAGAAATAAATTATTTATGATGAGGGTGGTGAGGCACTGGCACAGGCTGCCCAGATAAGCTGTGGATCCCCCATCTCTGGAAGTGTCCAAGGCCAGGTTGGGTAAGGCTTTGAGCAACCTGGTCTAGTGGGAGGTGTCACTGCCCATGGCAGGGGAGTGGAACTAGATGATCTTTAAAGTCCCTTCCAGCCCAAAACATCCTATGATTCTATGGTTCTATGCCTTCTCTGGAAGGCAAGGAAATGAAAGTGGATGTGCCATGGTTTGAGCTGGTATTGTAACCACTGACACTTGAGCTTCTGAATTCAAATAACAACTCTAAGTCACTGAACAGCTTATGCTTACTGAGAATTTTTAGTGACTACGTAACTTTCATTAGCACAAAACTTGGAAACATAGTGTATAACAGAACCAGGCTTGTGGGTGAAGATAAAAACTATTATGTTCCAGAGACTCCTACAGACATTCACTAGTGTTTCCATACTTCTGACTTGGATCAATTTTTTTATTGCCACCTTTTCATTTAAGTAATCTCTAGTCTTTCTCCATCATGCCAAATTATAGATTGGATATATAATATGGACTTCGGGTCAGAGCTGGGTTTAAAAAATTATTCTACTAATGGTGCTTGTAGATCCAAGGTACTAATTACAGGATAAACCAAACCCTGTTAGATATCCATGGGTCTGACATTTTTCACTGTATCACAGGACGTTTCCTAATTTTGCGTGAACTGTTTAAAGTAACACTGGGTATATAGGCAATGTAAGTAGCAATGAGAGATTTCTTACCTGCAGTAGTTATGCTCTCCAAGCCCTCCCTCCCCATTGGGATATTTCAAAGTATTATAAGCATGCCCAAAGGTCTCATTCCAAAAAAGACAAGGTTTCCCTGCATATTGGGAGGTCTGGTTCTGAGTGCCACGATAGTCAGCCCCATTTGCTGTGTAACATTCTGGGAAGAAATGGAAATGGAAAAAGAGAAATAATGTATATACGTTTAGTGTTTGGTTGTTCTTCCCTCGCCCTCCACCCCATCCCCAAGAGACCATGTTTCCTTTCATTAAAATGTTTCCTGGATTGTTTAGGCAACTAAAGATGCTGTCTGGGATTTAAGTTTTCTCTTAGAGTCAAACATCTATTGAAGAGATTATGTTCTCATTACTTTACTAAACAAGGCATAAGATACCTAGGTCTGAAGAGTGGTTAGTACAATTAACAATTGTGTTAATTACAATTAACTACAACAATTAATACATTTTATGAATAAATACACTACATTTTTTACTGTTTTCCCCGTGTTTTACTCATGAGGATGAATCTCTAACTTGCTAGTTTTTCCAAAAATGAAATTAGATTATGTTATCAGCATACTACGCAAAATCTCATGCCAGTTTTAACTAAAGTTGTGAGTATCTGCGCTTTATAAAGTAGAAGATTTTGTAGGTATGGATCTTGCAAACACATCCTGATTTAGAAAAATTCTTAGGCATTTTTTTCCTCTGGCCTGAATTGCCTTAGAAAGGGACCTCCTTTGGTAGAGTATAATCATGATACTGTGATTTGCTACTAAATCCTTTACGCTTTCAGATTAAAACTTATAGGTCAGCATTCTTCTGCCTCGCTCATATTTTCCCCCATTTATGTTTGTTTTTCTAGCTTCCTATTACTCAGCAAGTTAGAAATCAAAGCAGAGGATGCTTTCTCTAGTCACTAAATACTCTATCCCCTTCTCGGCTGAACTACAAATCTCATGCTGCCTGGCTTTGCTGTGTCTTAGTAATGATCTCTTCTAATCAAACAAATGTTCATATGCATGAACAAGTTTACCTTTACTAAAAATGCAAACCATTTCTAATTAAATTATGCACTGTGAGGGTAAAAGAACATGAGAACAGTTTGCCCACAGAGGCTCTGGAATCTCCATCCTTGGAGATACTCAAAAGCCATCTGGACATGGTCCTGGGCAACCTGCTTTAGGTGACCGTGCTTGAGCAGAGGGGTTGAACAAGACCAGCTCCACAGGTCACTTCCAACCTTAACCATTCCATCACTCTGTGAGCATCTTCCAGAAATAGTCATTATAATTAGTGTGCCATAAAGAAGTCCATCCTGTTTCTAATTTGTAACATTTATGATCCATACATTTATATAAAACAGTATTAAAATACAACAGTCCATGGCGGAATTAAAACTCCTGCTTTACACTGCTCTAAGTATTTCTTTGTACTGTAGCATTACTGGGGAAAGTCACAAATGCTTCCTACCAACTGCAGGCTGCACAACCTTCTGTTTTATCTGATAGTATCCTGTGTAGAAACCATCTAACAGCTGCAGAGATGTTCTACCACCCTGAGGGAAAAGGAGAGTGCTCTGAAGTGGAGTATGTTGATCGCAGGTGTCCCTCATGAAGTGTACTTTACAAAACAAGGCTAGAAAGACCTGCGTGGCTGCAGTTGGAAGAGGAAACCTTAAGAAAGCTTAATCCTGATATTAACAGTACACCCTTTTCTGTGTTTAGAAATACTGTGGGAGAAGGGAAAATTTATTATTAAAACCATGCCTTTGAAATGAGTTTAGTCTGGGCCCACAAATATCGGAATGGTGCAATTATAATGATTATTTCACGGGTTTATTACACAGCAGATGAAAGCTGATGTTTTTGTGCTTTCACTGTGCATTTTCTTGCCTAGGCAAGTTAGGGTTTCTATTACATGGAATTTTGTTGCTGAAGGCACACAGAAGAGGTGTCTGCACACCCATTAATGTATACTGCTATCATCCATGGATAGACAGCTATCTAATTTAACAAAAACAAGCTTAAAGTCAATACTCCTCCTTACTGTAATTTACCTGACTGCCTTAGCTATGCAGGTGAGTTATACACATTTACCTGAAAATGCAAATCTGAGTTTCCAATATTCAGGCCACCACAGATATTTGCATAAACATATGAAAACCACCCCCTTCAAAGTCACCACAGTGTTGAAACTTTCTTCAAGACCTCTCTTGCTTTGCAGTAAATATGAAAGTTTTTCTATGTCATAGCAGAAAAATATAAGCTGATGACTTTGGCAGAAAAAGAGACGAAAACAAAAGCAAACTGGATAAACAAAGTAACAGCATAAATAAGCAGTTGTGAGAAGTGACAAACACATCCAGAAAAAGATGTCTACTTCAGCTTAGTGTGATTACTTTTTTTGCTTCTCACTTCTAAATGAGAAGCAATATGTACTAACATCTATTCAGAAATGCAAGGAATGCTACAATACCTGAATGTAATCTGGCACACAGACTAAACTGAAGTTAACATCAGACCATTTTAGGATCTGCTAAGACTGGCCCATGCTTTAACTTGCAGTAGCAACTGCCTTTTATTTTCATGTCAGCTTTTTTTTTTTTTAATAGATTTTCTTCAAACTTTACTGCACTGGTACTTAAAGAATATTGCAGAAAAGCAAAAGTCAGAGCTCTCTTCATTTGTCTTAACTGTAGTTTTTTGTTTGTGAGACAATAGGTAGCTGTAACAGTGCCTCCTGTGTTCTTTTGCGTTATGAAGAGATTTGGGAAAAATGTGCCAGCTGAGTTGTAGTGAAGCTCCCCTGGCTTTGTTAGCATCTAAATGTAGAAGGGGAGGCAGTGAGATACCACGTAAAATCACTGATTATCCCAGAAAAACTGGAATTAAAACTTTAGCAGCTGCTATCAAATGAAATACATACCTTTTTGTGTTACAGGGAATTTGCTAGGAAATTTTCATTTTGTTAACGATTAATAATAATTTTGCCATATTATTGGAGTGCAATCTTTTCAAGTAAATACTGACATTTAAAAATCAGGTCCTGAGTCCTACATTCTTTTACCTTGAACAATCAGCTTTGAGATCTGCCGAGATAAATTTTGTACAGTGTTCTATAAAATTCCTAGTAACATGGATACAGATCTCAGCATATTCAGTATCTTGGCAGTAAACAGCTGAATTCTTCTACTTATCACACATAGTGATTTTGCCATATTTTGATGCACAACAGCCAAGACACTACCTTAGCAATCTCACTATGAAATTAATATTCCCAATGTGTTGAAGGTGCAAAGTGAATGTTTCATCTCCACTTCAAATCCTCAGGTTGCACTTTAAAGACAAAAGTCCTAAGAGATTCTGGAGAAGAGGAGGTTAGAACCTCCATCCTTCTTTTCGTCTTGCACCACTGGTGCAATAATTCTGTGAAAAGATGAGCTTAAAAAATGTCAGCCAATTTGTCTGCACAAAACTCATTCAGAAGAGGTCATCTAAATAAAATAGTCAGAAAAGAGTGGACTGAACACTATTGGTAAAACTCTTGGGCTTACTCAAATTACCTGATTTCTTTTTGGTAGATTATTATCATGTAGAAGGGAGGGGGAAAAAAATAAAACCACCACCACCAACCACCTCTTCTTTACTGCTCTGGCACCCACTGGATCCAACTGTCTTATGTTGGTTGATAATTCCATGTCACTTTAGGCTATGAAGCCCTTCTCTTAGAATGTAACTAACATCAGAGGAGTGACTCAAGGAAATTAATACCAGTTCTATGAATTTCAGCAAGACTCATTCCTTAAAGTTTTGTAAGACTATGGTATACTATGACAGAACTTGCACTGTGTCCAAGTCCTCTCCAGGTGGCAAAGACAGCAAGGGAAGAACAGGCACTTTGTGGAGGCTAAAGCTGACAGCTTCCTAGATCTGTCACATAGTTTCTGTTCATCCACGCAAGGCTCAGTTTAAACTATCTTGTCAACCATAAACCTATATTAAATCACTAAGGTTTTATATGGGACACAGAGAAAGCTGAGACCATTCAAATCTTGCAGTCTTCAACCCCCTCATATTTCTATATGAGACATAGTCTGAAGTGTCAAATCCATGATGAAAAATAACGTCTGTGATGATTTCACTCTATTAACTGCCTAATGACCCTGCTGCTTCTACTGTTTCGTGGGGATGTCTGCAAACAAGAATTTATTAGAGATAGAACCGTTGAAGTGGTTCTCGTCATGAAAAGCTGTAAGGTTCCAACTGGTCCAGTCCAGGATAATGCTTATGAGCCTTAGTGAGAAAACATGGACAGCAGTGTGTTGTCAGGGCTGTTTTGTTTTCAACACATCAGGTGCCATGGTTGATGGAAGAATAACTCTTTTTTTAAAATGAAGACTGAGACTAGATAAGTACGTATTGAGTGGCAACTGCTACAAAGAAAAAGCAGAAAATAAGTCTGGGGATGGTTGTCCACTATGAGTGAATGCTCAGTGTGTGATACAGGTTCACAATTAGTTTTATTAGAGCCAGATCAACATTTGGAAGATCAAACAGCAGCTGTAGTAGAAATTTTTTCCATCTGTCTTGATTTCTTCTTCGATGTAAGGACCTTACAATGATCATTTATGCTTTTGTTACTTTGGGACTCTATGGCTGCCTGCACTCCACATGGGCATCACTTTAGGATCATTTGAAAAATTAAGGTAGTGCAGAATACAACTGACTTCTTTACTCAGTGAAGCACTGATGATAAAACACTGACATTTCAGAGTCTGCATTGGCTTCCAATGATTTTCTAAGGTGGACTTCCAAATACTGGTTTTTAAGCTCTGAAGTCCTTAATGGTAAGAGGCCCAGTTACCTGAGAAATTCTCGTTTCATGCCACGTTACCACAGACAGAAAGAATACAAACATATGAATTTCATCTGCAGTCTTTTCTGTACAAATGAGATGAAAAGCAACGAAAACAGGTATCTACTTCTCAAAGAGTCCTCCTTTCTGGCTGACAAGTGGGAAATCTTATGAATCCTCTGAGCATTCTTCAACATCCATATTTTCTCAAAGACACATATTTAATAACATTGCAAATTGCAGACTGAAGAGATGGAGGTTTCAGGATGGCTTAAATGACTTCTTAGAGTACTCTTCTAAGTTTGGGGCATGTACGTAGCTTTTGAGACTGAAAATTCAGAATGACATACTTGTTACTATTTCACTGAAGAAATAAAGTTACTTGCTTTATCTGTTTGCTTTAAGTTCTGGAAGCTACTTGGAGTGCTGACTAGTGGCCAGAGAGAATAAAGGTTGACAACAATTATCAAGCAGAAACTAGACTACCCAGGCCAGAAATTATCCTACCAGCTACTGCCGAACAAGAAGCAAGGTTTTCTTTTAAATATCTTCACATTAATGAAAGGTAAATAAAAGAAGCTCCTATTTAAATCTTGGGTTTCATTACAGTGGTGTGATAGCCAGAACATTATATGTTCTGTAAGGCTGGAGCAGAAAATAAAGGTTCCTTGAATTTACATGCTAGAACTGCCTGCTCAGTTCTCACTTGTTTTTCTTGCACCCTTTCAGAAGAGTCAGAAAAGTCCTTAAGCAGAATATAAGAATACGGAACTAAAGCTACCAGGTCCAATAATGACTAGGTGTCAGTTCCTTGATGAATGTGCTTGCACAGTGTTCTAAGAGGAGTTTCAAGTAATTTCCATTCTACCTAAACTGTTCTCCTAGTTCTTGCTAGAAATTGCAATTTAAGCACTCCTCCTTAAATGAAAGCACTGTATCTAGGTGCAGATGGCAACAGTTACAGGCATTAACCAGATGCTGCAGTCTCTAATTTGATTGAAAGGGTATAATTAGACAGCAGAAACACTTCAATGAGAGAGTTGTGCACAGAGGAAAGGACAGAAACCACTTAACTGATGCCAAGATACCCCAGCAGTAACAGAGGCAGGGGCCCATGGATGGAAGAGGCAGCAACACCAATTACCTTTTACAGATGAGAACATTTTTGTTTCCCTATGGATGCGAATAGGGATTCTATTATCATAGGTTGCCACAGTTCTTCATGTGGGAACACTGATTAAAACCAGAAGAAGCTTCAGGAGATCAAAGAGACAAATACGGCTTCTGTGGTCATTATTAAAAATATTTTTAGCAGTACAATGGTTTTCTTTGAAGATGCAGTTTTATTGATTGAACCAAAAGTTCATTTGCATACTGTCATATGATTGGTCAGGAAAAAATAATCTCATTCCATATTAATTTATGATGCAAAATAAATGCTTTTGGGAAGTATAAGGCTGGTTTAGACCTACCCAAGTGAAAAATTAGTATTTTTATATTTCAATATTTTACTATTCCAGTTAATACTAGTGTAAGAAAAGCTCTTATCAAAACTATCAGGCTTGGGTGTCTATACTGTAACAGTAAAAGATCCCACAACCCAATAGTTGATACGTACTAAAGAAAAAACCTCAGGAAAGAATTATTTTTGTTTAAAATCACAATTTTCAAAGTTGCTAGAAAATAACTCCCCATTTGGTAAATCAGCAAGTTAAATTCTGATGTGATGCTATGAGGGCAGCTGGTTAGCTGATCATTTCTCCTTTGCAGTGTAGTGGCACTCTGCATGTAGTTTTAAAATCATCTCTCTCTCACGCTACACGTCCACAGAGACACACAAACACTCACAGAGACATACACATATAATTTTTTAAAGTCCTCAAATGCAATAATTTTTGCTGGTCAGAACTAGAGTGTTATTTAGCCTTGGTCCAAACCAGAGAGTAGTCACAGTGAATACTCACCTGACATTTGATCAAACCTTGACTTAGCCATCTGTCTGTCCTGTAAGAATGTACATTCCTGGGAATGTACAGACATGTGGAGTTCCGTACTTGTGCTCCCTGGCAGTGTGTGAGCTGTTATATATGTGAACTTGCTATTCTTGTGAAACTTTGATTACTAACCTTCAATCTAATCACTTTTTCATCACTATCTGACTGGCCAGATACCTTCCAGAATATGTGGAAAGCAGGCAAATTAGGACATGAGCATGAAAGGCAGTTACCATTATTTCTAATGCTTAAAAGTATGTATTTTGTACCTTTTCGCTTTTTATTCATACAGTACAACCATGTTATATTAGCCACAGCTTTACAGCTGCTGGCTGGTCCTCAGCCATAAGATGCAAACACACTTGCTTGTCTTGTGATTCATTATCACTGGAAGTCAGAATGTGTGATGTGGCCCTATAAGAATTTCTGTTCCTTAATACACCCGTTTGTTTTCTTTCTTTGTGAAGTTTTCAAACTGTTGTTCCATTGTCAAGCATGGCAGACTGAATCCCTGTGGAAATTGTATCAGATGGGCCATAGCCACTATGTAGATGGAGGGAGTGGTCAATTGCACAACCATTATGGTGTGATATGACAAAGAATGCAAATTTTGCAGCTGGCACCATGTAATCCCTGCCTCCCTCCCACTTCTTTGGGAAGGAGAGGCATCCTGCCTAAATCCATTCACATAACTCTGGATTTTGAGTTATGCTTTATGCATGTACAAGCATGATATGCTGAAGTGTCTGACTAACTATTTAATTTTCTATCTGTCTGGTTAGAAATGTTTTTTTGAGTATTTCCATGATGATTGCTTAAGGCATATCAAGTAGAACTGCTTCTCTGAATCAACAAGACACAGGCAGAGAAAGACAAGAAATACAAGGTTTGTGAGAGAAAGCTGCAATAGCAGCTCAAAGGAAAGACTCAGCTAGGAAGAAAACCATGGCCATGGTGACCCAGTATTGCTAAATGGAAAGAAAACAAAGAATGGTAAAAGAGACTAATGATCATACACATTTCTGACGGGGAAATTAAATGAACACTATAAATATAGAAACTAGAAGTAAGAACTTCTTGCACTGAGTATATAAAGTAACAGTAACATTTGTTCACTGAAATTCACATTTGCAGAAGGCATTTCCATCTCTTTGGCCTTGTAATACAAAACTCACCAAATTTAGACAGTCCTTTAATGTTAGGCAATCTATTCACCCATCTCTTATTTCCGATTCACTTGAGAAATGGGGTATGACTGAAGTTTGAATGCTGCAGATGTCAGTGTTTGGATTAATAGAAACTGTTAGACATCACACAGTGAAGCAGAAACATTCTGTGAAAAGTAGCACAGTACTAGGTGCAAAAATGGTTGTTAACTCACACTAATTTCTGACAATTAGAGTCATTGTTCATAACGCAATTCCACAAGTTAAAGTTTCTCTCCTGTCTTAGCAAATGATGGTGTAATGCAGTCTGTATTTTGACTGCATTTTACAACAAACTTATTAAGACATGGATTTGATAAAAAAAGGAATAGGCATTAAACAGACCATATGACAAACTACCTTGCAAAAGAAATATTAATGTTTGTTGTTTCAGAATTCTGCTGGCTTCAAGTGCAACTTGATCCAGCTGATCCATTTCGGTCCTGTGGGATTACAGGTTAAGAAGATCCTGAGGTACAGTTTGTGCAGATTAGCAATTCTGCAGATTCTGTACGCACCGTACAAATTACAGGTCCTCGTTGAAGTGTAGATTTGCACTGTTTCCAGGTTCTTTAGAAGAAGACATATAGGTGGCAGTGCTTTCTAGATCCATTCTCTTTTGCTACCCTGTCACTCAGAGGCATTATATATTCCTCCCTCCACCCCAGCTGCTTGTGCTCAGGGCATCATCTGTCCCCTTTAGCGGCTGCCAGTGCATGCAGTTCGAAGTTAGCTAGAGGATGGAAGTGTAGATGTGTAGAAAGATACAATCTTCCAAACAGCCTATGAACCAAACATTCACACTGGGATATATCCTCTACTTGCTGTCATGCACCCTGCTGTGAAGGACATGGTCATATACCGAGTGTTCTGTTCACAGTTCTGCTCAGAAACCTCACAAGACATTCTTCAACTTAAGCAAACGGAGTACCTACTGTGTGCACCAAACATGTCCTAATGGTACTAGAAACAGACTGTTAGACATGGTCTAGATATGTCCCTGTCTAAGCAGAGCTCTACATGCTTATCTGAAAATACTCTCACGTTTTACTCACTTCAGGGAACTTCTGAGATGTTGTAAAGTTTACCTTCTGAGTTCTCTTTCTGCTAAAAGGCTTTTTTTTCCCTGAGAAAGTCTATGTAAGTATTTTCCAAATCTAATTAAGTGCATCAACAAAAACGTCATGAGCAAATATCTGTTCACGGCAAAAGGAAGCAAAGCAAATTTTATGTTATAAAGAATAGCAACGATTGGAATACGCAAAAAGTATCCAGGAGGACCACATGTCTGACAGCTGTGACACCATGATTATCTGGAACAGGCACTTCAGATCTTGCAAAGCAGGGCCAACGTTTCTCAGAGGAGAACCGTGGTACTTGAGAAATCATCACTAACAACTGAGATGAGGACAAATGGGTGTAGACAAATTTTAAGTGGAAAACCGCACTAACAGGTAGTGAAGCTTCAGGCTTCCCAGATTCCTTGGCTGAACGAGAACTTGAATGGTCAGAGGAGTCCGTGCTTGACAGGTAGGTCTGGCAGCATGCTGCAGACAGGTGAGATGGCCACCCTCCAAGCTCTGGCTCTGCAGTCCCAGCTCTGCCCTGCTACCACCGGTTATTTCATTTCCCAGTAAGTGTACTCACACCCCACGCTCCCTTCTTCCTGCAAATGCCTCAGTTCTGCACATCTAGCTACCAAACCTCTTTATCAAAGAAACGCGCTGCTCGTCTTACTTCTCTTACTTCATGCTTTCATACAGTTTTCCGAGCTCTCAGCTCAGCGAGCACAGGGAGATCCTCACACACCCACACGCGGCAAACTGCGCACGAAAATATCCCCTGCATATTCGCTTCGAGCCGTGCACCGACCAGGCGAGCACGAACGGACGTCGTCGCGACCTCGAAGAGGTACTGCCGGGCGGCAAGAACCCTTCCGCGGGCGGCTGAGCACCAGCTGCAAGGCTGCGGAGCTCGCGGAGAGGCTGCCCAGCTGCTTCCCCGCTCAGCCCTGCGAGGAGATCTCGGGAGCAGCCCCAAACGCGCCCCCCTCCCGGCTCCCCGCGACGCGTCACTCACCGGAGAGCACGGGCTCGCGGCAGCAGCTCAGCGCCAGCCCTGAGAAGGCCAGGACAGCGGCGAGGGCGGGGGGCTCCATGGGCAGCGGCCGCCGGGCCGCACCGCGCTCACAGGCGGCAGCCGCAGCGCTCCAGGGGCAGGGCTGGTCGCGGACGGCCGGGAAGAGCGCGAAGTGCGGGAAGCGGAGGCCCTACAGCATGTGTCCTGTAACTGCGCCCCGGCGAGGTGCCGAGTGGCAGATGAGGGATCCTATTACCAGCCATGTGACAGGAAAAGATAGAGACCAATATCCCAACCTGCTGCAGCGCGGGGCACAGAACTGCTGCTTTTACTTTTGGCACCGGCAGGTTTGCGCTGCCGGTGCTCGATCCGGGGCCAGCACAGGGGCTCCGCGGGGCCCTCCTCGCAGGCAGGGCTGCCCCGCCGTCAGCAAGGGAACGGCCTGG
>Ga0065711_1048612_pt1 | contig 11716 bp, 9 predicted proteins | sample Hoacrofraction12_FD_59098 | JGI IMG/M metagenome (GOLD analysis project Ga0065711, IMG submission 59098) | Hoatzin crop microbial communities from Cojedes, Venezuela - Epithelial fraction 12 v2 (version 2) | ecosystem: Host-associated > Birds > Digestive system > Esophagus > Crop | place... | reverse complement strand
TAATTACCATCATCCCAATTTAAAAAAAAAAAAAAAAAAGAATGGAAAGGTAGGGTAATGGTCAGGAAATTGCTATGGAATTTTTTGTTACCCTGTGGGCATTTAGTAGAATGCTTGTTTTTTTCAGGGCAAAGTCATCAGCGTATCTACCTTTGATTTATCCTACTACTGAGAGAGACGTTTAGACAAGGAAAAAGTTTGCAGATGTTTTTTCTGGCTATTATTGTCACCTATTTTATTTTTTTAACAGATAGAAAGGCAGCCTTTCTGGGGGTCTTTCTTCTACAAACAAATGAACTACACTGCTATGTCTACCAAGGTTTCTTTTTTCTGAAGGATCTGAAAGAAGAATGCTATTTCACAAAGTACCTTCAAAGCTGGATGAACCTTTCTGTCCTTATTAGTTAATGGAAATAACTGGATAAATGTGTTCACCAGGAGATTTTATTGACATCTTAATGTAATGGTGGTATCTTCTGCTTTCATTTGCTGTGTGTCTTCTATCTTCCACTAGATGTGTTTCAGCTCCACGTAGCCAAAGCAGGGAGCCAGAGTGACTGTCAGCCAGTGGTTGGGACCTGCATCCCAGCTTCCATGTTGCTTTTGCCTTCTGGCTGGAATGTTTGGAGAACACAACCTTATGTCTAAAACATTAGGTCTAGTACCATATGTTCCCTAACCTTTTCTTCCTTGCTCTAATCCTGTGCCAAGGAGTGAAAAAAATGAGTAAAGTTCAAATAAAGAATAAAATGTGGTCGGGGGCAAAAGGAGGGAGAAGTAGGAGAAACAGGAAAAGCCTTTCCTGCAGTGATCTCAGCGTCTCCAAATGTGAAAGTCCAGATTCAACCTGTCTGAGTTTGGACACTATGCTGAAGTTAGCAGCAGTGCTACCCTGGGCTCTTTCCGCAGTAAGTGGAGAGAGAGGGGCATGACGAAAGGGCAACTCAGCCCACCTAGCATCTAGATTGCATCCTCCCACCTGCTATTTGTTGTCAAATTTAGGCCCTAAAATATCTGAAATTAGTGAATAGCATCCAAATCCGAGTGCTGTCCGTGTTGCCCAGCACCTTGTAGAGAAAGACTTCCTTTGTTGAGTAGAAGACTCTTGCTGGTGTCAAACAAGACGAGGGATTTCTCCTTGCTAATTCTTCTGGTTGGGAGCCCTCGAAATGTGCTTGGAGTCAGTATTTGTGTTTCTAAGGCACAATTTTTTTTTTTATTTGCAAGTGTGATTAGTCAGTCTCTTTTGATGCTTCATACAGAGCTTCCTTCAAATAGGCTCTTCTACAGTCCATAGGTCTCAGGGACAGAGTTCAGTGCTGCTCAGGTTTTATCTGTCCCACGTTCTGTGACATTTGGTGTTTTCCATTAAAGCTCGAAATCTGGAGGTATATGATGTTTGTGTTTAGGGTCACATCCACATCGTACATTTTAACTAAAGTGTTTCTGGTAAGCTTTCCTTTGGAAAAGTCACACGTGATCGGCAAACAGTGCTTCCAGCAGTGATTTTACGGTGGGATAGTTGTGCTGATGTAAGGATGTGATGCACATTTTAACTGAAAGGTCGATTTAACCAGTAATCTCTGTTTTACCTGCTTAGGAATTATAACAAATAAGTAGCATGTTCTAGCCGGACAAACTGGGTTTACAGCTGTTCTGATTCACTAAAGTCACACACTGTGCACCTGAGTTGCTTCCAGGTCTCCTGACTTTCCTGTTACCTCAAAAACACATGCCCTTTTCTACCTTTGCGCATAGGGCTATTGATTAGATTTTCTTTTCTGTCATACATTCCCCATTATCTTCTTGCTCCTCTCTCCACTGTGACCCCCTCAACCCTTCATTCTGTCATTTCCCTTCCCTTTAATCGTTGTGTAAACCTACGGCATTAACAACCATCAAAAAGTGAAAATAAGTGATATTTTTCTTAGCTAGTTTTTGTAACTGGAAATTCTGCCTGGTGAATCTCATTCTTAAAATCTCCACGAAAGAAGTCCATAAAGAATACTTGTTTATAAAAGTGCTGTTCGCTTTAGTTGTTGCAACTGGCAGTGAGAATCTCCACGTCCTGTTTTAGAAGACTAGCACTTCTGCTTGTTGCCAATTAAAATGAAGCCCGGCTGCCTTCGGATGGTGCACTCTCTGCAGCTCGGATGGTGCGTGGCATGGTGCCACAGTGTGTCAGCTGAAAAGGGCCATCTCGGCTAAGAATAGCCTCTGTGCCGTGGAGAAGAGTGAGAGAGATCTGGCTGTGCGGAGGTGATACCCGACTGCGGCAGCATGGGGTCTCGGTCTGATTCGGAGGGGCGGGAGGTGGTGCAGGCTTCCGGAGGGAAAGAAGGTCTGTGATTCTGCAGGGAAAGTGGAAGTTTGTCTGCTGTTTTGGAGAAAAACATAGCTATTTCTGGAAAATGTTTGCAGAAGCATGACTAATCCTTAAAAATCGAAAGCAGTGTTAGGAAATTTGCAAATATTATCTGTGTTCAGGAGTATAGCGTACATGAAGGTCGGAAGCTTAGAGGTTGTTAATTTTTCACCACAGTAATTCAGAACATAATGAATTATAATGTGCAATCTGTGACTAAGTATCTCAACAAGTTTATCACCCTTACTTATAATAAATCCTGCCTCAGCACAGATATTAATCTTCCCTTTAACTGTACAGCAGTCAGTGGAGATCTCTGTTACATTACAGCTCACTCATCATTTCAGAGTGCTGTGCCCGTACTCTTGTCTAGACATTTCTGGTTGTCTGTGTCTCTAAACAGATTTTGGGGGATTTCCTGCTCTTGCAGGCTCTTTATTGTCACAGAAAAGGATTTCTTTCTCTCACGTTTTGTGGATCTCTGTTTCCCTATCAATTAAATCAACAGGATCTCAGAACTGATGGCACTTCTGTCTCATGGCATACAGCTGTGAATGTTTCCAGCCACTTCATGTTCTTTCAAATGTATCATCCGTATGTCTGATTCTGTTAAAGCAGAGGTCTCTATCCAAGGAAGAATGAAGGGGATTTTTATTTAACATTAATAATTTTTAAATTATCCATTAATCATTTGTTATAATAATAATTTTAAAAATTTAAAAGCAGATATGGCATCTTAGATAATATTTATTTGATATCCGGGACAATTATTTTTTGAGGCATTGTTACTTTGTGTTACTTTCTGTGAGTAAAAGCACGCAAGTAATTTTTTGAAGGGATTGTTTCTGGAAATTAACGTGGAATTATTGCTTGCAGCTGTCCTGGTCTGGTGTCCATGTCGAGAATTGGTATCCCTAGCACTACTGCAAGTTTGTGGTTGTTTGAACCGTGTCCCAGAAAAAGTAGGGCACTGAAGAGGAGAAAGTCTAGAAACTGCACTTTTTTTTTAATCTGTCTCTTTCCCTCTTCCCCCATCAGTCTCAGCTGATGTGGAGTGTAATGTGAAGTACTTTCCTGTGATTTCATTATCCATTGCTTGAGGTCACAGTCTTTAACCGGAAAGGAAGGCAACGGGTTGTGCTGAACTAGAAAGAATGATTGAGAGATCTTTTTCTTCCCTACTGGAGGTGAAGCCATAATTACAAATGTGATTGGGTTGTAGGGGAGGATAGATAAAATACTGAATCATAAATAATGGTGGACTTGTATTTGTTTTGCTTTCTCATACTGAATGAACAACCTTTCAATTTTTAAGAAAAAGGAAACAGTACCTCATAGATTTAAACCGTAGTAGATCTTTTTCTTTTCTTGAAACTTCTTACGTGTTGATGTATTGATTAGCCAGTAAATGTGAAATTATATGTGTGCTGCCATTTATCAAAAGATTATTTGTTTCTCACTTTGAGGACAATTAATAGCAGCGGCCTTGTTAAACTTCCTGCCTCAGCATCGCTCAATAAGCACTCATTCCAGAAAGCTGTGCTTCTGAAAGGGCTAGCATGAAGTAAAAAGCTGACATTTCAGAGACTGACTTTCATGCCTAATCAAGAATGTAACCATCTTACATTTAAATCTGTTAAAATTCATGTATTTTGTCTACATTTTTGTGCCGAAGTAGTGCATTTTGTGAGGCTACAGCAAGCAGAAGAGAACAGCTTACGGACCTGTTCTCACTTTGCTTTGTTCTACCTGTATTTATACTGTCAGCACCTTCTTTTGCTGGTTTCAGTGATCAGCATTTACCACAACCGTATAGGTAGCAGACCACTTGGCAGAGTGAGATTTTGGAGTGGGGCAGAAACCAAGGAGGATGTATACAGTGCGTACAGAAAGGATGTATATCCTCACGCCAGCTGCAGTTGCTCCTTTGCTGTACACAGGCATGATGATTCAGCGGTGCTTGCGAAGAGCCTGAGCCTGTTATGTTTAAGTATGCTGAACTCGCTGATAGTTGGAGCAAGACGAGAGATGCGTTCTTGTGGTGCAGCGTGTCTGAAGATCAGAAAAATCTGACATAGCAAAACTTGAAACCCCCTTCACATTTTGTTATAAAGTAGATACATCAAATGATAGATTTATTATGTGAGCAGAACTAGTTGGAAGAAGCAAAACAATTGAGTGCTTTAAAGAAGTTTATTACTTTATAGAAAAAATAATGACAACAGTCTATTAAGACTTTATAAAGTTCTGTTGCAGCAAGAAAGGAGTGTTACGTATCATTTCTTGGGGTGATAAATTTAAATGGTCTGGTTGTTACTAGAGTGCTGATCAGGAAGGAAACAGAAGTCTGTCCTTTTTTCATATAAAGGTATAAAAAAGGTTACACACTTCAAAATGCAGAAAAGACAGAAATTAAAAGCTTAAATAACTGCAAACAGCAGGGTACGTCAGTAATGGAAGGACTTCTTAAATGACTTTGACAGCTTTTGCAGGTGCACGTACTATGTCACATTGCCTAGTGGAGCACTGAAAAAGATTTATGGTTCTCCTTTTGGAATTTATTAAGAGTTTGTTTCTTTCTTTTTCTTTCTTTGCAAAGTAGCCTGGACATACCCCTCCCTTGCAGTTGTTTTTATTACTGCTCCTAGAGGGAAGTCACCTATTCAAAAACATGTGGTGCTTGTTGTCTCTGTGGCTAGCTCACAGAGCTGTAAACTCTGGAGAATGTTATTATTTACAGCCACGTATTTTCCTTCCCTTTGCATTTTGCTTTTTTCCTTGTATGTAAATCCCATTTTATTGGGTTTAGTTCTTGAAAGTCTCCCTGTATAATTTTGTACCCCTAAACATTTAAATTGGTAACAAAAATATTTTTTCAAACAGTGATTCTGACCATCAGGAACTAGAAGGTTTTGGAGTTGGGTTTTTTTTTTTGTGTGGTGTTTTGTTTTTTTTTTTACATTTATCAACATATGCTCTGTTATATTCCTTTATGTGATGTTACTCTTGCTTTCACTGGCACACTTGCATGATACTGTTTGTAGATGCTGTGAGGGGCCACTGCTATGCCTGTGGCGTTTGCTGGTTCTGATTAATTTTTTTCAGCTCCTGTTTCTCAAAGGCACATCCTTTCTTTTCTAATTTCTTTTTTTCTTTTTGTTTTTCTTTTATTTTCTTCTTTTTTAATGTTATTAAATTTGCCATCTATTCTCTTTGAAACATTGTTTATTATTTTGACAAATCAGTGAGCGTTGTCTTTTGGGATTTTATTCCATTGACAGTTAATCCAGCTACAGATGAGCAAGCCTCAGGTTTGGTTTTGTTTTCTGAAATTTCTCAACATCGTTCAAGAACCTTCTTTCCTGCAAAATCTTTAGGTTAGTAGAAGCAAATGTGATGGCAACATCTAATTCTGATGCAAATTCCAAGAAAGTGAGACAGAGACAGGCTTTTGCCCTCCAAGAGTCAGTTCCGGGATTAGAGCTTTAATTGCAATGAATGTCACGTCAGAATTTTCTTGGGGAAATAGTGAATTACCAGTGTTATAGAAACAAAGTATTTTAATTGTCCCAGTGAAGATAAATACTTAAAGCAGCAACTTTTAAAATGAAAACAGTGACTGCAGTTGTGGCAGTAATCAGTAAGACAACCTATTAACGGTATCGCTTAAGACAGAGTGGTTAACCTCCCTTTAGTTACAAGCAGGGATGTGACTGATTACAACACTGATGGGAATGACGTGAAGAACTCACAAAACTGGGAAAGAGTTAGGAATATAAATAGTTTGTTTCTCTGTGTTCCATCCTATAACTTCTGCACAGTACGAAGCTTAGTTTGGGATTTTTCATAATTTTTAGTACTCTGAGTATTTCTCTCATTTTCTATCAACTGTTACTTGGTTTAACACATTAAGAACCATGTTTCCTCTTTGTGGATGAAGAACTATGGAAAGTCTTATCAAAACTTGCTTCTTTAATTAAATCCTCTCTTGTTGAGCAATGACAAATGTGTCAGTCTGTAAGAAGTGAACACTGAGACGTTCCTGACAATAACGGGGGGAAAGTAGTTACAGAGAGTGTCCTGGTACGTGTGAAACAGTGACAACATCTGTAATATGTGACGTACTGAAATCCTTACAGTACAAGATATCCCAGCTCCTTGTAGTCTGAAATTAAGGCCATATTTCTTCCCCATCAGGTCTTGTGGTAGATTTAGGCATTTGGTGAACTGCATGATGAGATGTGGGCAGTAGCACTTCTTTCTACTTCCGTGTGATTTTCTTTAAAGTTAGCTAACACTGTTTTCCCTTTGCACAAATTCTATCCATATGTCTTTAAATTATGGCAAGTTTTCCAAGGTTCAGAATCTCTTCAGTGGCCTGATTGACTGCATAGTTAATCTTTGCAGACTTTTGATGCAAAACAAATGCAAGAGATGCACAGACCTTAAGACAGTCATTTGTGAAGCACAAGTGACTAAAATTCCTGACTTAAATGTTCTGGTCAAGATAGAGACTTTTTTTCAAGTATTGTAGAAATACTTGAAAAATAGAAGAAATAGCCTGGTTCTGTTTGCTAAATAATAATGTGATATAACAGGTTAGTGAGTACTCAGTATGGTAGTGTGTGGATTTACAGCACACTATCTACTCTGCACAGACTCCCCATGGGATGCTCTGCGTGTATGCCAACTTTGAGTTAACTGTAATTTACAGTAAATTGTCTTGCACCTCTGTGCAGGACAATTGCATTCTTAGTGCATAGTTTTCAAGCTGGTGTACTGCTTACTCTGCCATTCTGTTTAGCACTCTAACATAAATATAACTATGTAAAAAGATTCCTGACTTCTTTTGTATTTGCTACTGCAAAAATTTGTTTTTCTTCATTCTCAGTAGACCACATCAACCAAAACTCAGCAAGTATTTCTATCAGAAAGTAGTAAACCACAGTGCTTTTTGTGATATACTTGCAAAAAAGGGTAAGTAATAGACTTGAGTGATGCTTTTCCTCCAATAGTCAGTCTTCTGCTAATCAAAGCTTTGCATAAAAAAAGGCACTCCAGGCTTTGCATAAATAAGAAGGTCCTCCATAGGCCATGAAGAAAAATGTTTCTCTTGCTCTTTAGTTGGTGACGCTTGAGGACTTCACATCCTCTTACAACAACCTTTAGAAGACTTGATTGATATATGGTTTTCCTCATCAAGTCCTCGGGAAGTCTTAATGAGTAAAGTGGCAGCTAGTCTCCAGATAAGTAATGCTGAAATAGAGAAAATAAACAAAAATTATAATGTTAATTTTTTTGTCCTCCAGACTCGTTTCAACCAGCGCCTCAGTAACCAGGATTTTTCCTTGGATGAAGATGGTGATGATGAAATGGAAAGAACAAGCAAGTAAGAAGCCTGTTTGGATTTGTGTGTGTGTATGGGAGGGAGAAAGGGTAACTAGTGTTTTTCAGCAGAATTAAGTTCAAGTGATGCCTGTCCAGGCTGCTAGCTTGATTCTTGATCTCGATGATGTCAAGCAGTTTAGGATTAAATCTGCTTTTAAAAAGAGGGACAGGCTGTTATATCTTTTTATTATTTATAGTGTCTAGAAGAGCTTGACATCATCCTCAGTCTTCACAGGCTCAAGATAAAAAGATAGACTACATGCACAGGACATATGACAGAAGAAGAGTTGCAGTTTGAGAGCGTTACCACTAGAACAAAGTATGTGGCTAGGTCAGCTGGAGAGGTGTAGCTACACTGTCCTAAATATAAGGTGTAGACAAGGGAAAAGAGGAACCAGTTTTGGAATAACTAAAATTTGGAGGGAAGATTTGGGAAGTCATATTAAAATAACAGTTATAAATGGTTGGCGAAGAGACAGGAGACAGGAAAAACAGCTAATGGTAACTGCATCTCCATAGCTATCGTACATCTGTGTTTAGGAAAATCCTTGAGTAGAATGAAATTCCAGGTTTATGTTCCATTTCAAAAGCCTTGGAACACATTCCCCTACTTACTTTCAGAAGTGGCTGTAATAAAATGGCTTTTGTGTTCCTAGCTGATGGAAAAGTTTTTGTTTTTAGGTTATCATCAGAAGACAGTGAAGAAGCTTCTGCTTACTTTTACGATAGTGATGATTCTGGTGAAACTGGAATAACTCCTCAGCATCAAGGAGAAATGGACTTGCTTGGAGAGATTTTGGACACACTGAGCACACACAGTTCAGATCAAGGAAAGCTCTCAGGAGCAAAGAGCCTGGATTTCTTTAGGTCAATGGATGACATTGATTACAAGACTGCGGTTAGTCTTCTGCTTTCACTGAAAAACGACTCCAGTCCCTTTATAATGGAATCGTGCACTTGTGGAATCAACGATATACAGCTCAGATGCTGCAGCGTAGTCCTTAGAATTGCTAATGTGTCTTCCTAGGGCTAGGTAACAGTACACCCAGGCTGGTCACTGCATGGTGGTTTTTCACCAGCCAAGAGATTTGGTTACACCTTTGCCCGGTTTACCAAGTCATCTTGGAACAGTATTTGTCCCTTGTAACAGTAACCACATACAGAGCTGTGAATAATGTAATGATTTATTTAATCAAATAGTTTAATATTATATTTAGCTGTTCAATGTGGTATTCCTACAGCTGGTTTTAATCTTTCTTTCTTTTAGTGTGATTTAGAAAGTGTTTATTTCCATTTTCACAGTAGTTATAATGATATGGTGATGTTTCTGTCTTGATTAAGTTATGGGATCCATGTGGTGATTGCACCTGAAACACTGCTAGAATAGTACTCCAGAGCTTTTTAAGAGGGCTCCTTGATCCTTTTTTAGGCAGAGTTGCACAGGACCTGTAGTGTAAACAAACTGCTTGCCTACAACTTCAAAACCCTCACCAAGTTACTTCTGTGATGTTAGCCAAAAAAAATGGTCAATGTTTTTGATTTCCAGCTCATATCAAATGTCCAACATTTACTTTTGCTGAAAGGGATCCTAGAAGATTTGTTACTGGAACAGCAAATTCTGATGCAAATGTTTAAAAAGTTTGTAAAATTTTATATTAGGAGTGTCACACAAGGGTCACATTAATAAAATGCCCGGTTTTGTTTGTTTGACAAAAAAAAATTAATATTGAAAGTTGGTATCATTAATTACTGAAGCAAAGAGGAAATTCCATCTGGTTTTAGTTTTAGTCCAGCTCCTTCTCATATTATAGGTACAAACCAGCAAAGTGCGCCTTTGTTCACTGTGAAAACTGCTTGTGCAAGGATTGAACGGACAGGGGAGACGGAAGTCCTTCCTCTGTACAAAAGGTGATCCTTAGGGTAAGAGACAGAGGGTTCTGGCTAGGAAGTGTAAAAATACTTGATCTTACATTGTTCCTGGGATTGTTTTTTTGTAACATGGAACCCCAAAGGGGACCCATGATTTAGGAACACACAAAATCTGTTACAGTATTTTTGTTTCGAAAGTGACAGTGTAGAGATGTTTCTGGTGACATTAACTGTAAATACATGTTCTTTCTTTCAGAACAAGTCAAATGCACCGAGTGAGAGCAACCTTACCCTGCTCTGCAGCAGTGCTAATGATCAAGCAGAGTGGAACCTTGGTCAGGATGACAGCGTCCTCCATGGGAAGCAGCTCCCTCCATCACCAAGGAAGCAAGTTTCTTCTGGTGGCCAGAGAGAATCTCTCTCAAGGCTGGAAGAAGAAAGTAGTGACAAAACCTGTATTACTGGCAAGGTGGATACCACCAGTACGACATCAGGATACCACCAGAACCCATCTCCAGTACAGTCAAGTGCCCAGCCAGCTCTAGAAAGTTTGAAAGCAAGCTATTCTTCCTATAAGTATGCAAAGCAGAATGAAACACTAAGCAATACCTCAGAAGATCAGCTCACAGCAAGTCTTGCTCAACATCCATCCATTCTGGTCCCCTGGGAGAAAGATGGGAAGGAAGGAAATGAAACTCCGGAAGAGGGTGGGCTTCTTCAGGAAGTGGTGTCATTGTGTAAACTGAGTTCTGCTTTTCACTATGGTTTAAATATTTCAAAGGATAGCTTATCCAGCAGTAGCAGTGGAAATAAAACGTAAGAAAACAATGAGAAGAGTAACTTGACTCCCATCAGAAGTTAAAGGGAGACTACTCAGGACTCCATATAACTCCATATAACATGATAACCAAAAGATGAAAAAGGAATAAGAGGTCTTTGATTATACAAATAATTCTCTTCAGTTGAGTATGTATTTTCTGCCATTGGGACATCTGCTTCTGTGTTTACCCAGTTCATTTGTTGGCTGTAGTTAGGTCCACAAAATGGAACTAAATATATGAATGCACTCTTAAATCAGGTACTAGTTAGTCTCTGCGTTAAAAATACAGCATATGTACGGTGCTTCCTAGCATTTGCTTCCTCTAAGCAGCAGGAAAGGTATCACGTAACAGGTAACCAGGTTTTGAAGGTACTATATTAATCCTATTAAGCATGAAATGAACCGAGCAATCTGATTTGCCTGAAATGTACAAATGTTAATATTTGTAATGAATTATAATTGCCTTAATCTTTTGAGAAGAGGTTTAACTATCTTAGAAGATGAATGCAAATCTACAAAACAGCAATAATGACCTTCCATGGCAAGAATTTGCTTCAGCAAAGGGGGGTGGGGAAGGAAACTTTTTTTAGGTTAAGGAATTTCTTGTGAATATAGCTTGGAATTTACTCCAAACTAAAACTGTGGCCCTGTCTTCCAGGCTACAAAAAAGTAGCGCATGCTTTTCTCTCTCCTGTAAAGTACATGAAGTGTTGAATTATAATGTGATGTTTATTAACTTCTGTTTACAACTAGGACACTTTAAAGACATATTTTCTGGTTTCCCTAGGCAGACTATTTCACCTAAAAATTTTCAGAAAGGAAAGTGTAAGTGGAATTGATAGATTTCTATTGTTTTTTATTCTCTGCAGTTTAATAGTGTTTGAAAATTAATTTGTGCCTCTTCTGAATTATTTTCTTTCCATTTTTAGTCCGACCTTTTTGAAGGTAGACTGAATTACTGTTACTTAGAAGTCATATTTAGTTAAATTATTAGAGAATCATGACTGAAAATTACTTGTAACACTAGAAAAGTAAAATTACAGATTCAGCTTGAGACTGCGTATGTCCAACTCTCATTTTAGCCAAGTTGTACAACCAAAAATCTCTCTCTAAGTTCAATGAAGGAGACTAAATGGACTTAATGTTTATTATGTTTAGAACAAGCATTTATCCTCCTTCTGGCAGCATTCCTGAGGAATATTTGGATATTTAAAGTCTGAAAATTCTTGCTGCTATATGGAGCAGCTCTTTCCTTTTTTTTTTTTTTTTTTTTT
>Ga0065711_1048583_pt1 | contig 11716 bp, 5 predicted proteins | sample Hoacrofraction12_FD_59098 | JGI IMG/M metagenome (GOLD analysis project Ga0065711, IMG submission 59098) | Hoatzin crop microbial communities from Cojedes, Venezuela - Epithelial fraction 12 v2 (version 2) | ecosystem: Host-associated > Birds > Digestive system > Esophagus > Crop | place... | reverse complement strand
CCCCAACCTGGCTGCTTTTCCAGGGCCAACCATCACTGCAGAGACAAGTTGCTCTTCTCTCCCCCTCTCTGATCCTTTCTGTCCTGGGTGAATGTGGTGGGAACCACCCACAGCGTGTTTTCGTGCATGCGTTTCTGCAGCCACCCCTCCCCCCCGCCTAGTTTTTTAAGTTAAACTATCTCTTGCTTTAAAGAGAGCAAATACACAGCAGTGGCTTTCATCACTGCTGTATAATAGAGCAGTAATTCTGTGCCAGGGACTGTTTTCTATTTTATTTTAAAGGGTTTATAAAACAGTGTATGTAATTGAGTGAGTAAACTGAACGTTTTCTGGAGCCCCTGAGGGCTGGAACTTCGTGGTGGTCCTGGGCCTAGGCCCTAACCTTTTTTTTTTTTTCCCTCTCTTCCCCCCCCACCTTTTCCCTCCTTCCCCTCCTGCTTTACAACCCAGCGTTGCCACCAGCAGCAGCAGCAGCAATCTGTCTGGGGCTAATTGAGCAAACAACAAGGAGATGCTTTCACATGGCTTTTCAAGGAATGCTCCGGCATCCCCTTTCTGTGAGCAGCTTGGCAGGAACCTGCCGGGAAGGCAGGGGAGCGCGGGGTCCCCGGCCCGCTGGTGGGGTTTGCACTGGGCTGCACAGTCATTTCCGCCGCTCTGTTTATTTGCATTAGAATTTGTTTTTAGCCAAGCACCAAAAGCTGCGCAGCTCCCCTGCTCCCTCGCTCTCCTTGCCTTGTGCGTATGATTTTAAGGGGCTAGTGTACAGTATGTGTAAACAAATGTCTTCCAAAGCAGGAACGCATATATAACGAGTGACAGGTTTTTGATTTACACTCAGTGAAATCTCTGTGGACGCTCGGTTCAAGCACCCAGGCTGACTTCAGGCTGGGCTGCGTCAGCAAGTTGAAGCAAAGTGCTAATCAGGAGGTTGAATGTGTTGATCAGCTCTGGATTTGCTTAGCACCAGATGCTCCCAATCTGAGAAGATCTAGTTGAACATGATTTAAGGTTGCAGAGTCCAACTCTGAAGGCTTTCTGAAAGTCCTTTCTCTAATCCCCCTTCTTTCTCTGTGGGCTGAATGCATCTGTAACCCTGCCAGTGTCAGATAAAAGGCAGCCTGGTAAAAAATCCCTAATGGGGAGCTGGGGAAGGAGAAGGGAGCTGAACAGCTAAGCATGTGAGGTACTTCTCCCTCCTCCCCCAGAGTTTCAGGCAGAGTTTCTGCATGAGCTGAGCTTGCTGGTACCAGCCAGAGCCACTGGCAACTGGCAGCCACTACTGATAATATAACGCTATCCGCAGCTCGGCTCTCTGGCACACACGGTGGAGTCTGGATTCCCTTCCCTTTGCAAGGAGGGCTTTGGGAAGGGAAGAGGGAAGCGGGGTGAATCCTTATCTGCCTATCGCATCCCCTGGGGGTGCCGAATCAGGCTTTGTTTCTAGCAAAACCATTCCCTTTATCGCTTAAAAACTTTCTCGGGATTCAAGGCAGGCACATTCATGTGTTTTCTTTTAGCCCGTACAAGGAGAAATGAGTGTGGTGATTTCACGCGAGTCTGAGGCAGCAGTGACATCCCAGGCAGGCGGTGTGTGACCACTTTGGGGAATCTGGGCCACACAGATCAAGGAGGAGATGAAACAGGCAGAGGGATGGGAGATGAGGGAATGCGAGCTCTCATTTCCCGTGTGGCTTTGGCCGCTTAAACTCCCTAAACTGACTGCTGCCTCAGTTTCCCCATCTATAAAATGGGAATGCTGCTGTTTGCCCACTCTCGAAAAGCAGTTTGAACTCAGCAGGTGTAAAATGCAAGATAGCATAAGGCAGCCACAAGCATGTCAGCGCAAAACACAAATAGTTGGTACCACCTCTGCAACAAAGTATGTGACAGGACCCGTCCCAGCTCTGCACGTGTAGGACAGTGCAGGATGCTGTCTGAAGTGAAGCAAGAAGTTCCTTATTAAAAACTATTGCTACAGATAACCTATATATAGAACCATAAATTGACATGGCTCTTTACAAGCCTAGGTGAAGGCATGTTTAATCTGCAGAGGCATAACGTAATTACTCTCACTGGATGGTAGCCAGGGTCTTATTCACATCACAGAAATCAACATGATAGGTAGTCTGCTTGGAGGAGGTTCAGGAATGGAGTCACAGGAGTTGCTACAGGGCCTGTTTGAGATATATTGGGAAAGTTGTTGGGGGTGAGGAATGTTATAGCAAGAAGTGCTGCAGGTTGGATTTGAGGTACCTTGGCAAAGCTGTGTGGGGTCCAGGACGGGAGGAGAGAGGCGCTGAAGGCTGGACTTGGGGCTATTGGCAGAGCTGTGCTGGAGAGGTTGCGTGGTGCTACCTACACCACGCTTGCACCTGGCACTTGTACAGCCAGTCTCTCATTTTCCTGAGCACTGCATCCACCTCTGCTCATCCTGACCAAAGTGCTGGAGATTGGGCTCCGCGTTTCCAACTTGGAGCTCCAAGATGATAGCGTGAGGCTTTGGGATTAATTGTCAGTTGTCGTTAAATACCCTGAGCAAAGAACTAAAGGACTCGTTCTGATGCTGATGGTGAGAAGCAGCTCCTTGATCTCCTTCACAAAGGGTCTCTGAAAGGTGATTGTGCGACTAACCCAACTCTGTCCCCCAGGCTGAGGAGACAGCAGGAGCCATATGATTGTGGGGTCGGGGCTGTAGTGGGAAATTGTCTTGCCACAGTCCAAAACTCCTTGAAGTTTGTAGAGCAGTTTTTGATCAGATCTTTTCTGGAGCAATGGTTTGCATGGTGCTGAGGCAATGTCTTGAATTTTAAACCAAGAGAAGCATCGTGTTGGCCCGTCTGGTTTGGGGATTGCCAGGAATTTCTGCATTTAGCCAAAGGTGGCATGTTTGTTGTTTTGCAGCAGTCTTGCAAAACCCACTCCCCTGAGGGGAGGAGTTTTCGGTGGGTAAATAAAACACAACTCGTTATTTCCACCATCCTTGGCTATCCACCTCCACTGCTGTGTAAGGTGTGGGAGGCGGCACAGTCCCCACCAGTGTGACCCAGCATCTCACAGACCATGAGGCTTTATCCCCGGCTCCAGAGCCGATTGCTCTTCCTAATGTGCAGAAGGGGAGATGGAGAGCCTAGGGGCATGGGTCAAACCACCTGAGCTCTGCCTGAATGGGTGCCCAGCTCCCAGAGAGCAATCTGGATGCACGGCGTCCTCCGATGGTACCCCAAGGACACCCACTTTGAGCACACCGGCTTTGTGTCACGCTCTGAGGCCGCATGCTTGGGGATTTTAGGCACTGGGCTTTCAGTTGCGTGTTTTTATTATTTTGGCTTTAGATCCATTGTTTGCAGTCCTTCCCTGACAAGCTGCTTTTGCATTTTAAAGGGAAGGGAAGGCTCTTTCAGTACAGTGCTTTAACAGTGCTGGGGCAGGGACTGGCACGTGAATGTGTCCACTGGGGCTGTGCAGAGCTCCTGGGAATAGGCGAAGGAGTGACCTTGTAGAAACTGCCCCTCTGACAAATTCGCTCCACAGGAGTCTGGGGAGGGCTGCTCACAGTTACCCTCGTAGATGGTGGCTGTGCTCAGAGACCTGGCTTCACACGGGTGCTTTTGGAGAGGCTCCATCCAGATTTTTTGAATCCAGGAAGGAGAAGTCAGGTTTAAATAAAAAAAAAACCAAACCAAAAACAAAGCCCCTTTTTTTTTTTAAGCCTCCAGGGTTGAGTGGGGATTGCTGAGAGGATCTCACGCTGCGTCGGTGATGGCCCCCCAACGCTGAGCAGCCCCTCTCCTCCCCAGCCTCCGTGCAGTTTGGGGGCACACAGCACGCTTTGGGGCCCAGGTGGATTACTGGTCTCTAGTTTTTAATGTTGGATCTCTGTGCTGGATGTCGATGGTTCCTTGCCTCGACCTAGGTGTACACCTGTCAGCAGCAGCTGTGGCTTCCATCGGGCCGCTCTCGTTTAGTAGTGACACATCCACGTGAAAACTCTCATTAGAGGAACCTCCTGATGTTTAGTCAGTTGTTTAGGCATTTGCCATGTGTGTGGGATGCTGTCAGCGAGACACTGGAGTCCAAAGAAAGGCAGCAAATCCGTGTTCGAGTTCCCCAGAATCTGCTTTTCTCATTTGTTTTAAAGTTGCAGATTTGAAAAATGCGAGGTCTGAAGCAGTGTTGCAAAGCTCAATTCCTCTTTTCCTCCCTCTCTCTTTTCAGCCAAACATGTTAATGAAGTCATTGTGGGCACCGAACAGCTGATGGAGATATAACCCGAGCAGGTTTTAAAGATGATTTTATGGAAGCCAGCAGCAGAACCAGATGTTCAAGCATCGTAAGATCATCCGTACAGATCAGCACTGGCACGGTTTACCCTGTCATTGCTCCTTTCCTGTTCAGCTCTATATTTATGTCTTAATAAAGAAGTATTTACAGAGCGGTGTGTCCGTCAGCCCCTCCCCCCTCATTGGGATGCACGCGGGTTTGTGCCGGGTGATATCGGTTCCTGCGCGCCCGCCGAACGCACTGTACTTTTCCAGCAGGAGGGAGAGCGGGGACCACACAGGCTGTGCCCACTCCGAAGAATGACTTCGCCGCCCTCCCTGCAGCGTAAACCACGTCCCTGCAGTCCTGCGCCGCCGTCCCCGAGCCTGGGAGGGACCGCTGGGGATGCTGCGTGTGCATCCCGTCGGCGCAGCAGGTGGGCAGCGAGGCGCGGCGGCGGTAACGCGGGCTGCGCTGTGCAGCCCCGCAGCTTCGCCAGCCGCCGCCTCCTCCTCCTCCTCGCTCTTTCTCTCCCCCCCGCCTCATGCGGCTGCCCCATGGCACGGACGGGTTTAAGCTGCGCCTCTGCTGTAACGCAGTGGAGGAGTTGGGCACCCATTTCCGTCGATCCGTCACTTTGAAATCCTGCTCGAGAGCGAGTATGCGAGAGGGCTGAAGGGGTGGGGGTGTGGAGGGGAAGCGGGGCGTAAGCAGTGGGCGCTCTCTGCCTTATTTTGATGGTTCGTTGGCGTGTGGGTCCGCTGCTCCTAATCCCAGACAAGAGGTCCCTCCCCACATCTGGATGAGCTGTGGGTGACTGTACCTACGCCAGTGAGAGGAGTCGAGCGCGCAGCCTCGTGCTCAGGGGTTGTGCCAGGATTGTGAAGCCCCTGGATGGGGGTGAAACACAGACTGTTCTTTAACGTTTATAAATTGGACACAAGTTTCTACCTAAAAGCTGTTTATTAGAATCTGGTAGGGTTCAAGGGGACATTTATCTGCCCCTGGCAGTTCGACATCCAGAGGTGCTTACAGCAACTGGCTGGGATGAGATTTCATTAACTGAAGTGATAAATGTTAAACCTGTGCTTCACAGGCACGGGTGTCCCCGGAGGAAAATTACCGTTTCCTAGCTGATTTGACAGGAGAGAGATTATAATCCAGACATTCCCCAGGTTTCGTAAACAAAATTTCTCCTCCAAAGGACCAAATTGGAATGGAAAGTATGGGTAAGGATGAGCTTCGAGGCCTTTGACAAGCTGCAGAAAGAAGGAACGCGCTGCAGTTTGGCTCCAGCCTCGCGCTAGAGGTTTTGCCGCACGTATGTGCGCAAACATGTTCCGAAGGTGCGACGTCTTCCTCGTCCAAGGATCGCAGAGCCTTTACAAAGGTTAATTACAGAGAGTTCTTGTCTCGGTGTGCGGCAAGGGAGCGAGGCATCCATTCTGGGTGTGTGGAAACAGCAGCAGAGTGGAGTGTAATTACCTGGCTTTGCATTTTACCAGAAGGCTGCGGCAAAGCTGACAGAGGTCCGCAGGGACTTTGACTCCCGGTCCTTTTGCTTAAACACAAAGCCTTCTCCCGCTCCCTTTTTAGGATGCGTCTTAACTTCTGACAAGCCCGCATCCCCTTACTTAACAGCTGCAGGTTTACCTCCTTGTGCCTTAATTATATGTTAAAGTCTCAGTCCTTTTGTTTAGCTAATTTAAGAAGAGGGTGGGGGGGCTCTTTACTATGTTGGTTAGAATTTAGCATTAATTTAGTGTTCTCTGACACTTGAAAACCTGGCCGGGATTTTCTTTTCCTTTTCGCCTTTTACGACCTGCAGGTGTTTGGTGTGAGATAAAAGTAGATCCCAAAGTGAGATTTCACAGCACAAATTATCAAAGTGAAGATTCACTCTTGATGTAGTCTACGTGTGTGGCAGTAATTATGAAAAATAATTCAGGATAATAGGGCCTTCAGGAATCCCAAGGCGGGCACGGGGAGGTTAACCCTTCCTCATCTAACCTGGTCTCCACACCACTGTCATCGTCAGGTGAGCAGGTGATGAGTCAGGTCAGGCAGCTTTACAAACCCAGTGGCAATTGTTACTGTCTTCCAGAAAATCGAGGAGGCGACCAAGGAAACGGAGTTCTGCTCCCAGGTGGTTTTGGCTGTCACTGGTCCTCAGTCATAACAGACCTTCAGGAAGGCGTTACCGGTACGGGCCGCTCACCAGCATTGAGGAGCGGGTCGTGGCTTGGATAGCGAGTGAGCCTCCTCGCTTTGCTGCTCTGCCACACCGGCCAGCTGAGTGTCGCAGCCCGTGCCCAGCACGGTGCGGTTAGCAGCAGGGTGGTGCTTCATGGGCAATGTTTCTCCAAAAAAATGGAACTTCCCAGCTCTGCAGATGCTGGCGGTCTCTGGACCGGCTTGTCCCGAGCACTTCCTTGGCAGATGGGGGACCCCTTGGCTGGGGTCCATGTGAGCAGGTTCGGGCAGTGGCATGTCACATGCTGCAGCTGCACGGCTTGCTGTGATGCCCGGCGAGGTCTCCAGCTGGCAGCGCCTCTGGCTCCTGGGTTTCACCAAGCCGTGTCCTGCCAGCAGCTCCTCATAGGGTTGTCCTGTGACCAGGGCATCAGGCTTGCATGGCGCAGAGCCCGGCGGCAGGGTGGGTGCACACCGGGCCCGTAGTTCTTCCCGTGGGTCCCACACCCCTAGCGCACTGTGACAGTGACACCCTCACCATCGCTCCACCTGCAGAGCAACGGCCAGCGCCTTGTGTGTTAGTGAGTCCTGAGGAACCCCGAGGATTCACTGCAGGGGATCCTGAAGCTCTGGCCCCTTGCCCTGGCTCCTGCGAGAGGTGGGGACCACCTGCAGCAAGCTCAGCAGCGCGGGCCTTCCTGGGATGTTTGCAGCCAAGTCTGTCTGCAAGGTGCAGATTTGGGAAAAGCGTTTGTCGGGTGGTTACGGGTACCCAGAGCCGTGGCTCGCCTCCTCCCGCAGCCGCTCCTGTCTGCTTTTGTAGGTGACTTGTTGTGGCCTTCAGGAAGCGGCAGCTCATCTGATCCCTTCTGCAGTCAGACCACAGTGGATGGCTCCCATCTTCCTGGCAGCCTTGGAACGGAGCCACACGAGGGGGAGGTGAGCAGCCAGCCCTTCCCGGGGACAGCAGGCTTCCCACCCGGGCTGTGTTCAGAGGGACACAAAACCTGCTTTGCGCCAGGCTTTGATCTGGCTTTTGGGACAGTTTTTTGGCTTGTGGGCAGGAAGAGGAGAGAAGCGCCAGGCTGAGCCGTCATGTGGCCTCAGGTCCGCGGGTCTGGTTCCCCTTCACTTCTCACATCGGTGCTGCATGTGCAAAGGACTCTCCTGAACCTCCTGGAGCTGGGCATCACAAGGACTCACCAGTCTTTTGCTGCCTCCAGTCTCCAAGGTTTATCATGCAGAGCCATGTTGCTCCTGCTGGGTTCCTTTCCGGTTTCTGCACCCCACTTTCCTTCCTCTGGCTGCCTGGGAAGGGTGGTTTTCACCATGCCCTGCCCATCCTTCGGGCTTTGCCGGTGGGACCTTCTCATCTCGGGAAAGTAGAATTTTCCTTAAGAAACCCTGCAGGTCTGAGGAACAGTGGTGTGTTCAGGAGATGCTTTGCTGCCTCCATGCTGGCCCGAATCCACAGCGAGGCCAGGGGCCGCGCTGGTCCCTGCCCTGGTGTCTTGCCAGGGTTAGGTCGAGCCCCAGGTGGGGGTTGCAGAGGCATCGCAGCGATGGCGTGACGGCTGCGCATTGCACGTTGCACAGCGCGCGGTATAACCTGCTCCTTGGGTACCACCGGTCTCAGGACACCACAGTGGCTGTCAGTGCCAGCCTCCTGTCACACACGGCCATTCCTGTGGCCTGTGGTCACCTGTTTCATAGGACTGAAGATTGCAGCGGGCAGTTGGGGCCGGGTCTGCTAGCACTACGGGCTGCCCACCATGCCCCGTCCCAGCCCCACCGGTGCCACGGCGGGAACACGGGGCCCTTCTCACCAGGCAGGGTCTCCGGGGTGTGGAGCTGCCGTCACCGGGGCCCAGTGCCCAGCAAACCCCCCGAGCACCTCTGCAGCAGCGTGCCCGCGGAGGCTCGCTCGCTCTCAGCTGGGCGGCTGATTCCTGGATCCTGTCGGTTTTCGCTCCATCTCCCAGGAGCCAAGGTCCACAGCCGCGCCTGTGCCTCCCAGACGGGCCGGCAGACGAGAACTTCCTTCCAGGCCCTATAGACAGACATTTTATATATGTTAAAATACGTGTGTGTATATAAATACGGAAAGCAAGAGCTGGGGAGAGCTCGAGTCTAAATAAACTTGTATGTTTAAGGCTTTTAAAATGCTAATGTTGAATTTCAGGGGAGGGGGAATGCAAGGGGATTGTTGGACTGAGCACCAAGACAGCTGATGAGCTTGGATCGGTGCCTTTACAATTCAAGGAAAAATGGGATAGTTTGGGAAGGAAAAAGGGATTTTCTTGTTTTTGTTTTTAGTAGAAAATAAAAGAAGCTGCCTTCTTATTTGCCTCCCTCCCCCAGCGCCAGAGCAGCGAGCGACTGGTGTTGTATGCATAAGCTATTCCTTTGTGCAACATCTAAATGGTTAATTGTGTTTGAGGAAGATGTACGGGCGAATGGAGGGACCACCCAGCAAGAGACAGACAAGAAAGAGCGATCTCTGAAATGTTTAACCAGAGAGAGAGCAAAGTTGTTTAAAAATATTTAATTTACAACATTCCACACTGCTGATTATAAATTGGCCGTCCAAAAACACTGCTGCGTGCGGGGAGGGATCCAGGCAGCATGAAACAAATTCTTGTGATTGTTATTCTTATCTTCCTCCCTCCTTTCCCTGGGGAGCTGAACCCCACGGCGGGATGCGGGTCACCCCAGGCAGGGACAGCGGTGACCGGCTGCGGTCCCCCTGGGACTCTGGTCCCCGGTGCCAACACCTGCGCCCGGGGCAGCGGCACAGCAAGAGCTGGAAGGGACAGTGAGGAGCAACCGACCAGCAACGCCAGCAGCAGTGTCGGGCACGTTTGAGATGGCCAGCGGGTAAAGGTCCCGCAGCCCCTTCCTGCTGAATTTCACCCCAGCACCGGGATTTCCCCAAAGCGTTCGGCCTTGCTCCCAGGCAAGAAAAGCCGAGAATCCCCCGGCGATGGGTCGGGAGACTCGCAGAGCCAAACCTGGCCGGGTTGTGCTGCTGGCGAGAGGTCCCTCGCCACCGCCACGGTGCCTGCTCTTCAGGTCTGCAGTGCTCGGCCACGTCAGCCGTGAAGGACCCAGGACCTGGGCCCTCACAGGGTCGTTGAGCAACAGCGGCATCTCCCCCTGCTTGGGCCCTGCTTGAAAGAGGGTGGTTGGTGCCGGATGCTGGGAAGAAGGGATTTGGCCGCGCTCTGCTTGCGGATGCTGCTGATCCATGGCTGGCTTTGACCCACCCAGCAGCCCTGGCTCTGCGTTCCCCGCACGAGGGGCTGGGGCTGCTCTGTGTGGAGGGATGGTTCCCTCCGGGTGGTGGCCAGGCCATCTCCCCCGTCACCTGGAGACGGCTCCTCTCCCACCACGATGTCCTTTCCGACCTTCATACCCCCTGTGCCCCTCCTGGCAAGGGAGGTCTTGGAGAGGGGGCTCCTCACAGTGCTGCCACCGGGAGAGCGGGCAGGCGAAGGATGACCATGGCGGGGGTCAGCCCCTTCCTCCCCAGCCAGCACCAGCCCTGCCACCATCCACCCTCACAGACATCACCCAAAGGGTTGGAGAGCCACCATCCTCGGAGGGTGCCAGGGAAGGGGGGAGACGCACAGCCCTCTGGGGTCCCCTCCCCCAGGCTACAGAGGGGATCTGAGCGGAGCTGAGGGATGGGGGAATGCGAGAAGAGCCAGGACCCAAAAGCAGTGGCTGCTTTTGCTGCAGATCCCTCCTTGGCATCTCCTGGCAGATCCTGCCTTCAAGAGCGAAAGCCTAGCTGCTTTCACACTACTGCTGCTTCGGGACCCCGGCCACGCAGCCAGCCCCCCGGGACCCCCAGCCGGGGCGAGGGCAGGGGTGTCACCCCAGCTCTGCCAGCAAGAAGCGGGGCACTGCGAGGGCTGCGGAGCTTTTCGCCGGGGATTGCTGCAACTTTCCAAACCCCACATCAGCTGGGAAGACTTGCCGGCCACCTGGGCTCTTCCTCGCGTGCGGCGAAGGACCCGGGGAGCCGGGGTGGGTTTGGCTGCTTGCCCCCGTGGCGAGCTCAGCTCTCGGTGCCTGAACCTCTCCGGGCCCTGCCAGCCCCAGCCGGTGCCGGGAGCGAGAGCCGAGACAAAAGACCTTGTGTCCTCCTGCCAGCAGCCAGCCCCGCCGACCGGCCGCCCGCCCAGTTAAACCGTGCCCGCTTCCCATGCGGCGAGGGGCGCCCGGCAGGCTGGCAGACCCCCCCCACCCTGCAACCCACTGGCCCCTGGGGACCCCCAACCCCCAGGGACCTCCCTGGTACGCTTCCTCCAGCCCCTGGTGAGGACACCTCCAGCGACTCACCCCATCCCCAAGCATCTCCTCTCCCCCCACCCCACTTTCTTCACACCCTGGGGGTCCCGGCACCCGCTGACGCTGGCGGCGAGGGGCTCAGCATCCCGCGGGGGCTGGGTCGGGACGAGACCCGGCAGCAGCAGCAGCCATGGCCGCAGCGGGAGGGTCCCCGTTCCCCAGCCCGGTGTCACATCCACTTAGTGGGCCCCGAAAATCCCTCGCCCTGACACCTTGTTAAATACCCACCAGGGGTCACAGTTCCTGGGTTTCTTTTTCCTCCTTTCCTTGAGACGTTTCGGTTGGCAGGAGCTCACCCCCACCCCTCCCCGCTATTAAGTATCTTTCGGGAAAACAAGAAACCTAGATCGCTTACAAATTAATTTGGGGTTAAACCTACAGAAAACGAGAAACACGCCGCTTTGCAGGAGAGAGAGCGCTTGGCCAGCGATCAAGAAAAACACATCCAAAACCGCCCGATGCGACGGCGGCCGGGGAAGCGGGGCTGCGCGCTCGGGGTAGCCGTCGCCTGCATTCGGGGCGCGTTTTAACGGGGCCGTGGCCTTTTCTCCCAATTAAAACCGTAGCAAACGAACCAAAGGGAGAACCTGCTCCCCGTGCAGCAGCTTGATCCGGGGGTGGTCACTGAGGGGACACCCCACGGCGCCGTGGGGCGAGGGGACGTGGGGCAGCGCAGGGGATCCCAAGTCCCCTGGCAGACAGATGGGTAGGTGGGGGGCAGACGGGAGCAGCCCCCCCATGTTGGATGCTCCCGAAGGGTCGTGGGCGCAGGGGCTGGCTGCCACCACGCATTGTGTCCGCGGCGCGCGGAGGGGACCGTGCCGGGGAGGCGGAAAAGCGGTGATAAGATAAAAGGTCTGCTTTCCCATGCCGAGGAGCCCAGGGAATGGGGGGGGGGGGTGGG
>Ga0065711_1009050_pt1 | contig 11717 bp, 5 predicted proteins | sample Hoacrofraction12_FD_59098 | JGI IMG/M metagenome (GOLD analysis project Ga0065711, IMG submission 59098) | Hoatzin crop microbial communities from Cojedes, Venezuela - Epithelial fraction 12 v2 (version 2) | ecosystem: Host-associated > Birds > Digestive system > Esophagus > Crop | place... | reverse complement strand
CCGTGAGCGGGCGGTGAGGCGGCAGTCGGCGGCGGCGATGGCGGCGGCCGCAGCGGGCCCGGCCCCGGCCCTTAGCTGCTCGGTGCATTGGTTCCGCCGCGGGCTGCGCCTTCACGACAACCCGGCGCTGCAGGAAGCTCTGCGGGACGCCGCGTCACTCCGCTGCGTCTATATCCTGGACCCCTGGTTCGCCGCCTCCTCCGCTGTGGGCATCAACCGCTGGCGGTGAGTGGGCTGAGGAGGGGCTGGGGGGGGCGGACTCCCGCGGCAGCCGGGGCGCTTGTGGGGTACCGGGTGTTGCACCTCCCTGTCCTGTCCGTGCAGGAGAGGGGCTGCCTTGCCCGGTTGGCCTCGCCGCGGTGGTGCTTGGCCGTGTGGGTGGGTGTCTGCAACTTTATGTAATGTCATTAGGCTTCCCCCTTGGCAGCCGGGCCGGCGTGCGGGAGCGGCGGCCGATGGACGCGCTTCGCTTTAGGGCACGCTTCCCCCCGAATTCAGAGGCGGGTGCGAAGAGTCCTCAGGGCTGCGCGGCTGCTCCACGCCTTCCCTCTGCCCCGCCGAGCCTGCGTAGGCGTGTGCGCACAACCGCCGTCCTCCAGTCCCTCCGCTCCGTACGGAAATGCGCTTTGCCTGCTGCTGGGGAGGCAGGGATGGAGCTGCTGGGGCTTTTCCCCTCGCTGCAAATGGGAAAACGTGTGGGGCGAGTCACGTCTGTGCGGAGAGCCAGACCTTACGTACCAGTAGCCATTAACATTACATAATGCTGTTGTGTCAGGTCTCAGCTGCATAAACGTTTGGAAACCCAATCCAGGTAGGGATTCTCCTCCACAAGACTCCCCCGCATGCAGGCGAAGCAGATTTCCCCCTGCCCTCACACTGTGCCATCAGGGTAGCGGACAGGACAGCCACGGGGCCGAAATCCTTTAAGCACTCTGTGAAATGTCACGTGGCTGTGCGTTAGGGAGACTGGAGTTGCAACTGATTGCCTCTCTGATGATTAACCTCATCTTAGAGGTGGGTGATTTCTAAGCATTTCTAGAACCCACATCAGAGGGTGGCTTAAAAATCGAAGATGTGCAGAAATGACTGCAGTGTAGATGTTCAAATTACAGAGAATTGTGGATTCTGTTACAGCTTAACATTCTAGGAGCCTGAAGTGATCTTTTGCTAGACCGGGCAGGCAGCAGCAGACAGAAATGTCTTTCACATGCTGCTGTTGTTGCTAACTGTCCTCATTCAGAGGAACCAAAGCATTGCCTCAAAAAGATTAATTCCTGATCTGTTTAATCTTTGTTTGTTTTCACCAACATTGCAGAGAGTGGAAAGCAGGCAGTGGCTTTATTTACGTTGTAGTCATGGATATATGAGCAGGTGAAGTTTTTAAAAATAATGTTTTCTTGGAGGTATGTACCTACAGCAAATGTCAGAAATTAGCACCGCTGGCTGTTAGGCAGAAATGGGTTAGCAAGTTTCTTGTGTTTACTGGAGTTCCCTTGGTTCCCATTGGGAACCTTGGCTTTGTTTTACTATTTTTTAAATGCAATTACTTGTATTCAGAGTTCTGTGCTCCAGAGTTTGTGTTTTACCTAGCTCCTAGAAATTTATCATGTTGAGAATCCCTATGTGTAAGCCATATAGGAATAACCTTTGTCTAATTTTTAGAACACCTTGGAAAGCTGATATTCCTCTCTAAGAGATGGAAAGTGGGCTGGAGGTAGAGGAGTGGTTTGTTTAGGTTACCTGGATGTGGTTCTGGGTCTTCTGTACCGTGATGCTGGGCCTTTCTTTCCACGAACCCCGAGTCCCATTCTCCGTCGGGAAATGCAAAAGGAGCTTGTTCTGTTTCAAAGCTTACAATGCACATTATGGGCAGCACAGCTGAGAGAGGAAGCACCCAGTTTGCAGGGCAGTTGCAGCTTAGCTTTCCTGTTAGCTGTGTGTGGTCTCAAGGGAGCTGATGCAGATACTCATGTCTTGTAGGTCACGCTGCTGAGTGGGCATGTGGGAATGAGGGGGAGGTAGAGGTTGGCAGGCTCGCTTACAAAGGGTTGCGAGTTTGCCAGCAGTGCCACGTGCTGTCGTGGAGATTACAGTTATAAAGCTGGTGTCTTTTGCAGAGTTAGAGAAAACAAAGTGAAGTTACAATGCAGATGGGGTGACGTGGCTGTGAAAGCAAAGATGATACATTTGATATTTTATAACATAGTGGGGGATCAGTAACACACACTGTTAAATGCAAAAAGCACTTAAATGGTTTTTTTTACAGTTTTGGGGTGGGAGGGAATAGATGACTGTCTTGGCATACTTGCATCTGTGCTTCTTCATGGTGGAAGATAAAATGCAATTCTATTTGCAGCTATTCCAACTACAGAAAATTCTTGCCTTGGGAGATCTTGCTGGTGATGAGCTAGGAGTGTACACTTCTCTGCTGTGGCGTTGCCTGTTTGTAGCCAGAACTGTGAAACTTGCATGGTTCATGTAGTAATTCATTACTGTCATTGGAGTGGCGTATCGGCATCTTTCTACTTCATATGCAAAATCCCTCCTGCTGCAGAACCCATGAAAGAATATATCGTAGTGAATTACATGGTTTCTGCGTTTCTCCATGTCATAATGTGGACAGAGCAGCTGGCAGGGGTGTGCTGCCAGCTCTGAGAGATAATGTGGGAAGGGGGTTGTAGGAAGAAGAAAATCCTGGAAACCTCTTGCATCTGGACAAGCAGAACATGCATGCGAATGGCTGGGAGCTGCCATCTCGTAGCAGTTGGTAGAGAGACCAGGGATGAATACGAATTCTTGTTTTCCGTTTCCTGTCCTAACTTTCAGTTTGATTTTGGTGATGCAGGTTTGCTGGAGTTCTGTGCAAATTCTTCTCTTTAGTCTTTTAGCTGTAACTGGACTGACTGACACTAACTGCTGTTGTTTCTTCTCTGCAGATTTCTTCTCCAGTCTCTGGAAGATCTGGACAACAGCTTAAGGAAACTCAACTCTCGCTTGTTTGTTGTGCGAGGGCAGCCAACAGATGTCTTCCCAAGACTCTTTAAGGTGAGAGACTACAGTAATGTTCTGGACCATAGTGAAGAACTGATGTCCCAGTGCTGTCCTTGTTTTCACTCACTCATGATTTGCTAGTTGTTGGAGATCCCCTCAGCTTCTCTTCAGCAGTAACTAATTCTTCACTGTAACAAACTGTTCTCTTGAACCACTGTGCAGAAGGGCCAGCTTGGGATACACGCTTGAACTCAGACTTGCAAAGAAATTTAGTAGTATGTCACCAGGGTGCTTGAGCTTCTCTTTTTGAATGGTGGTCATTGCCTTTGTTTCTGTAAGTCATGTCTCACAGGGTTGCACTGTAAGACAGTGACTCCTCTGTGTTAAGAGCTTCTTCCCTTATCTTTCTGAAGCTTTTACTTGGGAAGACTGCTATGTCCATACACCTTTACAGACAACTGAAAAAGCATATTGATCTGTATGTGAATTGCAAATAGGGCTTTGTGTTAAAATTTCAAAATTCAGAAGCTTTTGTGTTAGCTGACCTTCCTCCTTCTATTTAAGGCTGCAGTTCAGTCAACTCAGCAGCAGAATGCAGCTTGGGTCTAAGCTTCCTGCTGATGTCCCGTTTAGGACGGTGGAATATGCAGTGACCTTGGTGGTCCATGATGGATTAGTGGGATATGTTTCTAAAGTGATATGTCAGTGCTGCAGATGGTGAGAGAGACAGGGCTGGCAAGAGCACCTGCTTGAATATCAGGGTTCCTCAAGCAGTGTCATTCTTCTCTGTCCTGCTCTAAGATTGTATTTCCCATTGTCTTTGAACCTTTTTGAAGGTGTCTTTGCTAGAGTGACAAAGCTAAAGGAAAAAAACATGGTTCACGATAGTCTGATGAGTTGGGTTTGTCGTGTGGACTGTCCCTTACATGTGGTTGACAGAACTAGTGTCCCCAAGCCTGCTATACACCAGCTGCTGAGAAGGAGAGGGAAACTTATATCTATACCCACCTGCTGTAAATTATGTGTATTTTCTGGATGAGGGCAGTACTGAGGAGGGGAATCGGACTGTACAAGTCAGAAGGGTCACTGATACTTAGTTTGGCTTCTGCATCTTAACACATGATGCAAACTCTGTGCTGCTTTTAGACTTTTCAGAGTCTGAGTTATTTTTATCTTTTGATATGCAAATAAGTTCTGGCTAGTAGTAGCCCATGCCCTCCTTATTTTAGTTCAGGGTATCCAAACATTTGGAGAAAAGTGCTCGCTTTGTTCAAAGAACAAAAAGTAGTTGGCGGACTCTGAGGTCTGGAGACATGGTGGTGGAATCAGCCAGACCTGCTTTTAGCTGCAGTCAATTTTGCCTGGGCAGTTGAGTTGATGAATATCTGAGATGTGCTGTAACAGAGCTGAAAAGAATGTAGGGGGTGGTGTGGGGGTGGTTTATGCTATGATATGGTAAATGTATGGCTTTCATGGGAGTTCAGACCTCTCCAGAGCTGCTGCACTGAACAGTGAATTAGCAGCAACTCATGCCTTGCTGTCAGCTGTTGTGGAGAGGAGAGCCGTGTCACATGTGGTAATGCAACACTTAGACCTAATATAATTTCTGCTCTTGCTGCCAGTAGCTGAGCTATGTTGTCAATAACAGTTGCTGCAAAGGCACTATAACACATGGATACTGTGAGGAGAAGTGTGCTTGTTAGCTCTGGGTTAACCTTAGCAGTTTTTTTGTCTCACTTCCTCTGAAAAAACATCTGTAATTTTACCTCTTCTGAAAGACAAGTGTGTTGTTTGTTCACAGTCCCTTTGGTGGGGTTTTTTCCCCCCTACATTTTTTCTTTGCTATAGGCTAAATACAAACAGACAAGTCAGTCATGACTTTTCTTTTGTATATCTGCAGCAATTTATTGTCATACAGCTTACTGTTTTCTGGGTCATTGTAGTCTGCTTCCTGTGTGCTACTGTAGCACATAGAGTGGTGAGCTTCCCAAAACTGTAGGAAATACCTGAATTTGAAGTTTTGTATTCTTACCTAAAATCTCTGTTAACCTTAAATTGTTTTTTATTCTACTCCTGTCTTTCAAGGTGGTAGTGTATGTTTCTTCATGACCAAAGCCATCTTTTCCAAGACTTCCAGCTGATACTGTCTGTCTTATAAAGAAAAAAAAAGTTTAAAATGAAGCTGTTAAAATCACATAGGAACAGTGGAGGTCCTGGACCATGTCTCCATCTGAGTTATGGATGCTGGCATGTTCTTGTTTTGAAAAAGGAATGGAGGACCTGTCTGAGATGTATATTAAGTGGTACATAACTGTTTTAGTTCTCAGTCATTCCTAATATTAATTTGAGGATTGAATCTGAAAGTTTAGAAAAGAGGACTTGTACAGTTGTTTTCTGCTTCGAAATTCCCTTCCCTGTCTTTGGCATTATTTCTTAATGGTCTTTAGTGATCTGATCACATCTGTTCTTTGTGCTTCGCTTGTGTTTCTGGTTCTGAGGTGGAAAAGACTGTCCTGTATATACAGAGGTGACTTAGACTGTCTCACTTAGAGGATGTGATTCATATCTTAGTTGTGTGAGGGGTTTTTTAAGTGTCTCTGTAGATTTCTGGCTGCGTTTGACTGAAGCGTTTGCTAAACAAATCTGTGGGTTGCTGCTCTGCTTGACGGATGTCTTGGGAGGGTCGCTGTGGAAACCGGTAAACCTCTTCTCATAGGATTGATTTTCTGAGGAAAACTAGGCCATAGTCTTTGAGAACAAACTGTGCTCTGGAAACGCCTGGAAGAGGCTGAGTGCTATTTCATAAGGCCTATTCCATGTAATCTCTGAGGGATCTATTAAAGGTGTGAAGATACAGAATAGGTGCGTGGCTTGACTAGGGGTAAAATAACTCCCCAAAGGCTTCAATTTAAACCTGAATTGAAGTGTCGTACTCTACTGTGCTGACCAGAAGGGTTCACTCAGTTGCCATCCTATGTCCTGCATTTCCCGCTACCCTTGTTTGGGTTGGTCATTGGTCCTGCATTATGTGATGGCTTCAGAGAGAGACTGGAAAAAATTTAGAGTGTGTTGGTTTTACTTAATGACAGTCTCCACATAAAAGTATGTTTTTGTGAGTGGAACTTGTTCTGAAAGAGTTCTCTGAAATACTTTCTCTGCAGATGCTGGAACAGGATGGTAGAGTCGTTTTGGACAGCACGTGCAACAAAACAAGATGGTATTAGGCTTGGTGACTGAGCTGTAACCTAAGAGCGTTAGTAGAGAAGAACTCGAACTTCCTCTTGCGCGTTTTAAACCTGACATTTAGGAATTTGCATAGCAGATGCAGCGTTTGCTAGAGCTGATAAAATTGTTGATTCTTTGGTTATCTAGACTGCAGACTGCTGTTCTTCACAGGAACCCTCTCTAAGCTTCCAGGACTTAGCACTGGCCAGGATTTCTGACATCCTCATTCGTAAATGTACTGGTTAGAAAGAGTCTTCTGTTTTGACAGCTGTGTGCATTGTGTTTCTTGCAGGAATGGGGAGTCACTCGTCTCACCTTTGAATACGACTCGGAGCCATTTGGTAAGGAGAGAGATGCCGCTATCATCAAACTGGCCAAGGAGGCTGGCGTGGAGGTGGTGATAGAGAACTCCCACACCCTCTATGACCTGGACAGGTACGGGGAGAGCAAGGGCAGAGGTGCTGCCTGGGCTAGGCTGGGATTGTCGCATCTGGGGAGACTTCAGTCTGCTCCATTACGTCGATAGCCTTCATCATGTGTGAGCCTAGAAGGTGTCAACAGGATTACTCTGCACGCTCACACTTTTGATTAGAGCACGTCAAAGTGCTGACAGTGACGTGAATGTACAGAAAGGTGAATGGTGTTGCCTCAAGCTTATAAAACTCTGTACTTGACAGTCATTTAAGTTGCTCAGTTGTCCCCTATTTATTGCTTTCCTTGAGCATGTCCTCACTGCGTGGACTGCTTTTTTTGCTTCATTGTAATAAAGATAGTTGAGCTTTTGTCTCAAACGGGTTATGAAGGCAGGGCTTTTAACTGATGGATGTGCCAGGACAGCTGGAAGAAGTAGAACAAGGTAGATGGGGGCAAACTTACCTTATTGTAAAACCTGAATGCCTTGTCTTTGTTGTGTATTTGCTACGGGGGAGCCTTGCCTTTATGTGGAGTTTTATATATTTACTTATTGCATAGTGTCCATATATGTATATGATTTGCTTAAACAGTGGAGACAATCTTTCAGCTACAACTCTAAGATATGCTTTACTTCAGCCATGTTTCAGTACTATTCTTAAAGGTTGCTTGCCTGCCTTCCTCGCGTTCCCCCCCATGACTTGTCCCAGTAGTGCTGAATGTAGATTTCCTCGTATAAATCTTTAGCATCCATAATTTCCTATGGGAAGGAGCTTTGCAGTTTAGCACATGCTGTGTGGAAATGTTTGTATTTGGAGTGAGGGGGTTTCTTCTTGAACCTGTGTCATGAGCACAGGCTGCTTTATAATTTTTGCATTAGAAGAGACTGTTGAGTGCTTATTACGTCCTCACCCCTTCAGTGTCAATGCCCCTCACATCCTTCCTCACATCCTAGTTTACTTAAGTTTTCAGGTGGAATCTGTTCTATATCTCTTCTAAGTTTTGTCACCTTTCTTTATACTTCTGGGTATTTCTAGAGATGGAGAGCAGTGGTGAAAACAGTAGCTGGTGTTCAGCATACAGGAGTGACATGGGTTTGTGTAGCACTATAGTGTTCCCTGTCTTCTAATAGTTGCTAGCATTCTTTTTGCTTTTTCTGAGTGCTGCTAAACACTAAACTGACGTCTCTGGGCTTCCTTGCAGAATAGTCGTAGCTATTTGAGAGGCTGCTACTATATAAGTAAGTTTAACATTGCATAGCTGTGCATGCAGAGAAACAACATGACCAACACTGCATTGCATCGGGTATTTTTGCCAGCTGGTCAGGTGGTGTACAGGGAAATTTTTAAGTTGCCTTTCATTCTTAGCTATCCCAGATAGCTTCTTGTGTTAGTAAATGTTATCATCATGCTCTCTTTTGTCCCTTCCAAGATATTTTATGAATAACATTGAGCAGCACAAGCCCTAGCTCAGCTCTGTGTAGGATTTCTCCTCCTGCTGGAAAAATGGATTCCTAGCCTATCCTGTATCTCAAAGAATTTTCTGTCTGCAGGGATGTTTTGCTTTATCCCACTTTATCTTGGTTTCTTTAAAAATTTCAGTGAAGGATCTAGTCAGATGGCTGCTGACAAGCCAGGTAAAGTGTATCAGCTGCATCTCCCTCGCCTCAGGCTCAGATGTCACTAATAGAGTTTGAGGCACAATTTCCCTTTACCGAGGCCAGATTAACCCTCCAGCACATTGCATATACTCATGCATTCACTGATTCTATTAGTATTGTCTACCTGTCTGCTTAATGCGCATATCGGACTCTGTTCTGTCATCCCTCTGATGCCCTTGTAATGGTTTTTAAATCTGGAGTCGTATTTGCTTTTTTTTTTTCTTATCATTATTCAGACAGTTTTAAGGCAAGTGTTACATGCAGCAGCTATTAGTTTGGGTATTTCTTGATGTCCTTTACAACTCTTGGGTGAATACTTGCTGGTCCTGGCAAGCTGTTGCTGTTCAAGCATAGCTTTGTTTTGTGGCATTCCTTCCTGACCACCCGGTCTGTGACATCGCCTGATATATTTCCTTAAAGACGTTCAGAGTGTCAACCTCCCTGAATACCTCCATACTGAATACAGGTGCAAGAATAAATGCATGGTTTTTTGCTGTGGTGTTACAGTCTCTGCTTCTTGTATGACTTGATCATCTCTTAGCTCTGTAAATACCCTGGAGTGTCTGTAAACGGATTTTTTTTTTTTTCTTCTTTCCACTGTTTATGCATTTTTTTTAAAAGATTTCTCAAACTTTCATTTGGGTTGGGAGGTGTGAGGAGGCTGCTTTTTTGGCTTTGGAGTTAACCTTGGTTTTTTTCTATCTTTATTTGGCCTTCATTTTTCTGAAAGATTTTGCCTTCTATTATCTTTGATGCTATTCTTTAATTATTTTTACTTTTGTGATCTTTCTGAAATCTTTTTTGATGGTTTGTGTGCATTTTTGGAATTTTTTTTTCCCCACTGTCATCTTCAAATCATATCTGTGTTGCTTGTCAGTGTTTTGCATCTAGCTTGTTCTTTTTGCTTAGCACAATTCCTTATTTTTGTGTATTTCTCTTCTTGAAATAAAAGCCATTCTGGTATTGTTGCTCCTGGAAGGGTGTTAAATTGATGCATGCCAAAGTCACAGTTAGAGCAGGCACGTGATCACTAACATTTTCAGCTATACCTTAACACTGCCTAAGACCAAATCATTAATTGCCTTTCTTTGTGGGTTCTTGATTAACTGTTAGATGGAGTAGTCATTCATGGCAACTAGAAAATTGTTTTTTGGCAGGCAGTGGGGTGTGACAGCTACCCGGTCTGTGTGGAGGCAGTTGAAGTCTCCAATTACTCTGACATTTCCTGGTTCTTGGCATCTCTGAGATTTCTCAGCAGATGGTAATACAGTTCTAATATTGTATTTCTTCTGGAGGCCTCTCTCAGGAGTACGTAGCCCTCCAGTCATGCTGCCTGGTCTTTTAACTCGTGGTGTGTGTTGTCCCTCTGCTCAGTCTACTGTTTTTTCTGCATAATTAGTAACCTGGTGGTGGTGTCCTACTTCTCATCTTTCTTTAATCAAGTTTCCAGCAAGATTGTCAGGCCTGGTTTTAAACAATTTAGGCTAATCTTTCACTTCTACATAAATGATTCCAGCAGTCCTTCTTTTGTCCCCTGCAGTGCATTCCCGGTACCACCACTGCCAGCTCCTTTTAAACGTTTACAAAGAGCCTGTTCAGTTAACTTGTGAGTCTGACCGGTTTTACCCAGCAGGAAGATTACAGTGTGCTCCTTGTTGGCACTGCCAGCGTAGCTGTGTGATGATCAGAGCGTGTTCCCCTTCCTCTCCCCCAAAACAAGGAGAGGGCTGTAGAAAATCAGCATCAGTGCTGGAAAATACTCCTCTAAGAAAACCTAGGAATTCTCCATCCAGATTAGTGATGTTCAGACTGTAGAAGTCAGACAGAAAAGATAATCTCTTGGAGATCAGCTTAGCCTGCTCAAAGTCTTTACTTCACAATTGTTTTGTCCCTTCCCTGGATCTGCCTGTTTTCTCCTCTTTAGCGTCTAAATCCTCTGTAGTCCGCTTGCTGACCATCAGCATTGCGGTGTCCTAATCCCAGACAAGTTTGGGTTGTTCAGGGGGAGTGGTTTTGGTCAGGAAACAACACTGTGAGCTCGTATGTTTGTAGCATGCATCAGGAGCAGCTTTTCCTCAAATATTCTAGCCTAAGGCTGGAATCATAGTTAAATGCATTTCAACAGGAGTTACGTACTAACTTAAAGGAACCAAGCACTGGGGAAGCAGGCATGCCTTGGTCGTTCTGCAATTCATAATTACACTGTGCCAGAAAAGTGTTTATTTCCTTCTAAGCTGAAGTCAAGCTGTCTGCCAGATCTTGTTACCCTCGTCTGCTTGCATGGTGTTGTGGTGTCAGGTGTCTTCCCCCTGCGCTGATACTTAGCCTGTCATCAAGTCACTTCATCTTTCATATGCTCGTGTGTGTGTGATTCTGTGGAAGTTGAATCGTTCGTCCTTCGTCCAGTGCCTGTTGTGTGGAGTATCTGTCGGTTATCTCTCCATCTCCTCTTTGAATCTGTAGAAATACCCCTTGTGTTATGTACACGAGCTCTCTGGAGGAAGGATTTAGACTGGAGCAGTTGCATAAGCTGGTGAGGCTGACTAAGTCTGCGTGAATTGGTGGTGGGGTGCGTTGCGGAGCAGCCTGCTTGCCGGTGCTGGCAGCCGGCTCTTCCTCGCGCCAGGAAGCAGGGGAGAGCACGTTCGGTCCCTTGTCAAAATGGGGCCCTGTCACCTGCACGTGAGCTGAGGTGTCCAGGTTTGAGGCGAGCAGCTATCCCCTGCCCGGCAGCCATCCCACCGTGGAGCTGCGAGTCGGAAGCCGGCACCTCGGAGGGCGCGTGTCCAATGTCTGCAGACACTGCTGTCGCAGGTGACTGGCTGTGGGATACCTTATAATCCTCGCAGCGCTAGAGCTGTGCGTGGTCAGGTTTCAGTTGCCTGCTTGCTGGAGGTAAAGTGTGGCTGGGTGATGGTCGGAAAAACCCTCGTGACTTCTGGTGTCCAGGTACGACTGCCAGGCAGCGCTGGGCAGTGTATTGCGAGCCTGGTAGCACAGCCATTCGTAGGTGTCCCCACCAACGCCAGAAAGGTCGGGTTTTGTGTGGTGAATACAGCGATTCTGCTCTGCTTAGGGAAAACTAGGAGGATAGCTGCCACGTGTAGTCTGAGTTGCGCTGGGAGAGACGGGTGAAACAGGGATCCTAAATCCTGGGAAGGGTCCTCCCTTTTCCTGGCATCGGGGAAGCTCCTGTGAGGTGGTACTGCCTGGGTGAGAATCACAGAAGGGTAGGGGTGGGAAGGGACCTCTGTGGGTCATCTGGTCCAACCCCCTGCCGAAGCAGGGTCACCTACAGCAGGCTGCGCAGGACCTCGTCCAGGCGGGTCTTGAATTATCTCCAGAGGAGACTCCACAGCCCCTCTGGGCAGAGAGGACGGCAGCGGGAAGGAAAGCACTGCTGCTTGGGGCGGGGATCTGGGGCGGGGCG
>Ga0065711_1048609_pt1 | contig 11718 bp, 3 predicted proteins | sample Hoacrofraction12_FD_59098 | JGI IMG/M metagenome (GOLD analysis project Ga0065711, IMG submission 59098) | Hoatzin crop microbial communities from Cojedes, Venezuela - Epithelial fraction 12 v2 (version 2) | ecosystem: Host-associated > Birds > Digestive system > Esophagus > Crop | place... | reverse complement strand
TGGTTTTAAACTAAAACAGGGTAGGTTTAGGCTAGATATAAGGAAGAAATTCTTTACAATGAGGGTGGTGAAACACTGGAACGGGTTGTCCAGAGAGGTAGTGGAGGCCCCATCCCTGGAAACATTCAAGACCAGGTTGGACAGGGCTCTGAGCAACCTGATCTAGTTAGTGGTGTCCCTGCTCGCTGCGGGGGCGTTGGACTAGATGACCTCTAGGGGTCCCTTCCAACCCAAAACTTTCTATGATTCTATGATTCTGTAGTTAACACCATAAGCATTACATCTATTTCTTTAATGATAAACTACCATTAAACCAATATTTTGCCTGAAGAGTCGTGGGAGTGTCAGATACTGATATTCAGATTTTGGAAATCTCTCCATCACACATTTCTATGTACAGCACCTGGCCCAACATGTCTGCTCATGGGTCCTTGATGCAAAGGTTTCTGGATGTTTTGTCTCTTGCTACAGTTCCACACACAGCAATCAAGTTTATTTCCTGTTGAGGAAATGGATCAGTAGCACTATGTTGTGCTGATATCCAGAAATTAGTCAACTCCATGTCTTCTTTGGAAGATGGTGTTTATGTCAGGTTTCTTGACTATGTGCTTCCTCTTCCTCCCCTTATTCCTTTTCTACTCCACATAACTGGAGAGAAACTGCAAACACAATAAGGCACAGGCTGCAACCAGCAATGAAAAAATACTTTGAGAGCCTTCCAGTAATTATCCACTTTAGTAGATTTTCCTGCTTTGTGACTCATTTCCTTTCAGAAGTTGTGCGTTGGTATAATTGACACCTCATTTTATACCAAGAAGTATAATCTTGCTTGCTGCTTAGTTTTGTGGGAATCTGAGAGAGAATTTCTTTCACCCTGTGGTCATTGATCAGCTTATTAGCTAGCAAGAGCTGAGAGGTTTGCAGCAGGTGGATGTAAGCAAATGACATGAAAAGCAGGTTGTCTTTCTGCTACGACTCCACAAAGCAACTCAGTCCTGCAGAATTGACACTCCTGCTCTCACAATGTGAACTAGAGCAATCCATCTCATGCAATTACAGTGTAAATAAGTAGTTGCTTAAAAATCTGACCAAATGCACTTGTTTTGATATATTGTAGGCTGTTTTTTTAAGATCTTCTACAGCATTTTCACTTGTCTACGTCAGGGCTTGTTTCACTATGGTATTTTGGTATTTGACAGATACTTGTGTATTCAAGTCAAGAGGAAAATGGCGGGGGGGAAGACTATTAATTTATCTAATAACAAGTCAATTACACTTAATATGTACTCTTCCTGAGGTAAGTATAAAAGGATAATAAATTCTAGTTTGAAAGCGAGTGATTAATTCGACTTCGTTCCGTGCTGTCATTTTCAGTACATAAAGCAACTATGAAGTGATCTAATAGCAATTTACACACACTTCTTGCATGCTCCAGATGCTGTTGCTAGCTATATTAATACTGGTTATCTTAAACCATCTAATTATTTTTAATTAATATAGCTGCTTTTATGGAAAGATAAAAACATTATAACTTAGATTTTTGCCATTTCTTGTACACAGTTGCACACACATGCAAGCATTTTACATGTATATTGAGAGTGATGTCTCTTCTTTGCATAAGTAGTTATATGCATCTACTAATCCTCAGAATAAGAAGTGAAAGTTTAAGCTAAATTAAGAGAACAAAGACAGATCTGGAGTAAAGCATGATTCATGAGAAACAGAATTATAAGAAGGAAAAGAATGAACAGTCATGTAATTACAGACGTGTAAACTAAGTAGGTACATAGAGGAAATCTATAAATGCCATTCTGTCTTTTATACTTATTTTCTAATATGTTGTTGTGTTGGAAAAAGTTGATTAATTAGTGTGGAAGATAGACACTCAATATTTTTAGTGAGGTAGGTTTCTTTCATTTTAGCAAAAGCAGCTGATTCACTCTTGTATTTGCTTTTAGGTTGTTGGTGCTTTTTTCTTTTTTTGTCTCCCAATTAAATTTTTGCTTGCTCCAACAGAAATATTACTTCAAAAATAATTATTACCAATTTATATCTTTAGATACTTACTAAAGTATATCAAAAGCATTCTGGCATTTTGAAGACTTTCCTCATTAATATGGACCAGGTCAAGAATCAGCATGTGTGATCAAAATTGCCTCCTAAGTTTTTATTTATATTTTTCACATGGTGCATTAGTGACAGCTAAAAAGCCTCAAATATATTTTCTGCATTTCTTTCTAAGAAGTGCTAAAGAGGCATGCTTTCTATTTGGCCTCATTCCTGCTGCATGTGAAAATTTCATTCATTAAAATCTCCCTAACGGTAAAAGGTTGAGTCTCTGAGGGACTGCTTTCCAAAAGTAGAACATTATTCTTAGGTTCAGTGGCTTCATTTCTTTTAGTGAAGAAGTGAAAGGGTAGGAGGAGGAAGTTAGGTAGGGAAAGAGTTTCAGCATCTATGGGAATTTAGTCTTGACCAGCTGCCCTCCTGAGAAAGTTATGAGCTACAAGAAGCAATTTCCTATATTTTAGAAGATATTAAGATTGATTAGAATTCACATTTGATTAGGGATTCTTCAATGATGTTGAGGGTTACTGGTTTTGTTGGGTTTTCAGGGGTTCAAAGAGAATTATGTTCCCATCCCAAGTGGGGAAAGGTAGAAGCGAGAACTTACAAAATACGATCCACTATTCCTTCCTACTTTTAGTTTTTCTGTGTTAATACACTAGCTTATTTTTTGTCCCCCTCCCATTTTCTGGATGCTTACCCTGTCTTCTTTTCTTATTACATTATATTTTAATCCAGTCTTATGCTTCTCAATGTGTTCTGCTGTTTGTTCTTTCCCTCTCCTTCCATATGTATTATGCTGCAGTTTTCCCCAGTCTTCCTTTTCCTCTTGTGATTTTCTCTGTGCTGCTTCCTTATCCCTCTTTTCTTTTGTGCTCTCTCCAATGCCTTTCTCTAATTCGTCTTTCTCACTTCTGTGTCATTATTGTGCTCACCTTTCTAGGTCAGTTGCTTCTCTGTATCCCATGTTGATACTTGCACTAGCAAAAATGTTCTTTTATGTTAATTAAAGGGGTTCCTTTTTCAAGTATTCATGAAAAATTATTCCAGGTATAAAATATACTACTCAAAACAACTGCTCCTCTAATTAGTACACTGAATAGGCTTCCCTTGTTCTTCAACTGCAAAACTGTTTTCATTGTATCATAAACTGCAGATGTTGGGACATGGAATATACCCTAAGACATTTGAATTATGCAAAGAAGAAGCTATTCCTAATTATTATAGAAAAGCTATGATTTAATTTTTAATTTTATATCCTCAATTTACATTCATTAATAGTATTACCAGACAATACATTGTTAAAAAAAAACCTTTAACTTTATTTTTTTCCCTGGGTATGTCAATAAATAGTTTTCTTCCTTTCAGGAGGGAAAAAAAAAATTTTGGTATTTTAAAATGTTGTTCTTCAAAATTAAACTTTGACAGTTGACACAATTTGCAAAAGATTTCAGTATGAATGAGAATGTGTTCCTAGTTTGGAAGCTGTCCTAGAAAAGATGTTTTTGAAGATCTGAACAGTTCTGGTGGCAGTTCAACAGTTCTTGGAGTCAGAGTTAACAGGTAACTAGAAACAATTAAATATACTGTTTAACTAGAATTAAAAATAACATAGTTTTATTTTGCAACCTAAAACTAACTTGATTGGCTAACCTTAAAACGTTCCTTCCAGGATAATTTTTTATTTCGGTTTGGTGGGTTTTTTCTTTGTTGTTTTGGTTTTTTTTAAAAAAAACTTGACTATCACAGTTTTATATTCTGGAAGGAATTAAAATGGTCATTTGAAGTCCTTGAAACATTTTAACAGCTATTACGGTGTAGTCAATGGAACAGGCCTGTTTTACTACTGCTACAGGAACAAGAGATAACAACCTGTGCTGTAAAACATAATAGGATTTAAGAGATTGTGATTTTTCCCTCCTGCGTTTTCTGAACTCTGGAGCTTGTGTGCTGTTTCTGAGGCTGCAGAGGAAAGTGAAAGGATTCTGGAAGAATGTAAATCATGAGATCATTAACATTTCAGCCCAATTTCTCTCCAGCAATGTGTAATCTTAGCAGAGATGATTGATGGGAATGGGGATTAACAAGACAGATATTATGGGTCATTCCCCTGTATGTCCTCATTTTCTTTCCCCTTTTGCTAATGCTGGTTTCAGATAACATCATTCAATCAATTTCGCTGCTGATCTAGAGCTGTATTCTTCTAATGTCAGATGTTATAGCAGATCTAACTCTGGATAGATATATATTTTACCTTACTGCTTTTTGTGCATGTCCCCTTTATTTTTGTTTAAGCGCCATTAAAATCTGTGGCAAAAATATTTACATTAATATCTCATTATTTTAGTCCTTCAAATTGTATAGTCTTCTTTTTTCCTGTTCACTTGATGTAATATCCCTCCTGAGTAGATGCAGCATCGAAACCACAATAAGCATCCATCTGCACTAGGTGGTAAATGCAGGGAATGAAATGACGTCTTTTTCTTCCTCTCCCTCTTGGGGGTCTCATGTGACATGACAAAAATATATTCTAGTGTAAAGTGCTCTTAACATTCATTTATTTGTTTTCATGCTGAGGAGGGGGGAGGGGAGAGGAATGGGGGACATCAGACATAGGATTGTCTCATATTTCTTCCATGTCAATTCAATTCTAAAAAATGAAAACAAAACAAAACAGGATTCTTAACATTTTTTTATTATTTGAAACATGAATTGGAAACAACATAATTAGTTGACAGTGAAAAGTACATAGTATGTGGTAGCAGCGGGTCTAGGACAGCAAAGCATGTGAAGGCATCCTGTAAGAAAGAATTTTGCTAGATACCAAAGCTGTGCCTGTTAGGGACAGCATTTTATGTGTAGAACACTCCAATCTGCTTGCTATGGGTGCTACCCCACTTGTCAGACCGTTGTAATGGAGCTTCTTATGGATATAAATCAACTGTTCTGTCTATGGAGAAAAGAGTTTTTCAGTTATTTCATCATCTTTCCAAAGGCCTGCATGAAAATTACAGAAGGAAACTGAAAGAGAATTGATTTATATGCATGTTAAGCATCTCTGCAGATTGTAGCTATGAGGGTACAGAAGTTATAGAGTGTGGGGGCCAAATATAGGGTAATTGTAATATACCTTTGATCCACAGTTGACTCTTGACTCTGATTTAAATCTCAGTTCCTTTGCTTCTCTGCATTTTATTGTAGCATTACGTGCTAATTAATTAAAAGCAGTAATTTATCTACTGGTGGTTTTATACTATCATTTTAGTATTTAATGAGATTCATTGGCTCATATTAAATGCTATTTCAAGAATGCTTCCAAGAACAAAAAAATTCACAATATTATGAGAACAGTTTGTAGATAGGCGTATCTTTCCCACAGCTTTTTGTATGCAGGTAAGAAGCTATCAGTTTAATCTTCATTGCTTTTGTTTGACAGAGGAAAAATTGGTCATGCAGTTGTGGTTATTATTTTTTGTTTAAGAGGTGAAAGGTGTATTGAGATGGAGGAAAATGAGATTTGGATTTAACATTGCATGCATAGAATGGCATGTCTCAATGACCAAACAATTCTAGATGACTAGTACTTAGTGATGGTTTGTTATTGACAGCTACCAGTCTAAAAGGACAGTATCACATATGTACCCTGGCTCTCTTATAAAGCCAGCTTGTTAATCAGTGGTGTAAGGATGACACTGCTGGCTAGGAATTCTATCGTGACTTCATACACGAATTCATACACTTAATCTATATGCCATATTCTGTAAGGGAAATAAAATACCCCAAAATTGAAGAAATTTCTTGATGAACTTGACTTTCCTGCATTTCCATCCCACTTCATTCAACAAAGTAGTTCTCAAAAGCTAAAGTGTTATGCCAAAGTGTTCTGTTGTACTGGCACCAGCATATTCTATCAAGCTGCTGAATATTAGGTAGATAGGGTCAGTCTGATACAGACAGTAATAACATGTGTTATTATGAAACTATACATTTTATTATTGTTATTAAAAATATTCAAGTATTAGTTTAACACACATGTGTTTAACAAACATATGTGTTTAACACACGTATGTTTGTATTACAAATACATGGTAATCAAGTAGAGAATACTATAAATTTGTTACTTCCGTACCTTTCCATTGTCCTCCTCCAACAGATATCTATGACTAGATATGAAACTGTCAGGAAGTACTTTTTAATTTTTTTTCCCCAGCAAAATCCAAAGGGATTTTATTACTACCAGAACAATCTGCTGGAAGATATCTATGTTTTATTTTAGATGAGTGCAATATTAGGAGTTTATTTTAATATCAGTGCAGCAGAATATGCAGCAGAACAATATGTCATTCTGAGGAAAGCCAGGAAAGGGCATCAGATTGGGATTTTTCTGCTCTGAGTTTTCTGATTGAGAATAAGGATGGAGTGAGAAGTTCCTTCCTGTTTGATTTTGTTTCTTCTATTCAGGAGACGAATTCCCACTTCTTTAGCTGAATCAGTGGATCTCTTGGGCAAGCTGGTAATTTGTTTGTTAGGAAGATTCACTTCAGAATTGCTTCAGGCAGCAGCTGGGTTTGATGGATCTTTCTCTTTCACTGAACTGCCTCCCGACTGAAAAAACAGTTAAAGAATATCATTCCCTGGTTTTAATAAATTGCTCTCGAGTCAACTTTATAGATACCTAGTAATAGATACCTGAAATTTTTACAGAAGTGGAAAAAATCAGCTTCACTTTCTCCTCTGCAGAAATGTTACATTTTAAACTTTTGGACACTGAGCTTAGATTCTTCCAGAGTTCAGTGTACATCAGAGTGTATGAGTGCCCCTCACTCAGAAGGCTTTTGAAAACTATCTTGACAAAGAGGAAATGTGTGGTAATGTACTTTAGCTACAAGACAATGTACAAAGCTACAAGGAAAAAATTATTTATTGTTAGGAAGTAAAGCATGTACTGATATCAAACTGGAGTTGTGCAAATCAATCCTCTTTCTAGTGAGGACAGATTAGACTGCGGAAATAGGATGGCCTGAAGCTGAGTTACAAAGAGCAGAGAAGCTAAGAAAGATTGATCTTGCCTTATTTCTGAAAGGATTAGATTTTAATTTAGGAACTAAGAAAGTGCCTTCGGCTTTTAAGGTTTTTTTAAGTATCCTTTCAAGATATTTTGCATTCAATTTGTCATGAAGGTAGCTTTTTGTAGTGCATAGTGGGAAGTCAGTTTGTAGCCTCTAGGCTGAGAACCAGTATCTGAATTTGATTCCCACCTTAGCCCAGGTGAAAAAACCCATGTCCACAGAAGGAGGTAGGAGTTGGATAGACTCCCCATAAAGGGAACAGTAACTGTCATGATGCTGCGCTCTGCTTTCCAGGGGGCCTTACCCCAGTCACCAGCCTTACCCCAGTCACCACTACAGTGAGAGCTACACTGCTGAAGGTTCACGACTGTTTATACTTGCTGTTAATATGGAACTGGTTTGCACTGTGCAGAGCCAATTCGCTCTTAGGGATAGTCTTGCAGAGTGCTTAGGTAAGAAAAAATGGGACTACTGTACAGACTCCAGATCCCAATTTTCAGCATTGTCTTGGTGTGATGAACTTGACTTAGAAACTGGCTTTCATGTTGGTGTGTACTTGAGAAATTAGCTTGTGTCAAGTATGGGGGTGGGGAGAGGGGGTTTGGAGGGGAGGGGGTTTGTTTTTTCTTCCCTCTGAAACGACTTTTAAAATACAGCTTGTCATATCTCTGGACCTCATTTCTACCTCTGTAAAGTAGGAAAAACTTTGCAGCAACCCAGTAGGAATAAGATTTGAAAGAGACCACTGTAACAGGCTGAATCATACCATTATTTACCAGTATTATTAACATTAGAGCTATTACCATTGCTTCTGAAAAAGAAACAGAATGGATCTGAGTACGTGACCCTTGCTCCCCCGCCTTGGATGAGGTTCTCTAGAAAAGAAAGTTACAGACCAGTCAAGCTTCACAAGTGCACAAAGCTCTCATCAAGATCCTTCAAAGCTCTGACACTGTATTCTCTCTTTATCTTGTTTTAGATATGTTTGCCTTTAGTAGTACTCCAAAGCTTAAAAATGACAGCAATATAACCTTATGAAAAATGAGAACAATCATACAGAGGGATAAAGCAAATACTTTTCAGCACTGGAGCATGCCTGATAGATACCACGTACCCTGGTAACACTGAAGATCTGTTTAAATATGATAAGATCTACCTGTTTTAGGACACTTTCCTGGAATATGCAATGTATTTGATGAGGTGGTATAGTCTTTGCTCTCCATTTTCCCCTTCTGGGTGGTGTTGCAGGAAATGTAACATCACATGCTGGAGTTTTCTTTCTGACTGGCTTTCTGCTTTTGTTTTTGTGCATGTGCAGTTTTGAATCTGTTTCTTTTTAGCTAGAATATGAGAATGACTATAAGGTCTCTTAGTGATCCTGCTGAGATAATGCAGGCTGGTTGGAAGACTTTGGTATTCAAAATAATAAACCTAAAATAACGAACCCCTGCTTATAACATTCCTCTTCTCTGTTTTTTAGAAAGCAGCATATGCCAGGATACACTTATCAGTACAGTATTCATTATTCTCTAAGGAATGGCAGGCTGCTGTCTCACCCTCTCAGCTGGGTACCACTCTGTGCTTTGATTGAGCTCACAACACGGCTGTTGCTTTAGGTTGTGCTGGCAGCCTTGCCTGGGGGTCAGAAGGAGCAGGGCAGCCTTTTTGTGCCCTGTTGAACTCCCAGAAGGGAGCAGAGTTTTTCTTTCATTAGCCAAGTGTTCTATGTCTTCATTCCTTTCTCCAATCGAAGATTTTACAGGTATAGCTTGGCAAAAATAAATTATTAATAAATGCAAATTAATTTCCAAGTACTGTTGTTGAGGCAGAAATATATTACAGAAAACTTACAACCCACTGGAAGTTTTAGCTAAAGAAATTATATTACTGAAAGTTTTATAAATACTCAGGCCTACAGATGCGTCCTTTAGTATCCAGATTTAGTTTTCCTGAGTATTTACTTACTTTAGTCCACATTATGCTGACTTTATAGACTGACAGGTAGTTGATTACTTATTTCCCAAATGGATTTGCTACAAACTGCTCTAGCCATGTTTGTCTGGAAATGTGAATTTTGCAGACATCACTACCTGCCCTCTTCCCTTCCCCTTTCCCACTCCCTCCCTCCTTCACCCCCTGCCTTCTCCGCATTATGCAGTATCTGAGCAGCTCTTAGACTTTTGATTGCATGCACAGGCAAGCAGCTATCTGCAGTCCTAGGCATCTGTGCTGGGATTTAACATGAAGGGGTGAGTTTTGTGAATACCCCTCACTGAAACGGGGAGGTAGAGAGGTTAATATAAACTGAGTATTCGACCAGGAGTGGGTTTTTTTCACAGGTCTGCAGCTGCCAGTTTTCCTAAAAAGCATCAGGGGCTCTTTAAAAGTCTCTCTAGTGATTATCTGAAAGCAATTTATTCTTGTCTGGGTGGGCATGTTTGAAGGTTGCAGACAGCACAGGGTGTTGCATTCAATAACACATTTAAATAAGTAGAGAGTCTTTGAAAATTTTTTTTAATGAATATGTGGAAAAGATATATTTTTTTTTTTATTTGCAGTAGTATAATCACCAACCCGAACAGCTAGTCTGCTATTGGGTATTTCCTAGTATGCTATTGTTTTGTTGTCAAAAAGCTAAGGTAATATGATCTGTTAACTTGATGACATTTATAAATTATTCTACAGAGAAAGAGTACAAGAAAATAAAATGTCAGTTCTCCAAAATCTACTGATGGTTAAAAAAAAAAAATTCATTCCCAAACATGCCTTTAGGATTTTCCACACATCTAGCTCTGTGTAAATGAATGCACCTGACCTGGTGTATATCTGTAATATGCAGAACATGCACAAAAAAAAATTATATTCCAATATTATTTTGTTGTGTTTTGGAAATACGTCCTTTTTATTATGCATTATTTTTCTTTTTATCTGTCTAACCACTATCACAAAATTTAAATAGCAAGACAAGGTACTCAGGTGGTGTCAATCAGCACAACTCCATTGAGTTTGATTCTGCCAATTTAAACCAGCTGAGGTTATGGCTCTTATTGTATTCTTTAAAAAGTGATAGTGAAACATTTCTTTTCTGTTAGCTTTAAGGGCTGCACCACATTTTATTTTTCTGAAAGTGATTGTAATGGAGCATATGTTACTTAAAACTAATTATATCACCAGTTAGGGTTTCTGAGATGGTGCTATAGGCCATATTGGTACCAGCCTTAAAAAGTGCTTAGGAGACTTCGGAACCTGATTTCCACTTCAAAATTTATGCTAGCACTGAGACATTTCATTTCAGCTGAAATACTGATACTATGTTATTTCAAAAATTTCCTCTGCACTTGTATTAGAATTCTCGCTTAAGACTTTAGCAGGAGTTTTATAAAACAGCTAAAGCACTATATATCCCTGGTGAAACCCAAATTTAGAGGGATATTATGACTCACTAACTTCTAGCTCATGGGAAAACCCAGCATACACTTCTTCCACATACTTTGTCTTTCTCATCTTTTTTTTTTTCCTAAAGAAAGAGTGCAGAATTTGGTGGTTCATTTCTTTTCCTCTCCTGCTTTTTACAGTTCATGTGAGCTCTGGCATTGAACCCAGATATAGCAGTTTTGCCTATATATGGTTAAGGGTATCTAACCAATCAGATGCTGTTATTGCTTTGCTATATAAACCCTGTTTTGCTGACTAATAAAGGAGAACGATCATACCCATATTGGGATTGTATCGTTACTGCCATGATCCGTCTCCCGCGCCAACATTTGGTAGCAGAGGATGGTTAATCCCCCTGCGGCAGAGGATGATTGATTTCCCTGCAGGAATCTCCGAGACTGCGGTGAGCAGCGAGAGGGGGGGCGTGGGAATAATGGCTGGGAGTGGTGCTGCCTGGGTGCAGAGTCACAGGGCAGACACATACGGCTGCCTCCCAGAGAAAAACGGGCCCGCCGGTGCTGCCTGGGTGAATAGTCGCAGGGCAGACACAATTTAAGGTGGAGACCGGAGCCGCAAGCATGGAAGTGGGGGCTGCGGCAACGTTGCTCGTCGGTATTCTCTCTAAGAGAGGAATAGAGGCAACGGGAAAACAACTCATGAAGTTGATTAGGCCGGGGAGGAAATGGGGTCCACACTGACATGGGAAGAGTCAGCAGTGGTTAAGCTCCTCCAACCCATCCTCTCCGTGAGAGGGTTACAATATGACTCAGCTACCTTGAAGTCTCTGTTTCTGCAGCACAGAGAAAGGACTTAAGCCATTACTTCTGCTTTCACTACATTAACACTCGAGGGAGGGACCTGCTTGGCGACAACTCTGCTGTTTCAGGGTCCTAGCCTCCCTATGCCACCTGTGAAAGCAGGAGGGGGTCTGAGTCGGCAGCCCGTGGAGGCAGGGAAACCTGCGGTCCAGGAAAAGGAGTACGTGCGGTGAGCCCATGTCCCCAAATCCTATACCGCAGTATGTTCCACTTCCTCCACCTACGCCGCCGTCTCCAAGGACTCCAGTGACTCGTTGTACAGATGAGAAGGTTACGGATACTTTGCTGCCGGAGCCACCAGTCCCTAACCCATATAACCCGTTTTCTCT
>Ga0065711_1048608_pt1 | contig 11718 bp, 9 predicted proteins | sample Hoacrofraction12_FD_59098 | JGI IMG/M metagenome (GOLD analysis project Ga0065711, IMG submission 59098) | Hoatzin crop microbial communities from Cojedes, Venezuela - Epithelial fraction 12 v2 (version 2) | ecosystem: Host-associated > Birds > Digestive system > Esophagus > Crop | place... | reverse complement strand
TTTTTTTTTTTTTTTTTCTTCTGTTGCTGGGACTGTGCTCCTGTGTGATCTTAAAAGAATTTTAGCAGTCATTTTGCACATCACATTCTGACACCTTCCAGACTCTCAGCAGTCCATATGCAACAGGCTGAGAAACATAGGACAGGACAATTTCTCCAGGCTACAGCCAGCTTTGCTTGCTATAACACGGACATCTTGCAGGCTTTTGGGTGTACAAGTAATTTAACGCAGGTAAACAGGGAACTGACATAGGTCATTCTGGGTTATTTTAGCTTAATTTTAGTTTTCAGTTTGTGACATATCTTGTTGAAATCTGATTAACTATGTTTTTGATTGACTGTTATACCACTTTTTTTTTTTTAAAAACGGTGATGAAAAGAACCCCTTCAAATCATAATACTAACAAAACCTCCTTCCACTACCTCTGACAGATGATAGTGAAGTTTGCCCATATTTTACAGTCTTTTACTTTTTTGTTGTTTTGTCAGCTATGCACACACACATATATATATACATACGCATACCTACAGATGTATACATATATATACACACACACACACATATATATATAAATTTATGTACTTCCTTGTTCAAGCCCTAAAGGTAAGTGCTGGGAACTGAGGTAGACAATTGTTACAGCCATTGTCTGAAGGGAGCTTAAAGCTGGGTTTTCCATATGTACATTTTGTGTACACCTCACAGATTGACAGGGTAAATATGACTTCTGGACTGGTACGGATATGTACTTTATTCCAAGCCACTGATGCAGTAATGCTGTTGACACCAGGTGGCTGTTCAATATCTGCAGTATGGTCAAATTTTTCTGATGAGTGTCTGCAGCAGGAAGAGGTTAGTTCTCCTCCTGGCATTCTGGTGAGGAAATCAGTGGGTTTTTTGTTTATCTTTTTTTCTTTTCAGTAAAGCTTCTGTTCCTTTGCAGTGGTGAACCTGATATTACTAACCAAACCTAAAGAGAGTATTATTGTTTTCATCAGGGATTAGAATACGTGTCATAACTGGAATACTTGGAGAAGTCTGGGTAGAGAATCTTAACTTACTGCCTTGCATTTACTCTGTGACTTAATAGAAATTTTATGTTTAGGATTCTGTATCAAGTTATTTACTAAATTCACTGACGTTTAAAAAAAAAATACACTGTCATTCAAGGACAACTTCATACCCAAAAATATCATCTAAGCTGTTCTAGGTATTAAAATTAATTATCAGAATACAAAGTCTCCTCTCTGTTGTGACCTCAGAAGTAGTTCAGAAGAATATGCAATTCTGGATTTGGATCTATTGTGACTTGAAATAAAAAAGCAGAATCTAAAAACCAGACTTTACAGCTGCCAGGATTCGGATCTACTCTGATAGCTAAGGTTTATAGCTCAGGTCCATCTTTAGTAATAATATTAGTTTAAGTATAAAAAAGACTTCCCAGCAACTTATATAGGCTTAACTTGATAGGCAAATTATAGCAAATAATTATCAGTTCCTAGCTCAGTATTTTTTTTAGTGGGCTTATACAATGCAAGTGCTTTAATTATGTGATTATTTATGCAATGGCATCTTTGTCAAAGTTCATGTTTTACTAAACAACAATTTTCCAAGAATTAAATAACCAATGAATAAAATTATGCATTCATACTGAGAAATGACTGGTCTGCCTTAGATACATTTTCACAAGTACGTGAGCTGTTTGTTTACACTTCTGAACATACAAAGTTCTGCCTCTGAATGACCAAAGGACAGCTTAGGTAAAGGCAATGGAGGGAGTTGTTGACGTCAGTGAGAAGAGGATCACGGTGCACAGCCAGGGAGGTGAGCAGTCCCCAGCTGCAGAAACAGATAGCCAGGTTTGCACATGTATAAGAAATGAACCTGATCTTCTGAGCCAGGTCCAGGAAAGGGCTGTGCATTTGAAACTCTAGACTGCTATAAAAACAAGAAAAAAGAAAATAAAAGAGGAACCCATGTACACCTATAGGAGCTTACTGAAGTGAATAGGACGAGGTTGTATAGAAAAGGCCTCGGTTCCAACACAAATACAGATGTTGAGGTTTCATTATTTCACCCTATTTCATAAGCGTATTCCTGCCACCTACTTTTTCAGCTCTCAGTCAATTTCTTAACCAAATGCTATCCTCCAGAAAATACAATTTCATACCAGGTGTTCCAGGAGTTGGCTGAAAGTGCAGGCATTTTGAACAGGTAAAGGTGAAAGACATCAACAGTACTTGTTACCATCAAGTAAAAGACAAAAATATTTTCCTCTGATTTTCTTCTTCCTAAATGGATTTTGACAAATTAAAAAATTTATATATTTTTAGTGGAATGTAATGCCAATAGTAACTCATGTAGTGTGCGTACATATGTTACATTTTAATCTTCTATATGTAAAAACCAAATACAGTATTTTACTCCAGCAAAAATAAATTATTTTGTGTTTCCAACTAAAATGTTTCTGAGGTCTTGTTCATCTCAATTTTACAATGTTAGTGTGATTCAGAAGAGAGAAAAGAAGCAGATTTTTACAGTACTAGAGCTGTACACAGTTGATTTGTATCATATAAATGCTCTTCCTTTCACAGAGTCTCACCTGCTTGCTGGTGTTCATGATGGCCTTGCAGCAGCCTGGTGCAGGAGAAGTGACCTGGACAGAGAGAAGGAAGCTCTTGTGCTCCTCGTTCTGCTGCAGCCTGGCTTTGCACTGTGAGACCCAGCTCTGCTGCTAGAACTGGTTGCTAATCCAGTATGTGACCTAGCTGGAGGGTTTAAACCAGGCTGTGGCCTCTGGCATCCAAAAAGACAAAAGTGGAACTCCAGCCATGTAGAAAGCTGCTGCCTGTCATTAACGAACCTCATCTATCTCCAGAACAGCGTGATACTACACACCGTGCCTTTGGGGACTGCGGAAGTGACATTAACTGTTGGGTTGGGTTTTTTTTCAAGCTGTATGTATTTGAGCACTTGTCTATTTTGTGTTATAGTGAAGCATCCAGTAACCTCCAGTTAGTTAGGATGCAGTGCACTTGGGTGAATCAGACTCATCCTGTTAGGGTGCGAGACGGTGACAGTGAGGTGAGCTAACATGGCTGAAGAAGCGTGACTGGTGGTGGTCCTGCTCAGGGTTGGTGTGTCTGTCCCATGGAAGTGAGCTCAACTTTGAGATGCAGAAATGAGGTTTTGGGCATTGAGATGGGGGAGGTGCTGAACTCAGAAAAATTTAATATATATTTTTTCAAGACAGACTCGTTGCATAAACCACAGAAAACTCAGGTTTCAGCCTGCCACCTGCAACCGTTCTTGTCACCCGGTGTTGCATGCTGTATTTTGAAGGCAATAAGGCTTAAGCTCATGACAGGAAATTGTCACAGATGTAATTATACGTACAGTATGGTTAAATTCCAGTGCAATATGTGTTACCACCCATGAGTTATAATAATCACCGTACAGATACAATCTATTTCCTGAAAAAATGCAGAGGTTCGTAACACACTATACATGGCTCTCACAGAGAAAGCCCTGCCTGGGACTGAACACCCTTTATCTGCTTTAATTGTTATTACTTGTAACTGTTATTACTCATAGCTGGGGGATAATTATTCTCGTATGTTCTAAAAGGGCAGAAGCCATTCAGGCAGCAGAATTGGTAAAATCAGAGCTAGCAATCTGTGTATGGGAAGAGGCTGTCCGCTCCTGGTCGTGTTCTTCTTACTGTTTGAAAGGCCACCTGTGAATTAGACCACAGAATAATTCAGGTTGGGAGGGACTGCTGAGGGTCCTCTACCCCACCCTGTCCTGTTTCATGGGGTTAGCCTGTCTCAGATACTGGACTCAGCTTTGGGAAGTTTCTGCCAGCACATTTCTCCAGGCTGTTAAAGTTCTGAATAAATGCTTTGCCTTCCAGCATATCAGTCTCTCAGTCCAGCATGGTATCATCCACAAGCTTGCTGAGAAGCTACCCCATCCCCTTGTCAAGGTTGTTAATAAAGAGCTTGAACACTATTGTCACCAGTAGCAACTCCTGAGGTGTGTCACTGGCAGCTGACCACAGGTTGGAATTGTACCACTGACCCTGTAAAGCCTGACAATCCAGATGATTTTCCATACTCATCATAGAATGTCTATTCATTTTGTGTCTTGGCTATTTGGCTACAGTGCATCCTGGGAGAGAGTGTCAAAATCTTTTCTCAAGTCAAGGTTTAGAACACCCACTGCTCTCCCCTTGTCCCCAGAGCCACAATTCAAATATCAAACACAAAATATCATATTAATTTTTTAAAGTGGGAAATTGAGGCACAGATAACTGAATTGACCACTGGTTTCTAGGGTCACAATGATGGATGTTAAGAAGGTAGATATGGTTTCCTTAAGAGCTTTGAAGGGTTTATGTCTTTTGGAGAGATAAGGACTGTTTTCTGCATGTTGGTAAGAGTAGGTACAATACAGTTACTTGTGTAAGCAGGCTGGATCCCAGCTGCACACCACCGATCTGTCTCTGTGTGTGATGAACCATTTTAATTACCCTGGTTTTACCCTCCTTACAGGCATCTCTTCCATTATTTGAAATCAGGCTTCAGTGCATCAGCTTACTCCAGCAGCATGGGTCAAGAATCCTGACCAAAAACATTGCCCTAATTTAACTAAATCAGTGGCACATCATATTTTTAGTTAAACAAAGGCAGCTCAGCATTTAGATAATCTTTTTTCTTTCGGCTGCTGCCCCTTGCCTGGTGTGTAAATTAAGAGCTCTCGTGCTAATCATTGATTTTCCTCCCCAGTACTAGGATCCCAAGGGTATGAAACCTGCTGGGTTTATTCTTGATGAAGCCCATTCCACTGCTGCACAAAGCTGGCATTGTCAGGAAGATTTAGTTCCTGATGATAAAACATCTTTCATTGTGAATTCTTCTCATCATAAGGAGCTTACAAATCCTAAATCACAGTGGGGCCACCACTCCTTTTGCTCTCAGTGCACCATCGTAACTCTTCCACCTTAACTATCAGAGGAATGCTGTCTATGCCTCTTATCATGCCTGGGTCAAAGGTGAATATCTGAGCTTCTGAGTCATGGTGATACGAAGTGCTGTGAAATATGGTAATAGCAATCTTTCAGCAATCTCTGAGGCTGTTCTGTAAATGTATAAGCAAACCTGTGTGACTCTGTTTTTTGTCTTCTGCTGCAGACGTGATGCTACCTCAAAAGATGAGGTTAAAAATTGTTCTGAAAGCAGCTTCTGTGTTAGGGGTGGTGAGGGGAAAAGGGCTGGGTTTTAGTCATTGATAGTATTGGGGAACAGCTGGGAGGGGAGTTTATATAGCTAGCTCTTGTCTGCAGTTGAGCTCGCAAGCATTGCAGGCTTGATGCAGGTCACTAGTGTAAATAGACACTGATTACTCTTGAAGTCATTCAGTAACCTCTCAGCACTCCTCCTTCTTAAAAGAGAGTTCTTTGTTCATAGGAGGGAAACAAATAAAATGAGAGTTCCATCCATGAGCTAAAAACTTCTTCTAATTATCAATTATCCTTCACTGAGAGAAGATTTTTTTCCCTTCCTGTTGGACTCTTGGCTTCCAGTCTGGTACCTACTATTTTTCTTTAAACAAAAAAAAGGCAAGGTGGGTTACAAAAGGGTTAACTAACCTCCACCAGCTTCCACAGAGAACTTCATCTTTGGCAAGTGCTTTCAGTCTTTCTGGAGCCTGCACAAATCTTGGGTGTGGAGCATCAAAGTAAATGACAATAAGAAATAGGGGAGCTTCCCTGGGCTTGTGGCAATGAGCAGGGGAGGGCTGGACGAGCTGTCGAACAAAGTGCTCTTTATTCTGAGGAGCAAGAGGAGCAGTGTGCATGCATGGTAATTAGAGGAGAAAGGCCAGCTGCTGACAGTGTGTTCTGAACTTGTAATTGTCATAATCAAAATAGAATACACTGCAAGATGGAGCATGAGTTCCTATCACTGGATGTGCAGAGAAAGCACGGAGGGTTTGCTTACCTCGTGCTGCAGAGACAGGAGACACAAAGGAGGGTGTTTCCTTTGTATATTTAGGTAAAGGGAAGAATCTAGAAAAACCCAATTGCTGTAGACAACCCTCAAAAACCTGTTGCATTTGCCTAACTCCAAAGGGAATTATAATAAAGACATGCTTTACAGTAGTACAGCAAAAGTGCTGTAACCATACTGTGGTGTTAAATATAGCATTCACTGAGCAGCAAAAAACTGTCCCATCACCACATTCTATTCAGACTCCTTTTGGTCTCTTCCCTGTTCTCTTTGCCTGTCGTACTCCTCCTCTCCCACTGTATCTGACCCCTCCTCCCCAGCTTGCTTAATACCCAGAAACTTGCTCACTAATTACTGTGGTTAAGATTTGCAGCCTGTCCAGTGATGCCAGGAAGTGAAACGCAGCTGTTGCAAGTGTGGAGAAATCTACCTGGCCCCAGTCAAAACAGAGAGATGTATTTCCATCTAATTTCGAGGTTCAGCGATGACAAGCCCCAGTGAGCATAGATGGTTGACTGTCAAGTGTGCAACAAACTCAGGAACTCAGCCCACGGGAAGGGAAAAAGGCTTTTCTTTTTCACTTTTCTCTTTTGTACTCATCTTGTATGATCACAGTCCAAGAAAAAACAAAAAGAAAAGGATAGGGAGAGCTGTCCCCAGACAAATTTCAAGCCTGTTTTCAATCAAACTGATTTTTTTCCCCCCGCCAGGTCAGTGTTCCTCCCACTCCCCTGGCCCTCCTCCCTCCTCTCTTTTTCTGAGCTCTAGCATCAAGTTATTTTTTTAAGTGTTGTGGCAAGAGAATTTGCAGACTTCAGATTTTTGATGTCGTAAAGTGCAATTGGATATACAAGAAATATGAGGACTAGAGAAAAATAAAGGTCTTAGGCCTGGAGATTTTGTAGCATTTTTGACTGAATAGTAATTCTAAGTTACAACAACAATAAAATTAAATAATATTGCAGTGGTAACAGAATAATACCAAAATGTAACAAATTTAGTACAATGTGTAAAAAACCCCAGATTCTACATTAATTGGATAGTCAAGAAAATGTGAGAATGAATATAAGTTTTCATACACGGTTCTGACAGAAGCAAAAAATAACAAATTTTAAGACCAGAAATAGACCTTAAACTATCTGGTTTTTCGACCTCCTGTGTAATAAAGCTTGGAAATAATATCCAACTTTTTCAAAGGTTGAGAAATAGTAATTCAATTTCCCCTTTCTCCTTGTTATCTTTTAAAAAATGGGGGATGAAAGCAAAGGTACCAAAAAGTTGATGCGAATTTCCCCCAGTCTTGGAACTTACAGGTGCAAAACTTGAATTCTTTGGATCACAGTCATATATTTTCGACCACCAAGACTTGGGCAACAACGTCTTCTTATCTTGCAGCCACAAAACATTTTAGCTGAGAAGATCTATTACATGCCGTTGGCAGGAGGTGGCTCCCAGACCCTTGTCCTAATACAAGCAAGCTGAGAGATTGTGAATGGAATTCCCATTTCCCTCTGTACATGAAATCAGAGGAAGAACTCTAATCTTACCTCTTGTTCAGATGAGTTCACCAATCTTGCAGAGCAGGGTAGTGGATACATACTGCAAATACTGTGGATGGAAGACCTCAAACCTGCTTGTGTAAAGGTTAAGTGAACAGATGTGTAGCTGGTAACATGAGTCTCCCCCACGTATTGTGTATGTAATTGAGATTTCTGTATATGAAGATTGCTTTTTCCTTACCCTAATAGTACTGAAACAATTGTATAAAAGGGAGAACTATATGTGTTCTTGTACTGACTGTGATGCTGGTCTGGCTGGTATCACTGAAATCTTGAGGGATGTTCTGAACATAACAAGAAGTTCCCTGGATGTTGAAGGAGTTATTGTAAAGGCAGTAGATATTTTTCACTTTTAACTAGGCTGTTCAGCTGGTCTAAGTAACTTACTGCTGCATCTTATTTGCAATCACATGTATGGGCAAAATTATCTCGAACTGAAAATGAACAATCACAAAATACTATTGCCTTATAAATTGCTGTATACAACATTTCAGATATATAGACTTATATTTAGTCAGAGATGCAAAAGGAAAGAAAACAAATATCACTTCTCAACTTTAAGAGTTAATTTGTGTTTTAGCAAGTTGTCTTTCATGCTCCAAAGGAGGAAAAAAGAGATTTTTTTGAACTCCTTAACCTAATCAATAAAGCCAATAAGAAATTTCATGTGATCAACCATAATCCTTTCTAGAAGATGTATTTTAGAAAAAGCAAAATTTTTAAGAGTACAGAATCAATGATATACTGGAACCACAGGATAATACACTTTGGGAGGAACCTCTGAAAGCCCAATCTTCAGCTCAGAGGAAGACCTAATTGGACCAGTCAGCCCAAATCTCTACTGAGGTAGTGAAAAAATCAGTAGGACTTTGTCTCTTGGAAGTCCTTCATATGCACATCATTCCTGAATTTAAATCTACCACCACTCGGTGTTACTGAGGTCTGTTAGGTGCCAAAGCTGAGACTGCCTTTGCAAGGAGCAGGAGACCAGCACTGGCTCTGACAGGCAGCTCCACTTTGCCTTCAGTGCGAGAAACTGCCAAGCCACCCTAGCGCTGCTCCCTGAAGAGACCTGTCTTTCAACTTCAGACATCTAAGTAGTAATTGAGCTAGTACTTTCTTCAAGCTCCTTTTCAGTCCACCAAAAGAAACAGGTCTTTTTAAAACCTGATCCATCTGACCTACTTTAAATGTCTTCTCTAGGACTTGATGAACTGTTTTTAAAGCTCCTTTTTCCCTCCACTGGTAGTGGGGGTGATACCTGGCGTGACATCTGTAATGCAGCAGGGATACGTATCTGATTAAATGAGGATATCTACAGGGCAGGTGTCTTTATCACTTCACTAGCCAACTACCTTTAGCTCACTTTATAGTCAGCAAAATACAGAGCATGATTCAATTTAGCCTAAAATAGATCTCCGCACAGGCAGATGAACTGCCCAAACCTATACTGGTTAGATCTCCACTAAAAAGAAAGAGAGACAGTGGTAAATGTAGACTCCTCAGATTAAGTGGTTAATTCCATTTTCGATGCCTACATTTGATCAGATATATTCCAACCTATACATCTGGAATCTTGTTGGGATCTGGGCAAGATTTACTTAGAGGTTGACTCAAGAACTGACTCAGACAAATGCTTTTTAAATAGCCAGCTATGAACTTTACAACCAAGACAGATATTTTACTAAAAATGCTTGATAGCACTAATTAGGAAAATGCTATCCAAGCTGTTTATCTTGTTCCGGCATACGTTTTAATACTTATGTTACAGAAGTGAACCTGTTAGACATTGAATTTATTCCCAAGGAAATAGATAGGAAAACCTTACAGAAAACCCAGAATGTGGCTGAGGTGGGAAACAGCTTACAGTAACTCTCAAAGTTGTCAAAACTTTTTCAGTTTCCACTTTTAATGCATTGCAGTAGCTTCCACTGACTGGAATATTTAGATTCAATTCAGTTAATTATAGAAGGAATTAATTTTTTATTCTTGTTCTCAAGAAATATAAAGAACTCTCAAGACCATAGTAATTGCTTCTCAAAGGGTCTTGTCTTCAAGAATGACCAAGGTGACATGCATTTCAGAAAAAGGGAGAAAATGATACCTGCATGCAGTAGTTCTGACTGCAGCAGCCCTGAAGAATATTTCCTCCTCAACTCCAAATACTTTAAATATTAATTTAAACCATGAAGCAGGAAAGATTGCTTTGGTATGGTAATAGGCAGAATTGCACAGGATTCCTTTCCAAGTATGTTGGTTTTAAATGTGGAAAAAAAGAATTCCAGGCTAAAACAAAAGGAGATAAAGAAGCACCTTAATAAACCTGAAGCTGTGAGATTCTGGCTCTCAAACCTGCCCACAAATTGAACTTCTTTTAAATAGAGCATCACAGGAAGCTGCCAAATTTCTCTTCCTGGTAGAAGAAAGCAGAAACTGAAGCTTAGACACCACTCGAAAGTAAAATTTTGGACTGTATTTTTGTTCCATAAAAGCTAATTTGTTCACCAGTTGCCTTCTCCTGTGCTCATTCAGCTTTATTTATGACTGCAGCATTACCGATGAAAACAAAACACAAAACCCACGCCAGAGCAAGACTGCTGTTTAAGAGAAGATGTTTAAGACATTTAGCTATTTCTTAAGAATCTGGGTGACTTTTGTATGAACAGGTAGGCATCTGTTATAGTAGAATTTCACTGAGCAGCTTAATTAGCTCTTTATGCTATTTGGTGTTATGATAAATGACTTACCAGAAGTTGTTAATTAAAGTATTAAAGTCTCATTATTTGTTAGTAATGGGGCATATGGGAAGAGGGAAAAGAATAGGACTTTATCATTAGCAAATTTCGGGGAACAGTGAGTAAATTGGATAAACAGAGGAAATAAACTTGTGGCTGCTTTCATTTGTTGTATAAATCATGTGATAGCTTATACTTGCTGCAGGAATCCTATAAATATTCATCTATGTCCAAATACATTAAACTACTAGTACTGTTGGCTGGTGTTTAAAATAAACCTTTCCATAGCCAACTTTAGGAAACCAGGGCTTCCACAAAGGGAGTTCTTGGCTCTTCAGTGTACATCTGTCTAAGGATAGTGTTCAGAAAGCATTACCTTATTTCTCTGATAAGGCAGAAGCAATTCTGGTTACATACAGAAGCAGAATGTGTGTATGGGGCCAGTGAATGGTTTAGAACTTAGAATTATAGAATCATAGGTTGGAAAAGACCTCTAAGATCACTAAGTCCAACTGTCAACCCAACAACACCATGCCTACTAAACACATTTTTTGAACACCTCCAGGGATGGTGACAGAGCCACCTCCCTGGGCAGCCTGTTCCAATGTCTGGCCACTCTTTCAGTAAAGAAGCTTTTCCCAATACCCAATCTAAATCTCCCCTGACGCAGCTCGAGGCCATTGCCTCTCATCCTATCGCTAGTTACTTGGGAGACCAACACCTGCCTCACTACAACCTCCTTTCAGGTAGTTGTGCAGAGCAAGAAGGTCCCTCCTCAGCCTCCTTTTCTCCAGGCTAAACAGCCCCAGCTCCCTGAACCGATCCTCCTAAGACTTGTTCTCTAGACCCTTCGCTAGCTTCTCTGCCCTTCTCTGGAACCCTCCAGTGCATCAATGTCCTTCTTGTAGTGAAGGGCCCAAAACTGAACACAGTATTCGAGGTGTGGCCTCACCAGTGCCGAGTACAGGGACACGATTACCTCCCTGCTCCTGCTGGCCACACTATTCCTGATACAAGCCTTCTTAGCCATCTGGGCACAGTGCTGGCTCATGTTCGGCTGGCTGTCAACGAGCACCCCAAGGTCCTTTTCTGCTGGGCAGCTTTACAGCCACTCCTCCCCAAGCCTGTAGAATTGCATGGGGTTGTTGTGACCGAAGTGCAGGACCCGGCATTTGGCTTTGTTGAACCTCATACAATTGGCCTCAGCCCATCGATCCAGTCTGTCCAGATTCCTCTGCAGAGCCTTCCTACCCTCAAGCAGATTGATACTCCCACCCAACTTGGTGTCACAGAATCACAGAATCACAGAATAGTAGGGGTTGGAAGGGACCTCTGTGGGTCATCTAGTCCAACCCTCCTGCTGAAGCAGGGTCACCTACAGCAGGCTGCACAGGAACTTGTCCAGGCGGGTCTTGA
>Ga0065711_1011593_pt1 | contig 11718 bp, 8 predicted proteins | sample Hoacrofraction12_FD_59098 | JGI IMG/M metagenome (GOLD analysis project Ga0065711, IMG submission 59098) | Hoatzin crop microbial communities from Cojedes, Venezuela - Epithelial fraction 12 v2 (version 2) | ecosystem: Host-associated > Birds > Digestive system > Esophagus > Crop | place... | reverse complement strand
AGCCTGCTGTAGGTGACCCTGCTTCGGCAGGAGGGTTGGACTAGATGACCCACAGAGGTCCCTTCCAACCCCTATTATTCTGTGATTCTGTGATTCTGTGATTCTGTGATTCTGTTCAGCCCAATCCACGGCAGCTCGGTGCCCCTGCCTCCACCCGTACCCGGGGTGTGCTGCACTGTACTGATCCCTTTCACTGCTGTACTTCACAAGCATAATTATCCTGCACGTAAATGCAAATGCACAGCGACGCTGTACCCTGGCTTCATTCTGAAAAACACAAGAACAGACTCCTGCAAAAATACACCAGCTGCTCTCATCTTTTTTAATGGCCTAAAGGAAGCGTGCGATGGCTGCTAGTACACGCTGTCGGGACCCCAGGCTTTTCGCAACAGAACGGCACAAAGCTGCAAAATATGCCAAAGGGAATCCTGAAAATTGTGCCCAGCAAGGAGAGCTCCTACTCAACTAAGCAGGAAAATCTGTAACAACCAGAGCTTCACGATCCTGCATGTGCTCTTCCTCTTTTTGCTAGACATATTTGATATAAAAAAATTCCTCCTCTCTCTGTTTCCCACCTCAAGTCACTTTTAGGAGTGGATAAAGCATGGAAGATAGAGTAAGGCAAAGCCATTAAATCCTACTGCAACTGCTCTCAGGGACAAAAGACAGGATTTGAAATTCAAACAATTTCTGTGAACTGTGACAGAAGTAACGGTGGGTTTCATGGTACCATGAGGGGAAGATCATACAAAATCCCACCATACGTGGTACCGATGCTTCTCACGTAACCAGCGCTGCAATGGTTTTGATTTGTTCTGACGAGGACACCGTGGACACAGTTCCATCCCTGGAAACAACCCAGCAGGCCTCAGCAGCATTTTTCTGTGTCCTGGCCTGGTGCAGCTCCTTGGTGTTTCTCAAACACCACAGAGACCTGAGCGACGGCGTGAGCGACGGCGTGAGCGATGGCATCCTGCAGCACGCTCTGGGCACAGCGGCACGGGCTGGCATGAGCTCTCGCCTTACACGGGGCACCTCACAGGACAACATGAGGCTGAGGAACAGCCGTGGGGGATCTACAGCTGTGCTGGCTGCGAAGTATTTCGTGGTCCAGTAAAGGCAGATGCCAAAATAAGCCTCTTCGACAAGCATCATGGGTCACAGCAGGCATGTATTTTGAGAGGTATTAAATATTTCTCATATTTTCAAAGTCACAGGTGGAGCGGAACACTCAAAACACTGCCCACTGAATACATATAAGTGGCCCAAATTATTACTAGTGGATTTCCAGACACAGGAGGGATGGTGACCTGCCAGGCCCAATGCCAAACGTGTCTGTGTCATGTCAAACAGCTGCAGGTGACACCACACTCATCCAGCTTCACATCAGCTCTTCTCGTTTTACTCCATGAAAAAACAACTGAATTCTGAGAGAGCTAGGGCATGCTGCGTGGGAATCAGGGGCAGCCCACTTCAGCAGAGCCAGGAGGCTGAAGAAGCCCCCGGGCTGAGCCACATGAACCTTCATCAGGGAAGTTATTCGTTATTTTGGGCCCTTTGTTGTAACTAAAGAAAGGGTTACTACTTAAGTCTGACACAAAATTTAAAATGAAGTCAGGATAATGAGAACAGAAGCTGTATAAAGGCTCACAGTTCTGCCTTGGCACTACAACAACTGAGAACATTATGACTTGAGCTCTGAGAAAAACAAGGGAAACTAAGATGTCTGGAACAACCACGGGAAGTGTGCTTCAGGATCAGGGTGTATTGCTTTACCTAGCTTCCATCAGACACCCAGTGGTATCTCATTGAAACCTGCTGTAGTGACAACAGTGTCACAAAATTTAAGTCAGAAACATTTTCTGGCTCTTGCTTAGGAAAAAGAAGCTTATGCTATATCAACTGTTAGAAGCACGTTATGTCACACTTCAACCAACCTCTTCTCGGTCCACCTCCTCGCCATCAACATTTAGCTCCGACAGATCCGCCGCAAGCTTCCCATCCACTTCACCCAGCCACACGTCCTCGCTCTCTTCGCTTCTCCACTTTGTGACATTGAACTCCGCCCTGCCGGGCAGCGGGCTCGCGAGGCGGGCTATGGGGGGGACGGGTCTGGCCCCGTTCAGGCCCCTGCGGGAGGCTGGGTGTCGCACCAGGGTGGGCTTCAGCTGCAGAGCAGAATGCTTCTCCTGCAGATCCTCCCCTGAAGAAGACGGGAGCAGAGGTCAGTTCTTGGGGGGGGTGGCAGGAACACAGCGCTCACCAGAACAAACTTCGTGTCTCGCTTCTGTGTCGCACCAGAAAACTCCTTTTACAATGAAGTGACTGTTAAAAAACACACTTCTGCATGCAATTTTATTTACTAGCATAAATACAATTCAAGGACATTTTGTTTGTCTGAGTATGAGCAAATTTGAATAAAACCAGTAAGAACATAAAAACAGCCGTCTGGAGTCGGACGAAGGGCTGAGGCAGTTCCTCAGCCAGAGGTCTGACCCGAGCCGACCCACCGTCCTGGCACACACGGCCTTTATCGATAAACCCCTGTTTTTGGCATCCTCAGCAGCCCACAGCAGTCGGCTCCACCATGTGCATTAAAAAAGTACCTCCTTTGATGAAAACCTGACGTCACCGACCCGCTTCCTCGGCTCCTCCGTGTGTGCCTGTATACAGGTGTTCACGCGGACAAATACCGACACACACGCACAGATGAGAGCAAGCTTCTCACCTGAACAAGAGCAGACAGTGATTCCCTATCTAACTTGATTTTTATACCATTCACAATTTGAAAAACTTTCAATATTCCTTCTCCAACATCAATTTTCCAGATGTGCCAAACGCTCGTTCCTGAATCCGTCCTCACGCCCATCACTCAGTAGCTAATTTTACAAAATCATTAGCGTGTTACCAGACTTGCCCCGGCGCATGGTATTTTCTATTACCTCCTGACTCTCCCTTTTCCACCTCCCTGCGTTTCAAGCTCAGTTACCAACCTCCTCTACTTTCAGTATCTCCTTCTTTTAAAAAGTATAAATTAGTGTTTCATGCGTGTACGCACCAACACATACTTAGTACCTTTAAAAAGTACTTAACTTTCTTAATTAAGGAAAAAAGAAGACTGGTGCCCTAACAAACTCTCCTGTAAGCTGCTATAACAGCAACAAAGTTATTCTAAAGAAACAGAAAAAAACTGAAATGCATACGGGTAACACAGAGAAAATCAGCAAGTGATGAACACACATCTGCAGGACAAAATTGCATGCATTCCAGGGACAGGTGACTTCCAAAGAATTAATTAAGAAATTTTCTACATATGTGCAAAAAAAAGTGTCTCAACGAAGATGACATTTAAAACAAAGTTCTTTAAATCTGCAGAATTGTAGGTGGAGGCTGTTCCTTGGCTTACAGAATGCATGCCTCATGAGGGACTGAGAATAAACAGATACTAAAGCTATTTTTAACCTAAAATAAGATTGCCTTTAGTACGTATTTGAAGGAAATCAGCTAAATTGTTTAAGCAATTGTAATTAAATAAACTTAAAACTATTTCAGGTCAACAAATCTGTACATGAGGTCTCTAAAGAGAGAGGAAATCAGATGCCAAAAAGCAGCCTCTGCCATTAGCTGTCAGCGTAAACTGGGATGAAATCGGCACAGACTCCACTCATTAGAGAGGGAGCTGTTTGTAACCAGGTTTTAAAGAGCTATTCTGAGTGTGGGAAATTCGATACATAAGACTCCAAGGGCGAATAAAGACGCAAAAAGTCGAAATGGAATGAGTAGAATTTTCTTGCACATGTATTAGAGTGTTAAAAGTAACATTTATTTCTGTATTGGCTTTCTTTAAAAGTGCTAGATGCTGGGGTTTGCTTTTATTTTAGGTTGAAGGCAAACTTTTCCCATATACATTGCTGATAAGAAAAGCAGAGCTGGTCCTTACTATGCTTTATCTCACATGTTTGAAAGACAAAAGGAACAAAACATGCCAGTATTTGAAACCACCAAAATACAGAGACTTCACTTTCTAAAAGAAGCCTCCAGCGATGCGACCAGACCAGTGCAGCTATCAAACCCGCACGTTTCTAATCGCAATCAGGGCACTGCGTAATTCCCCACTGACCTGCCACTGTAGGTTCTCTGACCACTGCTTGAAGTCACTCCAGATGCAAACCCAAAATCCATTTGCATTATACTGACAACACTCCTACCTGTATTGTCTCCTGACATCCGACCGAGAAACTGCTTCTGTGAACCAGGCTTAGGCAGTCCTTCAAAGCTTTTCAGAGGCCAGGAGTTGGAGAAGTTCCTGGTATTATCCTGCGACTTCTTTGGGGAGCCAGCGGGAGGGGAGACGTGCTTTGGGCTGCTCCTGGGTGATGACAGCGGGTAGGACGGCAGAATGAAGGTGCCCTGGCTTGCACTCAGACCTTGCCAGGCCGCCGTATGCTCTGCTTGATTGCAAAAACTTCTCGGGGTCTTGCCAGAAAAATTTAGGCTGGCACAAACTGAGAAAAGAAAAAGAGAATCGTGTTTGTGGTGATTAGCCTCTCTGACAGCTCTTAAAACAATGACTTACAATGAAATAATCCACCCTCTAGACAGTCATAACGGAAGGTCAGCGTTTTGCCCAAGCAAACACACAAATCAGCGAACTCCATTTTGCAAATTGCATTGTCCCTCAAACCATCAATTCCCTTCTTCTGCAGTTGATCACGAGTTTGAGCTTAAGCTCTTTTGCAGTCATGTTTTGAAGAACTATATTTAAAAAAACAAATGATGCAAGTAGATTGAACATGGTTCTGTTGCTTGCAGCTCTCTATTGCAAGCCTGCATAGCATAACATTCGCAAACACCACTCTCAAAACTCAGCGATACAAGAGTACAAATAAAGCACAAATGTTATAAATTCTACTTACTTAAAAAAAAAAAAATAGTCCAAAAATTATTTTTTCAGGACTGGACTAGATGACCCACAGAGGTCCCTTCCAACCTCTACTATTCCGTGATTCTGTGATTCCCAGAAACCAGCATGTCAAAAACGGAACGTAGTTTTTGAACTAGACTGCTGAATTGTTTCCCATGAGAAGCAGACGCATGTTCCCCACATGCACTCAGGCTTTGAACCATGCAAGTGGAAAAGAGGACAAGTTTTAAAAAAGCTCCTGACAGCCTCTGGAAGGATCACCGTAAGCTGGGCCACCTCAGCAACCCTGATGAGAGAACGGCCCCACAGCCAATTCCACGGGCATAACTGGGAGAATGGGAAAGCAGAGAACGAAAGGGAGAACGAGTGACAACGTGAGTCAGGCTCAGAGAACCTATTAACAGTCTGTGTCACCCCAAAGAAAACCATTCAACTGAGCCTTTAATTATAGCATAAAAAAAGCCCTTTACAAATCAGATAGGTCCAAGGTCTCTGTCTCCTGCTCCTGCTGCTTTCTGAGGCTGCAGCACCCCGGTGCTCCCCAGGAAGCCCAGGGCAGCAAAACTGAGACAACCAAGTCAGGCGTGGGTTGAGCCACCAGGGAAGGGCTCAAGGAACAGTAATATCTGGCACAATAACTATTTGCAGAGAAATAAATCAGCAAGTGTGGGCAAAGTACCTGACAGTCTTCTTAAGACTGAGGCCAAGAGAAGAGAACACTGACTTTGTAGTTACAGAGGCAAAAACCAGAGGACATTTCTCCTTTCTTTCCATAGGCCTGAGAAAAACACATCATCTAGAGCCCATAATTGGCCAGAAGGAAACCGAGTAAACGAAGTGCCTGCGCTTCTTCCAAGAAGGCCGTCGGCTCTGTCCCTTGTCCAACACATCTGGACTACTCAATGCATCTCTGTCCAGAGATTTCCTATCATTGCCATCTCTTCCTCTGGACAGCAAGTGTATTCCTTCACTAAATGCACACCTGGCATTTTTATTATTATTACTACTTATGAACAGACAAGTTTATATGTGTTACAGGTCCCGATTCATCTCGGCCTCCAGCTCTGGGGTTGAGGTGCACTCAATCACATCCCTAGCCCCACTTCTGCAAGGAGCAGCAACAGCTATCTGTCTCGTAAAAGCTGTACAGAGACCACCAGAAGCTAAAGCAATGAGAATGAAAAGCTTTACGTGCACCAAGACGGCGTCTCCACAGCACGCTGAGGCCGCTCGCCCCGGGCTGTCGTGCCCAGCAGCCAGGGGCAGCCCATGCCTCCTCCTGCACGCTCCTGCCGAGACACCTCGGCTGCCCTCCGCGCCGTCGACGGGCCCAAAGGGGGAAGCTAAGCTGTCTCAGCGGGGCAAGGCTCCGACCTGGCCCTCGCTGTTGGACCAGCTGGACTATCTGACCTGTGCCATTAACAGAACTCTAAAAATAAAATTTAAAAAAATATGTTCAGATTCTGTGACAGCATCGCTTTTTATATAGCCCACATGTACGGTCAGACACCAAAGGTGTGGGCTGCACAATCAATAACCCCAAATGAAAAGCACTACAGAGGAGGGAGGCACAAACACCTCTGAACAGGGACCGAACAACGCTTTAGTAACAGTTTGCATTTCTTAAAGCAGCATAAAGACACTTTTTCGAAGTCACATGCACTGTTAGAACCCACCTACCTTTGTCCTGCTGACAGTTATTTAATCCTAAAAATTGTAAATCGGAGTCCACGCTACCGCTCCTCCCACGGGTCTGTGTGTATCCAAGAGTTCCACATTTCCCTGAAATCTGTGGCTGGTGAGAGCCCATCGCACCTGTCCAAAGAAAAACACAAATAACTAGATAAATACTTGACATTCGTTATTCAGTGAAAAGTAGACAGGAATAATTAATAGTGAATTACGACTCTGTCTAACTTTCAGTGTAAAATATAACTACTTTGAAAGCATTTAGTTCAAGAGTTTCCAAGCAACCTCTTCATACTGTTCACAGGCACACACTGGAAAAACAGCTGGCCACTCTTCCAGGGCACTTTTCCAGCTGAGAACTGTAGGGGCTCAAAAGAAAACCCCGAACAGCCCCCTCTTTGAATACACAACAATAAAGGGAAGACAACACCTTAAAACCCCCAAATGCAGTGAGCTGCTTTCGAGTGAGGTCACTCCCAGCACAGCAGTGAGCAAAGTTTGCATGCCACACACGTCTGTGCTCCTCGGACAAAGCCAGGAACACAACCTGCTGCCAAGTGCAGAGAATAAATCAGGTCTGGTCTTGCCCGGTCTTTTCATGTGCTTTTGGCTATTAAAAGACAAATCACTGAGTCTACGCTGCTGTAAATTAAGTGGAGCACTATGCCTACACTCCTCTGCAGACCTGGTTTTCAACAACAGGACCTTTTCCATTTTTTAAAACAATCTTTAGAGCTCACTCTTCAGACAGCCTTGTACCCTAGCTGCTTAGGCAAAGCAAAGAGAGAAAATACATCGATCTAGAATAGATATGCACTGGTCTGCCCTCCTGAACAGCCTACCATACATAAAAATGACCTTCCCAACACGCTGTCCAGTTTATGGTACCCCATACCCTGCCGCCGCTACCAGCAAACTCTCGACAGCACACCTTCCACAGTAACAACTGTTCTACTAGCCAACAACATATTCCTGCTCAAAATTTGGTAAAACACTGTGTCTCCTTTAAATTTAGTGCTTTATCTGCTATTCATATGGTATTTTACAGTGTGAAAGAAAGCTGGCTGAAGTACTCTGTTGCTGATCTACATGGCACTTTTTTCCTAGTGCTGCCAAAGCACCAGAAAGCTCCGTATCTCGGGGACATCCCGAGTCCTTATCTGCTCACATAACCACGCTATTTCATTTCGGTCTTGCTGTCTGAAAAAAAAGCTGATCTAAAAACTCCCTTGGATCTACCTAAACTAGTGAAAATCTGTGCATGTACAGCAGGACGGGAAAACAGCGGCCTGGGTTCTGAGGCAGCGTACGCTTCTCCAGCGGCAGGAACGGGACTGCTGCCGCCGGCTTCAGCTGCAGGCGTAGTAAATGAAAATAAGTAACACAACAAATAATCAGCAAATGATAAATCATGCTCATGAAGCTACAAATTTACGCTCCAGTTCTTCTAAATCTGTTTTGCGAACAGCAGATCAAACACTGTTCTGTGTTAATACTTACCAGCACAAACAGAAGAATGCTCCGAGTTCAAATCTATACTATTCTGAAATAAATTCCTTGAAGCTCTTTTTCTACTAAAAAATAACTCATCGATGACCGGTACTCCTTGAGAGGGCCTTAACTTTGGAGAGTGAAGAAAATCACTGGATGCAGAGAACTGCAGGGAAAAGGCAAACAAAGAAACAGAGGCGTGTGAGAAGCGAATGCACAGCAGCAGGACCCGTGGACCTCTGCCGTGGAGACCCCACCGCGGCCCAGACCGGTCTCTCTTTACAACACAACCCACTGTCACCATGCTTTAGGAGACAGGACTGGCAGAAAACAAAGGTTTTTCTTCCCTATCACTCAGACAACAAAAAGCAAGAGCGTGTGTACAGGAGCCCCATCTTTCTCCCCCGGGACCACGGGGCTTCACCACGCACACACCCACCGACCGCTTACGGAGTGAGGGGAGCAAAGCGCAGAGAAGCTTCCACTGAGCACCTCAACTTCTCGACACAATCTGCCAAAGCCTCCTTTGCTAATCAAAGGCAGTCGGTTTTTAAATGCAAAAACATTCTGATGGAAGTTTTATTTTCCCAGTTACCCAACAGCAGCAAGCTTTTCCACTGGTTTCCAGGGCTTACTCCAACACAGGCTGACACTGTTCACACTGAAGGGGAAAAAACCCAACAAAACGAAGTGGGAAAGAACTGTACTAGTCATCAGTTTTAAAAACTAAACATTAACATTATGAGTTGTGTACATCAGCTATCTCGGAGTTTAAATAGGCAGCAGTGAAATAGGAGGAGTGAAAAAAGCATGATTCAGATTTAGTCTAAAAGCTGTATCTGGTAGTATCAGCACCCCGTAATGAGAACTGGTTATAGGTAAAGGAAAAAATCTGAATAACAGAAATACTTAGCAAAGAATAGAACAGAATAGAACAGAACAGAACAGAATAGAATAGAACAGAACAGAACAGAATAATTTAGGTTGAAAAGGACCTTTAAGATCATCGAGTCCAGCCATTAACCTAACGCTGCCAAGTCCACCAATAAACTGTGTCCCTAAGCACCACAGCTACATGTCTCTTAAATAGCTCCAGGATTGGTGACTCAGATCATGCTTTAAATAAAGGTTTCTTGCTTTCTGATTTAATTAGTAAAATCAGTAATTTAAATCATTTCCAGGCATTAACTGCACTCTCCGCTTTCATAGACAAGCCTCCACACAGAAATGGCAATATTTATTCAGTATTAGAAAGAACAGCGTTGTGTTAAGACTAGAAACCTTCTTTACTCAATATACTGGTTGTGTGAATGGAGAATTTGTAGTCTAGCACATACATGGTACACTCGTTTATAAAAATATTTATTTTTTGATCTCACTGAGGATCTCAGTTCACCGTAAAGATGGATTCTCAAACTGGCAACTTCACAAAAACCCTTGCGGTATGAAACTGCAGTTCTCCATTAGCCCATAATCCAATTACCTGCTCAGCTCACAGCCTGGCCCACACAATGCCAGCCGTGTTTGACAGGGAGAAACCCGACAGCAGCAAACTCCGCACACCCACGGCACAGCCGTGCTGCGCCTGGGCGGACGCAGACACGGGCTCTGCTAAAGGTTCCAGGCACCGGGATAAACCTCGTGGCAATTTAACAGGTCACAATGTCTCCAAAGTTAAATGACTGGGGCAAATAAAACAGCACCTAGATGCTCTGACTGAACATCCTGATGGAGTTTAATTTAGTATTTCATTTAATACTGCAATGGGTTTCACAAAAGCATCACAAGATAAACCAGCAGCCAATAAATCAGCGCCGCAGCAACGAGCCTGCATTTCCATTTAGTGCTTCGGAACGCCAGCCCGCTGCCCACGGGAGAGCTGCTCACCCCTGCGCGGAGCGCCGAGCTACGTGGGCACGGGCTCTCGAATGAAACAGCCTCCCTGTTCCTGGGAGGGGTTTTGTGGTTAACAAAAACGGTAAAAATTTCATCTTTACTCACAGAAATGCAGTTTCCAATTTACCGTTACGCACTGCGTTCCGGGGGCTCCAAGTTCAGCAGAGACGATTACAGTCACTGCACAAGTGAAGTCTCGAGCGTGCAGCATTTCAAACAGATCCACCAAACTGCTCAAAAGCTTGAGGCTTGACATAAACCTTCCTCCCTGAAAGCCACAGCGAACGCAGGACCGTACTTTTTAATAGGCCTTCAGGGATTAGACTCTCCCTTTAAATATTTGTAGACAACTGCTTAAGGCATATGACAGCGAGAGGGAGCACTTCAGGAGCCTAAATACAACGTGGGCCATCTGAATCCCATTTTTAACAGGAGGCAGCAGAAGGAATCCAGCAGGTCTGCACTGCTTTCCTAATCCCCGAGCAGGAAACATGAAGCTTTGGAACGAACAGGACACCGGCTCCGATCGCTGGACATACCTCAGCAGCAACGACTTGAATCCCAGCAGTCGTACCGGCAACGCTCAGCGCTGTGCTGGCTTTTTACCACCCAGGCACCCCGAGGGACACTAATGTTACCTTCAGTGAGGAGAAGAACAGCGGCCAAATGGGCAAAGTGGTTCGTTCCAGGTGATTACAAGTCAGGATAAAGGAGGAGATGAGAGCTTGGCATTCCTGCCATCAGCTGGCTAGAAAATATTTTTCCCCATCGCCTGGACAAGGTCCTGTGCAGCCTGCTGTGGGTGACCCTGCTTCGCCAGGAGGGTTGGACTAGATGACCCACAGAGGTCCCTTCCAACCCCTACTATTCTGTGATTCTGTGTCTTTCAGTCCATAAATCAATGTGCTCCTTGTACAAAGTACTCACGCCCAATTTTCCATACAGAGAAAACAATACGTGCAGAAGGAGCAAACTGCACCCCGCTGCCATGATTGGACAACTTTGCTCAGTTGTTCCAATCCCAGCTACAGGAATAAAAACTGTCTGATTTCTTGTATACAAATCATAATTACAGTGATTATAAATTTGCTAAACATAGGCATGTAGGGAGGTGGCAAATAAATGCAAACCTAAAGCTGCCAGATTTTTCACTGCAGATGGCAGATCCTGGCAAAGGGATTTCTCAAAAGGAAGAGATCGATTACAGCACAAACACATAACGCCATCTCCCCAGAACACTCTGCCGGCCTCCAGCACCACCGCGGCTCGCGTCCCAGAGGCCGACACTCAGCTCACGGCGAGAGGACGGCTCCATCACACACACGGGCCACCTCCTCGCCATCGCTGTGGAACACGAAGAGCAGGTGTTTCGTAAAACTAATTTCACAGATCGTTTGAACACTCGCTAAGGTCTTCACGAAGCCCAGCTATGACGTCCTCTGTTCGTCACATCAGCACGTAAACGGAGAACTCCACAGGCACTGCCCAACAGTGCCGTGACGTGAAATCGCGCCTAGCTCGTGTACGCTCTGTCACAGAATCACAGAATCACAGAATAGTAGGGGTTGGAAGGGACCTCTGTGGGTCATCTAGTCCAACCCTTCTGCCGAAGCAGGGTCACCCAGAGCAGGCTGCACAGGACCTTGTCCAGGCGGGTCTTGAATATCTCCAGAGAAGGAGACTCCACAACCTCCCTGGGCAGCCTGGGCCAGGGCTCC
>Ga0065711_1048607_pt1 | contig 11719 bp, 2 predicted proteins | sample Hoacrofraction12_FD_59098 | JGI IMG/M metagenome (GOLD analysis project Ga0065711, IMG submission 59098) | Hoatzin crop microbial communities from Cojedes, Venezuela - Epithelial fraction 12 v2 (version 2) | ecosystem: Host-associated > Birds > Digestive system > Esophagus > Crop | place... | reverse complement strand
GCCTGGACAAGGTCCTGTGCAGCCTGCTGTAGGTGACCCTGCTTCGGCAGGAGGGTTGGACTAGATGACCCACAGAGGTCCCTTCCAACCCCTACTATTCTGTGATTCTGTGATTCTGTGATTCTGTGATCACTCACCCTTTGCACAGAAAAATTCAAGAATCAGACAGCAGCATTTAACATAATTAGAAACTGCTCCATTGTGCAAATGTGCTACAGAGCAATACTGTTTTCACACCTTTCCTAGTTTTTCAGCATTTGACCTTGTAACCTTAACATTGTCCTTTTAATGTGATTTTCTCATGGACAAATATATTTATGCTAAGTTACTTAGTTAAAGTAGTTACAGCCAAAGAAATACACCTCAGCCTCCCTATATGCTTTATCTACATAGACTTTCCTTAATCTCTGTGAGAGCTCGGTTTCAAATACATATTACAAACCTGCTTTATGACTGGATGTGTTAATAATAATAAAGCCATTTGTATTCAAATTTTAGCTAACTCACCTTTAGGGACTCTTTGTCTCAGAGACTTCATTCATTATTAATATAGCTAACAAGGTTCCAGTTTCTCAATATCAGTCTGCTATTTAGTTCTGTTTTGTGATATCACAACCTTTGCTTAACCTCAGCTGCAGAGAAGTATTCCTAATTGTATTCTGAAAAGCAAAGTTGCATTACTTCCTCAATGCAGATTTAGATCAATGAAAATACAATGTCAAAAAGTCTTTTTCATACAAAAAATTTGATATGTTCTTAATACCATCTTCTCAACATGTCCGCAGGATACAAAAAAATTCCAGTCATTCATCTCTTTGCTTCAAGTAATCAGATGCTTATATTTGAAAGATTTCTTAAGCCAACCCGTATTATTAATATTTCCAGCTTTTTCCAACAGCTCTGCCTTCAGCAAATGTACAGTTAATGTCTGAGAAATAAAGAAGAATATCTCAAGCTCATGACGTACTCTATAGTTTTAATAAAATAAATCGTTGCTTTCCCGATCACATTTATCCTATTGTATCATTATGGCTCATCAACTCATTTTCTTAGAGTAATTTATGAAGACATGCAAGACTGTGAAACAGCCTATCACTTCTAAGAGTCATTGAGGTGTTAATTCTGGTACTGAATTATTTCACTACAGGGCAAAGCAGTCATAAAGCAAGATTTTTGCTTTAAATGTGGTTAGATTTAAGAAAGTTTTTCATTTAGCAAAAACAGAAGAGTCTAGGTGTACTAACAGGGGAAAACTTGCAGTTTTCCTACATTTGACATCAATACAATAAATGAGAACTATTTAAATTGTGTAAGTATTCTTCATACATTTATCACAACCACTGCTTGATGTTGGAGAGTTATTTAGATTTTTGGGGCCTAGATTGCATGTGACTTCCTAGTCCTGCTAATAATAAACATTCCACCAGTCCCTCTCTCTTTAGATAGCATAGACTCATTAACTTGCACAAACATACAAAATCTTTGGCTCATTTATTAAAGTTCAGTAACTTCAGCTTATGCCAAGTTAAAAAAAGACTGTTAACAAAATACTCTAAAATACATTCCATAGCAGACATCCAGGACCACTTCCTTGTGCATTAATGGTTCAAGAGAACTTGTAGAGTAACTATATCTTCCCTTCTTACATTTGTCCCCGTTGCTTCCAAATACATCTTCCTAGAGCTAGAGCAAAAAATTTTTGCACATTTGGTTAACATATAAACAGTAAATATAAAAATTCAGTCAACTCCCATTGCTTCTTTTACAGCTGAACCTCAGCAGAAAAGGAAATTTCACTCTTTGAAGCGTGTTCATAGGTTGCACAGCCACCCTAAGCCCAGGCATCTCTTCTGTACAGAGATGAACAATGTCCACCTTTAAGGTTCATAGCAGGTCAATCAGAAAAAATGCCAGAGAGAATCCTCCAGTTATATAACTTAGAGAATAAGGCTCATGTCACAAGATAGAACTATCAGACACGTCCGCCTGTTTCTTTGTGTGATACCAAATGTTCAATGTTAGGAATAAATGCACTTTTGGTAGTACAGGGTTCTGGACAGAGGAACTTTTTGGTCTCTGACTGAAGTCAATGTCTACAACAGAGCCAGAACTTAGAGAAAAACATTAACATTGAGCTGAAAGGTCTTTAACTTTGTTACAGGGGCTGACCTATAACAAAACCCAATGGAGTATTTCAGACATCGTTATACAAATATGATGTCTGAATTGTGTAAAATGACAGTCATCATGATCAATGATACTGTAGAAAGTTTCCTACTTCTCTTTGCATGCTTCTGTGAGTTGTGAATTTGCACACGTTTGTGCCTGTATCTTAAGGAGTTATGTATTAAGACCATCTACCACCTCGTGTTTACTACTTTGGCAAGATGAGCTAAAATTTTATACTACTTTTGATGACCACCTGAGAGCACCTACTATATCTCATTTATCAAATTATGCACATTTTTTCACAAAAATTATCCGGTTTCCAGTGTTGATTCCTGTCTCCTGATCTTCATGTCTGTGCCATAACAGAACTATAAACACAGATCCAGAGCTGCACCATGTAGAATACAAGTTATTTTAGAGGGATTGAGACTAAAATATTAAGTAGAAAAAGTAAAGCAAAGGTGTGTATCCAAAGTGACTGGAACTAGAAACATCTGAATTCACAAAGCAGGTAGAACTCCCTGATGAAGAAGAGCTCTTATAGTGTTTTCTGGCTTGCAGGTGGGTTTATAAATAGTACAATAGTTTTTCTTTACATACACTTCCACATTATACTCTTTAAAAAAAAAAAATCTTTCTGTTCAGAAAAATATAAAGATATTAATATGAGGCAGGATAAAATTGCCTATCACACAAAATAAATCTGAAGTAAAGCTTCTAAGGTTTCAAGACCTCAGTGGAGATTCAGAGAATTTTATTTTGTCTGACATAGTGCCTACATCTTGAGTCTTTATGAGTTTCAATAGATCTGTAGGTTGTGCTGTAACAGCAAATGGCATACCATCAGCTGCATTTTTCCAACAATGTCTTTCTGTCTAAGCTTCTTTGCCATTTGTTTGCAACCATTTTGCAAATAACTTGCAATTTCATAGAATCATAGAATGGTTTGTGTTGGAAGGCATCTTTTACATAATCTAGTTCCAACCCCCTGCCAGGGACAGGGACACCTTGTACTAGAACACGTTGTTCAAAGCCCCATCCAACCTGGCCTTGAACACTTGCAAGGAGTGGGCCTCCACAACTTCTATGGGCAGCCTGTTCCAGTGTCTCACCACCCTCGTAGTGACAAATTTCTTCCTTATATCTAATCCAAATCTACCCTCTGTCAGTTTAAAGCCATTACCCCTTGTCCTATCACTACATGCCATTCTAAAAAGTCCCTCTGCAGCTTTCTTTCAGGCCCCTTTCAGGTACTGGAAGGCTGCCATAAGGTCTCTGCAGAGCCTTCTCTTCTCCAGGCAGAACAGCCCCAGTTCTCTCAGACTTCCCTCACAGCAGAAGTGTTCCATCCATCTGCTCACGTTTGTGTCCCTCCTCTGGACCTGCTCCAACAGCTCCAAGTCTATCCCGTGCTGAGGGCTCCAGAGCTGGAATGCAGTACATTCTTTATCTTCAGATATTTAATTAACAAATGGAATAAGTGAGACCCATTTTCATTGTTTAAAAGATGCATCAGATCTATTTCAATTCTTCATATTAGGTTATAAAAGAATTCAAATGTAAAAAGAAAGTGTTTCTGAGGCTATTATCAAACTCTCTTCACATTCTTTCTTAATGGTGCAAATGTCAGAAATACATGGAAAAAACAGCTCTAATTTTTCAAAGAATCACATATTCATTTAGTTAAATAAAATCCCCCTTACACAAAAATAAAAGAACACAACTAGATTCTGAGTACTTTTGCACAAATGTAAATGTGATTTTCCCTCTCCAGCAATCCTGCCCCCCCGCCCCAGGTTTTCAAATTCTTTCTTTTGGTAAGGACATTTTCACATTATCCAGATGGCCTACCACCAATCATTAACTATCACCCACATCACAGTCATCAATACATACTCATAGTTTCTATTTATCTGCCTCCAGGCTCTTAGATATCTAACTGGGCTCAATGTAATATCTTAGTGCTAGAAATAAATAAGAAGCTGGAAATAAAATATCTACATAAGAAAGAGCCCATTACACAACCTGTGTTTTTTTAATAGTAAATATAATCTGTACTCTGCTGTAGAAGTAACCACCAGCTCATGGATTATTACATTGCTAACTCTACCCTACTACTGCTAAACAAACAGAGTATCTCCATGCTCTTCAGTATCACTCAATAGTAAAAGGTGGAAAAGCAATGCTTTGGAAGAAGTATCACTTATATTGGAAGACTTCTATGAACTCTTGGAGCTTTCACTCCCCCTTTCTCCTACTTCCTTCAACAAAATTCATTGATTTATTGTTTGTTTCCAAAAGATGCAGAAATAATAATTTCAAAATATCTTTTAAACAGTCTAGAAAAAAAAATTTATGTCATTAACTTTTGTAAAATGATCCTGTTGTCATACAAGCTTCAGTGTCTAGTGAAGACATAGTGAAAGTTGCAATTAAAGTGATTTCATTAAACATATTCAGTCCATTAAGTTGTTCAATTTTGCATTAAAATCATTAGTATCTCAAATGTAGCAAGAAAGATATTTGGCAAGTGATGACAGTTATAAACATAAAATAGACATACGTTTTTACTGAAAACAAACATGCACATGTACAAATTGAAGATGTAAATTTTTACATTCTTATATATTTTCCTCTTACCTAATATTTGCCCAAGTTTCCATCTTTGTTTGTGGAAAATTACTGCAGTAAATTATGTTTCATATTTGCATCTTTTCACTATAGTGCTACCACAGTTTGAAGTTTGGCCTAGGACTAGTATCTTTCCTTCCAAAATTGCTCAAAATTAATCATGCTAAAATTAGGTAAGTGCTGATTTGACTCCAGTTTGAATCTGCTTACACCTAAGAACTGCTACTGATGATTGCGACAGAATCTAAATATCATTGCCAACTGTGGAAGAAGGGAGTTTCACACGCTTTCACTACCGCTGTTACTTAGCAGCCAACAGCCTCCACTGTAAATCCAAAATCTGATAGTGTTGTATCTTTTTCAAGCACATAACAATAACTGGTCTCAAACTCACTTACTTGATCAACTGGAATACATTACTTGCCTAATAAAAAGAAAATGTGATCTCTAAAAATGTTCTTCGACTATGAAAAATTATAGCAATTGTACAAAGAATGAATTGGCTATAAACATGACCAGAAATATAAATTGTTCTCCTGTGAGCTCTCTAAATTCCCTGACCAATAAAACACTGTACAATTCAATGGCAAGCAATTTATTTTTACATTAATTTAGTTAATCAAGACCTATAGAGAATTACAAAGAAAAAATTATGGTGCAAATTCTCCATAATCTCCCTGAACCAGAGACCAGCATTATTCCATTAGCTTCAGTGAAGTTACACCAGACAAGAACTGGCATCAGAATGAGGCCCAAAGCTTTTGAATACTAATAGAAATTGTACTATGAAATTTTGAATTTGTATTACAATTTCTTCAGAAACTCTGCAGTGCTTGTTTCCCCAAGTAGTTATTTCAGCAGACATGGACCTCTTGGTCCTGTTCTGCCGCAAGATACAAATACATAGCTCTGGGTTTGGACCCAATGCTTCACACTTTACTCAAGCAAAGTGTCAGAGGAATTCTTCACAGTAAGAGGTGAGGTTGGCTTGTTTACAGAGAGGGTTTCTAAAACAGCTAAAACAGTTCAATCTCATCCTTCTTATAAAAAGGTAGAAGTATACAGTACTTGAAATCAAAAGTAAAAGGTTGAACACTTCTGTTTTCACCCAAGAGAAATGCCATTAAGAAAACTGCTTAAAGACGCAGGATCTGTACAAATATTTTTAAAACAGAATTAATACCAGCCGGGTTGTCTGCACAGTCAGTAGAGTATGTACACACAGTTCAACTAGGAAATCAGAGCCACAGGCTGTACCTAGGGATGTGATCAATGTGTTTGAAAAAGGTCAACATATACAAACAGAAGCAAATTTAAGAGGTCACTTGTTCCATCTCTTTGCTCTCAGGCACTATACCTAGATGATTCTGACAGACTCTCATCTGTCATACCATCACATTTTCTTCAACAAAGAGGAATATGCATTATTCATTACACAGTAATGTAAGAAGGTACCATAGTCCAGCCAGTGAATTCTCATCAAATTCTGTTTCTTTACATTCAGCATTTCTTCAAGGCAACCTGCTAGTTGCCTGATGATTTTTTGATACACTAGAGCTTTTTGTGCTGATGGATTACTCTTATGACCTAATTTTCAATTCAGAAGCTCAGTTTGCTCCATTTATGCATGTGAAATACAAGTGCTAAAGTTTGGTTTTAACTGGATTAATAATCAAGCAAGATCCGTATCCAAAAACCCCTGTAGTCAGTCAATAGGAGTCCTTCACACTTTACCTCATGGTTTTTCTTCTTTGCCAAATTATCATGTAACTTCAAGTCTTTTCTAAGAACACCTACCAATGACTTTTCCTTCTAAAGATGAACATTTGTTGGTCAAAAATTTTCAGCAAACTAAGAAAAGTGTCTGAAAAATGAGCACACATCAAAACCTCACTGAAATAAATTGCAAAATATTCAAAGAGATGGGATAGTTCTGTCAAAAAAAAAAGAATATGTTATCAGAGCTAGATCCACACAAAAAAAAGCAGTGTATAGCATATTTCATTCGAAGAGACGTCACAGTCTGTATCTCTGCCCTCAAAAGGTACAGAAAGTAAGAGCGAGTTCTTCGGATTTGGAAAGTATTAGTCAAGTGCAGACAGTTAAAAAGATTCAGCACAGTCTGGAAGTGCTTGTTTGTCTACAGAGAGTATAGATGGATATGTAGCATGTGCACTTCAAACTTAGGTATCCTTCTCTACTAGAGTCTATCAGTTTGGTTAGATGAACCCAATCTTAATTAATCTTGGTTGTCTCCCCTAAGGGATTATTCCACCACAGGAGAAGAGAATACTCAGAGGTAAGAGGTTTTCAGTTGTTGCAGTGGTTTTATGAAAGCACTTTTATTTTGTATAAAACACAAAGGGAAGGGAAGGTGAATTCTTAGCCTGGTCTAAGACGGTTTCTCCTGTAAAGTGGAGCACTCATGAGATAGTGGCTCTGCAGATCATTGAATTGTTTATGCAAAGTAGATCAATGTTGGCAGGGTATTTCCTCTGCCCCAACACTCTGTTGCCTGGTGGTTAAGGAAATGTTTCTGAGGTGGAAATGTAGGTTGAAAAACCCCTCAAAGAAGGGAAATAATTAAATACAGATTTTTGAGATCTTTGGTGAGTGCTGAGCTATCCAATACAGAAGCACATCAACATTTATTTTGCCCACCTTAGACTACAATTACATGAATCAACAACACAAATAATCAGACTAAATTGAATTTCTTATGTTGGATGATAAGTATGTGGTTTTAGCTTACAAAAAGTTGAGAAGAAGGAAGGAAAGGACGGGAAAGAAGAGGTGGAGGGAAAGGAGATTAGGCTGTGCATGTTTTTCATGAAAAAAAAGAAGTATTGGATAAAAGTCAATTAGGAAAAATAAAACAAAAGAGAACTTTCTAAAATAAGCACTTGCAAAAATTGGACATAGGAACTTCACTTTCTTCAGTGAAACAACAAGGACATGTAATATGAAAATACATACTGAGAATAGTATAAATGACAGGATATAAACAGAACAAGAGCACGTATTTGAAAACTAGACTGAGAAATTGGCTAAACTACCCAGGGGACTCCTGGTTTCATCACCTCGGTATAAACATTTCTCAAAAGATGCAGTTGCAAAGTTACCTGATAGAACAGATCTTCAGAAAGCAATGTTCAAGCATGTCACTAAGGGTTCCTGAATGCTTTTCTGTTTCACAATTGCCCTTGCTGGGAATACACAGCCTTCCTGAATTTCATTGCCACTAAAGAAACAATTGTATTCCTTTTTTTTTCACTGACAGAAAGATTAATTTGCTGAAAATTGAAAAGAAAAAAAAAAATCCTATTGAGATCTCTGGTATAAAAACACCTGTGAGATGAGCAACATTACAAGTTGGAGAGATTTGGTAACAAAATGTCACCAGATAAAGCAGCAAGATGAGGGGTTTTTCGTACTTTAAATCTGTCTGAAGTCAATTTGTGAAACAGATGCATGGCAGGGGATAGGTGTAAAATATTCTGAACTTCTTGGCTGCTTGAACTTAGTAAACTGTTGACCAATTTTATGAAAGCCAGTGCTTTGTTAGCTTTAAAGTGAGGATTTGACATAGATAATTAATGTGTTTCTTATATGGAATGTTTTTAAATTACATTTTTCTAAACATTTTTCAACCTACACATCACATATGTCATAGTGCTTATGATGAAAATACTTAACACCTTCATGTGTGTAATCATACTACTTGATACAGCACTTTACAGGCCCTACATGCAACAACCAGTTCAACATTCTGAAGTGAAACTGATTCTGGAGAGAATAGCATGTCTGCTCCTCTTAAGAAATCTTACAGTGGTTGATAGGACTCATAGGGCAGAAAGTGTGCAGGGAAAACACAGATGAAAAAGAGGCGTATTGGAACCTGATCAAGACAGCTATGTTGACACTTCACATCGCCTTGGAAACTCAAATAGTCAGAGATTATGAACTGCTTCTACTTTGAAAACTGACTACCTGAAATGAGTATTTTCATACCAAATGTACTTTTCACTTGCCTTCAGAGCCCTACTTTTCATGAAATCACAGAATGGTTTGGAACTAGATCATCTAGTTCCAATCCCTCTGACATAGGCTCGGACATCTTCCACTAGACCAGTTTGCTCAAAGCCCCGTCCATCTTGAACGCTTCCAGGGAGGGGGCATCCACAACTTCAACTAAATTATTCCAGTTTCTCACCACCCTCATAATAAAGACTTTCTTTTTGAAGAGAATGAATGAAACACAAACCAAAAACAACATTTCTCTACTGTTTACTCCTTCCCTGCTCCAGAAGCAGGCAGATCTTCCACATTCTGACCAATCCTCTGTCCACAGCCCAGCTGAGGGCATAGCTTCCTCTGCGTGATCTTATACAAGCAAGAATTGACTACATCTTCCAGTTGGCACATGGGCTGCCAGACTGAAAATACATAATGCCATTTCTGCTGTTTCCAACTCACCCAAAGTTTCCCAGACAGATTCACATCCCAGAATACTTGAAACAGATACCACTGACACACAGGCCAGACCTTGCTGTATTTATTTGGCATAGCCCTCAATAAAACCAAAAACCACTTTACCCCCACCGAGTCTCACTTGAATACAACACTAAAGGTAAAAAAACTTTTTATTAAATATGAACCAAAATCTGGATCCTTTGATGACCCCCAGATTCTCTTCAGATTTCTGCTGTGAAGATTTACTAATATGCTTTGTGCTAACCTTGCGGTCTAAAATTGCACTGCACATGAGTTTTCTACATTAGAGGGTGGTACTATGCTACTTATTTCTATTCAGGAACCATTTCTTCCTGCAATTTTCTTTTTCTGGGGAAAAAAATGAAAGAAAGGGCATCAACATTGTGTGATAAAATACTTTTTATGTTCCATATTTAGGGATACAGTGTTTTGAAATACTACCAGATTTTGCTGTTGTTTTGGTCATGGGAAATATTTGTATCATTTCCCCACAATTTATGCCGAGAAGTTTTAAACACGTGTGATCCCAGTCATGTTACACTTCCAATCCTCCTTATCTTGTTGTGTCGTTCTGATGCGTTCCTTGTCCTACGGGTGTGAAATGTGTGCTATTATTACCTCATTAGGTCTTCTAGTCTCTAGCTCAGTGAAGAATGATTCACTATATCTCTTAGCCATTGACAGTTTCAATTCCTTAACTTCTAAATTTCCTTTGATATATAACTATGTCTTGCCCCTTCTTGTTTCAGCCTTCCAGAATATCCCTTAGTACTGCATTCTGAAGCCAGCCCCATCATCACATACATAGGAAAACGAAGTATCATTTTCCTCTACCAGTCAAGCTTTTAATTCGACCAATTAGTTCTTAATTCATTATAAATCCAACTAACTGACTGAAATGGTTATTTAATATTTCCACATACAATTAAGAAGATATCTTCCTATGGTTCTGTATCTATTTTTTTCAGTTTGGATTTTTGGATTTAGATACACCACTTTTGTTTAAAAAGCTTATCAACAGTTTTAAATAAAGACAAGAAAATTTTGAGTTCCCTACCAAACTAAATATTTTCTAATTTGTGGCTAATTGCTTAAGATTTCACAAATTAAAATTTCCTAATTAGGTTTGAGCATTATTTTAGACTATGCCTAAAATCTACAGTACAAAAATCTGTGCCAAGTCTTTACACTTAAGGGCAACATTTGACCACTGTTGTGTGGCAGCTATGTTCCTAAGGCCTCACATCTGCCTGCTGTTAAATATAAGTAACGAGATTCTCAGAAGTTCTCTGTATTTGCTAGAAATCTTCAGTTAGTTGTACCATAGGGATTCAGCATCTATAAATTTCAAACCAGAACCTTGGCTTTAGGTTTATGTGCTCTGAAGTTAAAAAAAATCAGCCTACTTGTCCATGTCTATACATATACTGTAATACTCCTTACATAGAATCACAGACTCAGAATGATTTGGGTTGGAAGGGACAATTACAGGTCATCTAGCCCAATTCCCCTGCAGTGAGCAGGGACACCTTGCACTAGACCAGGTCGTCTCCAGGCTCAACAGCCCCAACTCTCTCAGCCTTTCCTCACAGCAGAGGTGCTCCAGCCCTTGGGTCATCTTTGTGGCCTTCCTCTGGACCCACTCCAACATCTCCGTGTCGTTCTTGTGCTGAGGTCTCCAGAGCTGGATGCAGGACTCCAGGTGATGTCTCACTAGAGCAGAGCAGAGAGGCAGAATCCCTTCCCTCAACCTGCTGGCCACAATTCTCTTGATGCAGGCCAGGACATGGTTGGCCTTCTGGGCTGTGAGCACGTATTGGTGGCTCATGTCAAGATTTTCATCCCCCAGTACCCCCAAGTCCTTCTTGGCAGGGCTGCTCTCAATCCCATCATCGCTCAACCTGTATTCATAGCAGGGGTTAACCCAACCCAGATGCAGGACCTTACACTTGGCCTTGTTGAACCTCACGAGGTTTACACGGGCCCACTTGTCAAGCCTGTCCAGGTTCCTCTGAATGGCATCTCGTCCTTCTGGTGTGTCACCTGCACCACTCAGCCTGGTGTCACCTGCAAAGTTGCTGAGGGTGCACTTGATCACACTGCCTAGGTCATTAATGAAAATTTTAAACAGTACAGACACCTGAGGGACACCACTTGTCACCGGCATCCATTTGGACATCAAGCAATTGAACACTACCGTTTGCCTGCGACCTTCCAACAAATTCCTTAGACCCTGAACAGTCCACCCATCAAATCCACATTTCTCCAATTTAGAGGGAAGGATGTAGTGGGGGACCATGTCAAAGGCTTTACAGAAGTCCAGATAGATCACATCCATAGCTCTTCCCTTGTCTACTGACCTAGTCACGCCATCATAGAGAGCCATTAGGTTGGTCAGGCAGGACTTGGCCTTGGTGAAGCCATG
>Ga0065711_1048606_pt1 | contig 11720 bp, 6 predicted proteins | sample Hoacrofraction12_FD_59098 | JGI IMG/M metagenome (GOLD analysis project Ga0065711, IMG submission 59098) | Hoatzin crop microbial communities from Cojedes, Venezuela - Epithelial fraction 12 v2 (version 2) | ecosystem: Host-associated > Birds > Digestive system > Esophagus > Crop | place... | reverse complement strand
AAGAAAGAAAGAAAGAAAGAAAGAAAGAAAGAAAGAAAGAAAGAAAGAAAGAAAGAAAGAAAGAAAGAAAGAAAGAAAGAAAGAAAGAAAGAAAGAAAGAAAGAAAGAAAGAAAGAAAGAAAAAGAAAAGGGAAAAGGAAAGGGAAAAGGAAAGGGAAAGGGAAAGGGAAAGGGAAAGGGAAAGGGAAAGGGAAAGAAAGAAAGAGTGTATGCTAAGAAGAAAATCAGTTTTGTTCCAGCAGTTATGTTACATTAGGTTACTTTAACTGTGTAGCACTGGGAAGTCTTACCGAGTTTTGATAGAAGGTTTTGCCTAGAGGAAGAAGGTATAACAAAATAAAAAATTCTTGAGTGGAGGAGGAGGTAAAGGGTAACGAGTACAGCAAAAGTTAAGCACAAGGTTAATTGTGTAGATCAGTTAGAAATGGTTTGCTGCATGAGTTGGAATCAATTTCTGTTATCTCACTAATATCTTCTGTGATTCTGTGACTACACCATAAAACAAACACACTAAGAACAAAATTTAAAAAAAAAAAGTGTAACCAAAAGGAGGTAAATATTTTAAAGGACTGAGAAACAGATTCTGTGCAATAAAAATAATAAGTTATTGCTCTTATTCAGCAATTCAGAGTGTGTTGGAAAACATAGAGTTTGAAAAGAAAATACCTGAAATACAGAAGAGGATTAACTACATTTCAGCACAATTGCTTCTTGGCCAGAGAGTCAATAATTATTCAAAAAGGTTTATCTGCTGGACCCAAAGGGTCCAGACCTGCTCACAAAGCACTTTGAAGCTCTTCTCTCATCTTTCATGGATTTTGGATGAGACCTGTTTCAAGACAAGCTCTAAGCTATACTTTTTTGATCTGGAATTGAGAACTTGAAGTATTTGGCTTGCATAATTACATCAAGTTATGGTTTCTTCCTTAGTGAGCGAAAAAAGTGAAGTAAAAGGATTTTATCTGGACTTTCCTAAAAATTAAGATCCTTCTCCTATAGTTTGAATCTGGATTTAAATATAATATTAATCCCTTTGAGTAGCTCAAATAAGTTTTTTATGGAAGCAGGTTTTATTAAGTAAGTGTGAGGTGGTAGATCTCTGTGAAAAAATTGCTGTCTTTTCGTAATACAGGTAAGGAACGAAAATTTTCAAAATCAGCACTCAGAACTTGAGATCTGAAATCCACTGTAAGGCACCAGCACTGCAAATGATATTGTCAGTATGCAGGCAGACCCACAGAAATCAATGAGGAGTTCCTACCCAGATGCTCAAAGTCAGACGCCCAGAGAAGTTTGCAGATCCGGGGCTCGGTGTAGTGTTTTAATCTGGCTCGCATAGCTAAGCTTCCAAAGAAGCAAGCGTCCAGCAGAACCTGCTGAGCTTGCTAGGACCACAGTGAGCTTTATACACAAAGTCATCTGTTTGGAAATTTGCAGCAGAATTTAAATTGCATGTTTTTGACCGCTAAGTCTACCTCTTGCTCTGCATATGCTCTCTTTCTGGTTCACCTCAGTCCATTTTCCACGGGTGCCTTTAAGGGTTAAAATATTATTAGAGCTTTTCCTTGCTTTCCATCCCTTTGTTTTCTGCTCCTGACTTTTTCTTTTCCCATGTAGCTCCCTATGTCTCCTTTGTTTAGAAAATCCTGTAGCCACTGAAGTTCAGCAGCACTTCACGCTTCAGTGAGTTTTTAAAAGAAAAATAATTCCTGAAGTGAATTTTCTTACCAAGGCTTTTGTTTTCAACCTTCTTGGTACCTAATGGGGTGATTAAGAATTCTTATTTTTGCTCCTTCTCGGTGCAATTAGTTTATTCTCTGTTCTCTGATCATTTATTTTCCATCTTCTTGCAGTCCAATTTTGCACTCCAGTGTGTGTGCATATTATGGGATGCCCAGACTTCAGATTCTTTGCCCTCTTTCCTGAAAGACTGTGGCCAGTATGATGCCATGCCCTCAGCCTCTGGATCAACGCCTTACACAGTTGTGATTCTAGCTTTGATTTGTAATGTATTTGTCTGAGAATACACCTCCATATCTTGGCTGAACTCGTCGTTGTTTCTGAACTCTGGGTTCAGGACTACAAAGATATCATTTTTCAATAATTTCCAAATCTTTCCTGTGTTCAGGATGGCTCAGTTTCTTACCATTTAGAAGATATTTTTATCAGTTAGAGGATATTTCCTCTATTTTATTGTTTGTTTAACACTCATCATTTTGCACTTATCGTAAACGAACCGTATTTGCCATCTATTAGACCAGGCACTTAAATGTTCTCAGTCTTCCTATGCTGGATTGCAGTATTTCTCATTATTTACTCATCTTCTCAGTTCAATACAATCTGCAAATATTCAAGGGTGAAAACATGGTAAGTGTTATTTGGTCTTGTTTATGTCTTTAAACATAAACAGGATGAGCTGTCAGAATAGCTGTGTAAAGATATCATGAAAGAGTAATCAAAGTATAGATAATGACCTACTTCTGGTCTCATACGCACTCATGTACTGTACATAATGTGTGTTTCAGGGCAGACTAGGGTGCAGTCTTCATATGAGACTTAATGCCCAGAAGCAATATATGGATTCTACATGATTTAGAAGTAGATTTTACCAGACTACAGAGTTCTTATGATAGTACAGGTCTGGATAACATCAAAGTGATTTCTGAGTTTCATGACACGAACACAAGACATTCCCTGGGGACAGTGAACACAAAGCCAGATTCTCATCTGGTACCACTTAATAGGGCTCCCACAAAGTCAACTGAACACATTTTGGGGAATAAAGAATACTAGCATTTTCAGCCCTGGTGATGGACTTGGCTTTCATTACCAAATATCACTTTCTGCAGACTGATATAGTCCATCTGAATGAGAAGTGATGCATAACCGGGAAAGCAAACTACGCAGTTGTGAACTACTAAATGCAAAACACCCCCAATGCTGGACCCTGTCATTTCCACATAACACAAAGATAACTACATTAGCACGGTGTACATAATGTTAGCAGAAGGTATGTAACGGTGAGTCAAACCAACTTTGTGCAATATACTCTCAATTCCACACAGCATTGCATATTTAAATATAAATTAAATTTCCCAGTCAGCAACATATGTTGTAGGATACTTAGGCATCATTGATACTTAAAGAATGTTGTAGAAAGGTTATTTGACCCACTCAGAAGGATACAACATGCCATATTACACTTTCTCTCAGGAATAATAATATATTTTGGTAATACAAGAGGTACTGCAAAAAGTATGATAAAACACAAATAACTACAAAACTGTAAAGAAGACTTTGCAGACCTTCTTGCCACTTTCAGTGTTAACATATTTAGTTAACACTTCCAGTGGATTCACAGGAAGAAAACAGAAATATTTTAATTTTCCATCTTTTTGAGAAGGTAACTGGAGAAGTCATTACTTTTTTATTTTCATGATTCAGCAGGGATGTACTGATTATGTTTCATTCAGGTTTGTCTGTTAGATCATGAATAGACCATTATAAGAGCGACACATTAGAGCTGGGCAAGATATACAACTACAGAGAGGTGTCTCCATGTAACTTTATCTCACAGTCTACAAATTTAACCTCTGTGGGTCTAATCCAGAGTATGATGAGTTAAACAACTTGCATTGTTTTCAAAGTCTTTGACTCAAACCTCAAATCAGACATCAAAGTTGTACTTATAGAGAGTGACAAGTCCATTTTACACAGGATTTTGAAATTTAGAAATCTGTTTTTTTTTACCCAGAATAAACTCAGTAGATATTTAATTCTCAGAAAGGAAAAGGAAAATAATAATGATAATTTCAGGTTGTCTCACAGTTCTGTTTCAGCTTTTGAAAACTTCATATTGTAAAACATTTCACTTACACAGAATGAAAACCTTCAAACTGCAAAGTAGTTCCAAAAAGAAACCAGCCATTTCAGCTTAAACATAGGTTCTTTTTCTTTAGAATATTTTTCCAATGGTCAGCTCCGAAGGGCAATAATAAGTATTAGCAGTGTGATTCTAGAAAAGATGATGTTGTCATAGCTTTATAGAATTATCACTCAGACTGTGAAGTACTATGATTCAAGAAAGTAAATTCCATTGGTTTTCCTGTTGTCATCCAATTTAAGTATCTTAAAAGAAATTAAAAAAGCACGTGCATTATCAGAAACAAAGTACCTGATATTAAAAGTGAAACTTCTTCCATTAGCAGGACTAAGTGAGTTTCCGGAGCAGTGTCTGGAAGAAACACAGCTGAGAATAACTTTCCCCATCCATTTCTACCTTGCCTTAAGGTCAAGAGCCATCTGGTCTGACTCACACTGCCTCTTTCTCCCCCTCATTTGAGACTGAGTCACTTGGCCACTTATGCTCCTGAACAAAGCAGGTGGCTAGATTACGGAAAAATTGGATGATATTCTTAATAGCCATTTTAGTATTCCAGTTACTAGACAAATACGCACCTGCCAAGTTTAATGTCATGAAGTTACCCACAAGTTCGTGAAAGAGCCATGACAAAAGAAGTCAGGATAATGGTTTGTACTAGCTCCACTCTAAGAATGAGACAGCTCTGCAAAACGCCAAGCCTGAGTACTGAATACAAGTAATGCTCTTAGACCTTAATAAGATCTGCTCATAGATGCACATTCTTGAAGCCTATGTGTCTTATCTTCTTCCTTTTTACAATATAAATAAATACATGTATTTGTAACGTGTTTTGACACTTTTTTTTTTTCCATGAAGATGCAAAACACGTGTGCTATGTGTTCTACATTACATGGAGCAAAGCTGTATTTATGCTAATCTTTTTACTCTACTGGCAGAACAATTACTGAGACCTCTGAAGACATCTTCTAGGAAGAAAAGGCATGCAGCATTCATAACGTCACAAGGATGAAGTGAAGTATGCACTGTATACCCTACAATGTGTATAAATGTGTTTTCCTGAAGATGTTTTGCAATTTACTAAATGAAGCCCTACACAGTGTTATGCAGTGCTCTCTGTAGGAAATAAATGTTTGCTATGGAGAACACTGTATGTCACTGTGTAGGACTGTCTTCAAGGACTGATTGTTTTGTTTGTCTCATGGCCTTATTCCCTGACTCTCTTGTGGCTTTCATCGAGGCATTATCTTTTTAATTGTCTTTCCAGAAAAGAGCTCCTGAGGAATGAAAGTGAAAAATGTTTCTGAAGTCTGTGTTAGCGCCATATTAGGAGTACATATGGTTTGTTTACACACTTAGGTCTCTTTTCTTTATGGGAATATTTCTTGCTGATAATTTTTGCTGACTTGCTCCTTTGTCTTGCTCTTGCCTTGCTACTTTCCAACTCATATGTGGCTGGTGGCTAAGAAAGAAGAGAGCATACAGAACAGGTAACAGCCTCAGATTTAGGAAAGCAATGTCCGGGTCCTGTGACAGACTTCTGCATGACTTCAAACAACAAACTCAGTCTTTGTTCATGCAGTTAAAAGAGTACAATGCCAAGCTGCACAGCGCTGGACAACGGAGCTGGTTAGAGTAGTGGAAGCAGTGCAGCTGATTAAGCCTGATGAGCCACCGGGATGTGTTACAGGACCAGGTTAATCCAACCAACTGCATCAATGCACTAATGCAGCTAAACTGCTTCAGACACCCTGAGTAACCTGAACAGCTCACAACAGTGTGCTCTGCAGGCAACTGTGTCTCAGGGTAGCAAATTGACAAATCGAGACCTTCTTCAGAAGGGGAAGAAAAACCATGAAATACTTAAGACATTATAGTGATGGAACGGTTATAAATACTTAAAATACTTTTGTAAAATTATATCAGTTTCTCTTTGACAGAAGAGTTGAAGAAATGAGTTACAAACATTGAATTTCCACATGCTTTGAGGATGGTTGCATCTGAAATGTTGGAGTCAAGTCCAGAGCTACTTTAAATGCTTTGTTTTGTTGAGACTTATCGATATAGGATTGACATTTGTTAAAGGATGAATGGAACAGTGACATCTGATATTCTGATACATTTTCAAGCACATAGAAACGTAGTGAATGTATTAGTTCAGCTGCACTGTCTTTTGTCTTTGGTGTGCCTTGGGGACATTTCCCTACAGTTCTGCAGCTCTAAAAGAAACGGATAACGTATGAAAAACATTTTTTTTTGTTTCTTTAGTGAACAGAGGATCTACAAGGATTTTTCAGGTTGTTTAACCCAATGAAGTCAAGAGGAATTAAATCAATTGCACGGGAATTGGCTCTGTTTATATGGTTCAGGATTCAGTGGATGAAAACATAACCACCCCTGTCTAAGGGGATAGTATGCACATTTACATTCCCAACTAAACATGCTTAATGAATATTTTTTTAGTTTCTTAGGCATTTAGAAAGCCTGGTATTTTATTTTCAAACTGTCACTGGTAAACTGTAAATCACAAATTAGAAAAAGTTTTACTGGTTCTGACAGCCTCTGAGATTTATTGTCAGTAAACAAAAACCACTCCTTTTGAGAATCATTTCTGTTTTCATAATAAATTATTTTCATGAAGCTAGATGAAAGAAAATTGAAAATCTATGGCACAATCTGCAGTTTTGTGAGATATCCAAAATGCTGTATTTTGTTTTTTTCTTGACTTTTTTCCCTGTGCCAGTAGGGACAATTTCTCTCACATGCTTAATCTCAATCTTCTAAACAGAAGGCAGATAATTTATCTAAAAGGCTAAAAAGTCTTTGATTAATAACCATGGGAATTGCAGGTATTAAAATCACCCCCAAGTGACCCCATATTGTTCCATGAATCCATTAGAAACTTATTCTGAATTACAAAGAAAAATTAATTAAAAAGTATAAGGACTATAGGGCTCAAATAAAGTATGCTCCCCTGAGTTCATATGAAAATCTATATGCATGCAAAATGTCATAAAATCAGATTTAATTTAGAGTATAATTTTCTTCTTTGACAACAAGAGGAATACAAGAACAGCATTTTTTGTATTTTTTTATTACTATTGAGCCCTCCATAGCAAGCCTACCTATTACAATGACTCTTGCATTAATGTCAGAGAAAGAGGGATTAGAGAGAAGATCCAAATGTCATTTCGGTAGCTGGATTCATAGTAATGGTTGAATCCCATCTGGTTTGGTTCAATAGGACAGTAAACTGTAATGCTCTTAACTTGAATGGATGAGCAAAACTTCGAATGAGTTGTAAGAAGTTTTACAAAGAAATTTTGCAAATTTTTCTTATGTATGTTTTGTCCTAATTTTACAAATATTTTGCTTACATTCGTTCTCAGTTTGTTCACATTTCTTAGTAGGTCATGATCGCACTTTCAAATGCTTTGAGATGCTCAGGAAATTATTGAGGTGTCACAAATTGTCTTGTATTTCCTGTCTCCGGCACATCATGTTTCAATATTAACCAGGTACCATTCTACGCTCATTTTCAACATTGTGTGATCAAGAAAGCTATGAGGATTGCTACGGACCTTATAGGCTTGTAAAAAAATAGGAGACTAAGGGTGGTGTCTGTCTTCTGAACATTTCTGAAGATCTTGGATAGACATGCATCAGCCAAATCACTTTATTTTGTGAGTTGCTTTGATGGTCTTGCTAAGGAAAAACTGGTCTAAACCCACCATGCTGAGGCATTTTGAAGTGTGAGTCTTTAAAGTGCTGTCCTGCACAAAATATGGCATCTTGACTCTGGGTCATTGAAGACAGAGAGTTTTAATGCCTAAATGTGGTTAAAGTTACCAATGTCTTACAGAGTGCTAGAGAACTTGAACTTAAATACTGTGAGCAAATAATGTCTGTTATTTACAGACAAGTCAGAAATGTAAATGCAAGTCAGCTGAAAGAATACTGATGCAATCTTGCTGATGTGGTGTGAAAATGAGCTACCAAAGTATCACACAATCACAGAACAGTTGAGGAGGGAAGAGACCTCTGGAAATTGTCTAGTGCAACTCCTCTGTGCAAGCAGGGTTAACTACAGCAGGTTTCTCAGGACCTTATCCAGACAGGTTTGAATATCTCCAAAGAGAGAGGCTTCACAGCCTCTCTGGGCAGTCTGTGCCAGTGTTTGATAATCCTCATAGTAAAAAAAGGTTTTTTTCATAAGTTTAAGTGGAATTTCCTATATTTCAGTTTGTGTTCATTGCCTCTTGTCTTCTGGCCGCTCCTGAGAAGAGTCTTTCACACTCTTCTTCATTCTGTGCCATCAGGTATTTCTACATATGGGTAAAATTCTCCTGTGCGTTCTCTTCTCCAGGCTGAACAGTCCCAGCTCTAACAGCTCCTTGTATCACAGATGTTGCAGTTCCTTAGTATTTTTTGTGGCCCTTCACTGGACTCTTTCCAATATACTCATGTCTCTCTTTTACCGGGGCAGCCCAGAGCTGGATCCAGCAGTCCAGGTCTGGCCTCACCAGTGCTGAGCAGAGGGGCAGGATCACCTCCCTTGACCTGCTGGCAATGCTCTGCCTCGTGCAGCCCAGGATACCATTTGCCTGCTTTGCAACAAGGACACATTCATGGCTTGCGTTCAACTTGGTCTCCACCAGGACACCCAGGTCCTTTTCCACCAGGCTTCTTTCCAGCTCGGTGGCCCCCAGCATGTACTGGTTCCTGGGCTGCTCCTCTACAGGGACAGGACTTTGCTATTCCACTTGTTGAACTGCGTGAGTTCCCCACTGTCCATTTCTCCAGCCTGTCGAGGTCCATCTGGATGGCAGCAAAACCCTCTGGTGTATCAGCCACTCCTTCCAGCTTTGTATTGGCTGCAAACTTGCTGAGGGTGCACTCTGTGCCACTGACCAGGTCATTAGTGAAGATCTTGCAGTGTGAACCCAGTGTTCACCCACTAGTGCTCCTGACCACAAGTATTTGAGCAGATATTTGTGTTTAGTACAGTTGCTGAAGGAGTAAACTGCTGGAGTGAAGACCAAGCAAGTTTGCCTAGGTTAAGAATTACCGGAAGAATTCAATATTTCTTTGCTTGCAAAGCTTAAAGACTATAACCATATATAGTAACAGCCTGTATTATTTTTTTGTCAATGCTGTCATTTATGTTCTGGGAAAAGTGGTACTTTGGAAGCATGCTAATTCAGAAAATATAGGCAGACAATATTTGTCAAAACAGGTGCTATTTATATAAGCAAGAATCGTGACTTCATTCTCTTTTTTTCCTTTTTTACTAGCCCAGTCTGAACCCAGATCAAGTTTATTTTCATTCCTTCTGCTATCTGTTATAATTCCTATCTGGATCTATTGGAACCAAGGTTAGAGTTGCAAGGCATGATTCTCTCATCTTTATACTGAAAATTAGTTCTCAGATGCAGCTCCACTGAAACTAAACAAAACTGCTTGCGGAGTAAGATGTTAATTAGGAGAAGCCAGAGTGGCAGAATCTGTCCCACCCTTAACAATTTAGAGTTAGACTGTGCCACAAGGATGCAGCCCATAGGAATCAGCAGCACATTGGCTGGATGATTGCACTCAAAGAGTTGTGGTCAACAGCTGGGTGCCCAAGGGGTGAACGGTGATGAGTGGTGTTCATCAGGGTTCGGTATTGGGACCAGCGCTTTTTAATATCTTTGTCAGCAAGTTTGCCGACCACACCAAGCTGAGTGGTGCAGTCGACACACTGGAGGGAACTGATGCCAGCCAGAGGGACCTTGACAGGCTTGAGAAGTGAGCCTGTGTGAACCTCATGAAGCTCAACAAGACCAAGTGCAAGGTCCTGCACATGTTTTGGGACAGTCCCAAGCACAAATACATGCTGGGCAGAGAATGGCTTGAGAGCAGCCCTGAGGAGAAGGACTTGGGGGTACTGCTGGATGAGAAGCTCAATATGAGCCGGCAATGTGTGCTTGCAGCCCAGAAAGCCACCATATCCTGGCCTGCATCAAAAGCAGCATGGCCAACAGGTCAAGGGTAGGGATTCTGCCCCTCTGCTCCACTCTGGTGAGTCCTCACCTGGAGTTCTGTGTCCAGCTCTGGAGCCCTTGGCAGAGTAAGATCATGGAGATGTTGGAACAGGTCCAGAGGAAAGCCGCAAAGATTAGCAGAGAGATGGAGCACCTCTCCTATTAGGAAAGGGTGAGACAGTTGGGGTTGTTCAGTCTAGAGAAGAGAAGGCTGCGGGGAGACCTTACAGCAGCCTTTCAGTACCTGAAGGGGGCCTGCCAGAAAGCTGGAGAGGGACATTTTACAGGGGGCTGTTGCAATAGGACAAGGGATAATGGCTTTAGACAGAAAGAGGATAGATTTAGATTAGATACAAGGAAGAAATTCTTTGCTATGAGGGTGGTGAGGCACAGGAATAGTTTGCCCAGAGAAGTTGTGGCTGCCCCCTCCCTGGAAGCGTTCAAGGCCAGGTTCGATGGGGCTTTGCATAACCTGGTCTAGAGGAAAGTGTCCCTGCCCGTGGCAGTGGGGGTTGGAACTGGATGTTCTTGAGGGTCCCTTCCAACCCAAACCATTCTATGATTCTGTGACTGTACCATCCCAGAAAAAGATGGCATATGCACCTTAATGAACTTGCTACTTACTGCTGGGGTCAGCAGTTCTCTGTGCACTTGTAGTTCCAGTAACACACTGTTGGCTGGCTCTAGTAGACTGAAAAATGGAGTACAGAAAATAAATTTTACCCAGACCACAATAATCTGAATACTCTCTCCTTTTTTTTTCTTTTTTTTTTCTTTTTTTTTTTTCAGGAAGAAAAGCAGTTGCAAAAACTCCTTTTATTTGGAGCCATGTGATGGGCGCCCTCAGGATATGCCACCTGAAGTTGTAACAGGGGTTCTGACTCACTGGTGTGAGGAACATTGGAAACATACTATGTCCTTATTTCCACCAAATAAATTGATGAAAAGCTAGCTGTATGTGAGTTATCTAGCTACTGACATACTAGAATGTCATCAGTCCTGAAGTCCATCAGGTTACACAGTCCACCTATCTGACCTCCAGGAGGACACAGGATATATCAGCTGCACTGTCCTCACCATTCCTTGCAGATATTTTTCTAACCAGTTCTCATAAGTTCCAATGAAGGAAACTCTTTCTCTTATTTCCTCACTGTCAACTCATGGCAGTGTTTGATTGTGGTAGCAATCCAGAATGGGCCTTGGATGACACTGGGTCCTAAAATGCTGAATATCTCACAATCCACAATAACCTCTTGTGATCTATAGTCTGCTCCAAGATCAACCGACTCATTTACCAAGGGAACTACAGGCCGGTCAGCCTCATCTCCATCCCGGGAAAGATGATGGAGCAGTTTATCCTGGAGGTCATCAACAAGCAAGTGAAGGAAAAGAAGGTTATCAGGAGTAGTCAGCATGGATTCATCAAGGGGAAATCATGCCTGACCAATCTGATAGCATTTTACGATGGCATAACTGGCTGGGTAGACAAGGGGAGAGCCACGGATGTTGTCTACCTCGACTTCAGCAAGGCTTTTGACACGGTTTCCCATAACATCCTCCTAGGGAAGCTCAGGAAGTGTGGGCTGGATGAGTGGTCGGTGAAGTGGATTGAGAACTGGCTGAATGGCAGAACTCAGAGGATTGTCATCAGCAGCGCTGAGTCTAGTTGTAGGTTGGTAACTAGTGGTTTCCCTCAGGGATCAGTACTGGGCCCAGCCTTGTTTAACTTCTTCATCAACGACCTGGACGAAGAGTTAGAATGTACCCTCAGCAAGTTTGCTGATGACACCAAACTGGGAGGTGTGGTGGATACACCC
>Ga0065711_1009599_pt3 | contig 11720 bp, 9 predicted proteins | sample Hoacrofraction12_FD_59098 | JGI IMG/M metagenome (GOLD analysis project Ga0065711, IMG submission 59098) | Hoatzin crop microbial communities from Cojedes, Venezuela - Epithelial fraction 12 v2 (version 2) | ecosystem: Host-associated > Birds > Digestive system > Esophagus > Crop | place... | reverse complement strand
TTCTGGTAGCTCACAACGCTGCCTTTGATATGGGATGTATTCGTCATTCTCTGGAGCTATACGAACTTCCGAAGCCAGACGTTGACTATTATTGCTCTTTACGTGCAGCCCGTCATATCTATGATTTCGGTTGTAACACTCTTGATTATCTTTGCGATCAGTTCGAAATACCCTATGGCACCCACCACCGAGCAGGCGATGATGCCGAAATGTGCGCCCGTCTTTTCCTCCGTGAAATCAAGGATGCAGGATGGGTAGAATTAAATGAAATGAATTATTGTAACGGTAAACTATAAAAAACATGTATCAATAAATCTTTTAATCTACTGAAAACTCGTTGATGGAATTATTTACCAGAATAATGTGTAAAATCAGTGTCTTCACAGCAACGCAATACATCAATTACATTAACAATAAACCGATTGGCAGAGTCAAGTATGCATTGGCTTAATTCCTCCAACTGGTCTATAAATTAAAAAAGCAAGATGGAAAATTTACAACGTAAAGCTAACGAGTGGGCAGAGACCAATGATGGCAATTCGGTTCTATATGACCCGAAAAAGGAATACGGAATGGAAAACTATCAGTATCCAACCTGCAACCTACTCAAGAAAGACCATATCGTCGAAGAGCATAACGCCACATCGCAGATAGTGTTGATGGAGAGCGTGATTAACTCAAAAAAGTTCCAGAAGACAACGATGAAACTGCCGTTGGCACTGGGAAAAACCATCACCAACGAGGTATTTATGGTCGACCTAGCGGAAATCCCACACCTGCTTGTCGCCGGTGCTACGGGACAAGGCAAGTCTACTGGACTCAACGCTATTATAACCTCACTTCTTTACAAAAAGCACCCAGCAGAACTTAAATTCGTACTTATAGACCCGAAGAAAGTAGAATTCAGCGTATACAAGTCTATAGATAAGCATTTCCTCGCCGCTATACCCGAAAATTCGGATAATCCAATAATTACTGATACCAAAAAGGCATTGCTCACGCTTAACTCACTCTGTGAGGAGACGGATGCGCGCTATGCCCTGCTTAAGAGAGCATCGACGAGAAATATAGAAGAATACAACGAGAAATTTGTGCACCAGCAACTGAACCCGGAAGACGGACACAAGTATATGCCTTACATCGTAGTAATTATCGATGAGTTTGGCGACCTTATCATTTCAGAAGGAAAGAAGATTGAACAGTACATTGTACATATCGCAGAGTTCGCACGTACCGTTGGAATACACATGGTTATAGCCACACAACGACTTCTATGGAATGTCATCACTGGCTTTATCAAGGCCAACTTTCCTGGACGTATGGCCTTTAGAACTAGTGCGATAGACGAATCTATGCTCATTCTTGACTTCCCTAGCGCTAACCAACTTAATGAGCGCGGCGAAATGCTCTTTCTCTGCGGGAACGACCCCGTTAGGGTGAAGTGTGCATTCGTTGACACACCAGAGTTGAATAAAATAAGCAATTTCATTGCTTCACAACAAGGATACCCAGAGGTATGGATGCTGCCCGCTCCAACACAACTATGCAATCAATGATGCGGAGACGTGAGCCCCCCCTTGTTTCTTAGAGAAATAAAGAATGCAGGATGGGCAGAATTAAATGAAATGGACTATTGTAACGGAAAATTATAAAAATTATGCATGATTATTTAAGAAGCTACTCATTAGAGGAACTGAGAAACTTATATGACGGTTTGAAGTTGGAATTTTCATGTTTCGACAAGTTCAAGGAAATTTATGAAAGTTATTATAACAGCTTTTATACAGAAGAAAAAGATTATGGAGATGACGTCTTCGATGAAGAGATTTCGAAAGGATCTACCATAAGGGATGATTCGATTCAACTTACAAAAGATAAAATTCTAATTTATGCCAAGTTTAAGGCGCAAGGACATAGTGATAAGTGGGCAGACTCTATGATGTATTATATATACCANGGAGATTCAGAAGAGTTAGCTATGCATTTGACATATCACCATTTTAATTATAAGGAAAAGAATGTTGTAGACGCAGATGCCGAAGTTAGAAAACACTGCGAACATTTACATGGAGACAAGTATTTTGTTGATTATTATTTCTTCCAAATAGATGGTGATGCACCGAACCTAGAGGATTGCTCTCAATTTTCGAGAATTTGTAAGAACAAGCTTCAGGAAGGGTTTGATGAACAATATGCTCAAGACTATACCCTCGCGTCGATGTATCTATTGGAACCAGGAGGCTTCCAATTTGAAGATTTCGCTTGTACACGGAATAATATTGACAAAAACTATTTCTGCAACTTGTATGCTGATGCTGTAAAAAAGTATCCTGCTCAACAAATAGGGAATTGTTCTAAAGAGGCAAATTTGGATTATAACATTGCAGCTCTGGCTTATGCGGAGAAGATATCACTTGTATATGATAACTTCCTGAAAGAAAATAAAACTAAAGAGGAAGCTGATTGCTTAGCGCATGAATATACTGATGAATACTTCAGATGTATTCTTCAATATCGAAAAGAAAAAGGAAAGACTGAGGATATTCGTTGGATACAATCAGAAGAAGATTTATATGCAGAAATTCGGGCGCAAGAAAACCTTGGTATTTTTTTTCTCCACTTATGAGTCAATGCCCACACCTTTAAAAAGAAAGAAGGACAAATGGTCTTGACGCAAGTATGGAAATGCGCATGATGTACCCAAATGGTACTGATAATCCCGAGTTTGATGCGTTTTGGGGGTATCGGAGAATATGAGAATGATGAAGATTAGTATTTTCTTTTCTCACTATTATAATATATAAATAATGTATATGAATGATTTAGAAAATTTATTGTCTGAAGTGCAGAAATGCGTTGATAAAGACGAACAAATCAAAGCAGAGCAATTCCAGCGTGGAGAGCATTTCAATGTGTTCAGTGTTTTGAATCTTAGAACCAACGAAACGCGAACACACTCTGCTTTTTTGGCAGAATTATTGAATCCACATGGAAGTCATGGCTGTGGCGCAGAACTTTTGAAAAATTTTCTTGAGAAATGCGGACTTACTGCATTTTCTGAAGAAGATTTGCAGCATGCGGAAGTGCTGGTAGAACATTATATTGGAAAAATAAGCGATGACCAAAGCGAAGGGGGCAGAATAGATATTCTCGTAAAAGTAGCAGATTGGTCTGTCATTATCGAGAATAAGATTTATGCCGAAGATCAATGTAATCAAATCTTGCGCTATTATAATTACGGAAGAACGAAATGTAAAAACAAGTTCAAAGTAATTTATCTCACTCTCAACGGAAACGATGCATCAGAATCCTCGAGTAGCAACGAGTTAAAGGCGGGTGAACATTATTTCTTAATGAGTTATAAAGATGACATTCTGGATTTTATTCAGAAATCCACACTCGCCGCAATACAAAGACCATTAGTAAGAGAAACGTTAATACAATACGCAAATTTAATCAAAGAATTAACCAATCAAGATATGAACAGTCAACAAGAACAAGAGATGTTTGAAACAATGGCGAAACATCCAGAAGCAGTAGTCCAAATGTTTGAAACAGGTAGTGAAAAGTATGTGCAATGGGTTCATGAAAAATATGTGCGCCCCAAATTTGAGCAGTTCGCCAAAGAGAATGGTCTTGAATACGAAGAAGCGGACTATTTGTGGAGCGACACAGAAACCGGTTTCTGTTTTTATAAACCCAAAGAATGGAAAGCCTGTGCCATCTTTATCTGGAAAGATAGAGGAGCATCTCAGATATACTATTCAGGTGTATCTAGCAGACAAGGAGAATCTTTGCAAAATTTAGAAAAGGAAGAAAATCTACTACCAATGTATAAAAAACAGCATAAGGATTGGCCACTTGGTTGGGGATTTATAGATGATAAATTTTCTAAAGGAGATGTTTCTATCGTGCCAGCAATGATTAACGGAGAATATGTTGAGTACATCGAGAAACTAATTCAGGACATCCTCAAACAGATTGAGGACAAAGGAATCGAGCTGCCATAGTATTAATAGATGTTTTTATTGCAAACAAATAAAATCTCTAAGGCCTCTGCCGCACTTTGGCAGAACCGTTCTATATTTTTGCAACAAAATAATATCGAACCTGGAGCAGCCGAAAACCATAGAGAGTAGGCAAAACAAAAATTTACTACTTATGCCAAACAATGATTAACCGCGGAAAAGAACTGATCCGCATCTGCCCGAAAAACTACAAAGAAGTTAGAGTATTCCACCAATGATGGCCGTACATGGGTCACACGTTGCGTAGCTAGCGGTGCCGTTGGAGAGTTCGAAGACCTAGTGGACAACGGCGATGAACTCCTCGCTACCACTAACAAGGGACTCTTCTATTCCAGAACTGAAGGAAAAACTTAGGATAATTCGGCACAGATAAGAAGATAAATGCACATGAAAATTTGGGAACCAAATCAACCAATCGATGCGGAGGTGCAAGACATAATAGAGTACATCCTCAACAACACTCACGGCGTTGTGGTGCCAGATGTGAATGATATTCGCATGTTTTTCCATGGTGGTGGAGAGTTGGAACTATATCGGTTCAGCCTGTCGTCATATCTCTCTAAACTGAAAGGAATGGAAGTGCGCTTGGTGGGACATAAGGCGAATCTCTTGATTAAGGCGGAATTGCGCTCGCATGAGCATATAAAAGAAGTGCTATGCTGGAACGATGCGCCAAACGTAGAGTGCTTTGTACCAGCTATATATATTAACGACGACTGTGAAGAAAGTGTAACCATTATAATACTGAAACAATTATGAGCAATCAACAACCATTCATACATCTCGATGTGCATACCCAGTATTCCATTCAGGAAAGCAAAGCTAGTATCCAACGACTTGTTGACAAAGCAATCGCTGATGGAATGCGAGGTATGGCAGTTACCGACAGCGGCAATATGTTCGGCATCAAAGAGTTTTTCAACTATGTGAAAAGCTTGAAGCACAAGAATCCCGAACTCGACTTCACACCCATTCTTGGATGCGAGGTATGCTGTGCACATAATAGCATGAAATCAATGACAGACGATGATAATGCCAATGCTGATTGGTCGCTCATCCTTTTGGCCAAAAACGAAGTGGGCTATCATAATCTTGTCAAGATTGTCAGTCATGCCTGGATAGACGGTTTCCGCCATCGCCCATATACCGATCACACCGAACTGGAGAAGTATCATGAGGGTATTATTGCCTGCTCGTCTAGTTTGGACGGTGAGGTGGTTGACTATATTCTCAAAGGTCAGCTCAACAAAGCGGAGGCGTCTGCACTTTGGTTCAAGCAAGTCTTCGGTGACGATTTCTATCTTGAACTGCAACGCAACGAGGTTTCGCAACAAGTCAATGAAGAGCTCGTTCGTTTTGCCCACAAGCACAATATCAAAATCATCGGTACGAGAAATATCCACTTTGTTGATAAAGATGATGCCAAGACTTCATGCCCTCTCGCAAATAGTGATAATGGGAATAATTCCAAACATGAATGGTTTATGACGCAATCGAAGATGAATGAACTCTTCGCAGATATTCCCGAAGCACTCGCCAATACCATTGATGTGCTCTCAAAAATAGAGAACTACGATATCGACAATGCTCCCATTTTGCCAACTTTCACGACCTCGGCAGAGTCTGATGACAGCTATTTGGTTCGCCTTACATACGAACGAGCGAAAGCCATCTACGGCGACCCCCTGCCAGAAAACATCGCTGAAAGACTCGAACGTGAACTCCACGTCATCGTGTCTATGGGCTATTCTCGCTATTTTCTCATCGTTCAAGACTACGTCAACATGGCTCGTAATGAACTCGATGTTTGGGTTGGACCCGGGCGAGGAAATGCTGCTGGCAGTTTGGTGAACTACTGTCTTGGAATAACCCGTATAGCCCCCATCAAATATGACCTTCTTTTTGAGCGTTTCATCAATTCCAACCGCATCTGCCTTCCAGATATAGACGTGGACTTTGATGAAGATGGGCGTAGCAAAGTCTTGCAGTATATTTCAGAAAAATATGGTGCAGAAAACGTTGCTCACATTATCACCTTTAACACTAGCTCAATAGAGAAGCCACAACATTCCACAAATTCCTTTGAACCTGTCAAGAAGTCAGATAGTCAAATTATCGGCACTGGTATCCACGCCTGCGGAATAGTAATTTGTGGCGACCCAATAGAAAATCACGTACCCATCGCTACCCTTGAAGACCCACAACATCCCGAGAAGCGTCTGCGGTGCACACAGTACGATGGATGTGTTATTGAGGAAACGGGACTTGTTAAATTCGACCTTCTCCCCCTAGAGGCCCTTTCTATGCTAAAGGAGACCGTCAAAAACATAAAGGCAACGCTCGGTGTTGATGTGGACCTCGATAACATCGACCTTCAAGATGCCGAAACGTTCAAACTATATTGCGAAGGGCGCACCGATGGAACGTTCCTGTTTGGTTCAGAAGGAATGCAAAAATATCTACGGGAACTACAACCCAACACTTTCGAAGACCTTATAGCTTTGCACGCGCTCTATCGACCGGGTTCTATGGACTATCTCCCCGAATTTATCGACCGAAAGCATGGAAAGAAACCTATCGTGTATGAGATTCCCTGCATGGAGAGATGTCTCAAGAACACCAATGGTCTTGCCATCTATCAAGAGCAAATCATGCTTCTTAGTCAGACGCTTGCCGGCTTCACTCCTGACGAGAGCGACATCCTTTATAAGGCACTGCTAAAGAAAAAGAAAGAACAACTCGAACAGCTTAAGTTCAAGTTTGTCGAACAAGGAAGCAAGAACGGACATTCACAAGATAGCCTTGAAAAAGTATGGGCAAATTGGGAGGAACACCCTTACGTATTCAACAAGTCGCATGCTACCTGCTATACATTGCTCGCCTTCCAAACGGCTTACCTCAAGACGCACTATCCAGCTGAATTTTCAAAGGCGTTATTAAAACAATGGGCTAGAGAGGCTATTGACAAATATGATGAGATCAAAAATGACTGGGAGAAGAAGTATCATAAAAAATGGAATCATGGGTTCTATAACCAGTCTCCTCTTGATCAATTAACCAAGCAGCCTGAATATTTTATCATTCAATTCAATCCAGGCAGCGATGGTCCATACCCTGACTCTAAGCCAACTCCCGAAGCCTTTCTTGAGGGCAATCCATGTTGGGACACCCGCAAAGGTTTTGGCAATATCCGTAACTTGCAGAGTTTGTTTTCTCAAGTGCAAGGAAATAATCCTTTAAAGGACGCTAGTACGGTTTTCACGAATGCGTCGTTCTTTAACACTCTCAAACGCGATGACCTTCCTGATGAAATTTGGAAAAAGACGTTGCCCATTACGCTGCAACTCGCTCAAATCGTTCAACCAAAACGCATTTTTGTTTTAAGCAAAAAAATTGTAGATCATATTAAAGAGATTGATCCTGAATGCGAAGTCAATCGAACCCGCCTTTGCCCAATTATATGGTTTGGTCGGATTCATAATATCGAGACAATATACACATATCACCCGAGCGCTCATTTGCGCGAAGATGATCGCGCAAATTTAAATATGCAAATTGCACGCTTGATAGATTTGTGGAATAAGATGTCGCTGAATGAGGCTTTGGAAGAGGCTCAGGAGGAAAGTAAGAAATAATAGAGATTCTACGGAGCCCATCAAAAGTTTTTCTTTCGAAAGATAAACTTTTTCAAGACCTCTGCCGCATTTCGGCAGAGGTCTTAGCGTATTTTTGCACAAAAATTAAGAGACATGGCGAAATTCAGTAAGAAAAAGAAGAACGAAACGGAATGGACATGGCCATTCCCCATTGAGGAGGCTTGGAATGTGAATCACTTCATTGCCAAATATGCCTTGCCGCGTATTCAGGCTCTCATTGAGATAGAAAAAACGAGTCCATACGCCACCGTTCCTGGAGTCTTAGATAAGAAATATGGCTCGCAAGGTTTTAAGATTTGGTTGAAATATCTTGGCGAAATGGAATACGCATTTCATATATTCTCTACAGATACGTTCTCGTATGAAACGAAAGAGAATCAGGAAAGAGTAAAACGAGGTTTGCACCTTTTTGCAGAATATTACGAATATCTCTGGAATTGAAATCTTTGATTGTAGGTTATCGCAAGATGCGATTATCTGAAAGCGCAAAAAATAAGAGCAATGACGTATAAAGAACTTCTTGAAAACACTCCATTTGAAGAGATTGAACCATACCTGACGCAAGTTTATGGCGTGGGAAACATGTTGTGGTACAGATTGCACTATGATATGTTGCGCAGTCTGAAACCTAAGGTTGATTCTAATGCAAAGCCACTGTGCAACATTAGAAAGTCACCAAGTGATGCTGATGAGAGCTGTGAAGATTATTACGACCTTTGTGCCTGGCCGATGGAAGACTATTCTTGGGAGCATAATTTAACGCAAGAAATAAAAATAGCATCAAATGTAAAAGCATCATGGCCAGAGATTGCTGCGTGTTGCCTGTTTCACTCTTCCTATTATGGTTTTATTCCTTATGATGTTGATGAAGTAAAAGATTATTTTCGTTCTATAGATCTTCCGCATGGCGAGAATATAAGATGCAAACGGCAAATCGAAAGAATTGGTGGCTATATCCCTCCGTTATGGCAGTTGAATCCGTCCAAGAAAAAAGAACTTATTCAACAAACAAAAGAAGAATTGTGGCATTTACGTTCTAAAATGAATCGGTCAAAGCGCAAAAAGACCTTTCGTCAAACATTTATGTCATTTTATCATCAACACATCAAAGATATTTCAAGATTTATTCTTGATGCAGAGCCTGTCTGGAAAGGCCCATCCAATTCGCTTTCTGTAAAGCAACTCTGTGGACTTTATGGCTCCTTGGCGTTTCGCACGGAGGTGTTACCATCGTATGTGCGCGATGATATGGGCATATCAGCTGCAAAATATTTAGAAAACCTTATTCGGAAATATCCATTCTTTGAACGCAAGAATTTTAACAGAGTTATCATTCACATGGTAACAGGTGAACAGCACGAGAGATTAAACGATGACGAGCAAGCTCTCATCAATTATATCATTGAAGGCGGAGAAGGAGAACAACCATTCGAAAGTGACGATTTACTCATCTCCACCGACCCATCTCTTGGAAAGCAAATCACCTTGCGCTTGGCATTCTATAAATCTGATAAAACATTATAATATGGTTGCGCAGGTTCTAATATAGAAACTTTCTTCCTGTTGTCAAATGCATGCGATTATCTTTAAACGAAAAAAGTAAAAGTAATGACGTATAAAGAACTTCTTGAAAGAACTCCGTTTGAGGAGATTGAGCCATACATAGTCAAAACGTATACGTGGGGTACAGATGGTCTGTGGCTGTGGAGACTTCATTATGACATGTTGCGCAGTCTAACGCCAAATATTAGCCCAAAGGCGGATTCTTTTGATTGCGTTATCGGTATGTCAGAAGGTTTCCACGAGCGAGAGCCTTTTCTTTATGCCGCTCCGATTAAGTGTGATTCGTGGGAACACTGTCTAGCCAAAAATTTGAAGTTGTTACCTGAGGTAACGGCATCGTGGCCAGAAATTGCCGCTTGCTGCCTTTGGCATTCATCCTTTCGTGGATATACTCAGTATGAAGCGGATAAGATGACTGAATTTCTCCGCATTTCAAAACTTACGGTTGGTGAGAAGGCAAGGATGTATGTACGTCAAATCAAAAGAAAAGGTGGTGATGCTCCAACGTCAAGGTTGGTGACTCCAACCGAAAAGAAGCTGCGCATTTCACAAGTGAGAAAGGCTATGCGGAGATGGAAGAAATGTAAAGAGAATCGATTAAAAAGGAAAAGGGCTTTCCGCAAAACATTCATGTCGTTTTATTATGGACCGATTATTGCAATTTCAAGATTCATTCTTGATACAGAACCAGCATGGAAAGACCCATCCAATCCGCTTTCAATAAAGCGACTCTGTGGACTTTACGATTCCTTGGCGTTTCGCACGGAGGTGTTACCATCATATGTACGCGACGACATGGGTATTTCAGCAGCAAAATACCTCGAAAACCTTATTCGTAAATATCCATTCTTTGAACGCAAAGATTTTAACAGAGTTATCATTCACATGGTAACAGGCGAACCGCACGAGAGATTAAGCGATGACGAGCAAGCACTCATCAACTTTATTGTAGAAGGTAGAGATGGAGAACAACCATTCGAAGGTAGCGATTTACTATTCTCTACCGATCCTTCTCTCGGGAAACAAATCATCTTGCGCCTGGCATTCTATAAATCCGATAGACCACTATAATATGATTTTACCAGTATCATAGTAACGTTCTTCAATTTGCTAAAATCTTACATGCTTGCATGAACGTGCAAACATCAATCAAGCTCGTTTCTATGTTCACTTTATGTTCACCAGAAGAAATAAAAAAGCACTTACGACGTCGTAAGTGCTTGATTTTCAACGTGGACCAGCCAGGGCTTGAACCTGGGACCTCCAGATTATGAGTCTGTTGCTCTAACCAACTGAGCTACAAGTCCATACGCAATGCGCAGAGACGATGAGGATGACATCTCACGCCTTTGTGGGTGCAAAGGTAGGACTTTTCGCGGAATAGACAAAATTTCATGGAATATTTTTCTATAGAGTCAACAGGCAAGTATAGAGGGTATAGAGTCAACAAGCAAGTGCAATTATTATTGCAAAGTTAGCTGATATTTTTGTAAAACATAAAACTTGGTGTATTAAAATTGAGTTTTTCTCTTGGTCTTCTATTTAATTTNGTCATTATCTTTTTNATTTTTCCGTCCGTGATGGTGCTGATGTCAGTTCCCTTTGGTATGTATTGTCTGACGAGTTTGTTGGTGTTCTCAACGTTGCCTTTCTGCCATGAAGAGTATGCGTCGGTGAAGTAGACGGGTACGTTTAATGCTCTTGATATCCATTTGTGTGCAGCAAATTCAGAGCCGTTGTCCGTTGTAATGGTTTTGAGCAATTCGCCTTTGTATGGTAGCAGTAACCGCCTGACGGTCTTTGCCACTTCCGTTGACTTTTTCCCATGTTTGAGCTTCTCCATAAGCAGCAAATCTGTGCTGCGCTCCACGAGCGTGAGAATGGCGTTCTGATCCTTGTCAACAATGAGATCCATTTCCCAGTCGCCGAGTCTCTTGCCATCGGCTTCCACTGGTCTCTCGTGAATGCTGACGCGGTCTTTAATGTTTGTGGCCTTTGTCTGATGCATGTGTGAAGGCTTTCGCTTGTATTTCATTTTGTGGCGGCAGTTTTTTGCGAGCTCGCCGCTTTCGTCTCCACGTATCATCTTATAGATAGTCTCGTAAGAAATGCGCGTGCCTTCTTTTGCGAGCCATCCCGATATTTGTTTGGGAGACCACTGCTCGTCTGTTATAAGCTGCTCGACGCGCCATCGCACCTCTATGGGAATAGCTCTGTTGCCGGGGCTGCGATGCACACGGTTATCAGACTTCTCCTGCGCCTTGTTCCAGACGTATTTTCCACCGGCCGTGCTGTTACGTCGCAACTCACGGCTTATGGTTGATTCACTCACGCCGATAAGACTCGCAATCTCTTTATTCGACGTTTTCTTTTGTTTTCCAAGGTAAATTGCGTACCTTTGTTCCGAGGTTAAGTGCTTGTACATAGCAATGCAAAATTACTTAATCTTTGGGAGACTGCGGTCTCCCTTTTC
>Ga0065711_1009048_pt1 | contig 11720 bp, 9 predicted proteins | sample Hoacrofraction12_FD_59098 | JGI IMG/M metagenome (GOLD analysis project Ga0065711, IMG submission 59098) | Hoatzin crop microbial communities from Cojedes, Venezuela - Epithelial fraction 12 v2 (version 2) | ecosystem: Host-associated > Birds > Digestive system > Esophagus > Crop | place... | reverse complement strand
TGGACAGGCTGGAGAGTTGGGCGCAGAGGAACCTGATGAAATTCAACAAGGGCAAGTGCAGGGTCCTGCACCTGGGGAGGAACAACCCCATGCACCAGTACAGGCTCGGGGCGGACCTGCTAGAGAGAACCTTTGTGGAGAGAGACCTGGGTGTCCTGGTGGATGACAAGTTGACCATGAGCCCTGGTTGCTGAGAAGGCCAATGGGATCCTGGGGTGCATTAAGAAGAGTGTGGCCAACAGGTCGAGTGAGGTTCTTTTCCCCCTCTACAATGCCCTGGTGACGCCTCATCTGGAGTACTGTGTCCAGTTCTGGGCTCCCCAGTTCAAGAAGGATGAAGAGCTACTGGAAAGAGTCCAGCGGAGGACTATGAAGATGNTNANNNNTACTNNANCATCTCCTATGAAGAAAGGCTGAGGGAGCTGAGCTTGTTCAGCCTGAAGAAGAGAAGGCTGAGAGGGGACCTAATAAATGCCTATAAATATCTGAAGGGTGGGTGTCAGGAGGACGGGGTCAGACTCTTTTCAGTGGTGCCCAGTGACAGGACAAGGGGCAATGGGCACAAACTGAAGCAGAGGAAGTTCCGTCTGAACAGGAGGAAGAAATTCTTCACTCTGAGGGTGACAGAGCACTGGAACAGGCTGCCCAGAGGGGCTGTGGAGTCTCCTTCTCTGGAGATGTTCAAAACCTGCCTGGACAAGGTCCTGTGCAGTCTGCTCTAGGTGACCCTGCTTTGGCAGGGGGGTTGGACCAGATGATCCACCGAGGCACAACCACCTGTAGTTTCTTCGGGCAAGGCCACCTCAGAGCAACAAGAATAATAGTCTAGGAAACCTTTAAGAGACTTTTTCCAGCCAACATACACAAATCTACAGTTACTTTGTTCCCAGGGGCCGATTTTCCTATATCACATCGTAAACATTGTTGCTTAATTTGGCCTGAATTTTGGCATATGTTTAACACTGCTTCCCCAATGTCACTGTTCATCCGAGGCTATTATAAAATGTCACTTCTAGCATGTTTCATCCCCAATACACTCACATATTCTTCATAGCACAGCTTTCTACAGCAACTCAGGAGCCACAATCCTGCTAAACTAGACTGACAATCCAGTACAGCCTTTCCCACCCTAACAGCCTGCATTTCTTTCTGCAGGATTTCACCATCAGTTGTGGGCTTTGCAAATCTCATCTAACGATGTCTGATCTAAGGAGTGTTCTAAAATCAGATTAACACAGCTGGTGTTTTTTTGTCTGGCTTTGCTGCAATTTCTGTCCCATAGCAAAGATATCATTTGTACTTCTGACAGCTCTCAGAAGTTCGTATCGTGTTTGAAAGCCATGGAGTTGGATGAAAAGTATCTCTGCATTTTAATTACAGTGTTTGCAATGCCCCTTGTGGCAATGGCAACAGTCAGTTTCATCTCACAATACTTTCCCGTAAAGACATGAGACTTTTATACCCATAGACCAACCTCAAGTTACTTAATTTCTGACAGCACCTCTGGCATATGTACTGTTAATGTCCAGTTTTCACCCTACTGCTGTAGGGGGTTAATGTGTTAATGTGGTTTATTGGAGGCTACTTTAGACAATTTGGTTTCGCCCTCACCATTATTGGTGAATCCCAACAATTTTGTCAAGCACCAGTCCCAGATTTTCCACAGTTACCGTCATTTTGTCACTTCATATCATCCTACTTGTTTTAAGGGACCCACCTTGAATTTAAATCTCAAATTCATTGGCAAAGCTCTTCCTACCTTCAGGAGCTCCAGATTAGGACCTAAACGGTTCAATTAATCAGGCAGCTAAAGCCAAGCAAGTCTCAAGGTACGGATGAGTAGATGGGACCCCAGGGGGACAGCTGAGCAGGAAAGACTACTGCAGAGGCCCCAGTGGGCTGGAGAAAGAGCTCCTGGTTGTAGGCTGTCTGCAGCTCCCGGAGCCACGGCTTTTTGTGCTTGGTGAAGAACTGCAGCTGCTGACACTGTTAATAGGCCAGAAAAAGGAGCAGCTGCAAGAGAGGGAGGAAGGGAGAAGGACTGTGTAGGACCTCTTGACTTGACCCTACACTTCTGTAGTGTAAATTTTTCCTCCCTCTCCCTTGCCATACTTCACCCACAAAAAGCTTGATTGCTATGATTTTGTGCAGCAGAAGTGCATTTCACTTCTAAGGCTTGAGAGTTGTTTCATTTCCAAACCCTAAGGGTTTATGGTGCGGGAGTGGAAAACGAGCTCTGAGAGATCATGGGCATGATTTTACACATGTGGCTCAGACTCAGGAGCTGGGTTTTTAACACTGCTGAAAGAACTCCAAACTGAGGATTGCGAACTATCAGGTGGATGCCATAAAATGAAATGTAATCTTTGCAGGAGGTGGTTTGTCTGTGTTAAACTTCACATCTGCCAGTCGTAATAGCATCCTTGTAAACCTAAAAAAAATTAATGTTCATTTTATTTTGTGTTTAAATACAAAACATTAATTAAAACCTACTTTAATGCCTGTTGTTTATTGATTCATGTCTTACAGAATAAGCTAGGAATCCTCGGCATATAGAGTGCCTATAAAAGAGAAACTGTAATTTCCTATGTAATTAAAATTTTTCCTGAGAACTTATTGCTTATCTAATATAGTTCAGTCATCTAATTATTACATTTCCAGAATAATGTGTTGTTTCAATAGCTGAGCTCTTTATTGGATATTTTTCTTGCAAAGCAATTCAGGGCTATCCATTCTATTTTTTTCCCTACGACACACAACTGCATAGATGCGGCATGTAATTGGACATACTCATGTTTTAGCAGATAAAACATTTGGATTCCATTTTTTTCCTCAAGAAATGAGTGATTCTTTTTATTATTTAAAATCTGTTAAACGTATTTTGTAGGCAACTTTACAGCTGATTTAGAAAGGCCTGTAAAAAGACCTGTAGCCCTTCATGACAGCATTATGCTTTGGGGACCCAGTAGGAGGCTGGGGAACAAGAGGATTCGGTTGGGCTCAAGTCTGTGGGCTACTGGGACCACAGGGCTGCTCAGACAGACGTCGCTGCCAGCTGGGCCAAAGCACTGCCAAGTCTGCCAATGGCTCTTTGACACAGAAAGCCTACTGGCAGTATGAGAAGGCCTTGGTTTTGGGAGCTACTGTATGATCCAAGGCTACACCAGGAGAGACGGATGTGTGGGGGATACTGATCCCTGACTGTGGCATTGGCTGGCGTGCTCCAACATGGGCTTCTCTTTTCCTTTGCAAAAAACATGGTGTGTGGCAGGAAGAAGAGGACGTGTAGGACATACACACATGGCTCACACTGGTAAGAGAGTTTCCAGTCTGGATGCCGGAACTTTTTCAGGTCTGATTGCCTAAGGACTATAGAGCCCTGCTGCTGCTTCCAAATTCCTCATTTTGCCCTGCATCCACAAAATTCAATCAGTCCTTGAAAATACATGCAGGAGGCTTTCACCCCAAGCCCTCCTGGCTGCAGCTCACAAGGGACAGCCACTGCTCCCTGGCTTACCAATTCCTTATCTAGAGGGAAGCTGTTGTGAAAGCTCTCTGCTTAATAAAAACATGCCATCTATCACACATCATAAAAATGAAATAGAGGGATGTCAGGCAGCAAATATAAACACTCCCACAGACTTCCTGCCACCGTAAAATAATTTATGGGGTTGGAGCTAGACTGGCATACTGTCCCTGATGATGTTCCCTCTGGCTTACCAGCACCTATAGTGTCCTTGGCTGTCTGCGGAACAATCCCAGCTCTCATTCCGGTTCAACAAGTGATTTTATTTGGGCCCTGCTCTTAAGAAAGTCTCACATATGCCCAGCTCTCCCTCACTGAGCAGAAAACTGTGTTCAGCTGTACCAGAATAGTCATAATTAAGTTCACTTTAAGCATTGTGGCTTTTTATAGAGTAGTCCCAAAAGAGAAAGTCTAACTGCCACCACCTCATTTTTCCCTTCTGAAATGTCTCACACAAGTTACTATGAAAGGTCTAGGCAATAAAAATCCTTCTTAGACAAAGAAGCCAAACCAGAGCAAATAAAAATAGGCTACACAGAAAACCGAACACAACCCCCAATACCCTTCTACCCCAAAACCTGTGATTTTGTGATATCGTGTGTGAAACTATCAAAATTTCCAACTTTCCTCCTGCAGGTGGCATGTAGTACAGTTTTTAGTGGGGGACACATTTTTCTTGCCTTATGAGATCATAATAACATTCTTACAGTTCTCCAATTCACAAGAATTTTTGTGTTAAGACTGCTAATAATAAGTCCCTAAGAAAATAAAGTCTGTAGGAGAAAACCTGAATGGAAAGAGCAAAGAAGATGGTCTTTCATTACTGTATAAACCTCTTCTAGGGAACAGCTCTGAGTCCAAATGAGAAAGCCTCAGGGAATAAGTAGAGGAGTGAGTTTGCATATACTGAGTCCTACGAAAGATACAGCTAGACACGGTGCCAAAGAAATGTCTGTTGTTTTCTACCAGACATGGAAAAATTGATGACAAAGAATGAAAGGGATAAGTATGATACAGGAAGAAGGTGCTGGTGCCAGACTGGGCCACCAGCAGAAGAATATTGGTATTGCAGTCAGGGATTCAGAGTCACACTGCAGGATAACCACAAATGTTTACGCTGAATTTCTTCTCTGTTGGTTTTTGAGAGCATCATCGCAATCGCCTTTTTACTCTCATATGGACACAAAATCCACCAAAGAACGTGAAAGCAAAAGGTCAACAGAAAGCACTTTTATACTGGAGTGAGAAGTGCTTTAAGTTAAGACACAACTGAAAGGTAGTTCTCATAAATATAGCATAACATTGGGCTTTTATGAACATAAATCTGATGGATACACAATTATAATGTTCATTACAAAATCTACATCACATGAATGGGCTGCATTTGTTTGAATGCTCTCTCCTAGCTGTGCATTTCTCTTCATTTCTCTATCAGTTTTTGCTGCACCAGAACCACCGGAGGTGGGAGGTGAGAGCCACGCTAGGTAAAGGATCTAGGGAGAGGGAAGTATTTTATAGAAGTCATGGAAGTTACGATCAGCTATCTGGATCCAAATCTTAAAGGAGCTATCTTCTCAGTAAAACCTCCTGTAATTAAAATCACTTAAGTTCAAAAGGAAAAATGAATGTCTTACTACATTCTCAATGAAAGCCAGGGTATTTAAGTATAGTTACCTGGAAAAAGCAGGCTAAAATTTTGAAAGCCTCTGGTGTTAAATATAAAAGTCAGCTTGCAGTGAGCCAAGACTAGACTTTCTTGCTGATAATACAGTTAAACAAAGTAATACTTATTTGATTAAGTGTGGCCTGGAATTTTTTCTGTTTGCATCTCTTGAGTCACATAAAAAAACACTGTAAGTTAAAAATCAGAATAATTACAGTAATGGCTTTATTTATAAAAGCTGACACTTCTTTTGCCAGGTCATTTGGAGTGTTCTGCAGCAAAATAAACATATGTTGAAAATCTAAACACACTAATACAAAAACAGCCTCTTAACATTTAAACAAGGGCCATTTGAGAAAAATGCAAAAAATAAAATAAACCATCAGAAAAATGGAGAAGACAAAGGATAGAGGCAAAAAAAATGATAGATCATGGATCAAATACGATATAACTAAAATATCTCTGACACAGAATGTGAGGACAGCCAGAAACGTCCTCTGAGATGCTATCTTATGACACTGTGTAGGAGAAGGGGAAAGCAGTTACTGGGGCCAATGCAGATGCCATCCAGCACTAAAACTCATGAGAAATAAACACCATGAACACCTCCTTGGGGTGTTCTACCTCTGCCATTCTTAAAATAAAGAAATGAGAGGAGATGAAGGCTTTCTCCCTTGCAAAGTGAGCCCTGGCACCCGCTCCACCCGCAGCCCGCCAGCCTGCTCTCCAGGGATGTGTCACTGCTGCAGCACAGAGAAACGCAATCTTCACAGGACCAGCCAGTCCCATCTATGCCCTATCTCCAAAGGAAAGAGATACCTCAAGAAAGGCGTCACCACCTGAAGGGGACTGTCGTGTCCCTTAGCCCCATCCTACTCTGTGTTCCTTTCCCTGCCTTAACCTGCAAGCTGCAAAACTGGAAGAGGGATAGTCTGACCCAGAAAATATCTGGTAAGAATTCAAGACTACAAGAGATTGGGACCAGGTGGCAACCTATCACAGTACCCTCAGCAGGCAGGAAGTCTCCACAGCTCCTCAGGCTACTGCGGCTGCTAAGACAAGGGTGAGCTACCAATCTGCTTAGCATTGTAAACTGCATGCAGAAAACCTCCTACGACAGAGAGTTCCCAGCATCATGGGTCTACCACCAGTCATGATGGTGCCCAGGAGCTACCTCTGCACTACTCCAGAAACTGCCTGAAATTTCCAGCTGCAGATTGCAGACTTAAAACAAGAACAGGAAAAAAGAAAACCCCAACCCAAATACGTATTTTCTCCTCTTACATAATTCTTGGGGTTTTTTTTCCTCCATAACTTTAAGTCTTCAAAATTTGCCACAGAAAGTTCCTGTCCAGGAATGAGCCCTAATCTCTTTCATGACACTAAACACCCTCAGCATCACTCATTCAACTTTCTTTAAAAGAAAACAACCCTTATACGTCTCTTCAGCAGTTCTGTGAGGCCTGAGGCTCTCACCTCACAAAATATTTAAGCACTTGCTTAACTTTGAGCATTTAAACTCAGATGGGGCCCAGTGCAGTACCACAACAATGAGTATGATGGGTGAAATGTAACCCTTTGCGCAATAGATAAAACCACGTACTGTTTTGGTGTTTTGGTACAAACTCTGGCAAAGAAGAGATTTTTAAAAGGAAAAGAAAGAAAGAAATTAAATTAAATCCAAATCTGAGCTTTATTCTGTGTTGAGATACACACATAGAACTCTAATGAAGTGAATAAATGTCGTTAATGTGAGTGTAACCCTGAAATTAAAAGACTGTGTGGAGATCATTTAACTGCCTCAGAAGAGAAACTGAGCAAGTGCTTTCTGGCTTTGCTTGTCAATGTGAGCATTGACTGAAGATGGGTATAAAGTTATCATCATCACTGGTAATACCAAAGCACAACAGGGTGTTGAAAGACATGTCCGAACTCCAGACAGAAAAGCCTGATCAGTGGTATTTTTACAGAAGCCTTCCGAGCTGCCATTAGAAGGAACGCTGGGTATCGAGTGTACTGAGGCCTGTACTGAGGGCGGAGTTTCTGGCTTCAGGAACTTAACTCTTCATAAAAAGTTAACAGCACTCTTTCCATTGACAAGCACCTGAATGAAACCCTGGCTAGCCGGAGGATACTCAGAATAGTGCACTTTCTCAGCCTCACTAGTCTGGACACACAAATTAGGTTTTCTTCCATTTATACAATGCCTGAAAGATACGCTATTTAATTTTAACACAGTAAATTATCAATAAGGAGAATTCTGGGAACATTTGTTGCTCCATATTCTTGATTGCCCTCATGACAGTTCTACTCCAAAATCATTTCTACATCGGAATCCCTCTCCCCCTCTTAGGATCACCTATATCACCTCTCTACCCCTTCTATATAACAATGGTTACCACATACAAAGTTGAGAAACAGTGAATTATCACACAATCTGAGTGGGCTTTAGCCACGTGTTAGTCCTGAGGGAGGGACAGGGGACGCAGCCACTGGGCTGTATGGCCTCCTCCCAGCCACGCACCAGCTTCATCTGTCCCCGGCTCACGCTGCACCAGGGAAAGCACTCACGGCTGTGGAGCTCCTGGTCACTGGAGAGGTACCGGACCTTGAGCTGTTTGGTTTTAAATGAATTCTCTGCTGAAGAACAGCTAGGTGACTCCAAGAGATTATCTTTTTCATGGTTTGACACAAATACTGACACGGACTATAGAGGAGTCCCCGCACACAGAGATTCTAAAATCATGGGGCCAAATTTATTCTCAGTGTAGCTGTATTGGCACTAATGGAGTTACCTCTGGGATAAATTTGGCCCTTAGTCTGTGAAAATGGAAACCTTATGAAAATCTATTGCTGAGTTAATGACAATGCTGAGCAGTAAGTAATTTTCCAGTAGGTTCCAATACACAGTGGTAATAAATTGCAATGAGGAAATTGTTTTCCTTCTTTATTGGCAGCCAGCCCTGTTTAATCAGACTGCTAGAAGGTGGGAAGTGTCCAGAAATCCTAGTTGCTCTTTGCTTCTCGAACACAGCATCTTTTAGGGCTAGGAAATCTGACTGTGTATGCACCTGTGATGCACCAGAAGAGCAGCGTCCCCGGACAGGTCTGCTTCGCACAGCAGCATCCCGCTGCTCCCTCTGCTCTTTCCCAAAGGCTGGCATTGGTGGAGGAAGCAAAACTGATGTCCTGACAGAAGAGTGGAAAGGGATAGCTCCCTGATGCAGTGAGCTTCCCTTGACTGAGATATGGCTGGAGAACAGCTCTCAGGAGAGGAAAGAAGGGGAAAAGTCTGTAAGGAGAGAGTCCCCCTGAAACATTGCCTCTGCCCGAGGTGGCAAAGCCCGGAAGAAAATCTCACCTCAGCAAGCAGGACAGGTGGAGAAATGCCTGTTCCTGGTGCAACTCTGTTTTACCCTGCGCTCCTGAGAGCAACAACAAATGCAGAACTGGCTTTGCAGAAGGCCTGCATGGGGCACAAGTATGTTCACTAAGTATTCACCTCCTTGCCCCAAATTCTCAGTTCTGGTTGGAAGGGGATGTGTTGCCATGTCAGCAGACTTTGACATTGAAATTAATTTTGCCCTGACTGCAAGATACTAGAATTCACTGGGTTGCTGTAAAAAAATACCAAGGAAGGAATAAAATACTTATTTTAAAAAATGTTTTAATATAATGCTCCCAAACGTCATGAAAAAAGAATTTAAAAAAGAGAATGAAAAAAAAAATCCAGATAAAAAAGGTATTCTAATAGCCTTTGGTTTTCAACCTCTTTCCTACCACTGAAACCAGCGGCCTCTGTCTAGCATTTAACCCTTTTTGGACCTCCACAGAAACTTCAGCTGGAGAATTGAAAAGCTGTATTATGTGCTGTTGCTTCACACTAACCATACTCACATCATCATGATACAAATTAATGCATCTGATTCACAGCAGTCATTATATCTATAAAGAACTCCAACGGCACGAATGTCTCTAAAGACCTCAAACAATATAATGAATTATAAACCATTCTAGCTTTCCTTAACCATAGTGAACCTTTCCAGGTGTTCTTTAGCCAAATCACTTCAGCATTGTCCAGGTTTCTCTACAAACAATGTTCCATTTGCTAGTTTATAGTTTCCTGTCCTTTGCCCTCTTTAAAAAGTGGAATTCAAATCTGCTGCTTCTTAATCTTCAGGAATCTTTTCCTGACCCTTGTGAACTTCTAGAAAATGCCAGTGAAAGGACTGCAGATGTGCCTCTCCTAAAAACTTATGGATATACATTATGTGGACTTCAGGCTCTGTCTGCTTTTAGTGCATCTAGAATTTTTATAGCTGATGCTGCTGTTATCTCTAACACGTGGGCAGACTCTCACCCTCCCTTTCCTTTCCACAGACAGCTACAAATGAGCTGTTCAACAAATGTGCTGTTTCCTATCACCCAATATCTAGTCCTCACCATCATTTTTCATTGACCCCGTGATTATCCTTTGTCTGTTGTGTATATATGTAAGATCATGTAACATTTATCACACTAACCACATATAAATTCCAGAACCGGACAGTTGTAAGAGATTATTTTATGTGGAACCAAAGCCACTTATCTGAATGATTTGCAGATGTGATCTCACAGCTGCCTCTGACCGCAGCGGGAGGAACGGTTGCTGTGACCAGCAGCCTTCCACTGCGTGCTGGAGAGCGACCACTGCTTGCAGTGTCAGAGTCAGCCTCAGCCTCAGCTCCTGAGCAGGACAATAATGACGTCACGCGAAGTGGGCAGCAGCATCTTCTGATGAAGTAAACAGGAACACCTATTTTCAGTTCCTTTAGGAAAACCAGAGCTTATAATAATGCTTATTCTCGCGTGACTCTACTCAGAAGTACCTGGTGGGTTTGAGAAGCTTGCATTGATGATGACTCTGTCACTTCACATTGTGGTTCTCCACTCGATTTCTGGAGCACTGGGGAAGAGCTGACAGTGCCCTACCTGCTCAACAGATGACTCCGAAGATGTCAGCCGTGATGGGGATATTGTCTCTTTGCTTCTGAAAAGGCCTGACATATTTTACTTTCCTCAACAGCTTCCTGGAATTCTGAACTCTGGGTGTCTACACAAAATATAGTGTATTTTGTATGTATTAGCACCTTTTCTTGTTTATTGTCAACATTTGCCTGTTCCATAACTACAATAACCTGCAACGTACAATGAGGATGGAGAATGCAAAAAATGGGCAATAAGCCTACTGCCACTCAAGTTATTCCTTATGTCGCTTAACAAAGCACGTATGGTGAAAGCTCCCTAAAATTTTGTCTATTTTTTAAAGGTATTTTGAGATACAGTAGATAAATATAGGAACTAATTTAAGAATCATGACTAACGAGTAAAATAATTTCCGCTCATTGCGACAGCTTTCTTAGTAACAGCCAGCCCCAAACCATCCCCTGTAGTAGAACTACAACTCAATATTTTTAGGTAGGAATAAGCACTGAAAGCCAACATCTTTGATTTAAAGAAATGTAATGAGTATGTATTTATTACTATACCTTCAGCAATGGATGTTAATTCGTGCAGTAGCAAAGCAGAGATTTCCAGTATGAAAGGGACCAACTGATGCAGCTCGCGTACAGCTAAGCAGCAGGCACTAAGTAAATTGCCGGAATGAGGTTATTCTCCTGATATGACTGACATTTACAAGGAGAATTTAGCCTTTAAATGTTCAGTAGGTGTAAGGTGGGATGTCATCACGTCTTCTCATTTTCCCAAATTATTTTTGCACATCTCTCCTTTGAGCTGCCCCTGTATTGGGTTTGCATAATAATTACAGAAGCGTTGCCATCTGGTAGATGACCTGGTTCACAGATTAAGGGAAAGTTTATTTCACAGAGATTAAAATGTAGTGAAGTCAACAGATTTTAACAGAAGTTGTCCCCCAGTCTAGTGTTTGATTTTCTGCAGCTCATCGAATTTTGTATCAACAAAGTGAGTCATGACTTTTTCCATAGCAAAACGGAGACGAAACTGGTCATAGCCTATCAGAAAATATATTTTCCACCAGGAATGCACACCAGCAACTTCGCTTCAAGACGGCTGTTTTTCCCTGACAAATGTCATGTGAGGTTTTCAACCTCTCGAAAACCCTCAGTTTATTTTTAATGACAAATACGAACTGTGTTTTATAGCAAATATTTAAGCGAGAATATTTGCTGTTCCTCCTCCGGATCAGCTGGACACCCACGAGTCGCGCTGCAGGGTCGGCGCACTATGTTCATTATTTAAAATTACCGAGCTGCTTACGGCCGGAGACACAGCGGCGCTGGGAGCCTCTGACCCCGGCGTCCCCTCAGCTGAGGAACCCCGCGGGACGCCCCAGGCCCCAGCCAGGAGAGCCGGCGGTCGGTGTGGCGGCGGGCGAGGCAGCCCTCAGGGCGACCTAAGCCAGAAAACGGCCAAGCTTCGGTAGGGACCTCTGCACAACGCCGCCATCAACGGGACCTCACACGCACAGCAGCGCTGCCCAGTCAGGGCGCCGCACGCAGCCGCCTGCGA
>Ga0065711_1009758_pt1 | contig 11721 bp, 9 predicted proteins | sample Hoacrofraction12_FD_59098 | JGI IMG/M metagenome (GOLD analysis project Ga0065711, IMG submission 59098) | Hoatzin crop microbial communities from Cojedes, Venezuela - Epithelial fraction 12 v2 (version 2) | ecosystem: Host-associated > Birds > Digestive system > Esophagus > Crop | place... | reverse complement strand
GAGGGAAGAAGTTCTTCCTCATGTTCAGACGGAACTTCCTGTGCCTCAGTTTGTGCCCGTTGCCCCTTGTCCTGTCACTGGGCACCACTGGAAAGAGCTTGGCCCCATCCTCCTGACCCCCACCCTGCAGATATTTAGAGGCATTTATTAGGTCCCCTCTCAGCCTTCTCTTCTTCAGGCTGAACAAGCCCAGCTCCCTCAGCCTTTCCTCGTAGGAGAGATGTTCCAGTCCCCTCACCATCCTTGTAGCCCTCCGCTGGACTCTCTCCAGTAGCTTCTCATCTTTCTTGAACTGGGGAGCCCAGAACTGGACACAGCACTGCAGATGGGGCCTCCCCAGGGCAGAGCAGAGGGGAAGGAGAACCTCCCTCGTCCTGCTGGCCACACTCTTCTTGATGCACCCCAGGATCCCATTGGCCTTCTTGGCAGCCAGGGCACGCTGCTGGCACATGGTCACCCTGTCGTCCACCAGGACACCCAGGTCCCTCTCCACAGAGCTGCTCTCCAGCAGGTCGGCCCCAAGGCTGTACTGATGCATGAGGTTGTTCCTCCCCAGGGGCAGGACCCTGCATTTGCCTTTGTCAACGAACGGCAGAGCAGTCATCTGCCCAGCGAAGACTGCTGGCTATAGAGGGGTCACTGGAGCGAACGAAACATTATCAGAGCAAAAATGGTTTGTGTTTTTTGTTTGTGGGTTTTTCGGTTGGTTTGTTTTGTTTTTAAATGAAATCCTGGAGCTGCTGGGGCAGTCTTTCCTTCAGTAGTGATTTCTGATATTCACTGCATTTTTCGTTTGAAACGTCTTGTTGAGTGGGGAATACCAGATGCTCTGGCTATGCTGCTATTGCCTAGGGACAGTCTTCAGATATTTTGTTCATCTATCATCAAATCAAAATATCTGATCCAAACTTCCATGGACTCCTGCAGGTTTTGGTGCCAACCATTCAATGCTTTTGCTAAGGTGTAACCACACTGCTCCTGCCCAGGGCAGGAACCAAACAGCCAGGATGGAGAGCTGACAGGTTTGGGACTGCCATTTAGGTTACTCCAAAATACATATCCAAATAATATACATCTACATTTCATATGTTATATGTATAAATATATCAAGAATGTATACACACACACACAAGCTTCTTAAAAAACCCTAAAATCTGCCCCGGTGACACTATGAAAAACCCCAGTATGCAGCCTATTCTACTTGCAGGCTGGTCAAACACAAATGCACGTGTAGAATAAGCTTTGACAGAACAGCTAAAGGGCCTGCTAGGGAAGCAGAGTTGATTAAAACCAGTAAACTAACTTTGGAAGTGACGTGATAGAAACTGGCAGATGAAGATGCATTTTCTTTCTTATTCTCATTTATAATCCACTGTTATATATGAGGCTGTTTTGAGGGGGAAAAAAAAAAAAAATCTGTAACGCTGAAATGTTGGATGGCAAAGCCATCACCTTTGTCACCATTTGGATTAAGATGCATCTTTCCACATCCCACACACAAATGAAATACAAACAGTAAAACCAGGTCGTTGAAACAAATATTTGCAAGGAGGTTTTGTTTGTTTTTAAGTACTTGTCCTACTACAGACAGAATGTGCAGACCACACAGGGTTTCATCAAACACTACTTCTTTTCTCACTTACCAAAAAGGAGCAGGAACATGTGTATTACCAAAGGAGATCTGCGTAAGTGCAGAACTTCAGGCGTACAGGCAAGATTTACACACTCGGATGGCAAGTACCAAACCAAGATGCCCATATCCATTTTTATATCTTGCACCAAACAGCTACACGAAGAGCCCGTAACAGAGTATGATCCTGAACCTGAGTTTCAAGTAAAGCTCAGCCTGGGTTTCACCTCTGGGACCAGCGTCAAAACCATCAGCCCAGTCTGGCTGCCTCTCGCATAGTTCATCTCAGCAATAATAAAGCCCAGTTTTTGCCACTGAAGGTGCACAGCTTTTGTAAAGCAGAAGACATCAGAGCAATCAGTGTTCAGAAGCACGATTCAGTTTGGATCAAACAAAGCTAAAAGACTGACCTTCTGTCTGCCACCAAGATCCTGATTGTCTTTGGTATTAAATTCACAGGCAGAAGTTTCCATATCCTGGAAAAAAAAAAATTGAATTTGTGTTATTGCCAAATTTTACACCCATGTTCGTTCCAACAGTATTTACACTGCTTGTCATAGAGAAAGATAGCTTCAGCTTTGAGCTCAGTGTTTCTGGTAGCTCAAGCAGCACAGGAGGCACCAGAAATGAAGAAATAAAAGATTCCAGTTTCTCAGCACTGCTATGGATATACAGCAAACAACAGTCAACACATTCTTGTGAGACAAAGTGGATGGAAACACACAGAAAGAGCCTTTAAAAAAAAATAGAAGAAAAAAACTTTTCCTGTCTAAACTTTCTTTTTAAAAAAAAAAATAAATTTGAGTTATCTGCCACCTTTTGAAACAAGAAGTGCGACAATTTTTCAGAAATCTTTTAAAATCTGAGGTTTCATCTAAACTTGAGCAGGTGACAACAGCTAAGGATGCTCCGCAGTTCTGCGGCCTCTCTTCCCCCCAAAGATTCCCCCTCACCCTATCCCTTTCCCCTGCTGGTGTCAGCCTCTCTGTTTGAGAGAGATGCAAACCCAGACAGAAGGAGCTCTTTTGTCTGAAGACCCCCAGCAGGTAGCGGCGAATTCGAGAGCAGAGCCGGGACCTGCAAAACAGCCACCCCACCTCTGAGAGAAAATCCATGCAGCTTTGAGGAAAAACCAAAGGTGACAGCAGGCAGGCTCCAGAAAGGCTCGGGGAACGGAGCCCGCTATGGCAACAATACATCTGTAAATTGTTCTCCCAGCGAAAAGCCGGGACGGTGCTAAAAACCACAGAGTTTTACATTGTTACCTAGAGCATGAAATAACGTCCCCGTGGAGGGCTGCAGGCTCGTAAAGCGTAAAGGAGAGTCATGAATGGGATTTCCAAAGGTAGCCGAATGCTTTTCAATAAGGCTGAACTCTTAAATTATTGAGGCACTTTAGAAAAATCCCACTTCGCAGAAGTAAATCCGCAAGATACCAGTATCCCCATCAGTCCTTGTGGACTTTGTGGTTACAGAATAAACACCCTGACAAAATATAAGCTGGCAAATTATTGTGTGATTGCTGATGCCTGAGGAAAATGTCAGGAGGGTGGCCAGGCTCTCCTCACTTAATTCTTCATTTTACCTTTGAAAATATCAACAAGCTGCTCCAGAGCCAGCTTAGCTTCCTCAAAATTTGTGTAGTGCTCATGTTTGTTGGACATATTCCTCGGGCAGAGCAAGGAAAGCTACTAAGAGAACATGAGGCAGGCTTTCAAAGATAACAAAACTGTCAAAAATATTGTTTCTACCATGTGCACGTTTTCCTTCCTTATGCCTGTGGATGGACATCTATTCTGCAGGCAGCCATACAGACCGCGGCAGGAGGCAGCCGCACACACTCGGGGTTTGTGCAGAGGATTTCCCCTTGATCTCCCGGCAAATAAACTTGCACAGGATGGAAGATATCCATTGGCTTCTTGTATTCAGAACATCTAACAACAAGAGAATTACTACATGCCAAGCGAGACACCTTAAATACCAGATTAACACAGAAGTAACAAAACTTCCAGACCAGAAAGTCCTGCTTTACACACGAGAGCTGGTAGAATCACGTCTGTGCTTATCTTGTTTAGTAACTAAATGATCACCCACCCTCTTTTCAGCCTTCTGTGCTGAACTACCCAGGGCAGCAGACTGAGGGAAGGGGAACAAGCAAAGTGGAAATTCATCAGCATTTGTTTCTGGAGAAGATGACTGAAAGATGGGAGGGCAGAATTTGGAAGATGCAGCTCTGAGACACAAACCATACCAAGACAAATGCCCATTACCCAGCACAACGTTCTGCCAATTTCTTGGCAACACGCATCACTTGGATTAATTTTTGAAAGAAAACAGACTGTCTCAACAGCAGCCTGATGGCCTCAGCAATTTGCTTTACAATTACTCACTAAACTACCTTGATTTAATTATTCAAGAAGAATCTCACTGCCACTGATAACTACTTAATTAAAAACACAACTTTAGAGCAATAATAGTCACATTATATTGCATTTGAAATAGGTTTCTTGCTGAAAACATGCGCAGTTCATTTTAACTGGCTTAATGTGCCAATATATTTAGAGTCCCAAGGATTTTAAGAATGGCTTGAACAACAGCGATCATCCAGGGGCTGCGAAAAAACCACTCATAAGCTTGTTCTCACTCAGAGCAATTCCAGCAAAATCAAATTAAGAAAAGCATCACTGCAACAGAACTAGTCTGGAACATAAGCAAACTTTACGCTCAGGAAAGTCAGAAGCTGCAAGATGAGGACAAACTCTTACCCTGCTCACAGTGCTGCTCCCCCTTCCCCGAGCTCTGCCGCCTGCTCGCCCGCTTCCTCCCTGCTCTGCTGAGCTCCACAGGTGAAGGTGCAAAACCCTGACTGGGGCTGCCCTGCGCACTCCCACCCAGGACCCACCAGCAGAAGAGGACCCACCCCGGTCCCAGCTGGGGCAAATACACATAATTTCACCATTTACGCCCTGTTGTGACCTGCCTTTTCTCTCTGGCATTGCTGTTACAGGTCAAAAATGGGAAACCTGTGCTCGTTCTGTAAAAGCACCCTTGGCCCTGACAGCTCTTCAGTACTGCCTTCAGCTCAAAGCACTGCGAGGGCACAAACTCCAAGTGCCCAGCCTGTCCGGCTCCCATGCCTGAACCTCAGTCCTCAAAGTCTCTCTTCTCCGTCAGGATCTTCTGCCTCTGCCCCATCCCGCCTGCACAGCGGGGATATCCAGCCGTTTCCTCCATGCTCCCGTGTCAGCAAGGTGGGAGCAGCTCAGATCCTCCAGGCCAGAGATCTCTGGTTGAGGACAACTGCCTGAAAGCAATTCCAATTTTTTATGAATCTTAGCATTTTAATGGGTATCAAGTACAGGTATCATCTGATCCTTGCAAGAGTCAAGAGCAGCCTTTGATAACTTGGGGTTTTTTTAACCTGTGACAGAAAGAGTTATGAATTAATTGGCTCAATTGCCACCGTAACAGAGATGGAGACAGCCGTTGGGGGAACGAGCTGGTAGTTGCCTATGGTGAGACGGAGCGGGTGCAAGCAGACACCAGCGTGACTCATGCAGCGCCTTCAGAGAGCACCGGCTAGATTTAGACTGTTCCAGGGGATGCTGGAAAGCTTCCCAAATTACTAGTATGCCATTTCCTATTTAGTTATTTTAAACATCTCTCCTTCCCCCTAACTAGGAGGTGCTGGCTCCTTTGGTTTTAATACATTTGCAGTACAGCTGAAACTATATATGTATTTATATATGAAAAAAATTAAATGACTGCCTTCTTGAATACGATCATTGCGGTTTATTGTGTGCCCTCTCTCCTCTTCTCTTCCCGGAGAGACCAACCATCACATGAAAATGCTTTTCATCATCTGCAAAATTTGATGCCCAAAATAGCCCCACGGTTGCCCTAGCAACTAGCATTTATTCCCCCTCCCCCCAGCATCCCCCCCTTTGCATATTGCTGCATATTTCTATCATCTCTTTCCAGACACAGTTCATAAACACGGCTGCATAATAAAGAATGTTATCACCAATGACTTACAGCCCAGCTGCTGCAAATAAGATATGAAGTGGCAGGGAAATACAATTTCATGCAGCTAGGACAACAGATTGATTGGGTGCCCTTCAAATTTGATGCCACTTCTTTAAGTCTGTCCAAATTCAAAAAAAAAAAAAAAGTTAGTTTCCCCACCTCCCCATCTTTCCATGGTAGCAACAGACAATAAAAGTGGGAGATAATTCACTAGGACACTCATTATGTCTGCAGCAACCTTGCCCTGAGAGATTGACAATTTAAAGAGATGTGCTGCTTTTCCCTGCTACCTCCACTACTTTTTCCCCAGTTGCCCTTCTTCATCAAAAGTCTTCTTCCTCTAGTTTGGTTGCCTATTATTTAATTATCTTTCCTTTCAAATTATTATTTCTGTTCAGATTACTAGCCAGAAGGTTGTTATAGATAGACATAAGCAAACCCCTGAATTTTGTTACCATCATCTCCAAAATTTTATCCTTAATTTTATTTAATTTTGGTAGAATGATACGAAAAGCCTCCCTCCCCTAACATTTCCACCAAAGAACACCCCAGCAAGGAATATAAAGGGTGTGCTTTTACATTCTTCTTCCTCCTATCATTTCTGATGGGTTGACTTTCAAGGATGTGGAGATCTGCTTTGGAGGCTGATCTGAGCGTGCAGAGATCACCTTGTGATCTTGTGGTACCGAAGCGCAAGCAGCACCACAAGGACTAGCTGCTACCAGATGGACCATGCGGATGCACACAGGGTGCTCCAGCTTCCAGCAGAGAGCACCCCTCTGGGTGCAGGCAGAGACAACCCCTGTGCATTGCTGCAGTTGAGGGTTTCTCTCCCATTTTCACCTCTCCTTTCTGTCCCCTTCCTCCCCTCTCCATTGCTAATAGTGATTTACTGAATTCTTCTTCTACACCCTCATGTATTGCCCAGGGCAAGCTTGTGGTGCTTGTCTCTCTGAGACACTGTTCCTTCCTTGCTCCCTCTCGGGTGCAAACCGCCTCCCCCATGGCACCCCCCGTGGGCTATTCCTTTGCATGGAAAGGATGCATGGAGCAAGGATGGGGGTCATTCTGTAACGGGCATCTTGGCACTGACCTCAGACACTGCAACTGCCAGGGGAAGAGCAAGATGCAAGATGTGTAATGGGTGCACATAGACCTCACTGCTTGGGAGTTTGCAGCGAAGGAAAATCTGGTTTATTCCCATTCAACAAAGAGAAGAGAGAGACTCATCATACATGTTGTGCAGCCTCTGGCTCCAAATCGTCTCTAGGACTAGTTAACACTAATCAATCACAATCAACCAAGTCAACCACGGAGGAAGGAAATCACTCCTTGCAGAAGCTGTTCTCTTAGTGCTCAACAGCAGCAACAACCCCAAAATTCTCTCAAGGAGTCCTGAACTAACTCATATGCATCTGGAGACAACACACAGGTTGTCATCTCTTCAGCTTCTCCAGTGAGCATTTCTCCTAGCCAGAGATCGCAGCTGCCAGGCTGACCTGCCACCAGCTCTGCCTGCCCAAGAGCCTGAAGATACAGGGATGGGTTGCTCCCTGATCTGATCATATCCAATGTCTGACCTGCAAGATCCCGCTGCCTCTCAGCTCCTCCTTGCCCATTGGTACATTGCAATAATGAATCTAAGACCAGATTTCACGTACAAACTTCTCCGATTCGTGCACTGAACTGGACCTGAATTCTGGCGGTTTGCACTCACTGGTCCTAGGAAGTTGTGATAGGTAGGACATTCACTAGCTCTTCAGATGGAAAACATGAAAGCAGTTCAGAACAGGATTATTTAAAATGAGAGATGAGGTTTTAAACCCAAAACTGCCGATCAGGAAAGTTAAAACCATGTTCCGTCTTGAAATAAGTTCGGTGATGGAATACTGAAGTCAGCATTAAAGCAGCATTCATGGGTCACACAGAAGACTGTGTTTAGAAGTAGTAGTAAAAAATACCACAGCAAAGTTGGTGGATTTTTGTTTCTTTTTTCTTTTTATTTGGTGGCACTTATAGTAGGAAAATAGTAGAGATGAGGAGAAGCAGAAAATGTGTAATATGAGAAAGAAAGACTTTTACAAACTGATTTCTACCATCTCCTTTGAGGCCTGAGCAGCTCTTTAATCTAAGAAGGGTCATTTCTGTGTCATTTTTCTGCCCTAGGTGCAGGCCAAGTTCAAGAGGACTGTATTTCTTTTAATTTCCTTTTGATACAAGTACTTGGATACAGAATCCCATTTATCTTTCTTGACTCAAGTAAATTAATTTAAAAAAACACAACTGAGTGTGTCCTATAAATACCCCATAATATACAGGATCCAACATCACTTTTATATTTTTTTCTACCTTAAACCCTACTGACACCATAAAACATCGGTGTTCCCCATCCCATGATTGTTTCCCATAATCTAGGAGAACATTAAAGAGAGAAAAATTGAGCTGAAAAATGACATCTTATCTCTTTCCTTCCTTCCCGCCACCACTGCATGTTGTTGTCAGGGCAGGTCAGACACCTGCTCCCCGTGTTATAATCTGGGGAAGTGATAAATGCTCGTAGGCAATGATTACGAGCGGCCGTATTCACTCCGTGTCAATCTGGAAACCGGCACGTTCGCTCAATTGCCTTTCTTAGTCCTGCCAACAAGGCCAAGAAGAGGGGAAAAAAAGGCAATAAAAGGAATTGACAATTTTTCTCTCCCTCCTCCTTGTCCCTGGAGAGGACAGCTACTGCCAGGCCCAGACGCTATTTAAACCCCTGAGAGTCGGAGAGGGGATGCTGCAACTATGAGCACCCTTACAAGCTCTGATGAGACTGGGGGATAAGGAGGATAATTTACATGAGCTGGGATCTCCTGGACTCGACCATGACCTCCACATGGCAATGGCTATATTTAACATGGCAAGACAGATGGGCAGCGAGCCAAATTGCAACATAACCTGGCAAAGCCCAATTTAATCATCGTTGGACGAGCAACGGGCAGCCCCCTGATTGATTGACCTTTCCTGCTGCCGGGCTGTATCACGTCCTCATTTAGCCAGACCTTGGGCCACCCCAGCGGGGTTGAATAGGTCAAGGGAGAAGAGGCTCGTTTGGCTTTCCCCTGCCCCATCATAGCAGCCTGTGGCCGTATCCTGCTCCCAAAGGAGGGGCTGTGGTGAATGCACTGAACGTTCCCCCTGGAACAGGCACAGCTCTGATATTCTGCACTTTCTGGTTTTACCATAGGCCTTCATCCTTCCTTTTGGCACTCCTTTTGGTGATTTAATCTGTCAGTGGCTGTGGAAACCTGTGCTACGCCACATGGGCTCTACCCCACACATCCCTTGTAGTGCTGATGTTCAACCTTAAGATAGAAACTGTTGTACAGGCAGATCTAGAGGTACCTGGTGAGCCTCTCCCCAGGTTGCAGAGCCCTGCAGTCACTGCCCAAAAGGCAGATGCCCTTTTTTTCACTATTTTGTGACATCTTCCCCTACACCCTATGTGCTGCTTTCAAGCAAATATTAAAGCTTCCACACCTTCCCTGTCAAACTACATCAGGACAGTGGTAGGACCACAGAAAGGCTCCAAGCTGGGACAGGAACCAGACTCCCATGAGCAGCTGTAACCCTTGCATGATGCTGTCCTTTCTGGCAATGCTCTGCATCAACTCTAACTCACCACGCAAAGCCTGGTGCAACACCACGCTTCCAGAAAACGTGGTGCTGGGACCGATGACAATGCAGGGACAGCCAAAGTCAGTACTCTGGGGAGCAGTTACCAACAGGGAACGCTCTCTTATGCTATTTATGTTGTTTCCAGCCCCAACATTCGAACTGAAAAAGCTGTTATACAGGTGCAGCTGTAGGATCTGCAATCTGTGGCCTACAGAGGAAACCCAAATGAAAAGCCATGCTCCTGCCCAAGCTAGTGTGGTCAGACCCTCCCTTTGTAAAGGCACGCTTAGGAACAGACAAGAAATAAGAGAAAGCTTAGCAATCCCATTCCATGAGATGGGTCCCCAGTGCAGATGGAATGTAGGCATTAGCTAAAAGGACCACCGTCAACCATGAAAAGGGCACAGCGTGCCACTCTGCAACCAGAAATTACTCTTTAAGGAGAAGCAACATGCACAGTTAGTTCAAATCCAAGGCAATGTAAATACAAAAAACAACTCATGGGAAAGAAAGTGCAGAGGATGCTTCAAGAAGGTACAGGTAAAACCCTCTTGACTGTCAGAGGTGATGATCCCTACTTTAGTCACACAACAATAGTCCAAAATATTCTGCATTTCACATGGCAAATGGCTAAACTCGCCCATTTTCCAAGGGTTTGGTTGTACTGCAATTGGATGGGCTATACCACAAAAGCGTGCATCGCAGACCTTGTCCAAAGCATGTGGCTTCCTAGACTTTGCTGTCTGGCTGAAGAAGATATTGTCATTCGTTAAGCAAGTAATATTTGTTATCTTGCTACAACACACCCTGTTGTTGCAACAGCCAGCTCACACAACACTTTTAGGTAGGTGGGAAAAACATACAGACTTGCATTGATGTCAAGAAATGGCACCTTTATGCTGACACACAGTTTCTGGAGAGCTTGAACAAGCCCTGGGTTAATGATACCAAGCACAGTGCACAGTCGGACAGAGAAATAAAAGCAGTTTACCGCATTAGAAATCAGGTGCTTTGCTTAATTCTCAAAGGAAATAGCTGGAAACAAAAGCCATGCCCAGATGGGAGATATGAGGAAGGGGAGAAATCTATGATGGAGATGAGGCTTCAAGATACAGAACCCCAGGAGCACTGATGGCNACCCCTGTTCACAACCACTCCTCTGCCCTTCAAGCTAGAGATAGGCACTGGCATCTCCGCATGGTTTTGCTTTGGAAAGTAGGGAAGCAGGGAGTGGTGTCGCATCCCTGAGCACAGGGCGAGTGGAGCCTCCCCTGGGCCAACAGACCTTCAACTCATCCTTTCTGCATTGGAACCAGTGAAGTGGGAGTGAAGCCCTTAATGCAGCATTTGCTGGTTCCCCAGGCCGCTCCATCACTTCACGGGTGGCAAGGACACACCCCAGGAGTTGGCTTTCGAATCGTCAATTATGTTGTAGCTCCATAGTGCAATTATTCATAAATATTTATGCACACACACGCCCTTTGTTCTACTTTCGTGTGACATAGAGGGGAATTTTGGCTCTGTTCTCTCTCCCTCACCTGGATTTGCTCTGCCCTTTCTGCTGGATACAAGGGATTTGATTGAATTAACTTAATTGGCAAATGTTTTGTTCAGACAGCTGTGACAAACGACTTCGTGCATTAGTCAGAAGGTTAAGTAGCTCATGGCAGCTCCCAGCACTTTTTTTGCTGCCAGACACCTCTGTACTGACTCTGAATCATTGCATGTCAAAGCAGGTTTAGAGGGCAGATCTGCTGTGTTGTACATCACGTTTGGGTGCGGAGTGGCAGCATGGTCAGAAATGCCCACGTCTCTGGCCACTTGCCATGCTCCCAGCCACTTGTCATGTCAGGTGCATTGGAAATTGTATCTACATGGCATTTTTCTTGAAAAGAGGGCAACTGTGTGTCTGCAAAACAGACCTGCCATACAAGCCAACTTATCTGCCTTGTCTTTATCTCACATATTATAGTGGGACTTGGCCTGTCTTGCAGACCTCAAAGCCTTGCAGGAGGGCTGTGCATGCCCATGCCCTGCTCTGGTGATGCTCTGCGGTCCCTCACCCCATTGCCTCACTCTTGCAGCCTGAGTTCCTTCCATGTCACTTAGTACTAGTGGGACCACAGAAACCTAGGGATCCCTTCATGGAAAACAGAGCAAGAAACATCTCCAGACGGACATCCAGGTTTCCAGACAGGGTGACTCGTCCTTGGACAGACCTTCCTTTTTCCCTTTGGATTCTCCAGTAGCTGAGTTGATGATGCCTATGACTTCAGTGCCTCAGCTAAGTGCCTAAAAGGGACTAGTTGTCAGCAGTCCTTCCCCTTCTACCTTGAACTGTTACATTTTGTGCAAAACACATAATTTTACAGCTTGGAAACCCATTATATGCATGTGATCTTCCA
>Ga0065711_1048605_pt1 | contig 11722 bp, 2 predicted proteins | sample Hoacrofraction12_FD_59098 | JGI IMG/M metagenome (GOLD analysis project Ga0065711, IMG submission 59098) | Hoatzin crop microbial communities from Cojedes, Venezuela - Epithelial fraction 12 v2 (version 2) | ecosystem: Host-associated > Birds > Digestive system > Esophagus > Crop | place... | reverse complement strand
AGGACAGGCTGAGAGAGTTGGGCTTGTTCAGCCTGGAGAAGAGAAGGCTGCGGGGAGACCTGATTGCAGCCTTTCAGTACTTAAAGGGAGCCTATAGGAAAGGTGGGGACAATCTTTTTAGTAGAGACAGTAGTGACAGGACGAGGGGTAATGGTTTTAAACTAAAACAGGGTAGGTTTAGGCTGGATAAAAGGAAGAAATTCTTTACAATGAGGGTGGTGAAACACTGGAACAGGTTGCCCAGAGAGGTAGTGAAGGCCCCATCCCTGGAAACATTCAAGACCAGGTTGGACAGGACTCTGAGCAACCTGATCTAGTTAGTGGTGTCCCTGTTCACTGTGGGGGGGTTGGACTAGATGACCTCTAGGGGTCCCTTCCGACCCAAAACTTTCTATGATTCTATGATTCTATATGCAGTTTGATTTTAGTTCGAAAGGCATTAATTTTCTTTTATGATGCTCTAAGGACAGAACATGAGCTTTGGGACTGAGGGCTTTTTTTGCCTCCCATGAGAATTCTCAAAATCTCGTTCTGGGAAGATGCATGGCCAAAGCCTTTCCCCCCTTTCTCATCCTAAGCAATATCTCCGGTACAGCATGTTTCATAAAGACATCCTGACATTTCCACTGTTGTTTTTCTTTCTAAATGGAAGAAATACTTTGTATAATTCTTCTTCCAATAGCAAAAATCTTAGATTAAAATTCACTGTCACACTGTCACATAGGTGTAACATCAAACACAGCTGGGCTTCCTGTTCCTTACTATCACTAACCTCCACAACTATGAACCCTCGGCTTCCGGCTACCTTCGGCTCCTGTCCTGGTCAGTCAGAACTCTATACTCCCTATTAGAGCCATGGCTCATTTGCTGCACTCTCCAACAGCATCACTTGCAGAGAAATGGGAAAAGGAGTTTGCTGTTGCTCAACTACCCTGAATAAGCCACTTTTTCTGGACTGTCTAAGCATGCAGAACAGAGCACAGCCTTGGGGGCCATTGAGAACTCTCGGCCAGTTTGTATTGTTATAAATATTACAAAGTATGTGTGGAAGACCTTACCAGTGTAAGAAACAGAGAGATAAAAGTATTAACATATAGATCATGTACTAGCCCAAATAAACCCAGACTATATTCACGAAGGATTCATATAACTACATCTGGGGTGAAAACAGCAGTGTGTAGCTGTAAGGAAATAATGGTATTGCCTGACTTCATTCTTCCTTTCTTAATTCTTACATTGTATTTACTGCCTCTTTGGACAGACTGATAGATGACTTGGGCAGCAACAAACTGGGAATTATTTTGAAGGTATTGATCTTTGTTACAGGCTTCATTATTTGATACTTAATTTGCTTGTATAGTTCCCAAAAAGCAAAGCTCTCTATTATCTGTATTTCCAGTAACAGCACAATCTGTATTTGGACTTCATTTCTGTATCAGCAGTTTCCAGATATCAGGTCTCCCCACTCTTCTAGGAGAAGGTGAGGATTAGATTTATCAGCTCGATAGTCTTATGTTCTAGATGACGCTTGGACACCATAGGGATGGGAGCATAAAGACTGTTTAAGCGCTTTTAAGTTCTCTGTGGCAATACCTGCCATTTACCACGTATTTATGCGGCACAGAGCACAGTGGGCTGCTGGCATAACTGAGACCCCATGCCCTAGATAATAAAAAGTTTACAACTAGCCACCAGTATATGTCTATCAGCAAAGTCCTCTTGAAGTGGCAGGTCACAGTGAAATCAACAGGGATCAAAGCTGGCACGCAGCTCCAGCTGACTTCGGTGCAAATTGTAAAGCTGGATATAGCTGCTCCATAAGCAAAGGGTGTTTGCAAAGATGCATCCACAGGCTCACCATGCAACACTGAACACATACATAACCTACTGAAGACACAGTCTTGCAATTCCCTTGTGGAGGAAAGGTACAGTGCCCAAAGAAAACAGCACCAGAATTTAAGGAGGTTTCCATAAGAGCGCTCAGCAAAAGACAGGATCACAAGTTAAACTGATACAGACCTTATTTCAAAGCCCATCTGAGTAATGGGAAAGACCCCGATCCATTTCAGCACTTTTGGACTCAGTTTTTGGAGGTAGCTTGTAGTAAAGTGAATGGCGAAGAACCGTCACAAAGACAATAAACACCCCAAGGAGGAAGGAACAGAAGTATTTTAGTGGCAAGATCGATCAGATTCACTGCTTCACAGTTATATTTCTTTTTTAGCATTAAAAATTACCATATCTAAATTGCAGTACTTTAACACCTGACAGATAAGTTGTCCTACAAATAATAATATTGCATACCTGAAGAAGTTGCTTGTAATGAGCACTATTTTTGATTCAAATAGTTCTGACCATTGGAGGGAGTTGAAGAATTCATGTATCCTAGAAGATGGTTTGATTAGAGTTGGTTGTTAAATTTTAAGATCAGAGTGGTTCCTTCTGCTCCTTGCTCATTCTCCTGCATTCCTGCTTTACAGGAAGCTCATTAATAGATCAGTTTGCCCAGTTTGTCATCTGTTTCATTATGCAAAATACATACGTTTCATTTACCTTTCCTTTGGAAAAATCAGTTATCTTCAGCTAGATAAAATGACTTCTTTGGGTTTCTTTTCAACCCCTGAACAGCTCAAAAATCTCTAAAATCTCATCTGGTGGTAGAATATCAGGGAACCCTGATGTGTGCCAAGTGCAATGTAATGATCTTTATGTTCCCATTTAAATGGGAAGAGCAATAGCTTAGAAAGCTGACCACTAGGCAAACCTTACATTGACCTGAAAGGAAAATAAAATAGTTTAAAAGCTCTCTGAACATTATCAAAAGATCTATTTGACATAGAAATTAAAGAAGGAATTCCTAAAATTGAGCTTTAGTTCCCGTCTCTTTGGTTTTATAATATCTATGGGAATTAAATGCAAAACGTTTTTTTGGTTGCTTGCCTTATTTTGTGATTTTTCTTAGGAAAGTTCCAGCTTTCTCTTCACTAATCAGATCAGAAACTCGTAGGTCTATGGATCTGCTTCATTATTTTTGTGAAATAACAGAGATCGCATCTGACCAATCTCTAACAAACATATCAGCACCCTACAGAGATAGTACAGTCTATTTATTGCCATATCTTGGATATACACTGCAGTCTCATAAAGATGCATGAAACACTATATTTTTAAATCATGATAAATTCATCCCCCTAGCTGATCGTAATTTAAGTTCAAGAAAGCATTGAAACATGTGGTTAATTTTATGTAAGCATCTTTGTCCCCCTGACTTCATAGGAACTAGAAGGGACCACCAGCATGATGAAATTCAACCCTTGCATGTAAGCCTAGTGGCCTGATGGTTTTGATGATTTTATTACCTGATAAACATGGGCAGGTATTTAAAAGTTTTGTTGTTTAAAGACTGAGTTTTGTTAAAAGTATGTGTGAGACAAACTCTGTGCAAATACCCCCATAAACTGAGCATGAATTTCTTGCCTACTAGCAAGACCAAAGTTCAACTGGATATGACAATAACTGAAAGACAGAAGACTGAACTGAGGCAGGACAGAAAGAAGTCAATATATTTACATGTTCTGTTAATATATCTGTAAGATAAAAAGGCTTTGCCCCATTTTGTCATATGAGGCCCCTGTTAACTGCAAATGTACGCGTTGATGAGATTAGTGGAAACAGGGACTGCAGGAGAATGCCTGCTGGCTGTTGCATGCCATATCACTTCCAGGGAAATTCATAGGAGGATGCAGGATATGCACTGCCCAGAAACATAATGATAAAATCATATCTTGTGTAAGGAAAGTAAGCTCTTAAAGTATACTGCTGCAGAAAAACTACACAGAGTGAGAAAATATTAAACTGAATTCTACTCTTACCACCAAACCATTAGATTTCTCTTGTTTGACTCTGGTTTCACTCTCAGTCCTGAAAAATATGTGTTTTACAGAACAGTGTATTGCAAAAACGTGCTTTGTCATTCCAGCATGTTTAAGCTATGCCTCAGATCTGCACTGTGCACGGACACGAGAACAAGTTTTCAGTGAACTCCCTTGGGTAGCGAACAGATCAAACCTCTGCCCAGAAGAATATGCCCCATTTCTGTACAGAATAACTAGCCATTGGCAAGTATCAGCAGGCTTCTTCATGCAGAATTCTGATACCTCAGGAGCTGTTTCTTTCAGCATCACCTTCACTGCCTCTACACTTGGCCACAAAGATGTATTCCATAGCTAAATACAGGAGCAATCCATATGTGACTTTTTCCATTTACATAGCTTTTTACGTAGTCACAATATTGGAGGACCTCCTGGTTAGGTGGAGAAAAGGCAAACAAATTATTGTCTTGCTTTTGTTACTATCTTCTATTCAGAGAAAAGCTTCAACAGGAAATTTTATCTGACAGTTTCTTCACTTTGGTGAGCTGACGTTCTAAGCTGAAGCTCATGATTGTCACTGGATTTATGAAGGTAAGAGAGGTATGTACTGAAGAAATCAGAGAAAGAACTCCATTTAATTCCGTAAGAGAATATGCATTGTTTTCCTGAGGTTTGTATGATCCATGAAACTAGTGCAAAGTTGTTAGGATTATACTTCCATAAGTTTTTGAAAGAAAGCTAAATGTTTCCAGATGCAATCTATTTTTTAATGGAGAGAAGATATCATCATGACCTCTGGGATTATGCAGATCATAGAAACTTGTTCAATAAACTTGAATATAACCTGCAAGTTTAAAGACATCCTTGACAGAAAAGCTTCAGATGATGAACTACGACATCCTTACACAAATCGTTGCAACGGCTGACCTTCTGCTGTGAACATCTCCCCAGTCTTTTCCTTATGCAGATGTTTAAAGCCAGCAATCATCCCTAGCCTTGTCTCAGATAACGTGATAGTTTATGCTTCTGAAGTTTCCCAGGGGCATGCTTTCTAGACCGCTTTTTTTTTCCCCAATTTTAGTCTCCCAGATCATATGGTATTCTTTAAATAGTCTCACTAATTCTGAATACAATGGCAATATTACATTCCTACTCCTAGACAACAGTTTTGGGGCACGCAGCCGAAGATCATTATGTTCTCTTTACTCAAGTTTCACACAAGTAGCTAATTTCAATTATTAGTTCTAAAGATTTCTTATTACTGTTCTATCCTGCATACAAATCCCTAGACTGTAAAAAATGGTTTACACTAGTTTTGGACATATAAGCATATATTTCACAGAGTTAAAATGTATGTTTGTTCAAATGTGCCCATTATGTCAAGCAATCCATGCAACAGGTGACCTGCTTCCGTTACAGCCTTCCACCTCACAAACATTTGTATTCTTAAAGATGTCAGCCAAGAGTTGTTTTATGTTTTCCAGACAAAAGATACAGACTAATCAGATATGACCTTATAAATGTCTTCTTCAGGTGATGATTCCCATTTGTAATTCCTTTTGAGACAATTTTATAAGATTATAATTAAGTTAATATGCATGCAATTAATTTAACTCAATATGACTTAAGTTTTTGCTACAGTTTTTCTGCAAGACACCATCAAATACTTACAATAATTTTTAGTACATCAACACAGCTACATTGTATTAATACACAACAAAATTAAGAGAGCATCAGGTATGCTTGAGAAAACATTTTCTTACGTAAAATCATTCCAACAAGCAGTAAGAAGGCCCCCATCATTCCACTCTCATGGCAAGGACCACTTCAGCTTCTCCATATTTTTGCCAGGCTCTCTATCTTAACTAGCCTGCTCAGGTTTTGTTTGTTTTTTTTTTATTTTGGGATATTACCACCTTTTCTCCAGTACTCTGGCATTTTGCCCATCTTTAAAGATTAATTCAGTGTCCACAATCTTACTTTAAGACAATTCTTTGGACAATTCTTTTAATAGAATTGGCTTTAACTTGTTCAGTTATGAAGATTTTGAGATATTTCATTCAAACCATTGCTATTTAATCTCCTAAATATTAGCTGAAGATATTTCAGTATCACACTAAAATATAATCCTGTCTCTTTCCAATTATAAAATATAGTATCTCTTGATCACATCTTTACATATATTGCTAGAAAATTCTGTCATCTTTATCCACTATTTGGCATATATCATTACTAAGATTTGATTTGTTCCTCATGTGTTTTAAAAATCTTTTTCTGGATTTAGTACCCTCTTGGGCACAAAAGTTTTTTTATTAATGTATTTAATTTCCTCTACCAGTTGATTTTATTTCCTAAATATTGGCATTTGCTCACTATGATGAGCTTCTCCTTTATTCATTTGCTAGATACTGTAATTTTGTAAGGTTTCTTGCTTTTCAGAGGGGTTTTCTAACTGTCTTCTCTTCACCTCCCTTTTTAGTGTGATTTTTTTCAGCCATAGAAACCTTCCTTGATTGCAGAGCTGGGTTTTTTGGCATCTACTAAAGCATTCTTAAACAATTCCTAATTATCATGCACATTCTTGTGTTTAAATTTTTCCTCCCACTCAATTTTGCTCATGATTGTTTTCCGCTTTGGGAAATTGGCCTTTTTAAAGCACCAAGACTAATAATACTGTTTGCACAAAACAAATAAAATTAGATCATGATTGCTTGCACCTAGGCAACCATCTAGTTCAGTGATCAATTCATCTTTATCTGTCAGAACGTGTAATTAGGAATGTCCCAGCTTGGCTGCAGTGCCAACACTACTAGTTTTAAAAGCTCACCTTTTGGAGGCAGTAGCAAGAAACTTCCAGCACATGTGTCACACAACAATACAACAGCTCTTTGTAGGACAGAGAGGTGTTTAAAAAGTTGCCTCAAATGTTTCCTTTCCTTCATCTCGTTGTCTGTAACACAGTTCCCTTTTCTAAACAATCATTGGCAAGACCCTCATTTCCTAGATCCTTACCGCCTTGTGTCACTATCTAGTGATCATCAGCAGGACATAATGACGTAATAGCTAAATTGAAGCTGTAATCAGAAAATATGCCTTCTCTGGTTTTGGTGAAGGACATCAGCTAAATCTTTTGGGGACCGATCCTAGCACAGCCCCACTGATTCAGCCCCTCTAAATACAGGTTTAATTTTCCAGCTTTTATCCATCATTTATTTTGCCTGTAAACATGTGAAGCACTATGGTAAGTTTTCTCTGTCATCTTGAAACACAGACTATCTGAGAACCGAAACAATGTATGTTCTTCAAACGATGTCTGCTCTCAGGGTTTTATGGGACTTCCTAATTCCTTAGAAAGACAGACTTCTGCATTGCGAGACTGTCATTGTGTGGTAAATATTTGGTATATTTTAATGGAATCAAGTCAAGGCAGAATACAAAACTCCCATTTTCCACAGAAAAATCTGAAAATGTGTACAACCCTCGCTTTCAACTTCTGGGTTTTTCAGAAACCTTAAAAATGCATTAGAGAGATTATCTTCTGCAGCATCACCTATTTTACAAAATAGTTCATTTGCATATTTGTGGGTAAAATCAAAGAACAGCAGATGAAGAAATTTGACTCTTCCTGTACTTTAAATTCTTGATCTTTTCCTATGTTTGTGTTGCCAAAGCATCAATAATTAAACCACAGAGGTTGCATAAGAACGGAACTCCCAACTCATGAAAAATGCTGAAAAGCCAAAACCTTCCCCTCCCTCCCAAAAGGCAGCTTCAGTTTGGAAATTCCAAAATGTTCCCAAGGTAGGAACAATCCGAAAAGAAATATGCTTCTCAGATTTTTTGGCTCCCGCTTGCCCAGCTGGCAGGATGCTCAGGTCTCTGCATTTGGCGAAATGTAGAACCCAGGTAACAAGGCTCCTGGGGAAACTGGTAGAGCAGAGGAGGGAAAACAGGCAGCTCCCTGGCCTGGGCAGCAGGCACCAGCTGAGAGGAGGCTGAGGGGAGCTGCAAGCAAGGCAGATCGCCTGTTAAGCTGTAGGGTCCATCACAGAATTTGTAATCTGAAAGTCTGGAGATAAAGTACTCACTGGGCTGTAAGGTCGGTGGAAGTCTTGCTGTCTTCTCAAAAATTGTGGCAGGAAGATAGGCTGGCCAGCCCACGTATATGGTTGATGTCAGACACTTTCCACTGAACGTTCCTGCAGAACAGTTCAACTCAGGGAATTTTAAGAATAAAATTCTTCTGCTAGAAGATGTCCAGCAACTTCGGGCAAATCCATGTTCACCAGCAAGGCTGATAGATTATCATTTTAATGCACTGGATATTAAGTATTTTCTGCAATGTAGATGTCAAAAAAAAAATCTGAGAGATTCAAATATGTTTCATCTAAACGAATTGTATGAATGTCCAAATGAAAGAAAAGATCACCAGGAAAGCAAACTGCTAACTTGTTGTACAGAGCTCTGCATGTACTTCAGCTTCTGAATGTACTAGTGCTGGGTGACTTACAAGCACTTTATGTTCAAATACTGTCTGTGAGATTGCACCTACGGTATTTGAACTGTACTCACTTCCTGCAAACACTTCTCAAGACGGTTTAGTTTTTGCAGGGCACAGTAAGAATATTTTGAAATGTCTGTACTGGAGGCATTTGGTAGCCATCCTGAAAGCTCTTTTATGCCACCCAAACAGAGAGCAGAAACAATGCTGTGTAACAAAGATAACCAATTATGTAGCACAGATGGTCGCTAAATAGGCGTTGTTGGTAGCTCAGAGTCAGTAACATGCAGAAAGATATTCCTATAATCTTACAAGTGATTTGTTTTAAAACAGCTCTTGTTTTAAAGTACTAGTATGCAGAGAAACTCCTCTCCCAATGACCTCAGAAAATGCTGCAACATTTTACATTTGCCTGAGATGTATTTATTGTTCATACATAGGTTTGCACAGAGCTTGGGCATAGAATGGTCTGTCTTACGTCTGCCATCCTCCCAAATGAATTTTTATCATAGAAATCATTCAGAGTTCATCACTGGTGGGGAGACTGTTCACTGAAACTCGTTATTGTTCTAACAAATTACACATGAGAGCTATAAGTGATTACATTATAATAGTCAGACTCAGTCATTCAATGAAAATTTAATTACAGAGTACAGGGACATGACAAAAAATCCATGCCTGTGTTCTGGAATGCAGCCTCCCCAGCTACAGCTGGCTATTAAAAGTCTTCATGCAGTTATGCTTTATCTTAATCACACCAATTGTTTTAAGAAATGGAACAGGAACTAAAGTACGCAGCAGTTGTAGCAGCTCCTTGCCTGCCACTCCACTGGCAATTCTGAAGATCTTTTGTTCACTATTTGGGTGATCCATGTACCCAAAATCTAAGAATATCCCACTCCCAATAACCAGAAAGGATGGAATTCTGCAAGCCTCACGTAAAGTAATTGACATCAGTAGTTATGCCAATTTACTTCAAATGAGGATCCTCTCTGTATGGTCACAGAAAAGGATTCAAAGCCACCATAGTGGATATATTTTAAAGCACTGGTACAGACACTTTGCCATTGGTCTCCTTTCTTCTTCCATAAAACACCACATAAACCAATGGACTACTGTAAGCAATTAGGACGCTGCTCTTTCAGTAGACTCCATAGTAGGATCCATTCTAACACACACATCTTGGTGCTAATAATATAGTGCCTGATGGGAATGACTCCCAGACATGAATCTGGGGTGCTTGGAAGGAGTCCAAAGGCCTCCTCATATGGCTTCTCCTCCTTGTTTGCCAACTCCGTTTTACAACCAATGAAGAATCTCCCATTGCTACTGTAATGACTGGATTATAAACCAGCACTACCTGAGTATCAAGGAAAGCTTCCTCTTAGGAGGCAGCCCTGTGCTGAAAAAGTCAACCAACAGCATCACATTATCCTTGACTAGTAACTTGAAAAGGCTGATGTAGAAATCTATCAAACTTAAAACAATCCCTGAACCAAGGGTATTGAACTTGCACACAAGAAACACCAATTTGTTGCTTATACAATAACAATAACCTCTCTGCATCAAAACAATCTTTGTTAACAATTGTGAAAATAACCCTCACCTTGTATATACAATGCTCTGAAGTTACTTCATTAATCACAGTCACTGTTCTCAACTGGACCTCCGTGCCGGGCAAGATTATGGAGCAATTCATCCTGAGTGTGATCACCGGGCATGTGAAGGACAACCAGGGGATCAGGCCCAGACAGCATGGGTTCACAAAAGGCAGGTCCTGCTTGACCAACCCGATCTCCTTCTATGACCAGGTGACCTGCCTAGAGGATGAAGGAAAGGCTGTGGATGTTGTCTATCTGGACTTCAGTAAGGCTTTTGACACTGTTCCCCATAGCATCCTCCTGGAGATACTAGCCGCCCATGGTTTAGATGGGACTACTCTCTGCTGGATAAAGAACTGGCTGAATGGCCGAGCGCAGAGAGTGGTGGTGAATGGAGTTAAATCCAGCTGGCGGCCAGTCACAAGTGCTGTTCCCCAGGGCTCAGTTTTGGGTCCGGGCTTGTTTAACATCTTTATCAACGATCTGGATGAGGGGATTGAGTGCTCCCTCAGTAAGTTTGCAGATGACACCAAGCTGGGTGGGAGCGTCAATCTGCTTGAGGGTAGGAAGGCTCTGCAGAGGGATCTGGACAGACTGGATTGATGGGCCGAGGCCAACTGCCTGAGCTGCAACAAGGTCAAGTGCCAGGTCCTGCACTTTGGTCACACCAATCCCATGCAATGCTACAGGCCTGGGGAAGAGTGGCTGGAAAGATGCCCCACAGAAAAGGATCTTGGGGTGTTGGTCAACAGCCGACTGAACATGAGCCAGCAGTGTGCCCAGGGGGCCAAGAAGGCCAACAGCATCCTGGCTTGTATCAGGAACAGTGTGGCCAGCAGGAATAGGGAGGTGATCATGCCCCTGTACTCGGCACTGGTGAGGCCACACCTGGAGTACTGTGTTCAGTGCTGGGCCCCACACTACAAGAAAGACATTGAGTTGCTGGAACGTGTCCAGAGAAGGGCAAAGAGGCTGGTGAGGGGTCTGGAGAACAAGTCTTACAAGGAGTGGCTGAGGGAACTGGGGCTGTTCAGTCTGGAGAAGAGGAGGCTGAGGGGGGACGTTGTCACTCTCTACAGCTGCCTGAAAGGAGGTTGTAGTGAGGTGACTGTTGGGGTCCTCTCCCAGGTAACTAGCAATAGGATGAGAGGCAATGGCCTCAAGTTGCATCAGGGGATGTTTAGATTAGATATTAGGAAAAATTACTTTACTGAAAGAGTGGTCAGACATTGGAACAGGCTGCCCAGGGAAGTGCTTGAGTCACCATCCCTGGAGGTGTTCAAAAAACCTGTAGATGTGGCACTTCATTATATAGTTTAGTAGGCATGGTGCTGTTGGTTAATGGTTGGACTTGATGATCTTAGAGGTCTTTTCCAATCTATGATTCTATCATTCTCCTTTTTGTGCCTCTTTACAATACCACTGTTACAAAACAAAAGTATCTAAGAATAATTTTTTAATTTTTCTGAAAGTTTTTGACATCCCTTTGGGCAATTTATGGAATATCTTGCTGGAGAAGTTTGAAACAACTATTGAATACATCTTCTTGAATATCCACATCATCCTTTTTTCAGAAATCTTTATAAGATGAGAAACAACTTCACCTAACATTTGATATGCTTAAAAAAAAGTCCTTTTTGTCGACACTGTCTACCATAACATCCTCCTAGGGAAGCTCAGGAAGTGTGGGCTGGATGAGTGGTTGGTGAGGTGGATTGAGAACTGGCTGAATGGCAGAACTCAGAGGG
>Ga0065711_1048589_pt1 | contig 11722 bp, 3 predicted proteins | sample Hoacrofraction12_FD_59098 | JGI IMG/M metagenome (GOLD analysis project Ga0065711, IMG submission 59098) | Hoatzin crop microbial communities from Cojedes, Venezuela - Epithelial fraction 12 v2 (version 2) | ecosystem: Host-associated > Birds > Digestive system > Esophagus > Crop | place... | reverse complement strand
CCCCCCCCAGCCACTTTGGTCTCTCCCCACCCCAGGAGGGTGGGGGGAGAGAATTAGAAAAGCAAAAGTGAGAAAACTTGTGAGTGGAGACAGAAACAGTTTAATAACTGAAGAAAAGCTGTGCACGCAAGCAAAGCAAAATAAGGAATTTATTCACTACTTCCCATCAGGAGCAGCTACAAACGTTCCTGCTTTCTCCTTTCCCAGAGTTTTATTGCTGAGCACAACCTTATATGTTATTGATTATCGCTTTGACCAGTTCTGTTCAGCTGTTCTCTCCCAACATTTCGTGCGCCCCCAACCTATTCACTGGGGGGGGACAGAATGGGAAAAAGAGAAAGCCTTGATGTTATGCAAACTCTGCTCAGAAATAGCCAAAATACTGGTATGCTATCAACACTGTTTTGGTTACAATTTCAAAACACAGCACCATACAAGCTGCTGTGAAGAGAGCTAACTCCTTTCCAGCCATACCCATTGCAATATGTATGTAGATTTATAACGATACAGATATAGAAGTAGATGCAGACACAACAAATTTGTGCCAGGCTTTTCTGTCATTCTAAGCAGTTGGCCACTCTGATTATCAATATTAATCATTTTAAAATAGCTATCGTTCAGAAAAAATAATTTTAAATTCCATTTTAAAAAAAAGATTTTTCTTTGTTCCCCTTTGGGGAATGAGGTTTCCTGACACTTTTTGATGCTGCTAGAATGTGTCAGATTGTGTTGGGCCAAGTTTTCTGGTTTCATTATAAAAGCTATGTAGAGTGCAATTATTTAAGTGGTCAGTGCTAATTATCGAACAGAGTATTAGATTTGCACAATTCTTTAAACTTCAAATAGCTAAAATGTCTTATGTTCCTTCTTTGCATTGTTCTTGAACTTAAAAACATACTTTAATAGTTGGCAAATGAGAACTTGTTTGAGTGAGCTAAAAAAACCTTAAAGAGCCCATTTGAAATATATGTAATTGAATAAAATTAAATCAATAAATCATAAGTCACTGCGACTGTGTAAATCAAGAATTCCACTAACTGACGCATTGGAAATCCAATTCCATGTACATCACTCTGGAAGTAGTTAAATTTCTACAGACATCTAAAGTTCATCAGGTGATTATTGGGCTATGTTAGTTTGAAAATCACTCTAAGTTGTTAAATAGCGGCAAGAGTGGGGCTGCTCCTCAACGGTTGGTAAGGCAGGAGCTGCAGGTGGCTGCAACATGGATGGCCAGTGGCCTCAGACAGGGGAGCAGAGCTGGAGAGACAGCATTGGGTCATGTTGGCAGGCCAAGGAGCATCAGGCAATGGTGGGAGATCAAGCCAGGACAAAGACTAAGGCAGGAAACCCAAACAAGCAAGAAACAGGTCTCGGGACCAGCAGTGGTGCAGCATCTCTGGGCAGGGACTGAAGGTCCCAAGATGGGCTGAAATGGGGTTCTGGGCAATGGTCAGGGTGTGAAAGACCCCAGGGAAGGCTAAGCAGGGACAGAAAGGGCTAACCGTGCCCTCAGGGCCCTGACATAAAACTTACAAATCAACATTTTAAAATATTTTTGAAAATGTAGCCTGATTTCCAACTAAAGAGTAAAAAAACCTAACATTTTAAACTATTGCATGATATCAGCCTTGCTTCTTTGAAGTACTTGACAATATTTCTTTATTGCTTGTCCAAAATACAGTAACATTTCCTGCAGTTGTTAAATGTTTTTCTGTATAAACTAAAACACTTAGTTGACATGGCTTTTAATATACAAATATACTTCAGAAACATAATAATCTGACAACTTCCTAGATGTATTACTCTTTTATCCTAAATAGCTTTTCCCTTAGAATTCAGCTTTAGAATGAACTCAGAAAAATCAACATTTATTCTGTTCAATAATTTAATCCATTGGATTGAGACTTAGAATTTTTTATAAAAAATATTGATTTAAATATAAGGAAAAATGTTAGCAAGACAACTATTATCTCAGAAAAAATAAAATATTTTCCATCTCTAACGTGTCTCATGCCAGCTTTTACATACTTAACGATTTTGGAGAGGTAAGGGGAATAACGGGTGGTTGTGCATTCTGAAAGACTCATAAGCAATATGAAAGATAAGACCACATCATCTACAGTGAGAAATTTTCCCTAGCGCACAACAAACCTCTCTTTCTTTCAACTCTTTCCAGGTATGACTGATATGAATTAGGATAGATGCCTTAACCATAGATTTGAAAAATCATGAATGATACGTGGGAATTTTATCCAAAACTACCAAAGCTCCACTGAAGTGCTAAAGCATTGATTTTCCTCAAAGCTTCTCAAAACATTAGTATTAATCCACGACTGTTCTGAAGGATTTAAAATGTGCTGAAGCTGGATAATGAGCAATACGTTTAGATTCAAGCATAACCAATTCAGTCAAATATTTTTAGAGCTAAAGTTTTCAGAAAATAATTCTGACAAAAGCTGGCTGTTAATAATTATGCATTATGTCTTTTTATTCTGTGCTGACAAAAAAGGTAAGAAAACCAAACCAAAACAAAAAACATTAAAAAAACATTCTTATTCACTAGGAATAAAACAGCTTTTGTACTACGACCGAAGAGTAGTATCTGAGGTGCCTAAATAGTTCCATGGATCTGAACCTATGCACATAACTCCAAACTCAGGAAGACTTAATTAAATGAGTCATAAGTATTCTAGTCAGTTAAGCCTGACACAGCCATTCCAATAGGATCAAATCCACTTCACTTTTAGGTATGCTTTCATACTGTTTTAAAAGAAAAAAATTACAGTAAAAGACAATGCCTCGAAGCTTCAAATACCACTCAGTGCACTGTTCAGAACAATTGAAGTTCAGCACCTCTATTGTTCATAGAAAAACAAAAAGCAATCTTAAATACTATCTTTAATTTAGTATGGCACTATCAACTCTGAAGACCACCAACACAGTTTAGTGTGGCACCAGAAGCTGGCTGCCAGTCAGGGATCACTTCTTCCTGTACTTGGTACAACCTTGTCAAAAGGAAGTAAGGAGTCCTACAATAAAGAAAGTTTCAAAGGGCTATGAAGTTGTTCTCTAACCACTTAACATTTCTTTAAATTAATTTTTACTCCATTTTTAAACTGCCAGCATCAAGTTGGTGCAAAGAGTGATAACCACATTAAGTTGTGCACTTAGACTCCCAGGAATCACTGAACGAGCAGCTTCTTAACAAATGAATGAAGATCCCCAATCTATTTATCATCCTCACTAGTGGTAGCAGATGTTTGAAGTGTTCAAAGCAAGAGATGAAACGGCAATGACAATACTTGAAGTGTTGAGTCAGCTTTTTTTTTCCTAAATACTGTTTTCCTGGTGGGGTACAGTTAGTATAGATTTTGTATACTACAGTGTATCTAAAGATATATGTGTATTGCAAAGTTTTGACATGTTGTCCACAGCATTATAGGGTAAACCCAAACACTTCTTTTCTGTAAAGAAATAGATATCTCAGTGGCCTTTTTGATTGGTTAGTTGCTAGCGAATTTAACCTTCATGCAGAAATATTGCTCTTTTCTATCTACTTGGTAAAGTTTGGTGGGAGAAGGAGAGGCGTAGTAACTTACAAAACTGCCTGAAGACTTACTAAGATGTTGAATTATGCAGACTGTATGGATCAAGCCATGAGAACTAAGATGGGGAAGATGTCAGCCTTATTGACAGACTGTAGAAATAAGCTGAACAATGTAGCTTAGATGCTTGGTAAATACACCAGTGTTTTTATAGTTTAGGTTGGGATGGGTTTTTGTTTGGAGAAAACTTAACAGGGCTTTGAAGTGTTAAAGCTACTGAGATGCCTCAAAATTTCTCACAGGCCTCATGTTGTCTTACTCCATGCCAGACAGCTTGTGAATGTTGGTCACAGGAGGCTTTTCCCATATTACCTGTGTTTCTATTCAAAAGGAAAGTCTAGCGACAGGAGTTTTCAGACAGGATGTTAAATTCACAGCAGATTTTTTTTGTTCCTAGGTGTTTCTGCCACTACTAAAGAATGCTTATACCTTTTGGTATGCCCAGGTGTAACCCTCATCTACTTAGTAAGCAGCACCTGCTCATGATCATCTATAAACACTTAAATTAACTATTTGCTTATAACTTCTTCCCATGAGGAAAACACTCTTCTGTCTGGTAGGAATGGTTTGTCTTTCTTTTCATGCCTATTTTTTTTTATGTAATCCTGCAAGTAGATTAGATACACTTTGTATAAACGTAGATGATTGTAGCGGGCATGATTTATGCTTAGCTCTGGTTTACAGATTTACTCATCTGTAAGGTGTGTTGATGTATTTTAATATCTTGAATAGATGCAGCTGAGAAGTTTTGATCAGAAAGTGCTGCAGGCATCATTTTCACTGTTTTTTCACCTCTAAAATAAAAGAATTTCAAGGTGGGTTTTTTAATTACCTCAACCTAGGATCTAGTTAGGCCAAAAGTGTTGGAATCAGTGAGTCTAGTCCCCTGTTACTGCTAGGTATCATATCACGATTTTGATAAATGTGTTTTAAGAGTAACTGCAATACTGCTGGTTACATACTTTCGAAGAAACTGGTGTCCTGGAAGCATTACCAGTAGCAAATCTGAAAGCATTAAATGCACAGCTGTAGGGAAGAAAAATAAGTTGGGAGAAACAAACAAAAACTACTTCAGTCAGAAGGTAACATGCAGCATGACCATTTTCTTAAATGTAACCACTTTTGCTGGTTTCTTTTCTTCTTTCCCGCCCTTGAACAGAACAGAAAGCAAGCCTTTCCACTAACGCTTATGCCAGTTCCACTGTTTACAGGCTGAAAGAGTTACTTTCCTATATCTAGCACTCATGCCTACTTTGTGAAATGAACAATCATATCAAGTAAACTTCTACTGTTTCATAAAAAATTCCAAGCGGTGATGCTTGTAAGATCCAGACACCTCTTTAGTTGAGGTGTTAAACAAAGTGCACAGCCACAGAGCTGCTGAGGAAAGGTAGCGGCTGGGGTGCTGACTTAACTATTCATGATACATTTCTAAGTGTTTTTGCTGGTGCTTCAAATGATTGGGAATCACAAGTAGATATGTTTTAGGGACAGAGAAGAGGAAGTGAAGTCTCTGCTTTCCTAACACCTAACCCACTATTAAAAGAGAAAAAGAAGAAGCTCAGCTTTAAAAATTTACATTTATAGTCCTTCAAACCTTAACTCTCCTAACAAAATAGCTAAGAGGTAGCTATGAACTACAACACTGCTGTTAACTAGCTGCACTAAAACTTGATAAACTTTCTTTTTAAAAGTATTTATTTTATTGTTTCAGGTTTCAGTAATACTAGTTTAAGACAAAGTATATTTTTTGTTTCCTTGCAGCCTGTGGAGAAACACTGTAAAAAAACCTTCTTTTGTGTAAGAATCACAGCTGCTGGCAGCCAGTTGCAATAAAATTAGCATTCTAGTTGAAATCTGGTAACTGGGAGTCCCTTGACAGTGTTTTCCAGCTACAGAATTTGTCCTCTCATGCATTATGAGAGGAGAAACATTACTCTCACTTTCAAATAGCTGCTGTGTTAAAAGCCAGAAGTATTTCACCCAGCAATGAAACGTAGCAAGGAGTCCATCGTTCTTACTTGAGATGCCTCTTGCTGAACTTCCATTAGAGCACCTGTTATTACACAGGCTGCAGGATCTGGCATGGACAGGTTATCTGGAAGTATGAATGCCACTGTGCTTAACTCTGTTACAGATACTACTGGATATGTATAACTAATTAAAACAAAAAAAAAAAAAACACCAAAAAACAGTGGGGATTGTAAAGTACTTGAAAAGCCTTTCAAATGACTTAAAGTTTAGAATTTGATCACTAAGTCCATGAATTAGTGTTTTATACACTTGCTGTGAAAAGTTCTATGCAGATCTAATTAATTCTTCTAAGTGAACTATTACTTGGTTGAAAATAAATTATAATGATCCCATTAAAGTAAGTGTTAGCAATATTTTATTACTTACTTATTCTCACTTCAGTTGTGTGTAGTATCTTCTGAAGGGCTAAGGTTTTGAATATTTTTTATCTGATTTGATTTTTCAAAATAACATACATATGCCATTAATTTTCCTCTTTTTTACCTGAGATTGTATTTATTTTACTTTGGCAAAATGATAAGAATACATAGGGGAGGGCGTGAGGTGAAATCTTCTATCTGTCATTTTACTATCTGGAGAGTAAACTGCTCTCAATTCCTTTAAGACAAGAGCTCATCTTCCAGTATTCTAGAAATATACATCTCCATACTGTTTTTGAAAATTATTTTATTTGGAGACTATACAAGGTCCATTCCAATGTAATATAATGCTCTTTACCAAAACTGAAATATGACAAAATAGCAAGTAATTAGCTACCTTTTTGATTATCTGCTGTTTTTCTGAAAGAAAGATGATCAAAAACAACAGCATGAAAACAGGAATAAGAAAAAAAATATTTTTAAAAGTGAGAAAACCGATCTATTTTATGTATGCTGGTCTGGTCATCAGATGCTTCACATGTTCCATGTAGATTTATACTCCTGGAGGAGAAAAGAGTGCAAGTGTTGTGCTCCTGGGTATTCAGAAGACTTTGACACGAAAATAAACACTTTCTGCCTCAACCAAATTTGGAGCTGAAAAAGATAACATGAAAAAGTCCACTGTTTGCGATGCAAAAACTCCAGCCTTGTATGTTCCCTGAGTTACTGAGGCTCCCTGTGCATAAATATGGAACTCCTGTGCTCAGGAGATTTCAGCATGTTCCTAAGTACTTATAACGGATAAACTCTGCAGTACAGTTCTTTAATGTTGAAGGAAATATATAAGCCCAGGCTTCTTAAACAATACCTTATGTGACATTAAATGGCTTTTCTGTTCTAAGTTCTTCTTCAGAAAAGATCTGAAGTATAAAGGCAAAAGAAGTCATTCTGGAAGAGCTGAGAGTTTGAAATATAACTAATGCAATGTATATTTAAAATTTTGCTTTATGGTTCTGATCAGTATTGTTAAAGCTGTGCAAGATGTCAGGGGTTTTTTTCCACATCACTCTGTAGAGTATCTATAAGATTAAAGAGGTTGCAAAAGAAGCTTCCAAATTAAGTAGCCAAACAAACATACAAGAGAAAAAGTCCTAGTGACTTATGCTTAGAAATTATATGAAATCCAGTAAAGGCAATAGATCAGATGTTATTAAAGCAATGTTATAACACTAAATACTTTATTCCAATGGGAAACTATTTGGGTAACTCTGAAACTATGACTACTAAAGAAGCTAGTGATATCCTTGGCACTTCAGGAATTGTTTCAATGCTGATTAACTGTATATGCAAAGCATGTGAGCAAACCCAGCATGCCAGCAGAAAGTACACTATACTTTCTTTACCCTGAGTTTCAGATTGACAGCTGCTGGTGTGGTTAGAGATGCCTAATCATTCAAGGGTATTCTGGCATTCTGATAGGATAGTAATAATGATGCTGGAAATTATTAAAACGAACTGTGTCTTACAAAACCAATTCTTGAACATTAATTCAATTGCAACTGGGGTTTATTCCTGCCTAAGCAGATCATGTAGGAGTTTTTCCATCAGACCAAGAGATTGTTAGCTTAATAATCTTACAGTTCACAAAATAATTTGTCTGCTGGTTAGAAACCTGCTCAGGAATCGATACTCTCTCAGGGTCTTCTAGAATGTCTGGCCTGAGAATAAATTTTACTTGGATGTATATCTCTTCTTTCTAGCTTGGGGATCCTCATGTAATTTTTCAAGGTTTGTTGAAGTTATTTATCCCTGGTAGATGATTTTACCATTTTTCTTAAAGTATTTAACACTGTTTGTGACATAAACAAGCAAGCAACATTTTCTGTCTCTACCACAGTGTATTTATATACACACACACTTCTATATACTCTCCCTATTGCATACAATGACCTGAATGTCAGTAAGACAGGAAGAAACAAAGAGGGAAGGTAGCTGAGCATAAAGGCTTTGAAAAAGTGGTATTATTTTAATAAATATACACACATACATATAAGCCTGTTGAGCTTGTGCTGCTGAAATTGTACATAATGAAAAAAAATGAAAGGGACACAAAAGGTAACTCCAGGAAACATCTTTTAGGAAGTCTTTCAAGAAAAAGCAAAATATAACTAACAACAGATACAAAGATCTACTCTATTATCTGTTATAGTTTAAGAGAAAGGAGCAGCATATTCAAATAAAATATATTTACTTGCTATCAGCATAAAATTAAAAAAAAATAAACTGACAATGTTTCACAGTAAATCACTTCATTTAAAATTAATTTGGGCTAATACTAGAATTCATACAGGCATGTATGGGCTCTAAAAAACAGTATTAGAGAAAAAATCCTGTTTTGGAAGCTGTTATGGAAGGCTGCTGTGTGTTATTCCAGTTTCCACTGAGGCTCACAATAAATTGCCCAGTTTCATAACATTTCTCAGTATCTTCATAATTCCTTACCCATAACAATCTCATCTGAAATTCATTTATGAATCTCTACAGGAATTACTTTGGACTAAGAATATTTCTTAGACACAAAGAAGAATACGATTAATTCCATCCCTCCTTCACCCCCATATTTTTAAATCAATTCAAGTAGCGTATACTTTTTAAAAGCAAGCATCTCTTACTGCACCACATGTTGTTCCATCACTTTGGTGCCAGTGGTAGGTGGCCAGCTCTTTACAAAGCACTGAATCTGTAATACAGTTGCATCATTCATGCAATTGCTCTTAATGAGCTGGCTCTGAGCCCATGGTATCAGTATCTCTGTTTGTGCTAGCTCTGTGGTGTACATGATGACATAATTGTTTCTTGACTAACAAGCCATAATGTGAACCACATGGACTATGGAAATCTAATTTACAAGCTAAGTGGTAGTTTTGACCATGAATTCAAGATGCCGCCACACAGATACCAAAGTTCTGAACTATGCGGTAGTGATATGCTCTCTGCCTTGAACAGTAAAAAATGTGTGCTGCTGACAAATGAAAGCGCTTCTGGGACACCGTTACAGAAGAGCAATATAGGACTAATACTGTATGTCTCCTTAGCACAGAATCAATTTATCAGTGACTGTGACAAGATAAACTCCAATTTTATGACTGTTTGTATGTTGTTCTGGCCAGATGAATAAGCTAAGCAAAACAAAGAAAACAGCTGTTTTAAAATGTGAAACAGGTATCACGAAATACTGAATTTATTTCAGTGTCACTCTTATGTGTATGTAATTTAGGCCTGCTAAGTTCTGCTAAGCTTTTGCCAGCTTCATGAATAACATAAAACTGAAGATGAAGTTGGATATTTAAGATGCACAATTTTTTTAAACACTTAGAGCTTTTGTTTCACTTACCAGTATGGAAGAACTAGCTTTTCTTGCACCTCTATTTTAAAGATGGCTAAGCACGTAAAAGTACATCTTTCCAGGCACCTCCAGGCAAAACGGGAAGTGTAACTCCACTAGATTTTGCACAATGACTGTCATCACTGCTTAAGTGAATCAAAAATAGGTTTTTTTACTAGGCAACATGGTGTTTTACAAGAGATTAGCACTGACTTTTAAAAGATGTGAAATAGTTGCATTTTCTTGCAGATTTGTTAACTTCTGAAGAAATATTAACTATGCTCAATTAAAACACTGATAATGCCATTTTAATTTTTTTTTTTAAATGAATACAGTGCAGTCAAAAGGTATTATGTTGCTTTTGCATCTAGTTCTTTTGCTTGGCAAACATAAAAATATCAGGTTTCCTGCCTGTTGTAGGAGTCCAAGCTGAAAGTAAAGAACAAATACTGGAGATTGTGTGACTTTCTGAACCCAAAAGCATGATGAATCTTAGCCAGCAAGTATGCTGCCTAACAGCCTGCACAGAATCTTTCTGCAGTTTTTAACAATGGAGATGGGGGAGAGAAGATGGCTGCTTGTGTTGCCCAGTTTCATGTTAGACTAACTGTACTTGCAGGGAGAAGTTGTACAGACTGGCATACTCTGCAGAAGGTTTACCTATCAGACTGCATGCAAAGGAGAAGTGTTCTTTGGTTTGGTCTCTCCAGAGGGGTACGATACATAGAAACGCAATTTCCTGTCACAGAAGAACTTTTGTAAGTCTTCATTTCTATTTCCAGATGAAAAATTCAGTTTCTTTTGTTTGTTTTATTTTGAAGGGAGAGGGAGAAAAACACAGTGAGTGAACAGTCTGGGGCATCATTTTTGTGTGTCATACTCTTTGAGTAGAATATCTTCTTCAGTGGCAAGGGACCTTGCAACACTGTGCTGCTTCTCCTGTGGCAGAACAACTTTGACAGTGATATCATTCAACAGGATTTTGCTATACGCAGGGAAATGGAAGAATTAGGAATCCCATCAGAACTCTTATTCTGATATATTTAACAAATCTTGGTTCGAAATTTTTTTCTGCAATCATAGAAAGCTTTGGGTTGGAAGGAACTTTTAGGGGTCATCTAGCCCAACCCCTCTGCAGTGAGCAGGGACATCTTCCACTACACCAGGTTGCTCAGAGCCCTGTCCAGCCTGGCCTTGAATGGTTCCAGGGATGAGGCCTCCACTGCCTCTCTGGAGCAGAGTGAAGCATTTTATATTATCTTGTCCTTGATACAGGCAAGCAGTAAGAAAAGTGTAGAATTCCTAACGTCCTTCAGATTTCCTGTGCCTTAAGGCTGTGTGTTCAGGAACAAGGCTTACTTCTACTTGCTTTCATTCATCCTCATGTAGAATGGAAACCTGCCTCAATTGCTTATCAACCTACTTCCAGAACATGTAACAAAACAAATCCAAAATGTTTACCAGTCAAACAAAAATCAAGAGCCAAGAATTCACAAAATAAACCATCAGAGCTCAGTTTCCATGATTTTGTAACTGAAAAATACCCAAAGAAACAACAACCCCCCAAAACCCAACGTTCATTTTAATGTAATGCTTTTGATGACCGGACATTCAATAGTCAGCTTGCAAACTATAAGGACACATCTGCCAGAATGACTGAAAAGATCTTTTATAAGGTCGTGAAGGGAGGAGAAGGTTTACTCAAAAAGGTGTCAAGAGATCTATCCAAGCAGATCACCTGAACGAACTACTTGAAAGAACTTGCTAAGCATATAATTTCTCCATAAATACGGTCTTGATTTGAAGATATCAAGGCCAGACAACACCATACTTTGGAAGACGGTTGAGTGTCTTACTTCATTTGCTGAGATTGTAAGAGTCACTAACTGAATCTCATTATAACTTCGTTATCTAAATAGTGTATTTATCTATTGGATGTACTTTTGTATAGGTAAAAAAATAAAGGGTTATGATCAAATGAGTTTTTTCTATTTTGATTGAACTCTTAATTTCTTCATGTGAGGAGTTTGTATTACTGTACAGAACTGTTGTGGTTTTGCCTCAGTTTGCAACAAAGAACCACACATTTGCTCTCTCACTCCTTCCTCCTCCCCAGTGGGATGGGGAGAAGAATCAGAAGGAAAAAGGCAAAAACTCGTTGGTTGGGATAAGAACAGTTTAACAGAAGGGCAAAGGGAGAAGAAAACAACAACCAATAACACTGATAAAAAGCATATACAACATGCAGGGTTCTCGCCACCCGATGCTCAGCTTGCTCCTGAGTAGCAAAAGCCCCTCCTTCAGCCAGCTCTCCACTTCAATACTGAGCATGGCAT
>Ga0065711_1009747_pt1 | contig 11722 bp, 5 predicted proteins | sample Hoacrofraction12_FD_59098 | JGI IMG/M metagenome (GOLD analysis project Ga0065711, IMG submission 59098) | Hoatzin crop microbial communities from Cojedes, Venezuela - Epithelial fraction 12 v2 (version 2) | ecosystem: Host-associated > Birds > Digestive system > Esophagus > Crop | place... | reverse complement strand
GGGGGGGGGGGGGAGAGAAACAGTTTTTCTCTGATGCAAGATCCAGTTTGGAAAATGATCAATGCTTTACCTTTAACCTGTACAAAAGAAGTTAGAAGTTGTTTGCAATCATAAAAATTGTATAGGAAACACTGATCTGTTTCCTACTTTAAGCTTTCCCATAGTAGGAAGGGGAAACTTGCTGGAGCGAATATTTGAAAAGCTAGATCAAATAAAGGAAATATTATTTAGTGAAGTGAATGGTAATTCCTTAACAGCCTTGCTGTAAGAGATCATGTTTTGGTTGGACTGTGTAGGTAGCGCTAGGATAATCAAATGGCATAATCAAGAACAAAAATGAAGATATTAGTAAATTAACAGAAATTATAAGTCTTCCTTGAGAGCACAGATCTGTATCTTTTCCTTTCTAATTGCATAGTTGTACTCTGGAGATTTTCACTTTACTGTGAGTTATTAGATATTGACAGAAGCAGTATGGCAAAATTGGCAAAAGCAGAATAAGAGCTAACTCTTACACACTGACATAATTTTAAGACCTGCATTTGATTTGTAGTAACATTCATAAAATATACATGTCTATTTCACCTTATCTTTAGCTCTAAAAATCATTTTGGCAACTGTATATCAAACACATAAAAATAAAATCCCTTCTAAAGAATGCTTCAGGATTGTATTAAGCAGATCATTTATCACTGCCTTGAAAAAACTGTGAGAGAGAAAGCTGAGCTTGTCTAAAAAACTGAGTATCTTAAGCCCGAAATACATAATATTCTTCTTATAGACAAGGAATTTGTGACAACCAACCACCAATCTCTGTTGCCTGTGGAACAAGATATGAAAATCTACTTTTGAAGTTAATAAGCTGCATTACTGAGTCTCTCTGGCTGTCAGGACATTTCTGCCCTTGATAACAGTGATCTAATTCAGTTCCCGATTGCCATTTCTAAAGTTTGGATCAAGAATGGGTAGCAGCTACACTTGAGGAGAGAGCAGAGCTCCTGGCAACCATGCAGGAAGCACAGCTTGTTAGATTTCTGGGTTTCTGACCTGCTGGTTTTGAGTGCAGGTAAATCACTGAGCTCCTAAAAGCTTGGATTAGAGGTTTTGGCAGTATTTTGCACACTGTTGTTTGGCAAGGTCATTTCCTTGTGGTGATGCTCTTTCATGCAACAAAGCAAGAAAAAAGAAAGTGACACTGTCCTCAGAGATGGATATATTTGGAAAAAAGCATCTGAAAGACTTTGTATGTTGCTTCTGGAAGTAGTCCAGTGAAGTTAAAAGGGTATAAAACTCAGTGCCAGCCTTCATTTTTATCTTTGTGACTTTGCCAGGTACGGTGGTTTTGGTCTTTGTTCCGACTGCTCAAGCTGTTCCTTAAATTGGTTAGCTAGAGGCAAGGACAGGTCTTAAAAGTTAAATAATGTTATTTCTCACCTCTTTCTCTTCCTAATCTACCACTGCAATCTTTGTATAAGGATCAACATTCTTTTCATCTTTTTGATTTGTTTCATGCTTTCTTACAATGCAGGAATTTGTATTTGGCTTCAACTTATGGCCAAGATGATAGGATGCTTGTTGGCAGTCCTATGCTATATGAGAGGGAGTCTGTTAGGAAATAAAAAACACTTCTTAAAAATTAAATAATGGAAAAAACAGACAGGAGAGTGAGACCAGAGTGGTACAGCTTAAACAGATCACAAAAGGATACTTTTAACTTGGTTTCCGAACAGAAAACTATTTCTGAATCTGTCTTTTTGTGAAGAAAGTGTCACTGACTTTAAAAACTCACTTTCCTTTCAGTTTTTGTGCCAGCACTGTGATTAAGGTTGCTCATTTCCTTCCTTCCTAACAAAGCAGGACAACTGCATAAATTTATTTCTCCTCATAAAACCAGAATAATTAGGTGCCTGTATGTCTATGTATGTATGTAAGTATGTATATATAAATATATAAATATTCTTTAAACAAAGGAGTTGAATACATACCAACCTCCTGGGCTTCTTCACAGCAGTCCAGTTGTTCATATCTGTAAATGAGTCTCCAGGATGTGGAGTTGGAGAATTCCAAATCTCTTTTGAAATCTTTTAAAAAACTGACAGCATGTTGCTGCTAGGAGAACTCACTCAACCATCACTCGTACATGTTTGTCCATAGTTATAATCAAAGAAGGAAGACACGTGTGACTATTTTCTCTAGTAACAATATTATTATGATAATTTTCCAACTCTGTAATCTACATTTCCTTTTATAGTGTCAGCACTGCAAGTAGGATTCATTTGATCTATGTAACACTGACCTGGCATAAAAATAATTGAAGTGCAGAATTTAATCTTTAAACTCTTTTTTGATCAGAAGACTCTATATTTTCCTCCCCCTCCTTCAGAAAAGTATCTTCATTCAATCTATGTTAAGAACTTTTAAATAAAGTATTTACATTATAGTTTTTAGAGACAGCTTATTTAGATTCTTTTTTAAAAAATTATTACATCCTACTTTTATCCCTGAGGGGAAAAAACTGTTACAACATTTGTAAATTTCTTTTTATTCCGAAGTATTACTGCAGAAGTGTCAAAATAATTAGGCCAAGTGGTGGCAATAAGCCCAATAGAAAGAAACAACATGTGATTTGCTGTAAGATATTTCAACTGCAGTTTTCAGTTTAAATTTTGTTAAATTTATACCAGCTAGTTTCATAAATTGAAAACAAGGACACTTTTAATTTTGCGTAATACATGCATTACAAATTTTTGTCTTTAAGATGTCAAATCATTAGCTCCATCCTCCCTCCTGGCCTTGCCTAAAACAGCTGAGGAGGAAATCTGTCTAACCTCAGCAGCCTCTGCAAATTAAACAGAACAAACTACAAATATGAAATTAGTCTGGTCATAAGGCAAATTTTTATTAAACAAATAGGGTAATACTATCAACCAGTATAAATCATATGGTTCAATAGGCATGTAAAATATGGGTTTTTACAAGATAATTCCTCACATTCACACCACTTACTATTAACAATCTGTTTCAGAATGTCTCCTATATAAGTATGTGCAGACATATACACATACACATCTGTATACATACACATATGTGTTTGGCTCATATTTTTGATTTAAATGGCATAACATTTAGGGAACATAAATCACAGTGAGGAAGGCTATAATTATACCTCCACTTCTCTGCCAAGTACCTGGGTTAAAGAAATTTTATTGGTTTCTGTTATCAAGCTGTGTCCAAACACTAAAGAGAAACTGGGAATGCCATCTTCCCTGAAGAAGCAATCCTGACATTCGCTCCCAAACTGAATAAAGATAGGAACAAACACAGACAAGGTCTTGCTTTGGAGTGGAAAACTTGGTATCTGTGAATCTAAAAAAAAGGACGGACAGGAATTCTTTATCCTGAGTGTCTCAGAACTATCCTTTGCAGAGCTTTTGTCCTGTTATCACATATCTAACTGGAGCTGGATGATAGTATAAGTTCTATGCCAAACACATTAGCATCAAGACGAATTTCTTTCCATTAGTGCCAACAGGCTTCAGATAAAAATGCAACAGAGAGTCAGCAGTGCAGACCCTCCACATCATTGTTCTGCACCTCTTGTATGAAGCTGCTGCAGATGCCCTTAAACACCACTACAGGGATGTCCACTCTGCTTTTCTCCCAAACCATCTTCGGTTTTTGTATCCTTGCATACTTACTCAGCATTGGTATATTCTTCCTATACATTTTGTTTTGGATGATCTAGGAACATGAAAAAATGCAATATTTAGCAGACACCTAGACTGCCAAATACATTTTGATTAATATGATGCATAATGAGCCTCTTTGTCAGCAAGTTATATCATGACTCTTTGCCATAAATATCTTAGTGTTCAGCAGAATTTTGGGTGACTAAAAGGAGGCTAAAAGGGGGAAGCGAAGAAAGGACACAGAAACAGAAATTTAAATTAGAAGTGATGTCTTAAGTACCAAAACCTGTCTGAAATTTGTGAGTATCTTTGCTTAAAAACTTGATCCTGCAACAGTTAAGCAAGTATGTAATATTATACATGCATGCACTTTCCATGATTCTGTTGATTGACTGGAAAAGCTTACATTGGTAAAGATTGGCATGGGATTAAGCCTTCTCCAGACTGTAGCATAAACCCAACCAATTGCGAGTAATCGATTTGTGTCCACATTCTTCCTGTTGACAATGCTAATGGTGTTGAACTGATGACTGATGGGGGGAGGCATGTGTGACACTGGGAACAGAAGATGTTAGAAAGGTGAAATATTTAACTGATATTAAAGCCAGCATAGAAGGTTAGATTCAATATTTTTTGTATTATTCATTTCTGCAGAGAGACCCTATAAAAACTTTAGATGGAAAGAAACGAGTAAGATGTAGAAAGCAACAAGTAGGTCACAACAAAGTTACAGCACAATATTGCTAGAAGTTTTGGAAATGTCCCATAGATGTCCCAAGCTAATTTTAAAAGTAAACAAATCTTGAGCTTTGGGAAGAGTTTTCCTTACTTTAAAGAAAAATATGCTACTCTTTTATGAAAATATAAGCTGATTTGCAAATCAGAACAGATAACACAGTTACTGTGACATGAAATAAAACTGTCTGAATAATGTCTTTTTCTGGTTATTTCTCAGAGGTCTCATCTGTATGACCTCTTACAGATTTTTTCTTCCTACAGCATGCATTTTACTTTTTCTCCCAGTCTCCCCATGACTGTTAGTGCTACCAATCACAAAGCGATTAATTCAACTTGTAAAAATATATCACAGCAATAGGACTTTCACAGTTGGAGCTTATATCCTTTGCTCTTGAGACCCACAGGTTTCTCATCTGACAGTCTGAATTAGAGAAAAAGTCTCTTTCCTCACCTTCATTACAGTCTGTTCCCTGCTCACACATAAATTTAAATACTTTATATTCCGTTGCTCCTGATAAAACTAGCCAAAAAACCCCAACCTAAAATACCTCCAGTTGTGTGGAATTTGTTCTATATTTCTTGTCCTATGGGAATTTTTAGGCATGTTCTCTAATTGGAATTAATCAATAAAACAACATTTTCCTGTAAACGGTAATTTATCTGGAACATTTCAGGCATACTTCAGACTTTTAATAAATAATACAAATAATTATAAGCCTAAGAAGAAAAAATATTTAATGACAGGAGAAATTAAATTTTAAGTATTTTTCTCAGAGTTTTTTTTTTAATTACTGTCACTAGAAGTGAAAAACCTGATTAAAAATCTAAATAGATTTTGAAGGGCTTAAAGTGTTCAGCAGCCTAAGTTATCCTCAGTTTTCTCATTATACTCAGAAGAACTTCCAAATTCAGAGTATTTTGGAAAAAATGGCCTCTTCTTTCTAGAATCATGACCGAAGGCATTCAGAAGCATCTACGATCTAGTTATGATCTCTCTTTAAAAGCCAAAGGGAGATAGACTGAAAACTCCCCTACTTATGAATCCCCACAAAAAGACTTACAGACCAATATAAGCTCCATAAAGGCTTTTTAAATTTGGTGAGGAAACTACTGAGACACAATCACTGGAGGCAGTTTGAGAAAGTGTGAGAAGTATTGTTCATGTTTTCTCTTTTCTCCAACTGCTTCCTAGGTATCTGCTTTTGCCCATGTGAGCAGGAGGATAAAGGATGAACTGGGTTCCTTGATATGCCTGATCCTTCTCTCCATTCAGCAGCAGTTCAGCAGAGAAGGAAAGATTTAAATGTGCAATCACAGATTAAAACCTGTGTGCCAGACAACTGGTATGACCGCAGGAGGAGTGAGCAGTAAGCAGCACACTGTAGATTTATTCTTGCAGGTTCGCTAATGCCGGAGAACTTTGCACGGTATTCTTACAGGCTTTGCATGATTTATTCTCCTTGTGGAGCTCTATACTTGTCAAGGACTAGCAGTGCAACAGAAATAGGGGAAAATCAAGCCTTCAAGAAATCAGTCTCATTCCTGGAACAAAAGGGAAAACTCTTCAAGCGTTGTGAGATAACCACTGCTTTCATGGGCGTGGAAAGAGTATTGCATATTTCAGTTGTAAACTTGGTAAGGGACACTTGTTCTGAGCCAAACTGGCTCAGAGAGGACATTTAAGGTGCCAGATATGATCTAAGCAAGATCCAACAGTGAAAAAATACTGTAAGAGTAATTAAATCATAATAGCACATTATTAATAAATAGTAAGCTCAAAGTTCAATTTTGACATTGTTTTTCATCCTTTAAAACAGCAGGCCACAAATATAATATCATCGAGTCAGGCTGTAATCAGACTGCCCTGGGGAAGATTTCTGTCTGTTAGATGGAAATAAAAATTTTCCAGTGTTTTATTCTGATCCAGACAACCCAGGAGCAGGGCAAAATTGGCATACGGGTCACTCTGAATCTATGCAAACACAAACTTTGTTTCATTTCAGGAATGGACAAAACTGCAGAAGTGTCCCTATTTCAACTGAAGCAGCTCACTAGCTTCTGTACAGTACAAACAAGTTTGTTTTCTGGAACTCCACAGCATATGTTTGTTGTATTACTATCATTATCATTGTCATAGTAATTTCAAGTCCTAATCCTGAAACCGTATCTCACTTCTCTAGGTGATATGCAAACATGGGTGTGAAAAAGATGACCCTTATCAAAAGAATCTTCCCACAAATATTCTTTGCAATTTTAGCTCATTTCTAACTGCTGCCAGCAACAAAGGGCATCCACATTATGGGCCGCAGTAGATTTTACTTAGTTGCTAATTTTATAGGGATTATTGCATTGATTTTGTAGATAAGTGATGTCTGTAATCAGTTTGTGTGGAAACTGGTTTCTCAGATTTAAACCTCTCTTAATTTCTGTTCATAATTTGGCCAGTGGTTATTATAAGTATCATCATCAGAGAGATAATTATGATTTACTGTGAACTAATCTAACACCTGTTAAAGCTTTGCAATTCTGATTTTTATTTATGTGAAGATTTACACCTTGGTTTTGGAGGAGTTTACAAATCTGGCAGACTTCAAGCCTGACTCACTTGCTCTGCAGGAACAGTAATTTCTTCGTTTAACTTTAAAGCCAGTTGGACAATCAGTTTTTGTTCTTTTCCTAAAATAGTTTTCTTTAAGTTGATAATTCAAGTTACAGTCATATCAGGTCATAATAGAAATTCATGACATGTTAGAAACTGTGAGATAGCCACTTTCAGAAATTTAAACTGTGGCTTTGAGGTATTTTTTGTGTTCTATTTTAGCTCTATAACATGCGTGTATTATATAAAAACAGTACTACTGTTGGAATATATTTTAAAACTGCCATCAAGCTTGTTCCTTTCACTTTGAGAATTGTCAGTCAGACCGTAGAATATTTTCTTACAGTGCTTTCACCTTATTTCTTGTAACACCTGCCATATTTCATCTAGATTAGAAACTGGCATTCTAAAGAGGAAAAAGTAGTCAAACATTGTCCTCCTTCCTCTTTGTCAATGTTTTCCAGCAGCACTAAAGTGACATAGTACTGCATATTATTCAAGTATGCTCACCTGTTTTCGTACTCCCCTTTGCACACTACTAACTCTTATGAATCCTTTTCTGAATTATCAGTGAATAATTGACTCACGTAATATTTCATTAGCAAAATAAAAATGTATAATCTCATCTAGAGCGATATGTGCATTTATACTCACCAAAAATAATGTAGAGCTTCTTTGCATATACAAGTGTATAGCATAACCACCAGAAATTGGCAAGATGTTATATTTGAACTGATTTATTCTCTGAACAATTCTAGTAGTAAAATTACAAAATTAAATTATACCTTTTTCTTGGATATCAAGATTGGTAACACATATATTTTTATTTGTATCTATCTACATTTTTATTGCAATTTTAATGATCTTTAGAAGACTTCTATATCTGTATCTTTAACTGTGGAATAAGATGTGTATTTAATTTTGTCAATATTGATCCCATATTTCTGCTAATATGTACTGGGACTTCAGCATTTAAGCCCCTTTTTTTTAATTTCGTCTGAGAAATGCAAATTTCATTTGATATGTGAATATTTATTCAAGTATTCACAAGCTCATCCAAGAAATGTATTTGATAGAATATAGCTATCAAAGTGAAACTTAGCATGACATAAGCTTGTACTAACATGCCAAACCTCAAGAGGAGTGAAGTTGAAGCGTTCTGTTCATATTTCATGCCAGAAAAATACCATCTATCATCAGTACAGTTTTTTTACTTTACTTGTAGAAAAAATTTCCCTCCGTTTGACTTCTCTCTATATTGTGAAGCTCAAGTGGTGAACAGGTTCAGTAGAGTGGGGATTTGTTTTGCTAACTGCTGAAAAAATTATGAGCTAGAGAAGAGATACTTAATTTATTACTCTTACAGTCTGACTGCCAGCTGGTTACAGCCAGATAAAGTTTAGAGTAGTCCTGAGCCTGCTCTGTTTTTTAAGACAAAATGCCCAGGCTAACCCAAGAAACAGAAGACAGAAATCCAGATTTGCTTCTCACAGCTGAGAAGCTATCATCTTGTATCTTAAGCATATGGGTCATGCCAGTGATAGAGTAACAGTTAAGCATCTAACCTCTCTGCTTATCAAAAGACAGTTGCAAAATGTTTCAAGTTCCTTCATCCATTGAGATCAATGATGTCTGCAAATTCAAAAGACCTATTCTGCACTCATTGGATACATAGAGAAATTTTAAATCACATGTCCAAGGACTGAGTCCTACTGAAAAGCCCATGTCTTTATGTGATGTATGTAAAGTCATCTCCTTTTTAATATTAAAAAAAAAAAGTTCAATACACCTGACTTGCTTCTGGGTCTTGATTAAGTTCTCACAATGGTCATCTACCTCTTTGGGATGATAACTGATCCCCAAGTGCCATGCTGGTATTCCAGGTACTGGAGGATACAAGAGTACAAGTGAAAATTAGAACCTAACTACGAATGATTAGACACCATTCCTCTTTAAAAAAAATTTTTGTATGGGTATCTGCTGTAGAAATCTTCTGGAAAGTAGAAATAGAAATGCATCAATACATATCAGCAGGACTACAAGACAGATTTCTGTGTTTATTTCTCATTGTGACACTGGAGTGAATGGTGACCTTACAAGAACATAGACAGATGGATATATATGAATTCCTTACCTTGGCTGCCAATGAATAATGGCAAGGAACAGCAATCTAAAACTTCATCCACAAAAAATGAAATACTGAATGCTATTTATATGACTGAAAAATAAATTGATACAAAATTTTAAATCTTTCCAGACTTATTTTTAAAGGAATATACACTATTTACAGAGGGCCATAGATGAAAACTAGACTGCACTATTTTTTTTTTAATACCTCTTTAATTCCAGAAGGAATTATAGCAGTTAAACAGATATTTGATCTACAGTGTGGTGAATTTCAAAAATGTATTTTGTTTTTCCACAGACAGGGAAAGGTTGGAGGGGATTTTAGTCAGCATGAATAATTTTGTCCGTGCTTCCACTGCACTTCTTTCAGACTTACACTCTAAGACCAAAAAAAGCAAAACAAAAAAGCTACATAGACACCATCCAGAAAGTCATTTCACTGCAATATCTATCAATTTTCTCAACAAGGCTCTAACAGAAAATTTGATTGAACAATAGCTTTAAGAAGTAGTTTTTAAAACAACACATCTCATAAATGATGTGGTTCCAGTGGAATAAAAAACTTGAGTAAACTGTAACGTATACCTCTCAATAAGCATTAAATAAAGTGCTTTTTCTTTTTTTCCTTTTTCTTTTTTCTGTTCCCTCTCCCCTGCCCCAGCAGAGGAAAGTATTTTCTAATCTATTCCAGATTTAAAGTTAGGTCTTGTCCAGATTAGCAATTAAACATTTCAAAACACATTTTCATTTGCATCATGCTTAACCAAATTACAGAACAGATAAAGATTAAAGGCTGTCCTCAAACCACCTATTATAATATACACTGAACCTAGGCACTGTAATTTCTTCTCTCCATTAACCGTACAGAAGGCATGACTGAGTTGACAGAAAACAGGACAAATTAGTCATCAGTGTCTTGACCTTAGAAGGTACAGTGGATGCTTAAGCCTGCTTTACATTCCCTAGCAGGTAGTTTGAACACAATCTTAAATTACTGCTGTCATTTCACGTTGCAGGTGTAGGTTTCATGTATGCTAAACGTACTTCATGGTTCAAGGTTAATTTTTCATGTTGCTACTTGGAGAGTTCTGACATGAAATTCTGTTCCTCCTAATATAAATGAGTTTTGCCATTGAATTAAATGGAGCTAGGAGGTCACCCCAGGTAGAGAGGTCCAACACAAACTGATAGTAAAACTGTTTAGATAAATGCTTTAAGGATTTGTTTATCCAAATATTGCTTTGATACAGAGAGCTTGTTTTAACAACCAGAAAAGTTGCATTTTTCTCCTTCTGTTTCTGAAAATCTGTAGTTCTTTAAAAATTTTCTGTGTTATGTGGAGTCCTGGCTGGATGAGAGGGGACATAGCTTGGTGCCGTTGAGCAACCCAGGTTCCGATTCGGAGGTGAGCCTTGGGAGCGGCTGACACGGAACCCTGCTGGGAAGGCAGAGTGACGAGCTCGGGACACTGGAGCAGGGGGTACGTCACCGTTTCCTGCCACACTGTCACTTCCTTCCTGCCACGCTGTTGTTTCCTGCCACAGCACTGTTTTCACATCGAGATGCAGCTCTGCGCCAATCACAACGAGTTGCAGTAGTTTTGCCTATATATGGATTGGGGGTTTAACCATTCAGATGCTGTAATAGTTTTGCTATATAAACCTTGTTTTGCTGACTAATAAAGGGTGAACGATCATACTCATATTGGGGTCACATCGTTACAATGGATCTGTAACCCACGCCAATATTTGGTAGCAGAGGATGGACGGTTTCCCTGCAGGAGTCCCTCAGTCTGCGGTGAGCAGCTAGACGGGGGGCGTGGGAACAACTGCTGGGAGGGTGCTCCCTGGGTGCGAACGCGCAGGGCAGACATGGACGGCCGACTCCCAGGAATTTTTGAGCCACACTGGGGCTGCCTGGTGCAGCTAAATTTTAACGTGGAGGCCGTGGTCGCAAGCACGGAGATAGAGACTGTGGCAACGTTGCTCGTCGGTATGCTCTCTAAGAGAGGAATAGACACAACGGCAAAGCAACTCGTGAAGTTGATTGGGCCGGGGAGGAGATGGGGTCCACACTGATATAGAAAGGGTCAGCAGTGGTTAAGCTCCTCCAACCCATCCTCTCTGTGAGAGGGTTACAATATGACTCGGCTACCTTGAAGTTTCTGTTGCTACTGCACGGAGAAAGGACTTAAGCCGTTACTTCTGCTTTCGCTACATTAACACCCGAGGGACGGACCTGCTTGGCAATAACTCTGCTGTTTCAGGGTCCTAGCCTCCCTATGCCACCTGTGAAAGCAGGAGGGGGTCCGAGTCAGCAGCCCGTGGAGGCAGGGAAACCTGCGATCCAGGAAAAGCAGTACGCGCGGCGAGACCCACTGGCACAGGGGTTTCCACCCCCACCGCCAGAGTCATCACCACCGCCACCACGCCGTGGAGAGGGATTCGCTGAGGCACCACCGCCCGCAGGTTGGCCAGGCACCGCTGCCACCCCTTCCGATCGTCCCATGTCCCCAAATCCTGTACCATGGTATCCTCCACTTCCCCCCCCCAAAAAAAAAAAAAAAAAA
>Ga0065711_1048604_pt1 | contig 11723 bp, 5 predicted proteins | sample Hoacrofraction12_FD_59098 | JGI IMG/M metagenome (GOLD analysis project Ga0065711, IMG submission 59098) | Hoatzin crop microbial communities from Cojedes, Venezuela - Epithelial fraction 12 v2 (version 2) | ecosystem: Host-associated > Birds > Digestive system > Esophagus > Crop | place... | reverse complement strand
CCCACAACACAGACTAGTCCAGATGCACCTGAAATGACACAACTACAGGTCTGATTCTTGACAAAGGGTTTCAGGGCAGCATCAAATGGTATTTTCCCCAGGAAATAAGCTACCCTATTCAGTTCATAATTCTAGTGAGGGTCTACAAATGAAGTCATTTGTCCAGTTAGCGCAGAACAGTAATTATTTGCTTGCATAGGATCCTCTCCGTCTTGCACTAAAATCAGAGAGGTGCTCAAGTCTCCATTTCTCCCTCTGCAGCTGCCAGAGGCACTCCAACTCCGAAGCACCCATATTGTGCTGGGATAGCAGCTCATCATCCCGTGGTGCCACCGAGAGGAGCTTGGCATCAGGACCTGCTGGACACCTGATTCCAGCTTTTGCAACTGTTTGCAATGCAGTGGCCACTCTCAGTTTTTGAGGATGCATGTTGAGTGCCAGGTAATGTGTATGTAATGGGTAAGAACACCAGAAAGTTCTTGGCATTCCATCTCCTTTCCAGTACGGGTGAGAGTGAAGTTCCTCTTCACTCTTGCCATTGGATTTTAGAGTCTTCATGCATGATCTTATGGAGAATGAATGAAAAAGACATCTAAGACCTTTTAAGGTATGTTTTTCTACACACGGCCCCTGCTGAAATAGTAATTATATCATGTTTTTAGTTTCAAATTTCCTGCCAGTGACTTTCCTATGATTCTAGGACTGGTTTAGCCTTTTACTTTGTATTTATTTTGAAAGGTTGCAACATATTTAAGGAAAAAGAAAAAAAAAGCAAAAATATTTAAATTATAAAGTAATAAATGTGTAAAATGTGATATAAATCATGAAGATGAGATGAATGATTACTGTTTCTCCACAAAAAAAATGCAGGGTTAGAAAATACAAGCAAATCTATTACGGAAGACATATCTGTTAAAATGGCTTGCTCACATTCAGAAGAAAAGAATGCACACATTGGATCACTAATGTGGAATTCTGTCTTTGGGTGCTTTGTTTTTCCATTGATTTTTAAATGTATGTGTATGAAATAGCTGGAATATAACTGTGGAAGAAAGGTAAACTGATGAAACGAGTCCAAGCGCAGAGCTGGATGCAAGCCTGCAAGGTCATGTTCAATATATTGAGAGAATGATCTTGCAGCTGGTGCTAATGAGAAGAGAGAGGCAAGTAAGGCCTTCATATATCTCTCCATTAAGAAACACTCTTGTAGCACAAGAGAAACTATACAAGCCATGCTACTTCTGCTTACGTTGCCTGGGTGGTAAAACCCAAGCTGAACAGTTTGGAGGCGCTCCATTTTCTGTTGTTATATATTTTACTGCTGATGGCTACAGGAATACTCATTTAATGCTATTTGCTAAAAAACTAAATTTGAATAGTCTACTCATGCTAGGATCAATGGTTTTGGGCAGAAAATTTCTGCATTCAGGTCTCTGAAGACACCTCTGCCTATGAGGCCTTAGTAGTTGTACCATCAGGGTGGATATGGAGCAGGAGCAATATGGAGCAATATTAATTTATTGTCAGTGATATCTCCATCATTTAGCAAAGACTCAGACTCTTTGACATATCTCCCCTTTCCCGACATGTCCAGCAACATCTAGTCAGTATTTACTCCTGGAAAAAATTATGGAGATAACAAGGTGATTTTATGTGACTTTTGTCTATATTTCTTCCTAATCTCCTGACAATGAAATCTATCATCTGAGTTTTCCACTTCAACAGAAACATTTTTTCCAACAGGGTGTTTTACTCCTCCATAATACTGAGATGATCAGAGTCCTGGCAGGGCAGTGGTCTGTCCAAGTGCCAGCAGAGAAGCTCCAGCCTGATAGCAGACTCAAAACTTGTGGTCTAATGGATGATGGTGGTGCCAGCACGTGTGTCTTCTGGGAGATAGGAATGTCGATCTCACGCTGCGGCAGGATTTCTTTCACTTTGCAACGACTGTGAGGAGCAGCAGCAGTGGCATTGATTCCAGCTGCTGCCGCCCAGCTGAACGCCAAGACAGATAAACTGTGGGATGTTCTTAGCAGCTCCTCCACGAGGTAGTAAGATAAACATGAGAAACATAAGGAGATATTAAAGAGTAGATGATAATCCATTTTCAGGAAACAGCAAAAGAGTCTGAACTTTATCAGTGGGAAAACTTCTCCTGGAGGACTTGCCAAAGTAAATCTCTGATGCAAATGGTTTAAGCAAAGACATTCACCTTAATCTACTGTGCAGTGACCTGGTCTTCTGATACAGAGAATAATTAAGGGTGTTTTCAGAATTGCTGTGGTCCGCAAATCCTCCGAACCTAAAATAAGTACTTATAGTGTTCCCAATTCACCGCTCTGATCTTACAGTCACCTACATTTCTCTTGAATTTAATAATACCTAATGGCTTTAGACTTTGCTGCTTGAAAGGATTTCACTGCCTTGTGAAGGATAGATTAAAAAAATGCAAGTCCTCATTAACAAGTTTCTTTCAGCCTTACAGTTTTATTATTATGCCCGTGCTAAAAGAAATAACATCTAACAAAATGAATGACCCACAAAGAACTTGCCCGAAGGGTAGTGCCAAATAGAGAGGAAAAGATGAGTGTTTAGCTATTCAAAGAATTATTTTCATGCGGATTGATTTTTGTGCCAGTTTGCCACCCTGGACATTTCCAGTTTAGTTTATTTGTGTTACAGTAGTAGTGACAATGTAGTTAAATATAGCCTCTGAAAACAGGATCTCTGCCTGTTTCATTTGTATTCTACTGTTCTTTCATTAAACATTTCTTCATCTTTGCAGAGCCAAATTCTTACAATAATAAATCAGAGACACCTAAGTTTCTTGCCAAGTCAAATATCTACAGTTTCTGGCAATTATGTAATTTCCAGATTTGCTACAATGGCTCTTGCTGATAAGTCAATTGTCATAAAAAGAAATGTTCCAGACCAATCTTTATTAGGGTGTCCTTCACTGATCTGTGTAAAATAATCCCCCTCCTGCCCCACTCTCTTTTAGAAAAGAGAAACATAATTACAGCTTTTTCCCTTGCTTTGAATGACTCTTCATCATAACAATTTATATCTGGAAAATGTCACAAGAAAATGTGAAAAAGGTAAGTTTAAACCAAAGAAATCAGGCACTGCTGTTATTAATAGAACAGCTCAAAAATGTTTCCCATGATGTGTTATAATGGCTCTGTCTTATAATAAAATTTAACAGTGATGTATTTCCCTTGTTCTCGAGTTGATTTTGTATTAGAAGTCCAGACAAAAGTAATTTGTAGCAAAGGTCCCTGATCCAATGTCTGTATATGGAAAAGACTCAAAGGACTTCGTGCCCATTTAAAAGCCCTTTAAAATGATTAATGGCTAAATGCATTACAAATTATCAAATATTCCACACTGACAAAGCAGAGGACTTGTTACGAGTTTTGGCTAAATTTTCCTTCCTTGGTACTTAGAGTGTAAAATCACATAAACAGTAATTGTGAGCACCCATTCAGAGTGCTGATGAAGTATGGGCAGGTTAAATAAAGCGCTGCATTTTTGCCCATTTTTGCTTTTTTTAATGTAGTTGTTTTATATTTAAAAGGGTGCTTGCAATCCTTATTGTCACCTCTACTGCAAAGCATTCTTGGAGTCCTTCATAATTTTTATGGCAAATGAGGAAGAACGAAATGAAATCCCAGGACTTAACTGCAAGTTCCCAATTTCTGGTCATACCTGGAAGTGATTCTGGCCCCAACTCAGAAAAAGAAGCCTGTCCCTTTCTGCATTTAAAACCTAATGATTTATTTTCCAGCTCTCGTCATAGTTTTTTCTTGAGTAAAAAGGCATAGCTGGGATACATAGAAATGGGGCCTATCCTGGCCAGTGGAGTTGGCCAATCTCATTCCCCATGGTTCACTTTGAAATAAAGTCCTAAAGTATTATTGTTCATTTTGCACAAGCAGAATTGTGTAGTATTAACACAAAAACAGGCAAACACAAACTCCATGTCTTTCAGCACTAGTCAAAAAAGAAAACGCTTCTTACAATTTGCATTCCTTGAAACTACCGTGTTTGCCTCTGACGGCATTTTGGACTCCTCGGTGCTGGTGATGGTCACACAGCCAAGCAGAGCTGTCCCTTGCAGCGAGCCCAGACACAGCGGTTCATTCATTTGCACGGCTACGCTGGCATCCACAGAAGGCATGCTCAGGGCATCACTCACTTCACCTCTGAAAAGCTCCCTCTTCCATCAGCAGCCAGCACTCAGAGCGCTGGCAGCACGCCTTCCAGGGATCTGCTGGCCACCACCTCCACTTGAACTGCCACGTAGAAACACCCAGGGCCCAGTCCAAAGCCTGCTGACAGCTAAGAATATATTGAATTATAATAGCTATTACATATATTTAATGACAGTATGTTTACACAACTTTATTAGGTCATACGCTTACTTTATGCAGAGAGCTGCTAGCTGTTAACAAGTGTGTGAAACTGCTGATCTGGTATGTAAGATCACCAGTATCTTTTTTACAGTTGCAAGAGGTTTGAAATAAACACGGGAAAAGCAAATAGAACGGAATTGTCTACCATCTCAGAAACATTGTGGGGGTCATAACATGGAGGAGACTAATTAATCAAGGACAAGACACAGCCTGTGAAATATCACAGAACGAAAAAATGGACCTCTGTATGTCTGTTTATCCATTAACATATTATTTTCCAGTTTCTGTCTCTTTCTAGAAAATGTTTTTTTGTCCATGTGTGTCATGCCTTGATACTGTGCGTATAACTCAATAACTGTTCTGAAGTTTGGCAGGTTTCCAGCTGCCCTCATGTCATCTTTATGAAATTTGAAAACATTAGGATTGTACATATTATCTTTTGAAGTGATGACGTGATTCATTATCCTGCAGCTCTCATTAGCCACAAGGGGCTAAGAAATTTATATCATGTGCACACTCAACTGTTTAGTGCCTTGTTCAGGGGCAAAATTAAAAATGCTGAACCTCACTCTGCCATCTTTCATGCTTTCTGTCGTCTCTTTATTAGCAAGTTCACTGTAAGAAATAAATAAATCAAACATTTTTGCTCTTAGGTATTTATAGACTTAAGTAAAAGTCTCAGACAGTAGAAGAAAATCCCAGTATTCATTCAAGCAGTCTGAAATTCCTTACAGTGCTAATATTTTAAGTATGTGAAATAATTCCATTCAAGTCTTCTGTGATACCAATGCTAACAAAATAACACATCACCATCAAGCTTTGCTATATGTTGTAAACAAGGTCTTTGTGAGCTTTCAGGGGGGCTGCTGATAAGGGTGGTGAGGGTTTCTCCACTGACTGATCCCCCACCCTCCAGTTGGTCAGGGACTTGTCTCTGGGGCTTAAACCCCAGGGTGGCATCTGCTATACCCATGTCAGTAAGTCTTTCTCTGCTGTCTGGGGGTCCTGGAAGCCTTTTCTAGCAAAATTTTCTTTCTTCCCACTCTTGCTAGAATGCTGGGCTGGGTAGGTAGCTCCACACTGATAAATAATACCAGGCTGGGGAAGGACTTAGGCACCATCCCATGGTTGCCTGTAGTGCTTTGCCATCAGTAATGGAGCTGTGCCAGGCAGGGCTCTTCCCAACCGTACCCAGACCTGCTATGGGGATTTCATGTGTCAGATGCAGCTTCCAGCAAACTATTTCAACACAGCCACTCTGCTTTTGAAGAGAAGAAATTTAACCCTGGAGGACATGAGTTGTACCATGCCAGCTGGCCTCAGAATACAAGAATAGACCCCAAACTGTTTTTTGTTGTAGATATGTCATGAAATTCCACTGAAGGCTGCTCTCCTCTGCTGTAGCATTGTGCTTGGGAAAGAGAGGAGCACACCCAGCTGGGGGAAAGGAATACAGTACATGGTCCCTCTTCAGCTCTTCCCACATTCAAGTGCTGGAGCAGAGAAGGAATTCAAACAGTCTTATCTGTGCTCTGAAACAGCAACCGGGGCAGGAACAAAGAGGTCACGACGGGACTAGGAATAGGACACAAATTTAGCAGAGTGAATACAGCAAGTCTATTAACATCTAATAATTCTGGCATTGTTTGGAATGGGGGATATTTAAGACCATTTCCATGGTATTAGTGCATCTCCCATCACTATATTCAAGTACTAAAATATGGATTATAGTTAACACTAAAATTGCCCACATGGGACCCAAGAGACCCTTTGCACTTTGGTAAATTACAGAAATGCTTTCAGTGAAGTAGATTCATTGATGCAAATAGGGGGAAATCTACTCTTAAATTTATGGCTAACACCGCAATACAAGCTAGATCTGCAGGATTTGTGTGTGTGTGTGTAAAACTATATATCTACAGTTATCCTAGCAAGTAAAAACATTGGTTTTGCAGGACAGTTATCTTTTGGGTCTGTGGAACTAACATAAAGTATCTCAGCAAAAGCAATCTTACAGTTGTAGTAAAGCCAATATCTTACAGCTGTGCCTGTGATAGCAGAACTGCCATCAGTGTGGTAGTAAAAAAGAAACAGGCAGGAAATAGGTTTCACATTCTGGCCAAATGTAACAGTATGGAAAAATGTTTATGTCCTGAATCAGGACAAAAAGTCAAAATCTAAAAACGTCATGGGGCCGTAAATCCAGAAGATACAGTTTTGGTTCAGATCAGCTGTAACATTTTCTTTTGGCAATTTGGAAACATTTTGGTTGTTTTCAATATATACTTTGCGATTGAGGTTGCTTATCTTTCTGTATGAAAAGTAATTTTCAGCCATCGAATGTTCATTTCTGGAGACAATGTCTCAGTTACATCAAAAACTTTTGAAAATGTTTTTCAAGCCTTTTCCCAAAACCAACATTTCCCCTTGAAAAAATGTTGTATGAAGTAATCAATATGTTCTAATTTGAAAAGTAGAACAAAACTGTTCCTGACCAACTCACTGATGTGTCTGTAATGACAGCAATTTTCCTTGGTAAATGAGGCTTGGAATGATGTATATAAATTAGACTCATGTATGTGGGTGCTGCGGGACTGACAGTGATAGTTTTATGTGTTTTGATAGTTTTATAAGCTCTTTCTTCATTTGTTGGAGTTGATTATTATTTTTTATTTTCTGACAGTATTGGGGATTCTCTCTGCCACACTCACAGATGTCAATGAGCAGAGCTATTCCCACTATTTAAAAATGATATTGGATTGGCTTTAGGTTTAAACTGGACAACTATGGCATCCTAAATACTAAGAGAAGGAATTTAATGGAATGGGAACTGCAAACATTTTTGCAAAGTTCTGTCCCTTTTCTGGGGGTTGCAATATTTAAGAAAACACATCTGAGGAGGCATTTTGGCAGAACTTTCTGATGTATATTCATTTTGCTCTGGAGGATGACATGTTCTCTCATTAATACATGTGCAGAACACCCACAAGTCTGCACGCAAGACGTTTGCTGATGTTCACAGCAGAATTAATATTAGCTGAACAAAGTGCCATGTAACTAACAGAGGATAAATGATGAACAAATGTGATAACAAAAGCTAACTCTGGGCACAGCAAGCTGGTCTTATGAGGTTTCCTGCATGGTTGGAGGAAAGCAGTGGATTCTTCCAGAGGATGATTCAAAGCAGAAACTTCCCACAGGGGCTCTCTGGCCGAGCCGATGCAATGGGACGGACAGGTCCTACAGCGAAACCTTGCAGGCTCAGCTGACGCAGTACCATGGCCTCATTCCAGCTCTGTGAGGGGAGTAGACGGGGTTGTGTTCCATTTGCTTGTGCATCAGGATTTCCTTCCAAAGGAAACGCAGGTCCACATGTAGAGAGAATATCACATATCGTTCCAGTTTCTTCCCTGAAAGGAAAAATTGTGGGGCCAACTGCAGAGCATATGTTCCCACTGTACAGATGCAACTGGTGTGCACATCCTGGGATCAGGATTGCCAGGGGCACCTAGAGTGCCATCATGGTATTGCAGAGTAGCCTCTTGCTCTCCGAGACCTCTAACTCCCTCAGTCAACTACAGATGATGTGTAGGGTGAATAAGTACTTCTGAAGTTATGCTCTGGAACATCTCTCCCTCCAAAATCTGAAAAACATAAGCTGTGAACCAGTTATTGTTTCTTTATCATCTGGACTGAAATCCAAGTACCATCAAGCAAAGTCCTGCCTCTTAATTTTGATAATACATATCCTTTAAAATATGTTATGTCCTGAAAATGAACTATGGAATTGTTTGCTGATGCTTTTTAAATACCAGCTTTAATGATGACTGTGTTAAAATAAACCTTCTCTGGAGACTGCAGACATTTAAAACCACAACCAAATCAGTGCTGATCAAACTGTTTTTCTTGATCTGGAAATATTAGACCTCCCCCTTTGTAGCTATATGTGAAATACTGATTTTTATACACACATTAGTATAGTTTCTGGAGTATTACTTAAACAGTGTTATTATTCAACTTAGTTTACCCCATCATAATTTTCACTGCATGGTCCTTTGCTGCTGTGCTCTAACAGCTAGAAGCAAATGACTTTGCAAAAATGGAGAGAGAATCTTGAGGCCATTACGCTTTCGTATTCCAAATGTTATTTTATATACCTATAGAAATTATATGTTAGCTAAACCATCTGCTAAAGTCATGCACAGGCTGTTATTTAACAGGGTCTGCAAATGATCAGATACAGCCTCACAAGCAGGTCACTCAGTCGCAGCAAATTACATATGCGTTTCAAATAGGATAATTTGACCAGCTGAAAGAGATATAGAAATATTTTCTGAGGAGAAAAACACTAGAAACTTCTTGCCCATTACTAGGTTTTAACTTTGAAAATATCTTTAGAAAGAAACTAGGGTCCAAACCACAAAATACAGAGCTGGATTTTAAAATCCTTGAATTTAGGAGATCTGGTCTGAAGGTTTAGTTCTGCTCTTTGTTAAGGAGGATCTCATTTATGAAATTCAGAGCTACATCTGGGTTTGTGTTGGAAATTAATGCAAAAATAGGGTTATTTCCTTCCAAGAATCTTGGTTCAGACCCCACTTCTAATTATTGTCCCAACTGAGGAATCACTGATCGCTAATGCACATCATTCAGGAACTCAGTACAAGTCTACTTGCACAAAAGTTTCACTTTACTCGATTGGAAGCAAATGCAGTGCTTGCAGCCAGACCTGGTTTGGCCATGAGTAAAAACTGCTTACAGCTCTGCAGAATGCAAAACTGAATCTTTAAAATTAGCAGATTATGATTTCTATAAGAAGTCAAAAGGACATCACTTGTCTTGGACTTACTTGGACTATGAGAAAATTGTCTGCTTCGAGTCCATTTTCCACCAAACATTGTTAAATAATGTACCAAAACTCAGGAAGTTCTTTGAAAAGTTATTTGTGCTTTATTTTTTTCCCATTTGTTTCCAATAGAAGCAAAGGTTGTGGGATGGTGTGTTTGTACCTCTGAAAGGTTTTGAAATTCCTGGCTAATTTCAGATAGACCTACTAAAGATATCAGGTTCTTACAGGTTTCAGGTAAGAGGCTCTTTGAGAGTCCTCTCTGAGGAGAAGGCTACCATTGTCAAAGGTTCTGTCATATGAATAAAAACATGATGAATGAAAGAGAATGTCAGTCATTGTTAACCCTTTCTGAGGTAATGGAGAATCCATCCCTGAAATCCTGAGCCATGGGAATCAGATTGAATTAGTTTTGTTGCTTTGAGGACTATTACTTTTGGGGAGGGGATGTTTATGTAACTGTTACATTCTGGTTTGAACATTAGTCTTTGCGCCTCTCAAGCTTAACAGGACATTTTCACTATGAAAAAACTCCTAAAGCTGCAAAGGATTCACAACAGATCAGGAGTCAATTGAATAAGGAAGGTAAATATTTGTGAACAGGTTCCTAGGACTCTGAACTTGTTCCTGAGAATGATGCTGCTGTTTTATTTATTTATAGATATATGTATACATAAAATATAAGATTTTTCAAGAATAGCTGCTTTAATTCATTCATCTATTGGAGAAGGAGAAGTCACTTGTGAATGGGAAAGGGAATTCAACTTATGGGAGGATCTCTTTGAGTTTTGTGAAGCAAATAGTACTAACTTACCTACTACGAATACCACAGGAGAAAAAAAAATAAAGGCTGTATGTTTCAATTAATTGTAGAAATAGTTTATCTTTTCCTTCTCAGAGGAGTTTTTTTCAGTTTGAAAACACTGCTTAACATACTTTCGAAAGAAGGCTACAGGAACTGCCACAACAGATCAGATCCATTGTCTGTATAGTCCAGCAATGGATACCCAACAGTGATTGATGACCAGAAGGAGATGCTTCAGGGGAAATTATGGTTCATCTTTCCTCAAGAGCTCCCAACACAGACCTGTTTTAAACATAATAATTATTAATAATTATGGGTTTGTGCCCAGAATAATGAGGTTTACTGTGTCAATTACACCACCTAATTCTGTGCAAAGGAAGACAGGATGCATTTTTTAAAGGGCTTAATGCTGACCTGAAGGTTATCCAGCCTGAGTCAATGCATTTTATTTTACCATTGGGCAATAGTAAAATAACAATAAGAATGACTGGGTGTTTTGAAGACTTCATCCCAGACAGTCCGACACTCCGTGTGCCTACTCATTGCTCACTGCTGAGATTTCCTGAAGGTTCTAGGATTTGTTGGTAATGCAGCAGAGTGTGCAACCTCCAATTAACTGGATTTTTTTTTTAATTAAAGCTGAAAAGTAAAGATGACTTGAATAGAATTCTGAATTTCACTTCTCTGTACTTTATTTTATATATCTATGTTTAGCATCAAAACAGCAGATGGATCCGGGACTGGAAGGGGTCTATCCTCTGTTTCAGACATTCCTGAATCTGATGGAGTCAGCCTTAGGGTATTACTATTAATATGTCTGAGCATTTGTCCAATTTGCCCTCAAACCTAAGATACATTTAACCTAGCTCTGGACACTATCAGCCCATTTCTAATAAAAAAATGATTTTTTTATCACAATGCATAGTTTTATCTGTCATGGTCCTTTGAGGCCAAATGTCCGAACATAATGTTAATTCTGTAGTCTTTAATGATCTCTCTTTGGTAATCATCTGAAAGCACTTTGCAAAAATCACTTATGACATATCTGTGAAATACGTAGTTGATGTCATATTCTTTACAGACTGTTCAGTGTCCATAGATGTCTGGAACCCAAAACACAAAGCTTCTCTGTAGCACCTGTGAAAAAAATCCTGAAATCCAGCCACCCGATCTCTGTCACCAGAAATAAGTAGTTTTGCAATAGCTGAGTTGCTGATATGATTTTCTTTTGCAGTTTTTCAAGCTCCTGTATTTCCCTAATAGCCACTTGGAAAATGAAAGGCAATATGAATTTAAATCAAATAGCTTCTAAGTACAGAACACACAGCATAGGAAATAAAGCCTTATGTGTTGACAGCACTAGATTAAAACACAGGGCACAGAGGCTCACGTCATGGATTAACCACAGCTTCCTGGGGAGACCTTGAAAGTCACCTGAACTCTTGGTGGGGAGGTGTCCCTTCTGGCTGAGAGGGCTAGTGGCACTTCTGATTTTTTGTTTCTTGTCAGTCTGATTTTAAAATCTTTCAGGACAAAGCTGCCATCACAGAATCACAGAATGTTCGGGGTTGGAAGGGACCTCTGTGGGTCATCTAGTCCAACCCCCCTGCCGAAGCAGGGTCACCTACAGCAGGCTGCACAGGATCTTGTCCAGGCG
>Ga0065711_1048603_pt1 | contig 11723 bp, 4 predicted proteins | sample Hoacrofraction12_FD_59098 | JGI IMG/M metagenome (GOLD analysis project Ga0065711, IMG submission 59098) | Hoatzin crop microbial communities from Cojedes, Venezuela - Epithelial fraction 12 v2 (version 2) | ecosystem: Host-associated > Birds > Digestive system > Esophagus > Crop | place... | reverse complement strand
CCGCTGGACTCTGTCCAGTAGCTCTTCATCTTTCTTGAACTGGGGAGCCCAGAACTGGACACAGTACTCTAGATGAGGCCTCACCAGGGCAGTGTAGAGGGGAAGGAGAACCTCCCTCGTCCTGCTGGCCACACTCTTCTTGAAGCACCAATAAAGTTAAAGTAAAATATTTTAATATTTTGAAAAAATCTTGGCAGCCAGTACTCCATGCCTGCCCTATAGGTCTGTATAATGTTATTTTTAACTTTTCCCCACTTGAGTTAGCCCCTTTCCAGAACAATAGTGTTCTTTAGTACACACACACAACACCTTCAGTATTTCCTTAGCCTCTGCGAAATGCATGAAAATATGTTCAGGGCTATATACTAAGGTCTTTGAGAGCCCAAGAAAGACAAGAGGAGGTGAATTTACATGGAAAAAAGTAGGGTACAATTTTCCAGCAGAAAAAAACAATTCTCAGCCTCCTTTCCTGGAAGTTGATTTTATTTCATTCTTTGCGAGAGCACCATCAGCAAACCTTTGTTAACGGTGTATTGAAAATTAAACAAAATTATAAAGTGGTGGTAAAGGAATCCAGAAGTAAATTCTACCTCAGTGGAAAAGAGAGCAAAACGGATATTGATATTTAATGTGGTGAAGGTGACAAGTGAAATGAGTACTCATTTCCCCTCTCCTTGGTAATGTGTTCAGAGATATGTGCCTCCTCATTCACACATGCACATTGATGCCTATATTAGCCACGGATGGGAAAAGATTTTCCTCTTATGGGTTCTGAATTGAACTAAAGACCTCATTTAGCACGCCCATAAACACATGGTTACTGTTATGCAGGCACTTAAATCCCAATTTTCAGTGAGTCCTGCACATGTATAATTGCACAGTTATGTAATTAATTGTTTTGGTTGTTATCTCACAAGGTCCTGAGTGATCAAACACTTGAGAATGGGATTACTTTTGAGGACGTGAAATCATTAAGATTAGTTCTGAGGTATCTTATAGACTGAAATTGCTCCTAATGAAACATAAATCTTCTCATCAGATTAAACACAAGAACATAAAATGGCTGTACACACAGATATAAATAAATATAATCTAACCACTGCAAATGAGATTGTTGGTCTTGTTAAAGCATGTAGAGGACATAGAGGTCATAGGACCTGTATAAATAAAGCATATAAAACCTTATTGTGCACTAGTTAACCGAAGTTGTACTTGGGAGTAAAGGAGGGCAGGGTGTGGAGTTCTCAGACAACAACTGAATTTAGTGTTGGCCACTGGATTTCAAGAACAAGAGGTGAATCAACTACACAGAGTTCAGAGCAAAGCAGCAAGAAAAATGAGACTTTCAACTAACATAGCCCGTGAGGGCAGACTGAGGGAATTACACTTACATATCCCAAAAGAAGGAATAGATGTATACATACTTGTGTATAATATGTATATATATAACACTTCGAAAAATCAAAAAGTTTTTTCCATGAAATATCATTAATCTTACTACCAGTAGATTCCAATTCCAAATCTTTTTCAAGCATGATGGAATACTAATGGTCCGTGTCTTTGTTATTATGACATGTCTCCAAAATATGCCGTGATTTTAAGAAAAGACCTCCAGAGCTTTTATTCCTAATTTTGCAGCTCCTATACCACCAAAGGAATGCTGACCATCTCAGCCTTTACAGGGAAGGGCATGCAGATGTGTAGACTTAGGGAGTATGGATTTAGACATTAGATTTGTAGGGGTACTCTCTGATTTTAGTCATTTTATCTAATCTCATCCAGCCTCTTAGTCAACTTATCTAAATTCTTTCTGGCTTGTTTCTTATTTCTTAGATGAACACAGTATTCCTTTCTTCTGTGTCTGAGCAGTTTTACCTGTTCGAATAGGAGGAGTTAGGGGATAGGACTACCTCTCCCATGCACATACAGAGCACTTTGTATAGTGACTGGAAATTGTAGGCACTATGATAATATTTACTTGTATTTGACTGCTCACCAAAAGAAGGAATCAACCCTGCCCCATCTCTTTTGCTTAGAACATAATAGTCCTGATGGATTTTTAATGTCCTCTATTCTCAGGATGTGGAATATACCAAATTGTTTATTTTCACAGAATCACAGAATCACAGAATGGTCGTGGTTGGAAGGGACCTCGGTGGGTCATCTAGTTCAACCCTCCTGCCGAAGCAGGGTCACGTACAGTAGGTATTTTCGCTTCTCCAGGGCACTGTGTCCGTAATATTCCTGAGTTAATAAATAAACAGAATTTATTAATGTATTTATCTGTTTTATACCTCTTCTCAATCAATCTGTGGCTTAGACTTGACTACTGGTTTCTTGCTTGAAAAAACTGATGATGGGAGGAATTTGGCTCCAGGGTGTGGTGTAAAAGTTTTACTATATTCTAAATCCAGACCCTCTTGGCAGCTGGCAGCATGGATTTCACCCTCTGACAGGGTATTGGTTTCCTGGCATGTTGAAGCTGATATTGAATTATTTTCATATTATTCTAAATGAGTCTTAAAGAGTCTGTGGTGATTGGATGTTTCAGAAATGTCATAAACTTGGACATCTGCTGAACAGCTATGAAATATGAATAATTACGGAGAAGTTTTGATCGGTACAAGACAAGAAAAATGACTGGTGCAGGCAAAGTGTTAAGAATTCCCCAAAATACCCACCTATTTTTTCATTTTTAATACAGTGCCTGACCTGAGAGTACGTTCCATGTTAACATCGGAAGGTGGAGGTCTCTGCAAATGGATAGAAAATGGACCCCAGAATGAGAGTCATTCATGTTCATCCTTACTACCCCACTGCCCCATCCCATTTTCATTAAAGAAAGGTCTGGGCTCTTCTTAACCTCCTGTATTGCTTTCTCATCACTCATGCCCTGGTTAAATGGGCAAACACAAAACCTGTTACTGTTTCAGGAGACAAAAGGCATGAATCATAATTAGTGTGTAGAGACAGTCATGTAACCTTTGGGTCTGTGTCCATTGCGCAGGGAAAGAGGGGTACTGATTTAGTGAGGGGATGCACACCAAAGATAACACAGTTCTCTTGGTACCTTACACGACCTTGTAGATTTTTCTTACATTCCTACCTGGTAAGTATCACCTTTGTATTCCTGGATATGATTACTGACTAAACAGAGATGCCTGCTGTAAAGTAAATATTTTGGTCAGCTCTAGTCACCTAAGCATATGTGCTCTTCACTGAGAATCTACCCAACATAATCAATATAGTCTAAGCAGCAACCCATCTCATCTTAAAGTCTTTGCTCAACATGGGTTAGATGAATCATTTCTGCAGATGTTTATTCCTCTGTATTGAGTGAAATTGGGAAGCTGGGTTATGAATTGAGATGGAGACACCTAAGGTCAAAGGATGAAACACTTTCTGATGAAGCTCATCCTTCCTGTAAATCGAGAGATGAAGCCAGTAGACTTTCCTGCTACCTGCTCGCCAGCTCCCTCTCTATCTCTCCCACTGGTGTAACGATGCACCCAGCCCAGCAGACAATTTAGTTTCTCCTAAGGGGATCTGTGTGCTTTCCTTGAAATAGCATAAATCTTGCTAGTGTTCCTCCCTGACATACAAGTCCAGGGAGCTATGCTTACTTAGAGTACTTGTGTTTGGTGTGGGTATCTACAAGAAGCCTGCCTCTGCTCTAAAGAGCTAACATTATTTTCATCAGTGAATCTTTAGATAAACAATGCCTGTGTAAGGTAGCTGAGGTGTGAGGCATGTGTATGGCCAAGTTTGTAATTTTCCACCAGCCCACCAGAAGCTGCATCATTATATATATATTTTTTTAAACTGCTGTTTGTTGGTTTGCCTGCTCCTTCCCCACTCTGTCCCCAAACCAACCCTTTTCTTGCCTTAATGAAACTGTTGAGAAGATACACTTTAAGAGAAAGACCATTGAAACTGGAAATTAATATGGCTTTCAGAAGACAGTTGCCACAAAATGAATTGGGCCAGAGATGACAAACTGTCATTGTAAGCCGTGACCGAGGACGTGTGTGGTATATTCTTTCTCAGGAGACCTTACAGAGATGGTGATTCATGTGCTGTCTTCCTCCTTTGGTGGTACAGAGTGCCAGCCTTTGGGGTTGTCATTTTACAGCGTGAAAGACAGACATGAGATGTGCTGGCAAGAGGTTTCCAGGCAGTAGGGTAAACGAGCCAAAGAATTCAAAGCCACAGTCTCTCCTAGTCCTACCCAGCGGATTATAACTGCAGCCAGAAGAGAGATGCAGATGAAAAGAGAGAGCAAGAAAATGCGGTTACTGTGCTGAGAAGTATGGTCCAAAGAAACACATTAATTTTGTTAGGGCTTGGGCCAGCAGAAGGGGCCCAGAGTGGCAGAGAGGGAAGGAGATGAAGGAAAAAGGGGGGATTATGAAGCCCGTTGCCTAATGCACTTTGCCTGCTGTTGCTGGTTGCCTGCTTCAAGGCCACCCACATGGGGTAAGTGACACTCATGCATGACTTAGTAAAACTCCTGGGACCTGTCAAGGCTGTGAACAGGAGTCCCTCTCTTCGTCAAAGAAGGAGCCATTTGAAAACAGAGCTGTGAAGGGGGAATGGGAATATGGGGGGATGGTAATAGAAACACAACAGCAATGAGAAAACACAAGGTTTCACAAGCAGGGCTGAGGTGGTAGGTACTACCTTGCTATCAGCACCCGGCACTGAGACTGATGGAGTTTTGTTCTCCCCAGACCTGGTGGTGGATGCCAGCTTGGAGCAATGAGTCAGGCTCACCGTTTTAATTCTTTGGACATAAAACTCTGCGTGAGGTACGAGGGAGACCTGCAGTTGCGTTTGACAGAGGCCACCTAGAAAAGCCAATGTTGTTCTTAGTGGGGCGAGTTACCTCATCCTGATCCAATAGGTGGGAAAAATCCCAGCATCTTACCCTTCACGACCACTTTGCATCTCCAACTGGTTGCTATAATCCATAAGGGCTACAGGAAAACATGTGAAAACTCTCCAAACTGAAGGAGCCTCATGAGGCTTTATGAAATTAATAAAACAACTTCTTCTTAATCCCTGTTTTCTTCCTTAATTTTTTTTTTTTTTTTGCCTTGCTGGTCAGGCTAAGAGATGATAGTCAAAGGTCCAGGTTTAGATCCTATCCACTTGCTCGTGTACTGATCTTTCAGCTTCCAGAAGAAATGGAATGTTCAGTGTGACTACTGTCGCAATGCTGATTTTATCAGAAAGAATTTTCCCTGTCACATTCCACAGGGTCATCTCCTTTTCAAGCAAGCCCAGAATTTCAAGGGTTAATATTAAATTCGTCTCAGTCTTCGCACAGAAAGAGATGACCTGCGTAGAGGCATTGTCACCAAATTCAAACCTGGCCTAATTTGACAGTGAATAGTCAGAGGATTTTCAAGTGGAGCAAAACCGCAATTGTGCTTGAGTCAAAGTGTTGATTTGCTTATATGACTGTACAATAATGATCTTTCAGTGCCGTGTCTGAGATACACAGATTTCTTGAGGTTCAGCAATACACTAACTCAAAATAAGAGTCAATACTTAAAGCTTGAGGGGCCTTCCAGTCAACAGAAATGAGAAAGAATAATTGTCCCTCATTTTGCGGGAGAAAGGCACAAACATGAATGCATTTGTCCAGGAATAAATGGCAGATCTGGAAATTCACTGACCTCTCTACAGGCCCAAACCAATAAGCTTGCAATAAAGTTTCCTTCCTCTAAAAACATATCTGTGACTTGAGAAGTACAACTCAAAGCCAACAGACCCTTTCTTGTGAGTTCACCAAAAAGAATCTCTGAGAAACACCAGAAATGCCAATAGAAGCAGAAATTTTTTAAAAAATTGTTCTTTTTTTTTTAAACTTTGCACAACCTCTGAGATTTTGATCTGCCAATTTTCACACAGCTCTAGTTAATTCTTGTTCCAGAAGCAAGTCTTCTGACTCAGAGTCATATCCTAAAATTCTTTCTTATGAAGGTTTCACACTACTGAGGGCCAGCAAAGCAGATCCATTTGCTGATGTGATTTGACTAATCCCCCTATAATGAGGAAGTGGAACAGCTGAGATGAAAGCCTGAGCCCTCGCTGTGCAAAGGTATGAACTAATAAGCAAAGCTAAGCTAATATGTGGATCAGGGCAATCCCGGAGGGGATTTGAACCAAACTGACTTGCGTGTTTTTGATCAAAATGGATGCCAAAAAAGTTATTGAAGGGTCCAAAAACTAAAGCAAAAAGTAAAAAATACTACCACCTGTCTGTTCATTCATGATACTATAAGCCATTCAGTGGCAAAAAAAAGTACTAAACCTACCCCAAATGTCAATGCATGTTAGAACTTCCATTGCCACATTCACTTCTTTGCAGTGGACAGCAAACATCTGTGGACTGCATTCGTATCACTGAAGAAATGCATACATCTGTGTGCTTGCTAGGGGTATTTCAAACCGCACAGAGAGATGGGATCATGCAAGGAAGGAATGTAATAAGATTAATATGGACTGCGGTTTGTCTGGGATAAAACCCTACAAACAGTGAGATTTTTAGCCTGTGGAACTGAATTTCTAGAAAAATTGACCCCCTAACTTGAGAAACTTAAAACTATCCCAAAACCACGCACTAGAGAACATGCTGTACATCCTTAGTTAACAGATATATATCCTCCTGAATGGCATTTTCCAGCCTCTGAAATGTAAGAATAACATTTTGCCATTTATGTTGCTGTGAGGTTGCAGACTTTATAATGATGGTGCTGTCCTAACGGAATAGGAGACAGACTTGACCCTAAGGAATTTCCTCTCTCGGTCATCAATTAAACACAATTTTTAAGCATGAATTTTCCTTTATGTAATATGCCTAAACTTATCCCTATTAAACAAAGTATGCAGACACAAGAATTTGTGAGAACTGTGAGGATTTAGTGCTTGCTTAAGTGGTTTGGTGGATCAGAGCTTAAGAAGTGGGGTTACTCTTAAATTAGCAAGGGTAGGAGAATGTGAAACCAAGGCACAGGGAGTTTGATGTCTGGCATGCCAGTGATGAGACGTGGGGGAGCAAATGGAATTTGCTGCAAAGCCAATACACAATTGATTAAAAGTAAAAAAGACAGTTTGAAAAAAGTTTTAATATGTTACTACCAATTAGATGGAAAGCCTTGGCATGTCATTTTGTGATTTAGATTTTTTCTTCATACTGAGAGACAGACACATGGAAAATTCCATTGGTTAACATTCTCATTTTCCTCTCAGAGTGAATTACTGGTTGCAGATCACTATTACTGTGACAGCTAGCTAGCTAGCCATCAGTTTCTCCAGGGAATGTAAATTAAAGTGCTAAGCTACACTGTACTGTATGTGTGAAGGGTACCCAATTCAACTGTCTGTAACAGGTATCTAATGTCATTTAAGATGCCTCAGAGTATCCTTCTCTCTAAGTTGGAGAAATATGAATTTGATAGGTGGACTGTTTGATGGCTAGGAATTGGTTGCAAGGTTGCAGCTGGAAGGTAGTGGTCAACGACTCGATGTCTAAATGAACGCCGGTGACAAGTGGTGTCCCTCAGGGGTCCGTACGGGGTCCAGTGCTGTTTAACACTTTCATCAATGACTTAGCGAGATCAAGTGCACCCTCAGCAAGTTTGCAGATGACACCAAGCTGAGTGGTGTGGCTGAGACGCCATCCGGAGGGACCTGGACAAGCTCGAGAAATGGGCCTGTGTGAACGTCATGAGGTTCAACCAGGCCAAGTGCAAGGTCATGCATATGGGTCGGGGCAACCCCCACGATCAATACAGGCTTGGGGATGAGGGGATTGAGAGCAGCCCTGCCAAGAAGGACTAGGGGGTACCAGTGGATGAAAACTTTGACATGAGCCACCAATGTGTGCTCGCAGCCCTGAAGGCCAACCGTACCCTGGGCTGCATCAAGAGAAGCGTGGCCAGCAGGACGAGGGAGGTGATTCTACCCCTCTACTCCACTCTGGTGAGACCCCACCTGGAGTCCTGCATCAGGCTCTGGGGACCCCAGCACGAGGGGCATAGAGCCATTAAGGCAGGTCCAGAGCAGGGCCACAAAGATGATCCAAGGGCTGGAGTACCTCTGCTTTGAGGAAAGGCTGAGGGAGTTGGGGCTGTTCAGCCTGGAAAAGAGCAGTCTGTGAGGTGACCTTAGAACAGCCTGCCAGTATTTGAAGGGGGCCTATAGGAAAGATGGGGAAAACATTTTCAGCAGGGTTTGTTGTGATAAGGCAAGGAGTAATGGAGAAAGCTGGTTCTACAGGGTGCTGGGAGGACAACTTTGTATCACGGTGATGGGACGGAGGCACTGCATAAGATCATTTGGATACTCCAAGTTGATAAAGGAAGATTGTGTTACATCACAGCCATCTTCTGCTCCTGCAACATTTCAAAGGGAGATACTCTGAGGTCATCTCAGCTAAAATAAATCTTTGGCATGTGTTCCAAGGCCTTGATTCCACCCTGGTCTCACACTTCAAGCCACCCACCAAGAAGGAAAGAAACATCACCAAGCGTAGCCAGAGGGATGTTGTCGGAGACAGCCAAAACCTTCGTGCAGACTGCAGAGGGACAACTGCAGCCTCATACAAGGCCAAGAGGAAAACCTGTTCTCTGAATTCATATCCTCCACTGACATTATTAATCAGACTGACACTGGGCTATGGACATGAGGAGAGGGCAGGGGGCAAAAAGCTTACTCAAATTAACAAAAAAGAAAGAAGAAAATCTCCTAAAAGCATTCTCAGAAGTTATGTCCACAGACTTGTCAAGTTTCCAGTAAGACGTGTAAGCCTCATTCAGCTAGTTCTTGTTTCAAATGCTCCCACCATTACACCTGTATCCACTGCATTCACATTTGCCAAGGCCTTCCAGCACTCTGTGTTGGTCATGGCTAGTTAGATTGCTCTGAGCTTTGCCAGTCATCTGTGCCTGGGGGTTTGCAGTCAGACTATGGGAGGTAAGCAGCCGGGGATCTGGAGCGAGGAGTTTTATTTGAAAAGTGCATTCCCCAGCTGAAAAACTTCATTAAAGGCCATTCCTCATGAAGTGAACACAAAACGCCAGTGTCCATCACGGGACCCAGAGTGAACCTATCTCCATCATGTGCTGTGCTGCTCTCAGAGGTAAACACAGTTGAAATGTCAAATTCTTGTCCCCAAGAATCTGGTTGATTGTCACAGGGAATGCACAGAAGGGTTTGGAAAAAAGTGTGCAGGTTAAGCTAGAGGGTGCTGGTTGCTCTTCAAATTGTAGAACAGTCCACCCATCAAATCCACATCTCTTCTATTTAGAGAAAGGATCTTGTGGGGGACCAAATCAAAGGCCTCACGGAAGTCCAGATAGATGACATCCATGGCTCTTCCTTTGTCCACTAATCTAGTCATTCTATCATAGAAGGCCACTAAGTCGGTCAGGCAGGTCTTGCCCTTGGTGGAGCTACGCTGGCTGTCTCAAGTCACCTCCCTGTCGTCCATATGCCTTACCATAGCTTCTAGGAGGGTCTATTCCATGATCTTCCCAGGCACAGAGGTGAGGTTTTATGGGGAAGTTTGTGAAAAGGAATCCTAGGTCTCCCTGACCAAGCTGGAATTCTGATTGCAGATTGAGACATAAAAATGTGGATGTGTGCAAGCAGATATAAAGTCTAGAGAATTCTTCAGTTCATTTATATTAGTTTTCCAGGAGTTCTTTCAATTGCCCACTCACAAGTATCTTCTGCCCTTTGAGTCGGTGTGTGAAATCTGGCATCAATTCTGGAAAAGCATAGGTTTCCTACAGGTCATTTTACGCATCTAGCAACTTGATTCGGATGCCTCAGCTGTGCTAGAGCATCTCATATGCCCGTAGATGCTTCTACCATAGGAAAATTAATTGAGCCCACTTACATGGCCAGGTAAACATCTCCCTAGACACTACTGGCTATATTTCCATTGACTATACAGAGAGCCTAGACATTTTAAAGAAGATTTGACTAAACAGAGGCATCCAGTGTTCTTGCAGGTGACATCCAAAACATGTACAGATATAGTGGTAGTTATGACACAGGACTTGTAGTGGTCTTGTGCTCTTGTGGATTGAAGCACGAAGTAAATTTCCAGACTCCATTAACAGTATGGGCTAGATCTTCAGTGACGACGACAGAAGTTTTAACAGATGCTTCACATATATTGTAGGGTTCAGCAGCTTGAAGAAAGGAATTGAGGCTCATTTCAGTGTCAAAGCATGGATGTTTGCAGCCATTTGGGACATACAATTCACTTGAGAACACTGCATGAAGTTGTCAGAGCGGGCATGGATAAGGGATGGGTGGTCTCCAACCATACTGAGTAATTAAACTAATTTATTTCACTGTACAAACCTTAAAAGCCATCTATAAAGGAGAAAAAGCATTCTCAGTGTGCTTTATGCAACTCAGAAAGAGGTGTATCTATAACTTAGTACAGCTCACTAAGATCTAACTGTAGAGGAGTTGTAGAGGAGCTGAGTTCTCAATCCATATTTTCCAGTGAAATACTAAAGGTAGGACTTGACATAGACCTTGAACTCTCAAAGCCCTCTAACTAAAAATAATGAGGATAGATTTTATCATGGTATGTCTGAGATTACCTGTCTCCCAGGGCAACTATGCTTTTGTTTCTGACCTCAGAATGAAGCAAGCCAAATAGTGACTCAGAACTACCACTTGTGACTGCCACCAAGATCAGAGTAAGGTTTATACCGGGTACAAATGGAAACAGCTACACTGAATCCACGCTGAAACAGAAAGCTTGCCTGCAAATGCAGTGGTGGTTGTAGCTGTCAGGTCCACAGGCTGGGATCCATTCTGGAACGTTGGCAGGTACTGGATTGCCCAAAAAGGCAGCCTCTTATGTCACAGTTTTGGCACAATTTCCTCCATCTGCCTTCAGGAAAAACAAGTTTTCTCAACCCCCATGGCTAATAATGTGCCTGTATTCCTCGAAATGCATGAGGCACCCTCAAATTTCCATGAAACAAAGGCCAACAGTCCTTTATCTTTCATCTTAATCTTGCTGCTATACAGTTGATATTGCCTTGGTTTTCTGAGATTGGACCTTTTCTTTCATCCTCCCACTCACATGCACAATAACTCAACTGATTTATGCTAGAAGATGCTTCTACTAGATCCTACCAATGACCTTCTTGGGTTAACTATCTCCCATATGCATTTATTGCTCTGTGGCTAGCAGAGCATATTTGGAAGGCTGCTCACCACCTACTGCTGAGCTCCCTCATCTCCAGCTTTGCCTGACTAACTTGGATGAGCTGTCTTTGGACATATGGTAGGAAAGAGAGAGCATAAGTGAGAACATGTGAGTTGCAGGACTTGCAGACAAGGATACCGCATTTATAAAATTTCGTGCCTGTGACGTTTAGATCCACAGGGGCAACCAGTGCTGTTTTTTGTATGGAAGTGCATCATGCAAAGTTCAAAATCATGGTGGAAACAGAGGTATGGGAATGGGAGAGTCTTGAGCTCCAATGAGGAGGTAGAAAATGGAATACAAAATCCTACAGGAATTCTTTATGTAGGCAATGTGCCTTCAGTCTCTCTGAAAGTGAAAGAGCCACTGTATGCACTAGTCATGTGAGTTACAGTTATCCATTCTCTGCTTCCCTTCCCTTCCCTTCCCTTCCCTTCCCTTCCCTTCCCTTCCCTTCCCTTCCCTTCCCTTCCCT
>Ga0065711_1009337_pt1 | contig 11723 bp, 10 predicted proteins | sample Hoacrofraction12_FD_59098 | JGI IMG/M metagenome (GOLD analysis project Ga0065711, IMG submission 59098) | Hoatzin crop microbial communities from Cojedes, Venezuela - Epithelial fraction 12 v2 (version 2) | ecosystem: Host-associated > Birds > Digestive system > Esophagus > Crop | place... | reverse complement strand
GGAGAACCTATTGAACAAGTACAAAACGGAATGCGAACAATCATTCAAGAATTGCGCGTGGATCCTTACGCACTGGAAACAGTGTTTGTTTCGGTTATTGCTTTCGCAGGCAAAGCAAAAGCCCTTTCACCTCTGACAGAATTATATAAGTTTTACCCTCCTACATTCCCAATCGGTGGGGGAACTTCGTTGGGCAACGCAATTGATTTTCTAATGGATGATTTGGATAAATCTATACAAAAAACCACAATGGAAGTCAAGGGTGATTGGAAACCTATTATATTCCTCTTTACTGATGGAAATCCAACAGATGAATACAATACTGCGTTCAATCGTTGGAATGCCAAATATCGTAAATCGTGCAACTTAATCGCAATATCCATTGGAGATAATGTAAATACGCAGATGTTAGGACAAATAACAGAAAATGTTCTTCGTCTTAAAGATACCGACACGGAGTCATTCACACAATTCTTTAAGTGGGTTACTGCATCCATTAAGACAACAAGCATGTCTGTTACAGACTATTCCAATGATGAAGTACAGTTAGCACCAATAGAAGGTATTAACCTTGAAAAAGTAGATGTGAATCTTCCATGTGTTGTGGATGAGAACTTCGCTGTTTTAGTAGGTAAATGCCAGACTACCCACAAGAATTATCTGATTAAATACGCAAAACGTATTAGACCTTTTGAAGGTTTGGAGGGAATCAATGGAACAGATTTTAAACTCGTAGGGGCATACCCGATTGACGGTGAAGCATATCAATCGCTATCTGTTGATGGAGGAATAAATAGAAGTATCAACACGATGTCTCTTTTTGGTCAACCGAATTGTCCTTGTTGCGGCAATCAATTAGGATTTGTAGTCTGTGGAGAGTGTGGTAACATCTTCTGTGTAGGTGAAGATGGCCATTGTAAATGTCCTTGGTGTGGCATGGAGGGAGAACTCGGTGCTATTGATGAAGGTGGTATGAATGTTAATAGAGGAAGAGGATAGAAATATGAGTCTTATAAGCGGAATTTTTGACAAAAATAACATTGAGGCAACATTAGCCCAATGTGATGACTTCGAGCAATGGCTTGTGGCTGACATGTGGAATAAATATAAAGAATATCGTATGAACCAAAGAACCATTATTGAAAATGAGATAAAAGACCTAGGCATAAAATTGCCCAACGGCACGGTGAAGAAAGACTATGATTTTAGCTTCCAGCTGCCCTTAGATAAGGTCTCTTATTTGTGGATTAAGGGTTTAGAAGAATTAGGGCTACAATGTGAACGAGATGACGACAAGTTCCATATCACAGGTGTTCCCGTTAAGGCTGGTGACTTTACCTTGCAATTAGGATTCAATCCCATAGATTCTATAGATGGTGAAGCTCCCTCAATATTAGAAATTCCAATAGCCTTCAATCCAGATCCTAGAAGCTTGTGGAAAAATATTGCTACTCCCAGAGACATACCTTTTTTTAAAGAGGATTATGTCTCGGAATATGTAGAGGTTAAGGCAGGTGAAGATGGCTTACCTCGAAAAGACATGGTCGCCGCAAGTCAACGAGGCCGTTCTCATGCACAAGAAGGAAAGCCAAGGGATGACCATTTTAAATTATATCATAACGATGATAACGATTGGTATATCATAGCTGTAGCGGATGGCGCAGGTTCTGCAAAATTTTCCCGTAAGGGGTCAGAAATAGCTTGTGAAACAGTGGTTAAATATTGTGCAGAAAAATTGGAACATTATCAGGACTTAGAAGAACTGATAAGAACTTTTTATGCAACCAATAATGATTCCGAAATAATCGCAGAAGACTCAAAAAATGTTGAAAATGTAAAGAGTGTCGAAGTTGTTGAAAATGATAACTCCACTGAGAATGTCAAGAATGATGAGATTATTGTATTTACTATGGAAGATAGTGGGACTACAGAAATCGCAGAAAATGCAGTCAACCATGAAACCATGGAGAAGATTGAAGACGCTCGTAAAAGACTCGGAGATGCTATTTATCAGATAATATGTAATGCTGCATTTACAGCGCATAAGGCAATCAATGAAGCCGCTAAGGCAAATGAAAAAGAACTTAGCGCTACTCCTAAAGATTTTGCAACAACACTTCTTTTCGCAATCTGCAAGAAATTTGATTTTGGTTGGTTTGTCGCCTCTTTTTGGGTCGGTGATGGAGCAATGTGTCTATATAATGAAGAAAAGAAGACTGCAAAATTATTAGGCGCTCCCGATGAAGGAGAATATTCTGGTCAGACTCGTTTTTTGACGATGCCAGAGATATTCAACGATTCAGCATCTTTGTATAGAAGACTTCGTTTCTCTATTGAAGATGATTTTACAGCTTTGATGTTAATGACTGATGGCGTTTCTGACCCGATGTTCGAAACAGAAAAAAATCTTAATGACTACAATAAATGGAATGAATTCTGGGAAAAGTTACATATAGGATTCCCCGAAGATGAAATCCCTGGAGTTGATTTAAGTGATGATAATTCAGAATCTCAAAATCAACTCTTACACTGGCTTGATTTTTGGGCTCAGGGTAATCACGATGACCGAACGATAGCAATTTTATATTGATAATTATGGCACAAACGATAAGACTTACAGCAACTGATGGATCTAGTGTTGAATTTGTCGACGAAGTGATTGGCTCTGGCGCCATGAAGGATGTTTACTTCAGTCCAGATAAATCATACGTTGTCGGTTTCTTCCGCACGACACAGGATGCTAATTCAAAAGACCGCCTTCAGAATATTACTGGCCTATACCGAGAACGCATCTTCAACCAAGTTGGAGGTGAGTATTGGAAGAATGTTTTCTGTTGGCCAACGAAAATGGTGGAATGGAATGGAAAAGTAGGGATAGTATGTCCAGCTTATGACAAACATTTCTTTTTTAGTAGCGGTCGTTTTAAAGGAAAAGAAAAAGAAGGGAAATGGTTCGCTTCCGCAAAACTTAGGAACAATTTCTTGGAGGCAGACCAGAAAGGAGATTGGTTGAGGACATTTCACATGTGCATTCAAATCGCTCGTGCAGTTAAAAGACTTCATGCAGCAGGTTTGGCACATTCCGACTTGTCGTATAAGAATGTTTTAGTAGATCCACAAACAGGCAGTGCTTGTATCATAGACTGTGATGGACTTGTTGTACCTGGTAGATATCCACCAGATGTTGTAGGAACACCAGATTTTATCGCCCCAGAGGTACTTCAGACTCGCTCTTTGAAAATTGGCAATCCAAACAAAAAACTTCCTTGTATTCAAACTGATAGACATGCTCTTGCTGTTCTTATTTATATGTATCTTTTAAATAGGCATCCTCTTCGTGGCGGGAAGGTTAATGACCTTGACCCAGCAAAGGATGAGGAGCTGACGATGGGGGCGAATGCGTTATTTATTGAACATCCTACTGATAAAAGTAATCGTCCAAAGGTAAATCAACTTGATAAGAGCCAGCTTCCACAAGGGGATGTCACGAAACGTCCATATACGATTTGTGGTCCATACCTGAAGAAATTGTTTGACAGGGCGTTTATTGATGGCTTGCATAATCCGTCAATGAGACCCACCGCCGAAGAATGGGAACAAGCTCTCATAAAGACAACCGATTTGATGCAACCATGTCAAAATCCCAAGTGTGAATATCATTGGTTTGTATTTGATAATACGACCAAGCCTAAATGTCCTTTCTGTGGTAAGGAATATCATGGGCAACTGCCTGTTCTTAACCTGTACTATTCTCCGAAAAAGGGCGTTTTCAAGCCAGAGAACTACCGTCTCATGGTATATGACAATCAAACGCTTTATATGTGGCATGTGAACCGCTTCATTGCAGCAAATGAAAAGACGACTGATGAGAATAAGAAGCCTGTGGGAGATTTCCATTTTTTCAATGGAAAATGGATTCTTATAAATAGGCGATTAGATGATTTATGGGATAAGACCGATGATAGGAAAATAGAGGTTGGTCAATATGTGGAGTTGACAGAGGGTCGGCGTATCCTCCTTGGAAGAAAAGATGGAGATAGACTGATAATAGTACAAATTGTGAACAATTAAATAAAGTATAATGGCAATAGATTTAACAAAAAAAGAAAACAAAGATTCAGAAAGCAAACTGAGTAGTTCTAACGAACAATTTGCGAATAAACAAAAGATGTTTTCCAATCCGTTCTCCTTTCATGGCAGAATAAGAAGATTGGAATATGGCTTGTCAGTGATAATCATATATGTTTATGCAGTGATGATTGGTGTTTTTCTAGATTCTTCAAATTCAGATAGTGCTGGTGTGTTGTATCTGATATTACTCATTCCGCTTTATTGGTTTGCGTGGGCACAAGGGGCAAAGCGCTGTCATGACAGAGATAATAGCGGATGGTACCAGATTATACCATTTTATGGTCTCTGGATGCTATTTGCAGATGGTGACCCTTATGAGAACGACTATGGTCCAGATCCTAAAGGACGGGATATGTATGCATGACAAATTGAGCACGTTATGATATAATGCGTGGTGGTCAAATGGTATATATAATAAGAAATAATCAGCAATATGGTCCTTATGACGAGCAGACGTTGTTATCCTATGTGAATAGCGGTCAGATATTATTGTGCGATATAACAAAGGATGCTAATACATCGGAGATTGGTACTGCACGTTCCTCACTAAAGAAGGCTGGACTCCATACCAATGTTTCCCACAAAGGAGGATTGGTGACGCAATTACGGAATATCGGTTCAGAATTGATTATTCCGAAAGCATCATTTATAAGCAAACAGTGGCTTTCTGACAAGCGACTCCTTATGCTTGCTTTGGTCGGTTTGTTCCCATCTGTTTTAATGTTTATGCCCATTGGCGGATTTATGCTATTCTATATGATAGCATTGTATTTTTCGGCAATCTGGGGACTTTTCTTCTTCTATTTTTTTAAGACATCACAGGTCTCGATAAAGACGACAGTAATTGTTTTCTTTGCAACGCAAATATTTGTATTTCTGTTGTGGGATATTCTGGGTGCTCCTACTTTTAATCCATTTTACTATTTGACGAAAGCGTCATTTCCAATTAACATTTTTGGATGGGTTTTGGGAGTTGGTCTTACGGAAGAATTTGTCAAATTATTACCTCTGCTAATTATTTATAGAATTGCCAAAGAGCCTCTTGTTCCGCAGACAATGGTTTTCTACGGACTAATGTCAGGTATCGCATTTGGTGTCTTTGAGGGAGTTCAATATCAGATGACCGTGAATGCCCAAATGGAATATTCTGCATCGTTCTTTATGAACATCGCAAGATTGACAAGTCTGCCGTTCCTTCATGCTATATGGTGCGGCATTGCGGGATACTTTATCGCATTTGCACATCTATATCCAAAATATAGAATTTCATTGTATTTCCTTGCCTTAATAATTCCTGCTATCCTCCACGGATTATATGATTCGTGCTGTAATTCTCTTCCAGGAATGATTATAGCATTGCCGATAATGGTGGGTGGAGTTATCCTGCTTATGACATATCTCAAACAAGGAGTTAATTATCAATCCAAATTAAGAAATTAGATTATGGGAAAGTGCAAATATTGTGGTAAAGACGCAGGATTATTTCATAGCAGCCATCCTCAATGTGAGGCTGCTTTTGAGCAAGGGAAGAATGAACTTTCAAGCATTCTTTATGACTGCTTTGCCCATAAGACGGACTTTTATTTGAAAGACCAAGATATGAAACGTATAACTTCACAGGCGTACCTAAATAGCGATGCATTAAGAAAGTTGTATGTAAGTGTCTTCGATAATGCGATAGAACAGTATCTTGATGATGGCATTATTGACCAACAAGAAGAGCGTGTAGTTGCAAGATATATGCAATATACGGGACTTAATCAAGAAACGCTCAATACAAATAAGTCCCTTGAAAAGGTTGTACAATCAAAAGTTCTTCAAGACATCTTGCAAGGAAACAAACCTATACCACGAATTACCATAAAAGGCGACTTTCCGTTTATGCTGTCAAAATCGGAATCCATAGTTTGGCTGTTTAGGAATATAACGCTTCACCAACAAAAAGTAAAACGAGAATACGTTGGAAGAACTGGTGGCTTTAGCTTTAAAGTAATGAAAGGCGTATATTATCGTACAGGTGGTTTTAAAGGACATCCTGTTGAAACAACAGTTATGCAAAGAATTGATACGGGTAACGTATGCCTTACAGACAAGAATCTCTATTTTGCCTCACCCATGAAGAGCTTAAAGATACCATATAATAAAATCTTAAGTATTGAGTCCTATTTAAATGGCATAGGAATACAAAAGGATGGAACTAATGATAAACCTATCTTTTTAGAAGGGTTGGATAGTTGGTTCTGCTACAATGTAATAGCGAACTTAAAGTAAATAATAATTAAAAAAGGAAGTAGAATATGAAAAAGATTGTATTAACACTATTACTAGCAATTTTCGTTCACACGAATGTTGCAGCCCAAGATATTTTTGACATAGCTAGGGAAGCCGTATCTGCTCAATCTCGCCAATCAGCTAAAATAACTTTCCAGAATAAATCTGATTATGTGATGACGGTTAAGGTGCTTGGATTTTATGGAGGTTTATATAGAACCGTTACTCTATCTGCCCAATCCAGTAGTACTGTTTATTTTAAAAGTACAGCAACATACAAACTAAAAATTAAAGCTCAAAAAGGCAGGTACATTTCATACCACAAGGGCGGTAGTTTTACAGTAACGTGTACACCGACAGAATGGACAGAGGGTACAATGACGTTCACACTTTCATCGTATGGAACAGGATTAGGTCCTACTATCTCAAAACAAGAATTTGAAAATAACAATTAATAGTAAAACTTTATGGAACAAAAACATCATTACGTTGGCTTAACTGATGCCCAAGTGCTCGAAAGCCGTGCGAAGTATGGAGCAAACATTCTAACTCCGCCAGAGGAAGATTCTTTATGGGATCAAATTAAAGAAGTTTGCAAGCATCCTATTGCTTTAGGAATGTTTGCTTTAATTGCTATTTCTTGTGTTGCCGCAATCTTTTTATCTGGCAGCATGGGAAGTATGATTTGGATTATGCCAGCAATTATTACCGTGGCAACATTGCTGATTCTTATCGTTGGATTTTTTGGTGGATTTGGTGATCCCCTATTTAAAATCCTTATCACAGCATTTGTCCTGTCTATGGGCATTTCAATTTATGAATTTGAATGGAACGGTGCAGATTGGACAACATTCTTTGAACCAATAGGTATCATTGTTGCCCTTATTCTTGCAACCAGCATCGCTTTTTGGCTGGAAAAGAATAATGAGAAGACATTCCAAAGCTTGAATCAGACGAATGATGATGCACTTGTCAAAGTTATAAGAAATGACCAAATGTGTCAGATTCCTCGTAAGGACATTGTTGTCGGCGATATTATTACATTGGAAACTGGAGAGGAAATACCTGCTGACAGTGAACTGCTTGAATCGTTGAACCTTATTGTCGATGAATCGTCGTTGACAGGAGAACTTCAAGCTACAAAGACTACTAATCCTGCAGATTTTGACGATGACGCAACCTATAAGTCAAATGAAATCAAAAAAGGAACAAATGTCATCGAAGGCTATTGTGTTGCTAAAGTAACCCAAGTAGGCGACGCAACAGAAAGCGGTAAAGTTTATAAATCCTTGAACGAGGGAGGAGAAGTCAAAGTTGGTTGGCTGGTCAAAGACAAAAACACAAATGAAATTGTTGGTAAGTTCAATACCGAAGATGAAGCCAATGATGCTCTGGAAGAATACCTCGGAGAGCATGAGGATGCCGATGCAGTTGTTGAACAGCCACTGATTGATCGTATGCGTGTGAGCGAGGGAAGTAAGACTCCGCTTAGCAAGAAGCTTGACGGTTTGGCAGATTGGATTACCAAAGCAAGCTATTGGATTGCTGCTTTTATTGTTGTTGCAAGAATTATTTGGTACTTCGTGTCAAATGGTGCAGATTTCTCTTCAGGTGAATACTGGGTTGAATTTGTAAGTTACTTGCTAAAGACTATAATGATTGCTGTAACACTTATTGTTGTTGCCGTACCAGAAGGACTTCCCATGTCAGTAACATTAAGTCTTGCATTTAGCATGAAGAGATTGATGGATAGCAATACGCTTCCGAGAACGATGCACGCATGTGAGACTATGGGCGCAGCTTCTGTTATTTGTACTGACAAAACAGGAACTTTGACAAAGAATCAAATGGAAGTTGAAGAAGCAAACGTTGATGACGTCGATGACAAACTTCTCAATGAAATGATAGCAGTGAATACTACGGCCAATTTGGATTTCGCAAATAAAAATGCAATTAAAGCTATCGGTAATCCAACGGAAGCAGCCCTCCTTTTGTGGCTAAACAAGAAGGGCGTGAATTATCTTGATATTCGCGAAGATGTTGAGATTAAAGATAGATTACCATTCTCTACGGAGAATAAATACATGGCAACTGTCGTAAAATCATCAGTGCTTAATAAGACCGTCCTCTACGTTAAAGGTGCTCCTGAAATCGTTATGGGCATGTCTAACATCAGCAGTGAGAAAAAAGACAAGTACAATCGTCAACTTCAGGAGTACCAAAACAACGCAATGCGTACTCTTGGATTCGCTTATCTTACCCTCGAAGAGAATCAGGATGTTTTCTTAAACGGAAAGCTAAATGTTTCTGGTTTGAATTTTGCGGGTGTCTTTGCGATTTCAGATCCTGTAAGAGATGATGTCCCTGCTGCCATCAAGGATTGTCTTGCTGCTGGCATTCAGGTGAAGATCGTAACTGGTGATACTCCGGGTACAGCCAAAAAGATTGGCCGTGAAATTGGTTTATGGAGTGATACAGACAATGAACGAAATATCATTACCGGTGCCGAACTTGCCAAACTTTCTGACAAAGAACTGGAAGAACGTGCGCTAGATCTTAAGATTATTGCACGTGCAAGACCAATGGATAAGAAACGTTTGGTAGAAGCATTGCAGAAGAAAGACCAAGCTGTTGCTGTTACGGGTGATGGCACAAATGATGCACCTGCACTGAACAAGGCTGATGTAGGTCTCTCTATGGGTAATGGAACGGATGTTGCTAAAGATGCTTCAGACATGATTATCAGAGATAATTCATTCAGCACAATAGCAAACGCCGTAATGTGGGGTCGCTCTCTATATAAGAATATTCAAAGATTCTTGCTATTCCAGCTTACTGTAAACGTTGCAGCATGCTTCCTCGTATTGTTTGGAGCCTTCCTTGGTACAGAATCTCCTCTTACTGTGACGCAGATGCTATGGGTGAACCTGATTATGGATACATTCGCTGCTATCGCACTTTCTGCACTTCCTCCTCAGAAATCGGTTATGAGTGAGAAACCACGAGACCCGAAAGCATTCATCTTGGATAAAGATATGTTGATAAACATCTTCGGCGTGGGAGGTTTCTTCTTCGTTGTTTTGTTGATTTTACTTATCATCTTCCAACATGCTGAAATCAACAGTATGAGTGATTTGTTGCACTTCTCATTTGGCAAACGTAATCCTGTTACGACATACGAGCTCACATTACTCTTCACAATCTTTGTGATTACGCACATGGGGTATATGTTCAACGCCCGTGCATACAAGACTGGTGGCTCAGGATGGAATCTGAAGGGCTGCAAGGGCTTTATGCTTATCGCTACTATTGTAACGTTAGGACAAATAGCTATTGTCCAAGTTCCGGTGCTTAATAGTTTCTTCAATGTGCAGCCGTTGCCACTTTCGGATTGGATTGTAATATTTGTGATAGGCTTCCTTGTAACGGGTATAAGAGAGTTGAAGCATCTCATATTCAAGTAAGTTCTGAATGAGTAACAATAATAATCATAAATTAGGTCAAGCCCCGTGGTTCCATGTGGTAATTTCCACAGGCCTCGGGGCTGGCCTTGTACCTATTGCCCCTGGTACGGCTGGAGCTTTCGTTGCTCTCATAATGTGGTATATTGCATATCTGCATTTGACACTGTTTGTACTTACGATAGTTACTATGATAGCGATTCTTGTTACGACTATTATTGGGGTTTGGACATCAAATGTTATGGAGCGATATTGGGGTGAAGACCCACGTGCTGTAGTTATTGATGAATATGTAGGTACATGGATTCCTTTGCTTGTTGCTCCATGTGGTGATAATACTTGGTGGATGGCATTCTTGGGATTTGCCTTCTTTCGCATTATAGACATTTTCAAACCTTTAGGATGTCGATGGGTTGACCAAAATGTCAAAGGTGGATGGGGAGTGATGTTAGATGATGTTTTGGCTGGTTTTTATGCATTGGTTATAATTCTTATCATAAAATTTTTTATGATATAAACATCATAGTTCTTTGGTATCAAAGAAATATAAATATGACAATATGTTTACCTTTTTCAAATTTCAGTATTTATAAGTATAAACACTGAAGAAAGAAAATGAAAAAACTAATCGTAATGTTACCACTTGTCACGATGCTATCAATGGCGTATTATGCTTATCGAGTAATAAATTATGACAGTAGCAAAACTGTCGAGTACATAACTTTAAATTCGGAAAGGAAGTCAAAAGGAATGTGTGCGTACTATGTCCGCAAAGCTTTAATCGCAGGAGGTATACCTGCGTATATAAAGGCTCCGGCAAGTCTATATTCTAAGATACTACCGTTATATGGTTTCAAGGAAATCCCCCACTCTCCTATATACCGTGAAGGCGATATTGTAATATTCTCCTCCGTAAAAAATCATCCTCATGGTCATATTGCTATGTGGAATGGCAAACAGTGGGTGTCTGACTTTAAACAAAAAGGCATTATCGTTAACCCTGCATACAATAAAGTGGATTATCAGATATGGAGAAACAGGTTTGATTATTAATAACTCTAGTTTTGCAGGTATCAATAACATTGCATGAATTAAAATAATTTTTAGAAAAACAAATTATCTCAGATGAAAAGGAAAAAATTTATTTGTTTGAAAGCCATTTGTTTGCTAGTCACGATGGGGTTCGTATTGGCATGTTGCAACAAGACTCACAAGTATCGAGAAGTTATCCAAGACACCCCAAACATTACGCCGAATAAATTTAACACGATTGAGGGTGTCATACTNCATCACACTGCATCCCGCACTGCACAGCNTGCCATTAGCAAACTCCGCGCATCAGGCAGCAACGTCAGCAGTCATGTGGTTATCGACACTGACGGAACGCGCTATGTGCTTGCGTCGCCCGACAAGGTCACCTGGCATGCAGGCAGATCCCGTATGAACGGTAGGGAAAACTGTAACGACTTCACCATCGGCATCGAGTTCCAAGGCAATACAAGCGAGAAATATCCTAACCCAGGAGACTCACTGACTCTAGACCAAATCAATAGTGGCATCGAGTATCTGCTGCCCATCATCAAGCGGTACAATATTCCCATAGAAAACATCGTCACCCACGAGCAGGTGCGCACTGCCTACTTAAACGCACATCCTAACGATACAATCACCAAGACCAAAGAAGATATTTCTCCTAGGGAATACGCTCGTTTCATGAAAGCACTGAAAGCCGCCATGTAAAATCGCTGTAAGACGGTATAATTTAATAACAAAAGAGTTTGAATATGAAGAAGATATTTATTCTGTTGTTTTCAATTTGTATAATAAGTTTATTTATTTTGAACAATAAAAAAACTGCGA
>Ga0065711_1048602_pt1 | contig 11724 bp, 11 predicted proteins | sample Hoacrofraction12_FD_59098 | JGI IMG/M metagenome (GOLD analysis project Ga0065711, IMG submission 59098) | Hoatzin crop microbial communities from Cojedes, Venezuela - Epithelial fraction 12 v2 (version 2) | ecosystem: Host-associated > Birds > Digestive system > Esophagus > Crop | place... | reverse complement strand
TGGAGATATTCAAGACCCGCCTGGACAAGGTCCTGTGCAGCCTGCTGTAGGTGACCCTGCTTCGGCAGGGGGATTGGACTAGATGACCCACAGAGGTCCCTTCCAACCCCTGTCATTCTGTGATTCTGTGATTATAAAATCATAGAATCATTAAGATTGGAAAAGACCTGTAAGATTCGTCAAGTCCAGCCATCAACTCAACACCACTATGTCTGCTAAACCATGTCCAGAAGTGCCATATGTACATGCCTTGTATGTTTTTTGAACACCTCCAGGGATGGTGACTCCACCAGTTCCCTGGGCAGCCTGTTCCAGTGCCTGACCACTCTTCCAGTAAAGAAATTTTTCCTAATGTCCAACTTAAACCTCCCCTGATGCAACTTGAGGCCATTGTCTCTCATCCTATCAGTAGTTACCTGGGAGAAGAGACCAACACTTGCCTCACTACAACCTCCTTTCAGGTAGTTGTAGAGAGCAATAAGGTTCCCCCCCAGCCTTCTCTTCTCCATACTAAACAGCCCCAGCTCCCTCAGCTGCTGCTTGTAAGACTTGTTCTCTAGACCCCTCACCAACCTCGTTGCTCTTCTCTAGACATGCTCCAGCACCTCAATGTCCTTCTTGTAGTGAGGGGTCCAAAACTGAACACAGTACTCCAGGTACAGCTTCACCAGTGCCGAGTACAGGGCCTTGATCACTTCTCTTTTTGCTTGTTAACTGCTAAATAGGTTAGCCAAAGAAACTCGGGTAGATTTTTTAAATAGCCTATCACAAACCACTGTTCGTGGTATCTCTCACCTCATTTCTTCCATGCCTAGCTCCACAGGGTGGAAAACCTATCTATGGCAGCAAAATGCTAGGGCAGACCAAATGATCTCTGATGGGGTACCTTACGCTGGTCTTGGGGAGCAATGCTGTAGATAAAATATCTTCCAAAAAATGTCCAATTTGAGATACTAATGCATGACTTCCAGAGGTGCTGAGCCGCTGAGTCTTCTATTTCCTTCACATAAGTGGGACCAGCCCGGCTCTACAGCCTGACAAGCCCTACCCTGCCAACCCTCAGCACAAGTTATGGAGTGCGTTAGGTGATTTTGCGACCCTGTTAAATGCCAAGTGTTTGTTGACCACAAATGACCAAAATCTCATCCAGGAATGACTTCTCTAAACACATTACCACCACAGATATTAACACGGAACTACCCAGCCCTGAATGATTCCAGTAACGAAGGTGTTGCTGTATGTATGTAAGAACAAACCGGTACTTCATGTTTGTCCTGGTTTTGGCTGCGATAGGGGTAATTTCCTCCCAGTAGCTGCTGTGTTTTGGATTTAGTATAAGACTGTTGATAACGTTGATGTTTTTAGTTGTTGCTGAGAATCAAAAACTTTTTTCCAGTCTCCCGTATTCAGCTAAAGATCAAGTGTGCAGGAGCTGGGAGGGAGCACAGCCAGGCAGAGAGCCAAGCTGGCCAGTGGAAATATTCCGCACCATTGACACCATGATTGGTTTACGAATGGAGGTTGGCCGGGGGGGGGAGGGATTTCTTTTCTTTCTCATTTCTATGGGTCCAAATCCACTCTTGTCTGGGAGTTCAAACTTTTCTGGGAACATGGGGTTTTTTTGGTAGTTTTGAGAAGTTGTCAAAAATCTGCAACCTTGGGGTTCCACGATCACTGCTGGGGGACTGACTGTGAATTGGGTGGTGAGAAAATTTATACTGTATGTCGTTTGTTTTGCATATTCATTATTATTGTTATTATCATTACTATTACTAGTATTAGTATTTCCTTTGTTGCTTTATTTGGCTGTCTTCATCTCGACCCACGAGCTTCCCCTTTTGTCCATCTCTCCTCCCCATCCCTCTAGGGGGGAAGGGGAGGGGTGAGCGAGCGGCTGCCTGGTTCTTAGTTGCCAGCTACCGGCTTAAACCGCAACAATGGTAAAAAAGTGGAAAAACAGAAGTTGTAGAGTTAAGTTGTTCAAAACATAAGCATATGTTCATCACACTAGCTATATAATAGCCTGACTACCCAATTAAATATTAATTTTTAACATAGCCTGTTGTGTTCCCTTTAGGGGACTTTAACTAGGTAGAAGATAAGTCAATTTAAAAAAAAAAAGGTAGAAAAATAGAACACTTACAGGTTTGATGTTATAGGCAAAAAGCAATATGTAAATGGTGCTTCTCTATCTTTAACTTGTACGAAGAAAACATGATGTGGTTAAAGGATATCTGGGAAATAACACATCTGTGAATTATAATATTTTTGCTTGCTAGATGCCAATTTTAAGGAAAATTTTTTATGGTCCCTGATTTTTTTCCAGTTTTCTTGTTATGATTTTCCCCTTCACAAATTGTGTTTTGGCTCAAACTCGAAATAGTTTCACTTTGTTTTCAGAGAGGTTCACACTTCAGCATTTTATTTACGTTGGATATCAGTAGTCTTCAAGCAGTTTCTCAGTTAAATCTAAGCAGGTGTGATTTAGATGTCCTTATATTTTAGTGTTTGGAATGTTTCCAGTTTGTGGATCTTTCTGTCTTACTCTGGAACACTACTTTGTCTCATTTCATAAACACAGCTGAACACTCACAAAGTCTTTACAAAGAGCTCTAAAGCTATAAAATGAAGTATTTCCATGGGGAGAAGAAGACGGAGTGTATCAGAGTTTAGAAAATTTTTAGAAATAACAAATGCTGAATGTTTGACACAAATAGGATGGCAAAACAACGCTCCAAATGTATTTGCTTTACACGTTTATATTGTATATCACAGACATATAAAGAGGTAGCTAATTCTTAATCAACCTGATATAGATAAAATTCAGTGTTGACGACTGCAAGGTGATAGTGGGGCAATTTAAACTCTTGTGGAGGTGATGTATCCTGAATGAATCATGATCACTCTGGCAGAAGATGCCATTGCGGACTGCTGAATGAAAATATCTGCTCAGTGTACACTGGTAATCACAAAGGCAAGGAGGATGTTAACCTCTTATACAGAAGGGGGTGAAAACCATAATATCAGTGCCATTGTATACATACAAATGGTGTGCCATTCCTTGAACACCACGTGGAGTTTTCTTTTTCTATTCAGACAGAATACTGAAGGACAAGAAAAAATTTATTAGTTTCAGATATGGAAAGGTTTCAACATGAAGGGTCAGTAATCTCTTAGAACTCTTTAGTTTAGAAAAGAGTGAGAGGAAAAACCTATCCTCTCAAAATCATTCACATCTGAAAAATATCACTAGTCCCAATGACAAGAATTCACCATTCACAATTTTAAGATGTGATTTCTGCAGTGGGTTAGGGAGCTAAGGAGATTTTTCTTGTTAGTTTAGTTTGTTTGTTTGTTTGCTTTAAAAAGGGGGGAAACGGAGCATCAACTTTGAACTGCTCCTTCACAAAGCAATACACTACCCTACAAGAATGAAATTCAGTGTGGAAAGGGAGGGGGGAATGAAGGACTTGTGTTCAGTTACATTAAATGGGGTAAATGATTTGATGAAAAATGTTGTCTATTGTTTTTAAAAGAAAATATTTCTGGAATTTCTGTTCAGCAATTGATTTTACAAAGTATCCATTTCATATCCAGTTTTCAGAGAACAATGAGCATTAGAGGTTTTTTTACTATAGAACAGAAATTCCAGGTTTTGCTCAGTTGTGCCTTGAAGCATCAGGTATTAACCTACATCAGAGATGGGATACTGGATTTGATGAACCACACTTCTGAACCATTGTGGGCAATCCTGACATAATAGATTGCATATTAGTGCAAGAGAAACCTAGGCTAAGTTTTTTACTCAGTTTAAATTAAGTTCTTGATGGTCATCTGAAGTAACATGTTGCCCTAAACAATAATTAGAGCATAAGTTACTTACAAAATTTAAATAATAATATTTTTACTACTAGATAAGTAGTAGAGTAAAAATTCAAAATCTTTCTTCATATAAGTTGTCAGCTATTCTTTTCCTTTTTTTTTTTTTTTCTGGCTTGAGATTTTTATTTCGGTTTGAGGTTAACAGGAACATGAAACAATTTAAAAGTTTATAAACAAATTGGGCTCAAGGAAGAAAATATGAAAATAGGAATGTGGTTGTCATGACAACCAAATTAGCAGCTGTTCTTGTTGAACATAAGCAGTGGATGAGAGCTTGGACAGTATTGCACAGGCTAACACAGGTTTGGGGTTTTTTTTATTCTTTAAAGATAAAGGTTGGGTATACATTACATTTCATTGCCTTGGCTGATTTTCAGAATCTCAGTGTCGTCATATTGGTGGATACCATTTAAAAAAATGAAATAGAATTCTTAAGATGGAAAAAAGAAGAAAAGATGTGATCGCTAATCTGGCTGCCTCCACGTGAAGGAAATTGATTGTTTTCAATGTTATGAACAAGAAAATAAAGTTACAGAAAGGTCGAATGATACATCCATTAAGTCATAGCAGAGCTGGGATACAATCTGGCTATGCAGTGGTATAAAAATATTCCTGCTTGTTCTCAGCTCATTGGGTTATGTTAAAAAGCCTTAAGAAGTGTGTGTAATCACTATTTTCATCCATGAATATATGTAGGTGGGGCAAAATAAATTAATTCTCTTCATAGTTTAACTGGAAATTTGAATGAGTATCAAAGGAACACAATAACATGCTAATTTATTATTATAGGTATTGTAATTACATGTTCAATTATCACAGAAAGACATAGGTAGAAAAATGGGAAGGCTGCTGTATGTTTCCATGGGTATATGGTACTGGAAACACAGGCATTGGAATAGCATTGACTGTTTTATGGCAGATCCAGAAGAAGAGACAGTGACAGTAAGACCCTCTGTACAGATGGGAATGCAGGCAGTTAATCACTGTTCCAATTAAACAGAACATGAAGGTTGAATTGCCCCTCCTCTGCCATATCTGTAGGTTTTATCAGAGGCAGCTGTGCTAATGGCCTGTTCCTACAAACTGTGAACACAAACCTCTGACTCACTCTCTAACCAGCTTTTGTTTGTTGTGATTCTAGCAAGAAGGTAAATGCAACTGCTCTCTGGGATGATACGCTCAGTAAGTTTAACTTGCATTTAAATGAGTTTAAAATAATAGTGTTTGCTGGAATTAATGTGATCCACTGTTCCATCTTCTCTTTCAGTATTTTATGAATAATATTAAGTTCTTTTCTGTGGTTGTGCCACATTTTCCATTAGCTATGTGGAGCCTGCAGCTCTTCGAAAAATGTCAGTGTATAAATAGTGTTGCTGAGAATCTAACTACACTGCTAAGAGCCAGCAACAAAATATGGAAATACAACTTGCTGTTGAAAAAACTGCTTGTAAAAATTGCAATAGGTCGTGAAAGGGGAGGGTTGAGAGGAATAAGTGTGGTTTGTTTCATTTTTCTTAAACTTTGATTGCACCATTAGAATCCAGAATTGCTTGAGGGTTCTTTAGATGAAGTGTAGCAGAAAAAAGTGCTCCATATTTCTGGACTAAATATACTTCTGTAAAGACAAATATAAAGATCTCGTCCTTGAAGAAGGGAAAAAACTCATAGCCACTAGCCTGCTGCATCGGTCAGTGCTGATATTTGACTAAACTGGAGGACTTTGCAGTTAACCAAAGCTATTACCTGTTGCTTGAAACAGTGGCAGGATAAGGGGGTGTGGGGGGCAGTAAACATGTATATACAGGTCATTAATGTGAATGAGCAATTCTTTCTGTGTCTGTTCATGAGCCATCCAGGTAGTTGAAAGTGAAAGCTAAAGATGCGACTCTCTAAAGAAGATCCATCCCTGCAAGACCTCACAGAGTTTTTTTCTGACAGCCTGAAGCACTGCCACTTCAGATTTGGGGCAGCTAATTGGAAACTTTTCTGTGCTCCAACACCATGCAGGCTGTGCATCAGCTCCCCCCACCCCGCCGCTGTCACTTTTCTTTCCTGTTTGTTTTTCCAGACGTGCTGCTGTCCTCTGAATCCAATATTGCAGAAAATTGTTTTCAGCCAAACAGCAGCAGTTAAGTTGTTAGCTCAATATTATCTCAATCTACTGTCAGGAGCTATAAATGCCTCTTTACAGCCCAGTTGGAAGTATTTTAGTGCTAGCTTGACGAAGCTGGGTGTGGGGAGGGCTGGGGTTTTTTTGGTGAGGTCAAGGGGAAGGCTGGCAACCCCTAAGTAAGGTCTTCCTTTTCATTTTCTGAAGTGGCAGCACAAAAGAGGAAGTTTTCTGCAAAAGGGTGTAGATATCGCATCATTTAACTTGTTACAGTTTAAATGCATCTGCCCAGTACCTAAAGCAAGAGTATGGGCACCTGACAGGTTATCTACAGCCAATTAACTGTCTGAAGGTGTGACTTCAAAATTACCTAAACTTTAATTAATTTTCAGTTTATCACTGCTTTCAAGTTAAAGTAGACCTAGATCAGTTCAATTTAAATTTATCTCTGAAATCAATTCACGTGAAACAATTTGCCAGTTACTCTAAGTAAATCAGAAAAAAAAATTAACTAACAGCACCTTAGTGAGTTCATTTTTTGAGAAGTTAGCTCAAATTAATTTTCCAGAGGTTTGCTATGTAGGCAACCATCAGGACAGGATGTGCAAACCCCAGAAAGCCAGAAAGCCAAGTCGAGCACCAGCACCTGTATGGTACCAGGCACAAGGACAGGACTCCGACCCTCCCATTTCCCTGGGGCGTTAGGTGCCTCACTTGTGCAAGGGAGGAACTGTGCCCAAGTTAGGGGCCATATCCAACTGGTTTTAGTGGTTCAGTTTTCATTTCGTTACAGAAAGCCCATAAATTTGTGGTCGACCTAATTTTGTGTGAGCCAAGACTTCACTTTCAGCACTTGCTCCAGTGAGTGTTTAAATACAGTTGTATTTAATTAATTTTTATTTACCAGAGCATAAACTCAGGTCTCTTCTCTCCTGGTAAAATACCCTAGCCATCCTTCCTATGCAACAGATACTCAAATAATCCTTGAAAAGCAGAACAGGTCCAGTGAGTGGTACTGAGAGCACATCCTCATCAGTGTACCTGAAACCATGTGGATCAAAGCACACTTTTGGGAAGCCACCAGAGATTGCTTGAAAGTGCAACTGGGTCTCATATTCTGCAAAAAAAGCTCCCCTGGGTGGGAGGTGATCACATACTGCTTCCTTCTCTAGCTAAATTTAGATACCCCTCCAGCAGCCATGCAAACACCCACTAAATCAGGTCATACAGGAGAGAAAATAACTGCAAGTTCTGCTTTTGAGAACGGCATTACTTTCAGATACATACTCTAAAAAGTTTTTCTGAAATTACAGGAGAGGAAAAATACAATATGTCATCAGGTGCTGAAAACATTCATTTCTTAAGTCCCCCTAGCAATTTTTAGGTAAGATTACTAAATGAAACCTTTGGTCTCCTTTAGAAATCAATGACCTTTGAAAAATTAGTGACCGAACAGAAATTGAAGAGAATTCAAGGTAAGTCTGTTGACAAAAGAGGAAAAAAAAAGAGTTGAAATCATCTCACTGAAGATGAAATAGCAGAAGGCGTTGCTGGATGGGAGATACTATTTCAAGGTTAAAATGGCTCACATCCGCAACAAATCACATTTAAGAAAAACTGCCCGCCAAAGGGTGATCTCATTTTGCCAGCTGAAAAAACCAGAGGAAGATTGGGACCTAAATTTTCACAGCTATTTCTCCTCACTGCCTCAGCCTTCATGTGAATAACCACCAGTGAGTTTGTACTGGTAGAGCCAGCAGGTCCACGTGCAGCGTGGATGGATCTGGTTTTGTGGGGTGGTGGGGGTACTGGGTTGAGCGGTGCAGGTGCAGACTACACCCTGCCACTGCCTGGGGGGCAGGAGGACTTTAAAATTAAACCAGCAGTAAAAGATCTCCTTATTCTGGCTCATATTTTCTACAGCCTTTGTGATCCAAGGTACTCGATTCTGAATATCCAATCTCAAATGATTCAGACAGGACAATTTTTCAGGAAAAGTCTGCCAGCCCGCTTTGTGAACATCAGATCAATGAAGAGGTCAGGAATTCATACTCCCCAAAATTAGAAGCCATTAAACTGAAAATAATTTAGAAAAATGTCAGCCTGTGTATTTAAAAAGCTATGTTGTTTCTTACCCTTAACTGAAAAATAGTATTTGTTACTTGGAAATGAATATTCACAGAATGAGGAAATTAAAACCATTCGCTAAACTTTCCCATTAAATTTGCCCCTATTTGCCCCCTATATGTAGTGCTTGAACATAAAATTTAACTTTCCTAAGACTTCATTCTTTGTACAGAGTCATAGAATCACAGTATCATAGAATAGTTTGGGGTGGAAGGGACCTGCAAAATCATGTAGTCCAACCCCCCTGCAGTGAGCAGGGACATCTTCAGCCAGATCAGATGCTCAGAGCCCTGTCCAACCTGGACTTGAACGTTTCCACAGATGGGGCATCTAGCACCTCTCTGGGAAACCTGTGCCAGGGTTTCACCACCCTCATCGTAAAAAATTTCTTCCTTATATCTAATCTGGATCTCCCCTCTTTCAGTTTGAAAGCCATTACCCCTTGTCCTATCACCCCAGGTGCTTGTACAAAGTCCCTCTCCAGCTCTCTCGCAGGCCCTTCCAGGCACTGGCAGCTGCTCTAAGGTCTCCCCGCAGCCTTCACTTCTCCAGGCTGAACAGCCCCAACTCTCTCAGCCTTTCCTCACAGCAGAGGGGTTCCAGTCCTCAGATCATTGCTGGGGCCTCCTCTGGCCCCGCTCCAACAGCTCCAGGTCTGTCCTGTGCTGAGTGCTCCAGAGCTGGACTCAGGACTCCCAGGGGGGGGTCTCACCAGAGCAAAGGAGATGATTACTTACATAGCATTACAATATCTGAATAAATTTTGCCTATCTCTTACTTCATTTCTTTGCTTAGTTCAGGTGGTCATTTTCTCAATAGGCAGTGTTTTTACATTGCTGTGTTGCTGTAATAAACATTGAAAGTGGAAGAAAATTGAAATACATGCTCAAATACTTGCCAAAAATTTAGATGTTCTGGACTGCTGCCAAGGAAAAGGGAAAGAATTCCCAGTAAACCGTTCAGCAGATACTACCCACCCATTCAAAGACCATCCAAAAGAGCAGACGAGTCCTTCATTCGGTGAGGCTTGTTAAATTAAAGAGTACCTAAATTTGATGCCTTTTCATGTAGCTTGACAAGAATGCTTGATTTCTCTGTAGTATCTGGAAATAGTTTGTTAAATGTCTCAGGCTTCCCTGAGATATTGCTAGTGTCTAAAACATCCCCTGTCAGAAAGAAATGACCTTTCCCATGAAGAAAACGATTGTTGCTTATGTCTTTTTAAATGCTGATAAACTTACGTAAGACCAACAACAACAACAAGACTTCTTGTACAAAACTCCCCAGTATGCATGTGCCATCAGGTAAGTTCACACTCTCTGATGAATAAACAACTGAAGTCGTAATTGTTTGTGCATTCCTGCAAATGTCAACAAAATCAAACATCTGTCATGCCGGATAAGGATATGTGACTCATTTAATATACTTAGCACTCTACTCAGCCTTGAAAAGGTCACTCAGATTTTAACAAGCCGTGCTTCTAGTAAATGACCATGTAGTGACAATAAAGCTATGACCATATTTGGTTACCCTTCAGATGACATATTTGATTAAGATAACACATCATATTTAGCACAATCTGTTTAACATTGCTTTTGGATATACTCTAACCCTTTCAATTAAGACCGGCTAACATAAACTAACTTTTACCAAAGTAATGCTCATAACCCCCAGTCCCATCCCACCAAAATAAGCAGAGCAAGCCAGAACGATTTCCTTGAAAGCCACCAATTTAAGACAATGAACAACATACAAAGGCAGCATTTATTCTTCTGCCATCTTCGTGTTTAATAAACAAAATCCATAGACAGTTCAATTGTGGATTGAAGCCATCAGTGACATGCAGGTATTGCTCGTCTTCCAAGAACACAAGGACTAAACTCCCTTTTGATTATAGTTTGGCTTCCTGCACCAGGCTCCTTGATCCAGTCCTGAATCCTGTCAGAAATGACTCATGGCAAGTGCTACTTGTTATCCCCACTGACCTACACCAAAAGGCTGTTAGGACAGCCCAGAAAGGTCTCATTTTGCACAGAGCTATTTAGCTGAAAACTGAACTTTTGAAACAATTCTCAATATCCTTCGTTATTCTCCTATTGGCCTGTACACAAAATAATTGCTAATTTCAATGTGAGAAAGTCATTTAGGGTGAATATGGCCACAGTGTGAAAGAGAGGATTGTGCCTGCTCCACCAGATGGTTCTAAAGCAAGAGTACAATCCCTTGGTCATTCAGTCAATTTTTTGCTTGATGGCTATTGTAACCTAACACAAGAATGTAGTGCATTGGGTCTCATTTGGCTTAAAAAACTCTGCAAACATGTTAATATTCTTGGTATGAATGAGTTGGTTCTGTTCCTCCTTGAAACAAGAAAACTAATCCTGAAAGGTATTATTATATGGGAGACCGAAATAATCAATGCATTTCACAGGCTGGTTGGCAGGTTATAGTTAGCACAGATGCACAAATGGGTTGACCATGTCTCTGGACAGCTGGTGGGAGCTGGCCCAACTCTCTTTCCTCTGTTCTTCTCCCAAGTATTTGACTCCTGAGCCAATTCTGTTAGCTGGCTCCAGAAATTCATTTGTCAGATATGGGGATGATTTGGGATAAGAAAACAATATTCTAAGAAGGTATCTGCTTTCAGTAAAGATCATTTTGAGGTGCTTTAGATGTCTAAATTATGGAAGACCTTTTACAAAGGAGGAGAAAGGATATGGGCTGTTCTTCCTTTCCATTCATTTCTGGCACACGAGAGAACCACAAGGCCCAGTGAGGATTATACTACTTAGAGAATGATCTCTTTAATCCCAAAAGGATTACAAAACACCTCATGAAGTGGCAGTTTGTTTCACATCTGCCAGTACTGAGAAATACAGATTACAGCCCTCTGTGCCAAGGTTGGTCGTTGCTCCCTTGGACTCCCTTGGGAAAATGTGGTTGAATTTCAGCTGATACTCACCTAATCGAATAAGCAGGCTTTGCACTGGATTGTTACTAGGCTTTGTCATTGCCTGTTCCACCTGTTTCAGAGTTTGAGTTGGCCCGACCTTTTCTACTGCAAATACATGGCAGGTATAGATATGCGAGCACAAGTCACTTTTGAGGCAGGCAAGGCATCACTGAGGTGATGGCCCACAATGTCTAGGATCACCCATCCACGTGATTAGCTCATATACATGCGTTTGTGTCTTTAACATCCTTCATTATTTTAGACCCATCCTATAGTATTATATTTTTATATTAGACCCATCCTACAGTATTTTGCACAACACAATTACAGAGATAGATAGCAGCAGCAGGAGAGATCAAGGCATTCAGTTACAGCTCAGCAAAAAACGATGCATGCAGGTTACACTTCTCTTTCCTGGAAGCTGAATAATTGGCCAGATGGAATCTGGAATAATTTCAATAGGAAAAGTAAAGAATAATACCAGAAGAAAATCAGTTTTAACCTGCCGTGTTTCTTCAAAATCCACATGATTGCAATTTTCCTTTGGGCAGAGAGGAACCTGATGAGGTTCAACAAGGGCAAGTGCAGGGTCCTGCACCTGGGGAGGAACAACCTCATGCACCAGTACAGGCTTGGGGTGGACCTGCTGGAG